>Ga0184624_10000233_pt1 | contig 13523 bp, 17 predicted proteins | sample PLM3_5_b1_FD_133157 | JGI IMG/M metagenome (GOLD analysis project Ga0184624, IMG submission 133157) | Groundwater sediment microbial communities from an aquifer in East River, Colorado, USA - PLM3_5_b1 | ecosystem: Environmental > Terrestrial > Soil > Riparian zone | place: USA: East River...
ATGCTGGAGCGCGCGGCGGCGGTGGACTGTGTGGCCGTGTTGGCGAACTGCGACCAGCCGCGCGTCGTGGCGGCGCGGAACGACGATCCGAGGCTGACGCTAACGGTCGCGCCGCCCGAGTCGATGGTTCCCTTGTCGGTCCACCCCGCCGTAGCGTCGGCGCGGCCGGACGCCACCCCGGCGGGCGTCATGCCGTCGAACTTGAAGGCGTACTCGTCGGCGTCGCCGATGCTGCCGAAGCTGTTGAGCGACAGGGCGGTAGTCGCACCGACGGCGTGGATGAGGCGGTTCCGGGTCAGGAACCCGCCCGCGCCGCTGATCTTGTAGAGCTGCGACGCGCGACGGGACACGCTGCTGCACGTCACCGTGACCGTGCCGTTCGTCGGCAGTGCCACCGTGACCCGGCACACCCACACGCGCGTGAGGTTGTTCGCGCCGCCGGAGGCCGAGTCCACCTGCACCCACGTGTTGCCAGCGGAGTCCGCGACGCTGAGCGTGGCGGTACTGGAGTTGCAGACGAACGCGAGCACGAGCATGTCGCCGATCGAGCATCCGTACGTCGTATCGGTCGTGGCCTTCGCGACCAGCGTCGTGCCCGACGTGTTGGCCGACTTGTTCAGCGGGCCGGTGAGGGTGGCCATCTAGCGACCGCCGGAGCGGGTGATCCAGCTCGCCACGCGGCGCTGCTCAGCGGGCGGGGCTACGCCGGGCGCTCCGCCGCCGAACTCGTCGAACCTGCTGGTGAACGAGAAGTCGTGCTGGAACCCGCCGATGAAGCCCGAGCCGGTGATGGACCCGTCGCTAACGGTGTCCTTCTGCACCCACGAGCCGCCCAGGCCCGACCGGAAGTAGGACGTGACCTGGCTGCCGATCACGCTGATCCCCACGCCGTCGTTCGCGACGACCGCCTGCGCGGACGTGGCCAGCAAGGTTCGCCCACCCGCGACGTACTTCACGAGCTGGAAGTCCGTCGTCGTGCCGAAGTCGCACTCGATGCAGTAGAACGTCGGGCTCGACCCCGCGACCGTGATGCGCGCGGCGACCTTCATCGTGTCGTTGACGTTGTCGAACGCCGCGACGGTGACGTACGCCTCGCAGTCAACCGACGAGGAGTTCCAGAAGTTGCCCGCGATGGCGGAGCTGGTCGCGAGCGTCGGCGTCGCGTCGGTCGAGTACGTGCCGCGCGCGCCGCCGCCGAACGTGGTCGCGCCCCACCCGGTGCGAGCCGTGAGAGCCTGGCTGCCGGTCGTGTTGAAGTCGTCGAGGATCGGGGTCGTCGGGAACGCCATCTAGCAGCTCACGCCCAGACCGTTGTGATCTCCGCGCAGTAGCGGACGACGGCGACGTTCGCGATCCCCGCGACGATGCCTCCCGGCATGCGCCCCATGGCGTAGGCCGCGCCTCCGAGCGCGGTGATCTGCCCGTTGGCGGGGCCGAGGTCGAGCCCGATCAAGAGATCCCAGCACGAGAAGACCTTGGCCGGGGTGAGCAGGGTGGTCAGAAACTCCTTCTCGCGGATCAGAGACTGCACCGGCAGGTACGCGGTCGCCATGTTGGTGTAGTTGTTCTGGCGCGAGCCGCCGGTACCGTTGAACGTCCACGCCAGCGTGGGCGCGGTCTCGTCCTGGATGCGGGGCGCGATCTTGTTGCTGATCGCGTTCAGTAGCCGGATCATGCGCGTGTCGCGCGTAATCACGATCTGGCGCGCGAGGATGTCGAGCGTGTATTGGGAGTAGTTCCAGTCGAAGTTGAGCACCGGGCCGGGTACCTCCCCGTGGTTCTCGGACAGGTGCGCCTCGTAGTCGTCCCAGTTGTAGTCCGTCCCGGCCACGTCGATCGTGAGGCCGTAGTTGATCCAGCGGCCGGGCGTGACGGTGTTCGGGTAGAGCATGAAGAAGTACGCGCGCTCGTACATGTCCCAGTAGCGCGCCGCCAGGGAGGGCTGCGATACGGTCGCGGTCAGCGCGTAGCAACTGCAGAGCTGCGCCATGTAGTTGCCGTTGATGTAGAACGACGTGATCGGCTCGCCCGGCCAGGAGTCGAGCAGGTCGCAGTTGGCCTGGCAGGCCGCAATCCAGCGCTTGCGCCGCGCCGCGGAGATCGTCCCGGCGGGGAGCTGGTGGCAGATCCAAGCCAGGTCGATGACCAGCGGGATGGTGGCGGTCGGGTCGTTGGCCACGAGGGTCACCGCGCCCTCCCACGGCCCCTGGTAGTAGGCGGTGTCGGGCGGCATCGTGGTCCCGCCAGTGAAGATCCCGTCGATCGCGTTGACGGACAGCTCGCGCTCGACGGACTCCACGATCATGCGCAGGTAGGCGGCCTTACGCGCGTCGCTGGTCGTGTTACGCACGAGTGTCGCCATGAGCGCGGCGAACTTGAGGTTGTGCTGCGTGTTGGACATGTTCGTCTGCCAGAACACGCCGTTCTCGTAGATCGCGGAGCTGTTCGAGATGATTAGCTCGCCGAGGCCCTGGGCGCGCGTCGCCAGGCCGCTGGCCAGCAGCGCGCGGTTGGATTCAACGGTGCTCATACGAGGCCCCGGGCGGGGGCGCTACCTGTACGGCAGCACCCCCGTGGGGTCATCCTCCGGCCTCGGCCTGCGCGGCGCGCAGCTCGTCCTGAGCCACGTTGATGCGCTGCTGCTTGTCGTACGCGTCGGCGTGCCCTTCGAGGGCGCCCGCGCGCTCGTTCGCGTCCGTCAGCAGCGCGACGATCAGCTCCGCGTGGGGCTTGTCGCCCTCGTTGCGGACCTTGTACTTCTTCGCTGCAGCGAGCGCGGCCTTGATTTCCTTGTCCATCCGTTACTCCTGGATGGTCGCCGTCACGACCCACTGCACCTTGGTCGCGGAGGCGTCGGCCTCGATGCGGACCGCGAGGCGGGTGGAGACGTTGACGAGGATCGGCTCCGGCGGCGTCCAGATCTCCGAGGCGACGGCGTTCAGGCCCGCCTGGTAGATGTACGTGGACGGCTGGGTCGGCTCGGCCGACCAGACGGTGGTGGCCGAGAGAGCCGTGAAGATCGCAGCCGGGGCCGACGGGTCGATCGGGACCGGCGTGTACGCTGCCCCGCCCGTGCCCGAGGTCGTCGGGCGGCCGACCGAGAACTTGGCTCCGGCGAGCGCCGCGGCGTTCTTGGAGCCGATGTTCAGCTCGGTCAGCCAGCACCGCTTGGTGGCGCCCGCGACGATCAGCAGGATCGTGTTCGGGATCGTCGGCGTTGCGTTGAACTCGCCGACTACCGTGTACTTGTCACCAGGCGAAGCTGGCATTAGTCACCCTTTCCGTTACCAGCGCCAGTCCGCGCTGTTGTCGTGTGGCACGAGGCGTCGCCCGCCGTACCGGCCGAGGATCGCTCGCCGAGAGATGGACGCGCCGCGCTTGTTGCGCCACTTGCGGTAGTCGCCCAGCTTCTTGTCGAAGAGCTGGGTGTAGCTCATTGCGTACTCCGGCGACGACTGGCGCATGCTGCGCTGGATGGCGTCGATCTCGTACAGCTCGTGCCACTCCGGCGGTAGCCCGGTCGGGACATCCTCGTCGAGGATAAGGTCGAGCGGCCTCTCGACGTAGTGGATCGTGATGAGGTCGCCGACGTTCTGGGTCACGGGGTAGACCAGCAGGGTGTCGAGCCCTTCGAGGGCGTACAGGTTGATGTACGTGCTGTTGACGAAGTTCTGGCGGAGCTGCCTGACGTTCCAGGCCGTGGTCTCCTCCAGCACCCAGGGCTGCGCGCCGCTGATCGACTGGTACACGATCTCGCGGATGCCGGTCAGGTCGGTCAACCCGAAGTCAGCCGACAGCGAGTAGTCCTGCTGGTTCGGCGTCACGACCTCGGTCGAGAACGTGATCGCGGGGCGGCAGATCGCATCGACGTGCTTGATCGCCTCGTTGATGTCCTCTTTGACCTGGTCACGGTTGCCCGTGCCGCCGCGCAGGGTGGCGTCGAGGACGCGGTTCTGGAGCATCAGGAACGTGCTCACGACGCCTTCGCCTCGGGCAGGTCCAGGCCGTCGTGCATGCGGGCGTCAACCTCCATCGGGTTCTCGCCCATGTCGTTGTGGCCGAGCGCCGCCGGGCTGATCTCGCAGCAGCACAACGGGCAGCGACCCTCGCGGATCAGGCGGTGCGCGACCGCCTTCGGCCGGATGTGCGTGTACCCAGCCTTCTCCGCCTCGACCCAGAACCGCATGTTCGCGGCGCTGGGCCGGGCGGGGAAGGTGGTCAGGCACTGGTAGCAAGCCTCCATCCGCTGCACGCGCTCGTACTCCTCGGCACCGAGGTGCCACTGGACGGCGTGCTGGTTGCGGGCGTCCTGGATTCCATCCACCTCGTGGGTGAGGTCCTCGGCCCGCGCGGCGAGCATCGGCTTGCGCCAATCGACCAGGGATGCGCTCATCTAGACGCGGGCGGTGAGCCCTGCCTCCTCCTCGCGCTGGGCTGCGAGTTCCTTGGAGGCGACCTCGAACGCGTCGAGGACCTCCTCGCGCTGGCTCGCGGCGGCCTCGAACGTGAGCACCACGTCCACGAGTCCGCCTGCCTTGGCGAAGTTCAGGAGCGCCTCGACGTTGACCGGGCCATCGACCGGGTAGGTCGGCCACGGCGGCGTGAGCGCGTAGTCGTCCACGCGCACGAACATGTTGCCGAGGTCGTAGTGGTTGAGCATGAACTGCTCGACCTCTTCGCGGTCCTCGGGTCGGCACTGACGGGGATCGGCCGTGTCGAACGTCTTCAGGTTCTGGTACACGTCGTAGCCCTGGTGGGCGGTGCTCGTGTAGCCCTCCTGCATGGCGTCCTGCACGTTGATGTTGCCCTCGTCGCGACCCGGAATGGAGCCGAACGCGTACGGCCCGCCGTTGTTGAGGATCTGAGCCCTTGCGGACTCGATCTCGGCGTGGCTGAGCGTCCTCTGCTCGAACACGGCCCTGACCGCGGGTACCTCGACGCGGTAGGACGTGACTCCGTTCTGGGACACCTCCGGCTTCATCACCGGCTTCTTGATGCCCAGCGTGTAGTCGCACTTCGCGATGAACTTCACTACTTGCCCTTCACCGGGGTTGCGGTCGCGGGGTTGTCGCCCTGGAGCTGCTTATCCTTCGGCAGCTTCGCGAGGCCCTCGACCTCGATTGCTCCGGGGACGGGCGAGACGTTCTCGACTGCCTCGGAGTCGCTCACCGACGCCGCGGCTGCGACGACGACGTTGCCCGTGGGCTGCATCGCTCCGACGCCACCCGGCGCCGTTCCGGTCACGCCCGTGATCTGGGTGAGTCCCGGCTGGGCGATCTTCGGCTGGATGTCGGGCACGTAGCCCTGTTCCTTCTGCTGGTCGCGCACGGCCTCGGACAGGATGGTGTTGCCGTGCTTGTCCTCGACGGGCGTGTTGTCGGCCAGCGCCTTCGGCGTGACCTGCTGGTTGCCGAACTCGTCCCGCTCGATCGTTGCGAGGCGGGACTCGACAACCGTGTTCTTCTTGTCGGTCATGGTGCTCCTCTGTCAGCTTGGAAAGGTGGTACGCCTCCCCCTGAGCGAGGGCTGTCCAGGGGGAGGCGTGCTCTTGACTCAGATCACGAGTAGGACGTTGCGCCCTTCCAGATCGCGTGCTTGCGCGGCTGGGCGAGCTGCAGACCCTGCTCGGTCAGGAACTCCTGCTTGTCCGAGTCCTCGTCGTTGGCCTGGCGCTTCGGCAGCAGTCGCGTGCCGCGCAGCACCCGGCGCTTGATCGAGTCCATGTCGAGGATGTACGCGGAGCCGCCGAGCGACGACGAGCCTGCGACGAAGTCCATCCAGTCGCGGTGCTCGACGATGTCGATGCTGAAGCCGTTGGCGGCCCGGTACTTGCTGATCTTGACGCCCCAGGACGTGGTCGTGTCCGGGTCGGGCGGCGCGAGGCGCGCGGCGGGCCACGTCGCGAACGCCGACATGAAGATCGGCGCGACGATGGCGAGCTTGCGGTTCGAGCCGTAGCGGCTCTGCGCGAGCAGGAACGCTTCCCACTCGGCCTGGGTGATCGAGGCGTCCGTGGTGACGTTCGTGATGAACGACTGCAGGCCACCCGTGAACGCCTGCGGCTGCGCGCCGGAGGTGTCGAGGAAGCGCGTTCCGAGGAAGAACTTGTTCTCCCACATGCGCTTGTGGTCGGTGGACTGCTTGTTGGCCTCGTACCCCATCACGTCGCTCTGGCCGTACAGCTTGCTTTCCTTGAGCGTGTTCGTGAAGCCGAACGGGGTGCGGAGGATCTCCGCGTAGTTGAACTGGCGGACCTTCTGGGTCTGCTTGAGGACCGGGATCAGCGCGCCCTCCTGCGAGGACGTGCCCATCCGGACGAGACCGTCGGCGGCTCCGGCGGAGGCTGCGGCCGACGTGCCCTGCTGGGCGCGCGTGACCGTGAGCACCGTGGCCGTGGAGGCCGTGACCAGCATCTTCTCGCCGGTCTGCTCGTTGTGGATGTAGTCGCCAGCCTTGAAGAACAGGCCCTCGGGCGAGGTCATCGTGATCGTGCCCGCGCCGATCAGGAACGAGCCTGCGGCCTTGGCGTAGCGCGGGTTGTTCTCGTCCTCCAGCCACTCGAACGTCTGCGAGAAACAGTCTCGCGACTTGCCTTCGAGGCGCATGAGGAGGGTGAGGAGCGGAGCGTCGTCCGGCTCCAACTGGGCGATGACGGGCTCCATGTCCACGACCCGCTGGTTCTGCAGGATCGTGAAGTCCGAAACCACGCCCGTGAGCATCGTGGGCATGCGGGGTCTCCAAAGAGAGGGTTGACCTGGGTTATGTCGCTACCCGGGTGCCCTGCCATCTCTGAGGCCCATTAGCCCGAACGCTTCTGGGGTCCCTCTCGACCGGCGTGGGTCGGTGTCGCAGTCGGAACATAGCAGAGGCCCCGGCGCTGTCAAAGCTCCGGGGCCTCTGTGCCACGAGGAGACGAGGCGCTTGTAGCCTAGCGGCTTGCTCCAGGGTTGAGGATCTTGGAGCGGATAGCGTCCCCGTATGCGTCGTCCCCGTCCGGGGTGGAGGGGACGCCTGTGTTGCGCGTCGTCGTCGTGACAGCCGCGCGGGCGGCTTCGGCTTCGGCGGCTGCCTTGGCCTCCCGCTGGGCTTTCTCCTGCGCCTTGACCTCGGCCGCGACCTTGGCCGTCAGCGCGTCCTGGGAGAGCTGCGGGCCAGCCATCACGAAGAACGCTGCCTGCAGCGCCTTCGAGAGCTGGTCGGGCGATGTCGCTGCTTCCACGATGCGGGCGAGCGGCTCGTTCCTCTCGATGAACTCGCCCAACTGCTCGGTGTAACCCTGCATGAGGGGCTGTTCCTTGATCGCGAGGTCTATGCCCTGGTCGCGGATCTGCCCGAGCGCGTGCTGGTCGGCGAGCTGTCGCTGTTCCGCGAACTCCTCGCGGAGGATCTGCGCGTTCCAGGCCGTGATCGTCGAGATCGCCTTCATCGGCTGGCTCGCGATCCAGTGGTTGCAGACCTTGTCCACCATGTCCTGGTCGATGCGGTCGTGGTGCTCCATCGCGAACAGGGCGGCTGCCTCGGGGTCGGTCACGGCCCACGCTTCGAGCTGCGCCTCGCTCTGGATCTCGGTGATGTTGCCCTTGAACAGCGGCTTGGACGGCTCGGCCTCTTCCGGCTTCTGCTGCTGCTGCTGCCACTGCTGGCGCTCGCGCAGCAGCTCCTGGAGCTTCTTGTCGGCCTCGCCGTAGCCCTTCTCCAGCTCGTCCACGCTCTTGTACTTGCCCGCGAAGATGCGCTCAGCGGCCTCGGACGGCGTTTCGCCGGGCCTGGGCGCGGGATCGGGCGCCTCAGCGGGCGCCTCCGGGGCTGCGGGGGTGGGGGCCGGGTCTGCCGGTGGGGTCGAATCGGCCTCTTCGGCTTCGTACGGGGAGCCGTCGGGGTTGATCCCGAACACCTCTCCGAACGGCACCGGCTCGCCGTCGTCCTCGAACCCTCCGCCTCCGCCCTCGTCGGTCTGCATGTAGCGTCGGAAGTACGTCATCTAGTGGCTGCCCTCGCGGTGTTGGTCGTTGCGGCGTGCGCGCGCTTCCATTCCTTCTCAAGCAGCTCGGGCTGCCTGATGATGAGACGGAACGCTTCCAGGTTGCCGATCAACCGCTGGTACTCGGTCGGGGCGGCATCCGGCTTCATGCTACAGATGTGCGCTTCCCGGTTGTCGATCAGGGTCTCGATGCGCTGAACGATCAGCGCCCACGCGGTGTTGCCGCGGAGCTGTTCGAGGATCAGCGGGATGGGGAGATCTGGGTCAACCGGCACGAGCTGCTAGAGCCTCCTGTAGTCCCGGGATGAGCTGAGCCAGGCCCTCCGGAGGCCCGCCGTTGGGCGGGGTCCCTCCGGGGCCTGGTGCCCCGTTGAGGTTCGGCTCGCCGGGAGCGACTTGTCCGGGTGGCGTGGCCATCGGGCTGATGTACGCCTCCGGGTTCTTCTTGTCGAACGCGTCGAGGATGTCCTCGATGAACGGCTGCGGGTTCAGCATCACGCCGAGCGTCGGCGCGATCTGGAACATCGGGAACACCGTCTGGAACAGCATCAGCGAGTCCTGGCGGCGCTCCTGTCGGTTCATGCTCTCGGTTGCGTCCTCGATGTCGTAGTAGCAGTCGCACAGGAGCTGCTGCGGCGTGATCCGCTCGAAGCGGTACGGCACGTCCTGGCTGGTTCCCGGGAGACGGATCTCGACCGGGTCGCGCTGGAGCTGCTGGATGAGGGAGATCTCCTGGTCGCCCTTCTCGCGCAGGGCGTCGTAGATGCGCTGCCGCTTCGTGAGCACGCGGTTCATGGCGTTGTTCGACATGATCGAGATGCCGGTCGCGGTGTTGTTGCTCATCTCCTCGGGGGCGGCGCCGCCGAGGTACTGCATCGCGCCGGTCAGGTTCAGCAGGTCGCTCTTCAACTCCTGCTCGGCCTCCAGCGACGCCTGGGTGATGTTCTGGTTCGGCGTCCACATCATCACCTCCTGCGGATCGCTCACCTCCCAGATCGCGCCGGGCTCGAACACGAGCTTGTCCGGGTCGTCCATGGTGTCGCGGATCATCACGATCGCGTTCGAGATCAGCCGCGTGTTGTCGAGCCGCTGGTTCAAGAAGCTCCAGATCGCGGCCTGGATGTCCTTCAGCAGTTCGACTTCCGAGATGCCCTCCATCGAGTAGAGGTCGGGCACGGGCGTGGCCATGATGAACGGCAGCTTCCCGTGCCAGAGCGGCATCGGCTCGCTGCGCAGCACGATCGAGCGGTTCGCGACGACGATCAGCCGTCCGCGGTCCCAGTATTCGAGGAGTTCGACGAGCTTGTCCTTGTCGCGGACGATCGCCTCGTCCTTCATCGGCGAGGCGCCGCCGTACCCGCGCGGCGCGTCCTTCAGCATCTCGACGTTCTTGAAGTGCTTGTCCTGCTTGATCGACTCCAGCGTCACCCACCAGCGCGCGATGACCCAGCTTGCCTGGTCCATGCGGCTCGCGCTCGGGTCCCAGAAGAAGTCACTCGCGTCGATGTTGGAGAACGTCGGCTGGTCCTTGACCGTCTCCTCCTGCTCGACGACGCTCATCACGCCGGTCAGCTCGTCGTACTGGCGGCGCTTGATGAGCCGCTGCTTCGACTCCCACCCGATCTTGCCGGGCGAGGCGCCGAGCACGAGCGCCTGCTTGACCCACTGCGCGTACTTCTCGTCGAACGCGTCGTTCTTGCGCTGGATCGGGAGGAGCTTGTCGAGCGCGAGCGCGCCCGCGATGTCCTTCTCGCCCTGCGGCAGGACCTGGCTGCGCGGGTGCTCCCCGGCGATCATCGAGTAGATCGTCTCGATGATCTGGAAGATGTACGGCGGCGAGAGCTGGCTCTGCCACTGGTCCTCGGCTCGTTCGAGGACGCCGCGGAACGCGCGGTAGCGGTCGATGTACTTCTCCTGGCGCTTCTCCTGGGTCTTCGTGGAGTGCCTGAAGCAGCGCATCACGAGCGCCAGCTCGTCCTGCTCCTCCTTGCTCAGCTCGGCCACTTAGTAGCCCGAGCCTGCCGCCATCATGCTGGGGTCCTCGGCTCCGGTGCTGTTCGGCATCGGCGGCGCGGTCGGTTCGCCCGGGAGCGTGGTCGCTGCCTCTCCCTCGACGTTCGGCTGCTGCTTCAGGAGTTGCGTGACGGCGGTCCCGAGGGCAGCCTGCTGCTCCTGCGCGAACTGCTGCTGGCCGTGCTCCATGAGTGCCTGGATGACCTCCATGAACACGGCCGGGTCGGTCGTCGGGTTCGTGGGGGGAGGGGCGCCTGGCGCCATCGGCGCTCCGGGGGCCATGCTCGGGTCGGGCGGGATGCCGGGCGGCAGGCCCTGGGGCGCGTTCGGGTCAACCATGCGTTCTCCTCTAACCCCGAGCCCTCATCAGGATGTCGTTGAAACCCTTCGGCTTCTTTTTCTGTGGACCCACGAGCTTGTGCCGCGGTGGCCTCTGCGCGTAGTCAGCCGCGATTGTATACGCACCAGCGGCGCCGAAGATCAAGTCGTCGTGGGTGCCGGGTCCTGCCTCTGGTCGGCTGGAGCCGATGATGAACGTGTGCATCTCGTCGCGGAGCGGCGCGTGGCGGAGCACTTCCGGGTTCTCGCGCAGCACGTCGCGCAAGGTCTCCAGCATGATCGGCCGCGTGGTGATCGACGTGCTCCAGCCGTACACGGCGGTGCGCTCGCGGCCGTACGTCTGGCGGTTGCGGTCGCGGTGGATCGCGGCGTAGCCGAGGTCGCGGAGCTTCTCGACGATCACGAAGCCGTAGCCGCCGGTCGTCTCCGGGCAGATGACCGCGTTGTTGTAGATCCGGCCGAGCTTGGCCGCGACCTCGCCTGCCTTGCCGAGGTCGAGCCGGTCGTGGAACACGGCGACGGTGTTCATCGTCGAGCAGTCCACGACCCACATCACGGTGTAGTCCGAGATGTCGCGCGGGTCGGAGAAGTGGCGGGCGCGGGGTTCGCCGACGACTCCGGCGGGGTCGATGAACATGACGTAGCGGTGGTCCTTGTCGCACGGCTCGTAGATCCACAGCGGACCCTTGTCGTCGCGGCGCGCGGTCACGTCCTGGCCCTTCTTCCACTCGCCCATGATCTGGGCTCGCCACTTCGGCTCGGAGGGGTGGAACCGGCTGATGTACGCTGACCCGAAATACTGCCTGCCGCTCGTGATGAACGCTTCGAGTGGCGTGGAGGGGTACTCCTGATGGAAACCGTCGAGATCACCGTCGAACTCGGTTCGGATCGTATGGCGCCGCCAGGCCAGTTGACCGGCACTCGCGCCAAGGATGGCTACGAGCGCTTCCTCTTCGTCGTCCAGAGCGACGAGGTCTTCCAGCGTCTTCGTGGGAAGTTCGTAGACGGGATCTTCGAGCCAGGAGAAGAAGAGGGGGGTGTACCCCGATTCACCCTTCTCTGCGCTCACCCAGCGACGGTGGAACGTGTTGCCGATGCCATTTGCCGTGCTTTCGAGGACGACTATCGTGCCCGGCGCGTTCGGGACGGTGGAGAGGATGGAGCGCAGGACCTCGTCGCCGTGGTCCCAGAACCCGACCTCGCTGCCGTGCAGCATGGTGGCGGCGCCGGAGCGGCCTGCGCGTACGTCGCGCGCCGTCTCTGTGCGCAGGTACGCGCCGTTCTGAAGTCGGAGCTGGCGGCCGAGGTTGCCCGAGGTTTTCGGCGGGCGCAGCGCGGGCGGTAGGTTCGCGTACATCTGCTCGGTCATGCCGAACAGGTTCGAGGCGGCGTCGATCTCGTGCGCGATCGTGTACGCCCAGACGTTCTTGCGCGTGAACGCGCGGTGCGCGAACGTGGCCTGCACGATGGTGGACACGCCTTCGCGTCTCGCCTTGAGGACGATGATGCGGGCGGCGATCTGGGCCGCTTCGGCGTCGAGGATCGCGCGCCGCACCGCGAGCTGCACCTTCGTCGGGCGCAGCGGGACGATCTGGTGGGTGAGGCGGTCCTGGATGTAGAGGTGCTGGCGGTACCACCCGAAGTCGTGGATCGGGTTGACGCCGGGGCCTCCGCCGACGAGGCTCACTAGAAGATGCCGCCTGCGGCCCGCACGTCGCGCTCGATTTGCTCCATTCGGGCCTGGCGATCCTCCTGCGTGAGCGGGGGCGCGGTAGCGGTGCGAGTGAAGCCGAGGCCGTGCACCATGAGCGCGCCGTCGAGCTTGTAGTAGAGCTTCCAGGTCTCAGTCAGGTCGATCTCGTCCGCCCATGTCGTCGTGTTGCGCCAGCCGAGCTTCATTCGCTGCCCAGAGCGCCGTCGGAGAGGGGCGTGGCGAGCATCAACTCTTCGAGGGTCGTGCCCTCGTGCGGCGGCTCCGGGTTCTTGCCGAACTTGAACTCGAACAGGAGCTTCGCGGCTTGCACGTCGCCGTACGCCTCGACGCGTTCCTTGAGCTTCGCGATGATGACCGCGATGTCGGAGTCGGTCAGGTGGGTGTTGATTAGCTCTTCGCGGGTGGTCGGCGGGAGCTTCGGGAAGTCCATGGCGGGGAGGGTAGCGGATCGCCCAGGTGTCGAACCTGGCTGGGCTTGCACCCGTGCCCGGCTAGCAACCGGGTTGCGCTCCCCGCGCTCGCGATCCTAGGTGCCGGGGCTCAGGCTTCCAGTTATTCCCGGGCTGGGGAAGCTCCACGCGGTGCCCGGCCAGATGTTCCCGTGTCCCCCCGGCTGGGGAACCCACGCTCTGTTGGAGTGGAAGACCCAGGGATCGAACCTGGCGTGACCGGAGTCGGCGGGGTTACAGCCCGCTGCCCCACCTTCGGGGCGTGTCTTCCATTGGAGCGGATGACTGAAGAGTCGAACTCCTGCGCTTTCACGCCCCATGACCGGGTTCGAGCCGGTGTGCCCACCACTGGGCGGAGTCATCCGGGTCCCCGCTGGGTCAACACGCTGCAGCGTGCCAGCCCTGCGGGGGTGTTCAGAGTATCACTTCAGCGCGCTCTTGATGTTCTCGATGCGGCGTTTGAGGTCGGTGTTCTGGTCGAGGGCGCGTTGGAGGCGCTCGCTCCAGCCGCAGGTGGTGCAGATCGTGTCGCCGTAGACGGTGCGGAACCAGCCGACGGAGCTGCTCGCGTTGCAGCCTCCGCACTTCCAGCCGGGGGTCTGCGGGACGAGCTTCGGCGCTGGGCACTTGCAGGCGTCGAAGTACCGGCCGCACATGGCGCAGCAGTCGCCGGGGGTGTAGTTGACGACCGACGGTGGCGCGTGGCCGTGCCAGCCGCCGTCGGGGTTGTAGGAGACGTGGGTGCCTGCGGCGCCGAGGGCTTTGGCGATCTCCATGCGGACGAAGTCGGGGCCTACGTGTCGTGGTCCGGTGTTGGGCATCAGGAGGCCAGCTTTGCGCGTTTGAGGCGGTCGATGGCTTTGTCGAACGCCCAGAGGAGGTCGTCTTCGGGGCGGCGGATGTGCGGCGCGGGCCTGCCGGGCTGGATCTTGCCGCTGACCATGTCGATGCTGGGGCGGCGGTACGCGATTTCTCGGGTGAGGCGGTCGTAGCGGTCGGCTTTCTCGGTGGTGGAGAGTTCGCGGTG
>Ga0184624_10000236_pt1 | contig 13428 bp, 15 predicted proteins | sample PLM3_5_b1_FD_133157 | JGI IMG/M metagenome (GOLD analysis project Ga0184624, IMG submission 133157) | Groundwater sediment microbial communities from an aquifer in East River, Colorado, USA - PLM3_5_b1 | ecosystem: Environmental > Terrestrial > Soil > Riparian zone | place: USA: East River...
AACCGGGATCGGGTTGCGGTGGTCGAGGTTGTAGATGAAGCGCACGGCAACACCTCGCGCGGCCGCAGCGCGGATTGCTTCGGCGACGACAGCCGCGGGCTCGGGGCTCAGGTGGAAGTCGTAGTGCGCGAAGTCGAGCGAGCGCTGAGCAGGCCCGACGAAGCCCGCGACCTCGTTGGCCACGTCCATCGCGCTCTGGCCGCCGTCGGTGAATGTCCGGAGCTCCAGCACGGTGGCATCTTGGTCGATCGCTAGCGGGTTGGCGCAGCGTCCACGCCCGGAAGCTCTTGCTCGAGCGTTCCGAGGACGTAGTCGGCTCCCGCGCGGCGCAGGTCGTCCTCGCTGTGGCGCCCCGTCGCCACGCCCACGGCGACGGCCCCGGCCGCATGTGCCGCCTCGATGTCGAACGGCGTGTCGCCGACGACGAGCACCCGCTTCGGATCGACAGGCCGTTTCAGGATCTCGCCCGCACGCTCGATCGCGCGGCGGGTGAGGACCGTGCGGTCGGGCGAATCGGAGCCGTAGCCGCCGAAGGAGAAGAACGGGTTGAGCCCGCCGCGTTCGAGCTTCGTGTGCCCCGCGGCCTCGGTTCCGCCCGTCGTGAGACCAAGCAGGAACCCCGCGTCGGAGAGCCGCTTCAGCGTCGCCTCGACGCCGGGCAGGACCTCGTACCCCTTCGAATCGGCAACTGCCGCTGGAAGAGCCGCTTGCCGCCGCGCCATCAACGTGGCCATCTCCTCCGCTGTCGGCTCGCGACCGATCACGTTGACGAAGGTCAGGCGTCCGACCTCCGGATCGGTCATCCCGGCGTCGGTGAACTCTCCAATGTCCGCCGGGATGCCGTAGAGCTCGTTGAAGGCTCGACGCCAGCTCTCGGCGCCCGCGCCGCCGCTCGAGATGAGCGTGCCGTCGATGTCGAAGAGAATCGCGAGGGGCTTCTCCACCTGCCGCCGAGAGTACCTGCGCAGAATCAGGGCATGGAAACGAGCTTGGTCGAAAGGCTCGCGGCGCTTCGAATCGGCGACACCTTCAACCAGTACGCCGAGTCCGAGCACCGCCGGGAGCGGCTCGCGACCTATCTCGACGGGCGGAGGGACGCGCGTTATCTCCTCGTCGGCGAAGCGGCGGGCTATCGCGGGGCGCGGGTCAGCGGCCTGCCGTTCACGTCCGAGCGCCAGGTTTCCGGCGTAGGGCCGGCCGAGGCGACGGCGACGATCGTCCACCGTGTGCTCGGCGAACTTGGGCTCGAGGAGAACGTGCTGCTCTGGAACGTCGTCCCGACGCATCCACACCGGCCTGGGGAGCCAAGCTCGAACCGGCGCCCAACTCAGGCCGAAGTACGTGTTGCGATGCCGTTTCTCGAGCAGCTCGCTCGCGGCCGGACCGCGATCGCCGTCGGCCGGCTGGCGCACGCGGTGCTCGGAGGGGACTACCTGCGCCACCCCGCGCACGGCGGTTCCGACCGTTTTCGAGCCGGACTCTTGCTATCCATCCATCGATGCGAAACGGACTGATCGTGGCGGCGGCGATCGTCGTCGCCGCTGGACTCTTCTTCGTGCTGCGCCCTGACAACGGCGACGACAACGCATCCGGCACCACGACCACGACCGCGACAACGTCGACAACCACGACCGCCACGGAACCAACGGAGCCGCCGCCGCCAGCCACTGTACGGATCGTCGTTCGGGGCGGAGAGCCGGTCGGCGGCGTCCGTAATGTCACCGTCTCGAAGGGTCGCCAGGTCGTCCTGATCGTGAGCTCGGACGTGGCCGACGAAGTCCACCTCCACGGCTACAACCTCAAGCGGGATGTGGCGCCGGGGTCTCCGGCCCGGCTCCCGTTTCGCGCCACCATCAATGGAACCGTCGAGGTCGAGCTCGAGCAGCGCGGCCTCCCGCTCGCGCGGATCACCACACAGCCATGAGCCTGACGATTCCGCTCGCCCACGGGATCGGGGGGATCCGCGACCCGGTCCTCCCGGACTGGCTCATGTACTACGCGGCGGCGCTGACGCTCATCCTCAGCTTCGTCGCGCTCGGCGTGCTCTGGCGGAAGCCGATCCTCGAGGGCCGGGACCGCGGCCGGCCGCTCTCCGAGCGCTGGCAGCGGCTGATTCTCTGGACGGGCTGGCGCATCATCCTCGGAGCTCTTTCCGTCGGCTTGCTCGTGCTCGTCTGGCTTGCGGCGTTGGTCGGCAAGCCCGATGCCGGCGACAACCTCGCCCCGACCTTCGTGTGGGTCATCTTCTGGCTCGGCCTCGTCCCGTTCGTCGTCGTCTTCGGGAACCTCTGGTCGGTGCTCAGCCCCTGGCGGGCCGCGGCCGACGCCCTCGCCTGGGTCTGGACCAAGAGCGGCCGAACGTGGGAGCCGGCGGCGGAGTATCCGCGGCGGCTGGGACGGTGGCCGGCGGCCGGCCTGCTCCTTGCGTTCGCCGCGCTCGAGCTTGCCTACCCGCGAGCGGCCGAGCCCAGGACGCTCGCGCTCGCGATCGTCGTCTATAGCTGGATTACCTGGGCGGGGATGCTGCTTTACGGGCGCAAGACGTGGGTCGAGAACGCCGAGGCCTTCCACGTCTACTTCGGGATGTTCTCGCTGATCGCGCCGTTCGCCGTACGGGAGGAGAACGGTCGGCGCGTAGTCGTCGTGCGGCCACCGCTGGCGGGGTTGACCGCTCGCCAGGACACACCAGGAACGATCGCCTTCGTCGCCGTCATGCTCGGTTCGGTCGCCTTCGACGGGTTCAGCCGCACGACGTGGTGGCAGGACCGGCTCTACAACCTCGAGGCGAGATACATCGTCAACTCGCCGCGTACCGCCGACCTCGTAGCGACCGGCTTCAACGGCATCGGCCTGATCGTTGCCGTCATCCTCGTGGCGCTCCTCTTCCGGCTGGCAGTGCGAGCGGCGCAGGCGGTTGCCGCGACGAGGGAGGATCTGACGAGCGTCTTCGTCGCGAGCCTCGTCCCGATCGCGCTCGCCTACTCGGTCGCGCACTACTTCACGTTGCTCGTCAACCAGGGACAGTTCGCGATCCCGCTCTTCTCAGACCCCTTCGGCGAGGGCTGGGATCTCTTCGGGACGTCCCACTTCACGCCGTCGCTCTTCAACTCGCCGAACGGAATCTGGTACGTGCAGGTCGCCGTCCTCGTCGTCGGCCATGTCCTCGGCCTCACGCTCGCCCATGACCGCGCCGTGGCGCTGTGGGGATCCGCCCGAACAGCGATTCGGACGCAGTACGCGATGCTTGCCCTGATGGTGCTCTACACGTGCACCGGGTTGTGGCTGCTCTCGGCGAAGTGATCCTCGCCCACGGCGGCGTGGCCGGCGCGATCGTCGAGCTGCTCTTTGCTCTCCTGATCGTCGCAATCGCGCTTGCAGCCTGGGTCGGCGGGCGGCGAGACAAGGAATGAGCCGCTACAATCTCCGGCCGGCGGGCCCAGGGTCCGCCGCCTTACTGTTGTGATGATGAAGACCTGGAACGCAAAGCCGGGCGAGGTCGAGCGCCGCTGGTACCTCGTCGATGCCGACGGCAAGACCCTCGGCCGTCTCGCCACGCGCATCGCCGTCACGCTCCGTGGCAAGGACAAGCCGGAGTACACGCCGCACGTCGACACGGGCGACTTTGTCGTCGTCGTGAACGCGGAGAAGATCGCGGTCACCGGCAAGAAGCTCGACGACAAGATCTACTACCGACACTCGGGCTACCCGGGCGGGATCCGCAGCCGCACGCTCCGCGAGGAGCTCGAGCGCAGGCCGACCGAGGTGATCCGGAAGGCGGTCAAGGGGATGCTCCCACGGAACCGTCTGGCCCGTGCGCAGCTGACGAAGCTCAAGGTCTACGCCGGCCCCGAGCATCCGCATGACGCGCAGAACCCGCGGTCACTCGAGCTGGAGGAACGCTGATGGCGACCGCGGCTCAGTACCAGGGCACCGGCAAGCGCAAGACGTCGATCGCCCGCGTGATCCTTCGCCCCGGCGACGGCGGCACGTGGATCAACGGGCGCACGATCGAGGACTACTTCCCGCGCGCCTCGCACCGGACGATGGTGCTCGCGCCGCTGAAGGTCGCAGGCGCCGAGGGCAGCTACGACCTGCGCGTGCGGGTCGAAGGCGGCGGTCCCAGCGGACAGGCCGGCGCGATCCGGCACGGGATCGCACGCGCACTCGTCGAGGCCGATCCGGAGCTGCGGAAGGTGCTCAAGCGCGAGGGCTTCCTGACTCGGGACGCCCGCAAGGTCGAGCGCAAGAAGGCCGGCCTCCACAAGGCTCGCAAAGCCCCACAGTTCTCCAAGCGCTAGTCTCGCCCGCCGTGGCGCGGCGTTACTTCGGCACGGACGGTGTCCGGGGCATCGTCGGCGAGTTCCTGACTCCGGAGCTCGTCGAGCTGCTCGGCCGAGCGGCGGCCCTGTGGTCGTCGGGCGGCCGCGTCTTCGTCGGCCGCGATACACGAGGCTCGGGGCCTGCGCTGGAAGCGGCGTTCGCCGAGGGCGTCGCGTCAGCCGGCGGGAACGCGGTGCTCGGCGGCGTGCTACCGACCCCCGCCGTCGCGTTGCTCGCGCTCGACCTCGGTGCGGTGATCTCCGCATCGCACAACCCGCCCGAGTACAACGGCGTCAAGTTCTTCGACGCCGAGGGGCAGAAGCTCACCGACGTCTCGGAGGAGGAGATCGAGGCGTTGCTGGACGAGCCACCGAGCGCGACCAGAGGAACGATCGACGAGGTGGAGATCTCCGCGGACAGCTACTTCGAGCACGTGCTCGAACGCTTCGGGTCGGACTTGAGCGGGCTGCGTGTCGCCGTCGACTGCGCGAACGGCGCCTACTCCGACATCGCGCCGAAGGCATTCGAACGGCTCGGCGCCGAGGTCTTCCCATTGGCGACGGAGCCGGACGGCTCGAACATCAACGTGGGCTGCGGGGCCACCGATCTGTCGCTGCTCTCGCGCGTCGTGCGGGAGCAGGGTGTCGACCTGGGCGTTGCGTTCGACGGTGACGGAGACCGCATGCTCGCCGTCGATGCAGAGGGCAACTCAGTCGACGGAGACCAGATCGTCGCCATCCTCGCCCTCCACCTCGGCGTCGACCTGGTGGTCGTCACGGTCATGACCAACCTCGGCTTCCACCGGTTGATGGAAGAGCACGGGATCCGCGTGCTCACCACCGACGTCGGCGACCGCTACGTCCTCGAGACGCTGCGCCGCGAAGGCGGCATTCTCGGAGGCGAGCAGTCCGGCCACATCATCTGCCTCGACGGCCATGTCACGGGAGACGGTCTCGCCGCGGCGCTGCTCTTGTGCCGAGCGCTGGAAGGTCGCTCGCTTGCCGAGGCGGCGTCCGTGATGCCGCGCTTTGCCCAGGTGCAGGAGAACGTCCCCTTGCCGAGGAACCACCGCGAGGTGCCTCCGGCAGTCATGCAGCAGGTGAACGAGTTGAACGAGCAGCTCCTCGGCAGGGCGAGAATCCTCGTCAGGCGCTCGGGTACTGAGCCTGTTTTGCGGATCCTCGCGGAAGCTTCGGACCGCGATGAAGCGGCCGAGTACTGTGGTAAAATCTCAGCTCTCGTTCGTCGAGAGCTCGGTTGACCGATCGTTCTTCAAGGGTCGGGCGCGGCCGGGCTTTTGCCGTTTCGGGGGGCATTCGAGTACGCGGCCAAATCGTCGACCAGGGAGCCCACGGTGTGCGGAATCATCGGATACGTTGGACCCCGAGCGTGTAAGCCACTCCTCCTCCACGGCCTCGAGCGCCTCGAGTACCGCGGCTACGACTCGGCGGGGATCGTGCTCCGTGAGGACGACGAGCTGGACTACGTCCGCGCCGTCGGCAATCTCTCCCACCTGAAGGCAGCCGCGTTGCTGAACGGCTCCGAGTCGACGACCGGGCTCGGGCACACGCGCTGGGCGACCCACGGCCGCGTGTCGGAGGAGAACGCGCATCCACTCACTGGCTGCGAGGACGGCGAGCTCGCGCTCGTCCTGAACGGCATCGTCGAGAACTACCGCGAGCTCAAGGAGTCGCTGGTCGCCGACGGGCACGAGTTCAACTCGGAGACCGACGCCGAGGTCGTCGCGCACCTGATCGAGCGCCACTACTCGGGCGATCTCGTGGATGCGGTCGAGAAGGCCTACAGCGAGCTCGAGGGGCACTTTGCCTTCGTCGTGCTGCATCACGGCCATCCCGATCTGCTCGTCGGCGCACGCCTTCAGTGCCCGCTCGTCGTCGGGGTCGGGGACGGCGAGATGTTCCTCGGCTCGAACGCGACGGCGTTCCTGCGCGAGACGCGAAACGTGATGTTCCCCAACGACGGCGACGTCGTCGCGATCACGCCGGAGGGCCCGAGCTTCTCGCGGCCCGACGGCGGTTCCGTCGACCACGAGACGCTGGTGCTCGACTGGGACGACGAGAGCGCCGAGAAGGCGGGCTTCGAGACATTCATGCTGAAGGAGATCTACGAGCAGCCCCACGCCGTGCGCGAGACGATCGGTGACCGAGTCCGTCACGGCAGGCTCGTCCTCGAGGGGCTCGGCATGGTCGACGACGACCTGCGGGCGCTGCGCCGAATCGTGATCCTCGCCTGCGGCACGTCCTACCACGCCGGCGTGGTGGGGCGGTACGCGATCGAGGAGTGGGCGCGCGTCTCGGTCGAGCCGGACATCGCGTCGGAGTGGCTCTACCGCAACCCGGTCATCGGGCCGGACACGCTCGTGATCGGCATCTCCCAGTCCGGCGAGACGCGCGACACGGTGCACGCAATGAAGCTGGCCCGCGAGAAAGGCGCGCACACGGTCGCGATCACGAACATGATGGGCTCACAGATCACGCGCGAGGTCGACTCGACGCTGTTCACGAGATGCGGGCTCGAGGTCGCAGTCGCCTCCTCGAAGACCTTTACGGCGCAGGTCTCGCTGCTCTTCCTGATCGCGCTGAAGATGGCCCAGGCGCGCGAGACGCTGCCGGCCGACGAGATCGAGTTCATCCTCGACGAGGCTTACGAGCTGCCGGCGCGGATGCAGCAGTTCCTCGACGGCGACCATCCGATCGAGGAGATCGCCCAGAGGCACTTCGACAAGCCGTTCTTCCTCTATCTCGGCCGCCACATCGGGCTGCCGGTCTGCCTCGAAGGTGCGCTCAAGCTCAAGGAGATCTCCTACATCCCGACCGAGGCCTATTCGGCCGGTGAGATGAAGCATGGGCCGATCGCGCTGCTCGACGAGAACACGCCGGTCGTCTGCATCGCCACCGATTCCCACGTCTACGACAAGGTCGTCTCCAACATCCAGGAGACGCGGGCCCGCGGCGCCCAGGTGATCGCGATCGCGACGGACGGCAACGAGGACATCCAGCATCACGCGGACGACGTGATCTACGTTCCGCGCACGCCGGCCTTTCTGCAGGCCGCGCTCGCGGTGATTCCGCTGCAGCTCCTCGCCTACCGCATTGCGCGCCTGCGCGGCCTGAACGTCGATCAGCCTCGCAACCTGGCTAAGACGGTCACGGTCGAGTAGTTACTCGGGCGGCGGGCGGCGCCGCTGCTTCGTCTCGCTGCGTCGGCGCTTCTGCTGGAGACGGCGCTCGCGTGCCGCGGCCGTCGGCCTCGTCGGCCGCCGAGGGCGCTCGACTCTGAGCGCCTCCCGTAGCGAGTCGACGAGCCGTTCGATCGCCAGCTCGCGGTTGCGGGCCTGGCTGCGCTCGTCCTGGGCGACCGCTCTGAGAACCGAACCGGCGCGGCGCACGGCACGCGCCTTCTGAGCCGGCGTCAGCGCCGACGACGCCTCCACGTCGAAGATCGCTTCGACCCGCGTCTCGGTCTTCTGGGCGTGCTGGCCGCCCGGTCCGCTCGACCGCGAAAAGCGGAGCTCGATCTCCGAAACCGGGATCGCCACCGTCCTGGTCACCCGAATAGACTCGCCGTCCATGGCCGCCATTCTGCTGGACGTCGACGGGGTGCTTCAGGTCTCCGGCGTTCCGATCAGGGGTGCGCGGGAGGCCGTCCGGCAGCTACGGGAGAACGGCCACCGGCTCCGCTTCGTCACCAACAACACGACGCATTCGCGGCGGTCGCTCGCAGGTGAATTGCGCGATCTGGGATTCGAGCTCGACGACGACGAGCTGCAGACGACCGCTCTCGCCGCGGCGCGGGAGCTGGCCGGGCGGCGGGTGCTCGCCATGACGATGGCCGCCGTTCTGGAGGATCTCGAGGGCGTGGAGCTGGTCGGCGAGGACGCCGACGCCGTCCTGCTCGGAGGCGCCGACGAGACCGAGGAGACGAATCGCGTCTTCTCGTACATGAACCTCGCGCGGGCCTTCGCGGAGCTGGACGCCGGCGCCGAGCTCTACTGCCTCCACCGAAACCGCTGGTGGCAGACCTCGCGCGGGCCGCTGCTCGACTCCGGCTGCTTCGTCGCCGGGCTCGAGTACGCCGCCGAGCTGGAGGCGACCGTCGTCGGCAAGCCGAGCACCGCCTACTTCGCGACGGCGGTCGAGGCGCTGGACGCGGAGCCGGAGCTCACGTGGATGGTCGGAGACGATCTCGAGGCCGATGTCGCCGGAGCGCAGCGGTTCGGCCTGCGCACCGCGCTCGTCCGAACGGGCAAGTTTCGGCCTGACGAGCTCGAACGCTCCAGCGTGGCGCCCGACGTCGTCCTGTCGTCGGTCGCCGACCTCCCGTTCTGGCTCGAGGAGTCGCTGTGACGAGAGTGGGGACCGACTTGATCGAGATCCAGCGCATCCGCGAGGCGCTCGAGCGGTACGAGGGCTTCAGGGACCGCTGCTTCACGCCTGCGGAGCAGGACTACTGCGAGCGGCGTCCCAATCCGGCACAGCATTACGCCGTCCGGTTCGCGGGCAAGGAGGCGGTCGGGAAGGCGCTCGGCTTCGGGGTTGCGCGCCTGTTCGCCTGGCAGGAGATCGAGATCGCCGGGCGGCCGAAGCCGTCCGTGCGGCTCTCCGGCCGGATCGAGGCCTGGTCGCGGCGGGTCGGGGCGGGCGCCATCGATCTCTCGATGTCTCACTCGCGCGAGCTCGCAAGCGCGGTCTGCGTGGTCGCCGAACAAGATGTTTGAGCCGCTCTACACCGCCGCGGAGATGCGTGCGGCGGAGGCGGGCCACGACGTCGAGCAGTTGATGGAGCGGGCAGGCGGCGCCGTCGCCGACGAGATCCTCGCGCGCTATCCCGATGGACGCAGCTTCGCGGCTGTCTGCGGCAAGGGCGCGAACGGCGGCGACGGGCGCATCGCGGCTGAGCTCCTCCGCTCGGCGGGCTGGGAAGAGCGGTCGCTGGGCGAGGCCGACGTCGTGATCGACGCGCTCTTCGGCACCGGTTTCCACGGGGCGCCGAGGGAGGACGCCGCACAGCAGATCCGGGCCATGAACCGCGCCGGCCGGCCGGTTGTGGCCGTCGATATCCCCTCAGGTGTAGATGCCTCGACCGGGGAGGTTCCCGGTGAAGCGGTTCGCGCCTCGCTGACGGTGAGCTTTCAGGGGCTGAAGGTGGGCCACGAGGTGGCGCCGGGTCGGCTGTATGCCGGCGACGTCGTCGTTGCCGACATCGGCCTCGGGCCCGTTGAGACCGAGCACGCGCTCGCTACCCCCGCGATCCTCGAGCTGGTGCCGCGCAGGCAGCCGGGCGATACGAAGTACACCGCCGGCTCGGTGCTCGTCGTCGGCGGATCTCCCGGGATGACCGGTGCCGTGCGTCTGACCGCCGAGGCAGCGTTCCGCGCGGACGCCGGCTACGTGGCTGTTGCTGCTCCGCCGGAGTCGCTGCCCGTGATCGAGACCACGTTGCTCGAGGCGGTGAAGCGTCCGCTCGACGACGTCTGGGAGGCCGCGGAGCGAGCCGGCTCGCTGGCGATCGGGCCGGGGCTTGGACGCGAGCGGCAGGAGCTCGTCCGGCGGCTGCTGGCAGAGATCGACCTCCCGGCGGTCGTCGACGCCGACGGGCTCTACGGCCTCGAGCCGATCGAGCGGCGTGCGGCAACGGTGTTGACGCCGCACTCGGGTGAGCTGGGCCGGCTGATCGGCGAAGAGGCTTCCTGGATCGACGCCCACCGCCTCGAGGCCCTAAGACGCGCTGTCGACCAGTTTCGCTGTGTCGTCCTCTTGAAGGGTGAGGGAACCCTGGTCGGGGCGCCGGGGGAGGGCCCGCTCGTCTGCGGTGGGTACCCGGCACTGGCGACGGCCGGAACGGGCGATGTCCTGACAGGCGTTGTGGCGTCCTTTCTCGCCAAGGGCATGGACGGCCGCCTGGCAGCTGCCGCGGCGGCGCGGGCTCATACGGAAGCTGCCGTGGCGGCGCCCCACAAGGCGGGCCTCGTCGCAAGCGACCTCTTCGAGACGCTTCCGAGCGTCCTCGATGCATAGGTCCGAGATCACGATCGACCTCGGGGCGCTGCGTCGGAACGTCCGCCGGTTGCGCGACGTACTGGCGGGCTCCGACCTGTGGGCCGTGGTCAAGGCGGATGCGTACGGCCACGGCGCCGTCGATGTCGCCCGGATCACGCTCGAGGAGGGCGCTAAGGCTCTCTGCGTCGCGACCGTGGCGGAGGCGGTCGAGCTGCGCGAAACGTTTCGGGAGGCGCGGATCCTCGTCATGGGGCCGACGGCGGGCCGGGAGGTCGCCGTTGCCCGGGAGGCACGGCTCGAGCTGGCGGTGCTCGACGGCCAGATCCCCGAGGGCGTCCCCGTGCACCTCAAGCTGGACACGGGCATGGGGCGGTGGGGCCTCGGCGAGCTGCCCGAGCTCTCGGGCGAGGTCGTGGGGCTGATGACCCACCTGGCGACGGCGGATACGGATCTCGAGTTCGCCCGCGCGCAAGTGGCGCGCTTCGCGGAGGCGACGAAGGATTACGCCCACCTGACGCGACATGTCGCGAACAGCGCCGCCGCGCTGCGGCTGCCCGAAGCTCGCTTCGACGCCGCCCGCTGCGGGGTGGCGATCTACGGACTGTCGCCGTTCGGCACGGATCCGGCGGAGGACGGGTTGGAGCCTGTGCTCGGCTGGCAGTCGGTGCTCGGGGAGGTCAAGCGACTCGCGGCGGGCGAGAGCACCGGGTACGGCCGTCGTTTCGTGGCTCAACGGGACACGTGGATCGGCATCGTTCCCGTCGGCTACGCCGACGGCTTCCGCCGAGACATGACCGGGACGGAAGTGATCGTCGAGGGCGAGCGGCGGCCCGTGGTCGGCACGATCTCAATGGATGCGCTCGCCGTCGAGCTCGCCGAGCCGTTGCCGGTGGGAACCCCGGTGACGCTGGTCGGCGCAGGGCTGCTCGCCGAAGAGCACGCTGCCGTCGCGGAGACAATCAACTACGAGATCGTCTCGAAGATCGACTCGCGTCCCATCCGGGCGAAACGGACGGTCGTCGATGCTTGAGCGGGCTCGCGCGGTGCTCGATGGCGAGGAGGCGTGGGTCGTCGGCGGCGCGGTTCGGGACGAGGCGCTTGGACGTCCGGTTATCGACCTGGACATCGCCTGCCGCGAGCCCGAGCAGGCCGCCCGGCGGTTCTCGAAGCAGGCGCGAGGGGCTCTGTTTCCGCTGTCGGAGCGGCATGGAGCGTGGCGGGTTGCGCTCGAGGACGGGCGAACGGTGGACTTCACGCCGCTTCGCGCCGGGATCGAGGACGACCTGGCGACTCGCGATTTCACGATCAACGCGGTTGCCATGCCCCTCGCCGGAGGCGAGCCCGTGGATCCGTTTGGCGGCCTGGCGGACCTGGAGCAAGGCATCCTGCGCGCGGTCCGGCCGACAATCTTCGAGGACGACCCGTTGCGCCTGTTGCGGGCCGTGCGGCTCGAGGACGAGCTCGGGTTTCGGCTCGATGAGCAGACGGCTGAGCTCGCCCGTCGGCACGCCGCTCTAGTCGACCGACCGGCCGGTGAGCGGATCCTCGCGGAGCTCGAGCGCTTGAGCGCCGGCGGGTACGAGCGGCTCGACCAGCTCGGGCTGTTGACGCCGCTCGGCGGGTCGCTGGAGCGACTGCGCGGACTCGGTGAGACCACGCCGGAGATGCGTCCGGTTGCGGTGTTCGGCCGGGAGCTGAAGCGGCTGCCGGTCTCGAACGAGCTCCGGCGCTACGGGCGCGCGCTGCTGCGCGCTGAACCGCCGGGCGACCTCTCCGCGCGGTCCGTGTATCGGTTCCGGCGCGACACCGAGCCGTGGGCGGTCGAGGCGGCGCGCTTCGCCCGCGGCGGCGAGGAGCTCGAGCGTGCGATCGAGGAGGCACGGGCGGCCGATCCCGCCGAACCGCTGCTCCGGGGCGACGAGCTCGGACTGCCGCCGGGGCCCGAAATCGGACGTCTGCTGGCGCTGGTCGAGGAGGAGCTGGCGGCGGGGACGATCTCGACGCGGGAAGAGGCGCTCGAGCTGGTGCGGCGCGAGACCGCCTCAGGCGCCGCTCGCGAAGTCACTGATTCGTGACGCCCGAGTCACACACTCGCGCGCCTGCGCTCAGTAGGCTCGCCGCGGGGAGGAGGCTGGGCGAACCGAACCTAGACCACGTGGGGCAGCCGCCCGAGCACCGCCGCGGTCCCGACCGTCACTGCTTCCACTTGACGGTGCAGCCGACCGGCGGCGTCTCGCGCACCGGGGGTTCTCGCGCTTCGAGAAGCGCCTCGATCGCGTCCCGCAGATAGTGCTGTCCGACGGCGTCCTCGTCGCGGTTGTCGTCGATGGCGCCGTGGTAGACGAGCCGCCGGTCCGCGTCGAAAAGGAAGACCTCGGGCGTCCGCTCGGGCCCGTACCGCCGCGCGACGGACTGATCCTCGTCGTAGAGGTAGTCGAAGTTGAAGCCCTGCGCCTCGGCCCGCGCCTTCATCTCGTCGAAGGAGTCGGCCGGATGGCTCGTAGCGTCGTTGGAGCTGATGGCGACGAGACGGAAGCCGCGGTCGCCGTAGTCCCGCTGGATCGCCTTCATGCGCCCTTCCCAGCCCTGGACGTAGGGGCAGTGGTTACACGACCAGACGATCGCGAGGACGGGGATGTCGGCGTAATCGTCGAGCGAGTGATCTCGCCCGTCGACGCCGGGCAGCTCGAAGTGGGGCGCTTCGGTCGCCATCGTCAAGCTCATCGCAGTGCCTCCTCGATCTGTTCTCTGGTCGGGACAGGAGAGACGCGGCCATTCGGAAGGTTGTAGATGCGACACGAGAGCGACGGAGGCTCGTTCTCGCCGGCCGGATCGACGTCGCGTCCATCGACGCGGATCGTCGGAGAGCCGGGAAAGCCGAGCTCCTGTGCCTCCTCCTGCGTTCGCACCTCACGGACGTGAATGGGGACGTCGACGCCGCGCCCGCGTAGCACCTCTTCGAGCAGCTCCCTCGCCTCTGGATGCGACGGGCACCCCGCCCAGTAGAGAAAGTCGACGGTCACGGGACGAGGAGGTTACCCGCGCCGCTTGGCCCCGCAGCGGCCTGGCGGCCCTAGCGGCAGACGCG
>Ga0184624_10000238_pt1 | contig 13395 bp, 26 predicted proteins | sample PLM3_5_b1_FD_133157 | JGI IMG/M metagenome (GOLD analysis project Ga0184624, IMG submission 133157) | Groundwater sediment microbial communities from an aquifer in East River, Colorado, USA - PLM3_5_b1 | ecosystem: Environmental > Terrestrial > Soil > Riparian zone | place: USA: East River...
ATACACATCTCCTCATTCCAGGGGAGTTGGTGTCCGGCATACATCGAGCTAGTAGAAGCATAGACAATTTTCTTTACTTTATAATACCATGCCGATTCTAAGATGTTCTGAAATCCTAAAACGTTTACTGCAACAGCATCTTTAGGAGCTGCAGTACATTGTGGAGCACTACTTAATGCAGCGAGGTGAAAAATATAGTCAGGCTTATTCTTTTCTAATTCGTATTCTACTTTTGTAGAGTCATTACGAACATCTATTTTGTATACATTATGCCTGAGCTTTTCATTTAGATTACCTATCTGATTGGCTTTTCCATAGTAGAAGTTGTCGAATATAGTGATGTTATTGTTGCCGTCATCAAGTGAATTGGCTAGGTTCGATCCAACGAATCCAGCTCCTCCAGTTATAAGTATATTCGCCACTATCCGCTTATTGCAAACCTGGTAAACGATTGGTAAACTACTGGATAGACTTGTTCACATTTTGGATCATTTTTCCTATTGAGATTCATATTGTATTCACACTCATCATCAAAGACTGCTCTCTCTTTACCGTCCCACGTGAATGTGATCTTGTATACTGGTTTGTTTAGTTCTTGTGTACGTATTTCACCGTTTATGATATCTCTAACTCGATTAGCTTCTTGCTGATCTAGTGTTCTAAATAGGACATCCTGACACTCCTCATACGAGAATAACTCGTATCCTACTTCATATAAAATTACCACTTGTCTGAGTTAGCTTAAATATTTCCTAACGGCAATATAAATGTAAATGCTGAAACGTATACCGCCTAATATCCTCCATGATATACAGACCCTAAATGAGTATACAGCTACTTCTGGAAAAGAGTCAACGCTTACGGCTTGTAGTAGATCTAATAGATTATTTACTGCGGGTGCAGGCGGGGGCGACGGTGGTTCCGTGGAATCACTTAGTTGTGATCAGAGATTTGGGAAAGCAGAACGTAAGATGGATGTACATACTCATCCACATAATCCAAGTGCAGTAGGATTACTACCAAGTCAAGCAGACCTAGCTGTCACATTATCTGAATCTAAAACTAATAACACGAAACAAATTAGTTGTATCTCTAATAAAGAATCTCCGTTAATCGTATGCTCAGAAGCCAAGCGAGTGCCAACACAAGCGCGAGTAAATGAATATGTAGATCATGAAATAGATTCAGGTGAGTTCTACAAGTCTGAATTTCACCGCAAGAACGTAAGAAAAGATTTCAACACAGCTTACTTTAATCCGCAAACAGGAGAGAAAGTTAAACCATCAGATGAACAAGTTCTTAATACGATGTTTGGAGCATCTGTTCAGACAATTAAAGAAGAGAATACTAAACACGAACGAGAAAAGTTATGCAAATATGTTAACAGTATGTCAGGTACAAAGAAGTCAGTCACGAATAAATGTAAGCAGATGTTATCAGATAACAAAGAATAGTGTATTACGTTCATGTAGGCGACGCCAGTAAGATACTAGACAAGTTAAATCCAGAGTCTATTAATATAGTATTTACTAGTCCAAGCCCGCCGCTTTCTATGGGTGAGAGAATGACTCTACTAAACATCATGATAAAATGTAAAAGAGTATTGACGCGAGATGGAGTACTCTGGTTACAGCTCGGTGATTATTATGATGAAAGCGGGTCCATGATGGGGATACCTGAAGCCATGTTGACCATGATGAAATCTGTTGGGTATATAGTGCGCTCCAAAGTTCTCTGGCATAGAACGGAGCACTACAAGCAGGTAGACCGCAGGAGGTTCAGAGTAGATTATGAATTCTTGTACATGTTTACCAAGTCAATAGATCATTACTTTAATGATAAACTAGGATTACAAGACACATCAATAGTAGATGCTCAGATACAGAATCTAAAGCGCGGGGAATTCCGCAGTGGATTCCCAGAGAAATTGGTAGAGGTAGCAGTAAAAACGACAAGCAGGCCAGGAGATTTTGTTCTAGATCCATTCGCCGGCACATGTACTACAGGTGTAGTAGCACTCAAGAACAAACGTAACTTTATCGGTATAGAGCTACGGGAAGATACTCAGGAAGACATAAAGAAACGATTAGACAAGTTTGACTTTTGTCCATGTGACGTTTAGTAACAACTAAATAACAGCAATAACAAACTTAGCAAATGCAAACGTGTTTTGTTTGTAATGGAAACATCTTAGCACATCAAGAATATATTATAAGTGTAAAACCAAATGAAAGCAACAGATACCAACACACACCATGTATGCGTAACAACATACTCAAAAGATTACACCAATTCATAGATGGGGACATAGGTGGAAGTTGTTGATGGTAGTTAAAAAGAAATCATCTGAAGAAGCAGATGAGATAATGAAAGAAGAAGAAACTAATCATTCAGATCATTTACGTAAGAAAGAATACTCAAACACCTGCCATTGGTGTCTAGCCCACGGATATGCATAGCCCACGTAAGTGTAGCTTCTGCGAACACATTCAGTACACAAAGATAGACGAGTGTGAAGTCTGTGGTAAGAAAGAATTATCAGATCTTAATGCCTAACTGCCCTAAATGCAAACATGAAGACTGGTGCCATCATCGAGTATCAGGTAAATGTGAATCCTATGAATGGATTAATGTAACAGGACCATTCCCTCTAGACGACCTACCAGGATTAGCTGGAATGAAATATGAAATTGACTATGGACCTGAATGTAAATGTGAGAATCCAGATCTCTTTAAAACAACTAGATAGAGCGGGGTCAATTTTACTCAGATTAATGCATACAATTATTCATGGAGATTTCAGAGAAGTATGTAGTGAGATACCAGATAACTCTCTAGATCTAATATTCACTGACCCACCATATCTAAAGAAAAATATACATCTGTATGGAGACCTGGGTGCATTTGCAGCACACAAATTAAAAGAGGGTGGTTCACTTGTCACATATGTCGGTCATTACAACCTACCAGATTACATTCATCTACTAAATCATTGGCTAACTTATTGGTGGATATTTTCAGTAAAGTTACAATGTGGTGGATTTCCAATGAATCATAGACATGTATGCCCAAAATTCAAACCATTGTTATGGTATGTCAGAGGGAGGTATATGGGTAAATATGTCTATGATCACATTGAGAGCAAGTATGAGGGTAAGAAACTACACAAATGGCAGCAATCAACAGTAGAAGCTGAACATTTTATATCACGATTAACTAATGAAAACGATACAGTCTGTGATCCATTCTTGGGGAGTGGAACCACTGGGTTAGCTGCATTAAAATTGGGTAGAGATTTTATCGGAATTGAAATAGATTCTAATCATATAGAAATAGCCAAGACCAGGCTCAACCCGCTGTTAAAACAATCAAAATTACCGTAGTAATAGTATGTAAATAGTAGTAGTGTATATACTGATATGTGTCTCTACATAAAAGATCACGTCAACAACCATCTGACTTGTGGATTAGTGAACTAGATTTTTTTATTGATAAATCAAAACCTACATAGGAGCTGTAGCTGCTGCTGGATCTACTTCCTCTGCTTTCCTAATTCCTAGTTTATCTGCCAGATCATTTTCGTATACATAGGTTCCGACGAGCAATCCAAGACTAGTAGCTAATACTTCTTTACCATAGCCTCCTACTGCTTTCATACCAGTACCCATATCAACTAATGAACCAACAATACCGAGTGCTGCTGTAGCATAAACTACGGCTTCTGCTGTACTCATATTAGGATTGTTAAAAAACGGAGCTGCGTCATTTAAGACTGGTGCTTCTGATATCTCAGTTGCGGCGTCTATAACGGCCCCAGTTAAAGCTCCAAAAGATGCATTGCGGACAAAGTCCATTACACTACTATCTGCCATATTCTTATACTGTATCTTATAGATTGTTGATATATAAACTTTAGAAGTTTTAACTACGGGTAGCTGTTGGTCTAAAAATTCCTAACGAATACTCTCTTTATATTAGCTACCATACCCCACATATCCGTAACTGTCTGAAAACCATACCTCGGATTAAGCGAGCGTAGATAGCTTACAATCTTTCTATCCATATGCTTATCATGCCATAGGTGTGCTTCTATTATCATATCAGGTTTATGTGTCAAGATAGTCTCTTCTGCTCCGTGTAGAATACGTAGCTCTGAACCCTCTGTATCAATCTTCATCCAGTCTACAGGGGAATCTAAGCCAATATCATCTAACTTCTTGGCATTAATCTTTTCTCTACAGGAAGAAGAGTTACTTGTGCTCCACATACCATGTGCACTGAAGCAGATCTTGCCGTTTTTATCATCTAATGCTGTCTGAATCACCTCTAATCTACGACCAAACCCTGGGTTCATAGATACATTTCTCTTTAAATTACTGAGGGATTCCATACGGGGATCTATGGCTATGACGTTAGCTCCCATAGCTAGTGCCGGTAGTGCATAAGAACCGGCGTCTACTCCAATGTCTAGTACCGTGTCACCTGATCGGGGATCCCAGAAGCTTTTACGATAGTCATATTCTATTATTAGAAATGAGAGAAATTCTTCTAACTGTTTTGTGTTAGCAGGATGTAAAAAGTTGAATCTATGACCGTTAAAATCATAATGCATGTTATATCTATGTGTAAGATATATTTAAAAAAAAGAGAGATTAGTTAGTCCTGAGACACTGGGTACTGTTAGCATGTTGAACCGTTATTGCTATCCCAGAGTTAGGCGGTGGGTCTTTGTCTGTGATTGTTAATGTATCTTGATCGGCAGCATTTACTGCGTAGGCAGCTGGTAATATCATCAAGTGATCTAATACTTTGAATAGCACTATGATGAGTATTACAACTACGATCAGGACCACTACTAAGTATAGTAAATCCATCTTACTCTGAATTATTATTAACGATTACGGATTATATAAATAATACGTAGGAGTAGTAAAGTAATCTAATTGGCTAGGTGCTACAAATGCTTTGCTGACGGCCCAGACGTTCAATGTTGTCAAATGTGTCATAAATACATGTGTGACAAATGTAGAGCTAATATGTTTCAGAGATCACTTGATGCCGCATATGAAAAAGTGTTTGGGTACGCTAAAGATTGGGCCCCCGATGGTCAATGTTAACTATTGCTTAGCATCAGGATTGGCGAATGGAATCATGCTAATCGTCTTGCCTGTTTCTGACTGATTAGCGAATGTTGAACCAAGTGCTACACCTGCTCCAAATCCTGCACCGTGTTTGAGGCCAAACACCTGTAAGATTACAAATGCAGTGGCAATAGCCAACTGATACACGAAATCTACTTCATATTCTAATGCCTGATTGCCTATAACAATTGGCACATTTTCTCCTGGTAAATGTAAGATTCTCCAAACATCATTTAATGCAATACCCATGAATATTCCCTGCAGTATGAAAGCTAAAGTGTTATCATTTGGATTAATCCCAAACGCTTTGTATACATCTTCGAGAATTGTAAAGCTCTTCATTGCCGATAATAACTAAATATATCAGCTAAACATATTTATGCTTTATAAAGTAGATTGGCATCAGCAGAAGAATGCTTTGCTTGTAAAACTAAAACAAAAGAGTATTATATAGAAGAGTTATATTTCCACAAGACCGGACGATACCTATGCAAGTCATGTCTTGCTACACACTGCGAACACAAGATAAGTGGAATGCATCTATGCTGTCAGGATTTTAAAGACATAACTGGAAATTACGTTCATTATAATCTGCCATATATGGGTGAGTTTGTAAAATAAATGGTCTGCCATATTGATAAAGCAACCGGCGGTCTAGTTGTTTTAATACCCAAATGCATCAGATGTAAACGAGCACTCAAAGAAGATTCGATGAAACATTCTCATAACGATGAAACAATGAGTACAGCCCCCATGCTTACCAAAGAAGTAATGTTTATCTGCCCGCGGGGTCATGTGCGATTTCAGGTAGGTAGAATAGATCTGTTAGAAATGGCCAAGTATCCAGTAGATAAGATTAGATTTGAGAGCTCTGATATTGATCCCAATCAATTTCCCCAAGTGCGATTATGAATTGTCATAACTGTGGCCATGATTACACGGATCATCATATAGTTTTTACACCTAATGCAACATTAGTTTGTTACGGGGATAATCATAAATGTAATTGTAAACAGTTCAAACATCACGCAATAAAAAGAATATAAACTATGAACATGTTAATTAGCTAAAGAAATGGGAGCAGGATGTTTACAATGTGGGCACTCGATGCACAACCACGGCGGTATAAATAGAACATGTCAGTATCCGAACTGTGAATGCAGTACGGTGACTAAATAAAATGCCAGGAACTAGTTGTCAGACATGTGGTCATTCGGCACACTTACATGGTGGACCGACAAGACAATGTCAATATGAAACCTGCACATGTAGCGCTAGTGCTTAATGGATTATGGTATCATAAATCAAGACGATTACCTCTGTGTGTTTGACAGTGAGAAACACAAGCAAGTATTCAGATGTCGCCAGTTCAACGAGTTAGTAGACTGGGTAAAGCAGCATACAGGAACATACAAGTTTATTGATTTTATTATAAAAATCGATAGTAACTATATATACGAATAAACTACAATAATACCGTGGCAACAGGATTACACTTTACACCCAATAAGAAAGCTAGAGTATTTGGCAGATGGGAGGGACAGAAATACATACCAGATGATGTATCCCCAGTAGTTGTAAAATGCGCAAATTGTGGCAACTATGTGCGCAATATCATGCAAGTGTTATCTGTGTTAAAGCTAAGAGAGGGCCATCCACAAATCGCTCAGAATGGAGGCAAAGATAAAATCTATAGAACCGAGAACTGGTGCTTACAATGTGTAAATAACCCAACATATGAGGATGATAGCAATAGAACAATCATGGGAGTTGGATATGGTTCTACATAATAACATGTAAATTCTAGACCATCCGCAACCCGTTATAATAATTCTCAGAAATAAGACTTATATTGCTAGTCAGTCTATCTAATGTTCTTTATGTCAACAGATTTTTCCCAAACGCAACTCGATTCTACAGCAACCATAGGTGCACAACAGCTAACCCAAGCTCAAGAAAAAATAGAACATCTAAAGCTTCAAGTAGCAATCTATGAAAAAGCAGAACTAGATCATCGAGATCTACAAACCCACATGCGTAACTCTTACTCTAGTTTCATACGTGATGTAGACTCATTAAAAAAACAACTAGCTGAATCAGATCTAAAATGTCAAGAGCTCAAAGAAGAAAACATAAAGATGAAAGCTCAGCTCTCAGGTAAAATAGACATATTACTGAATGAGAGGCAAGAGCATATGAAAACAATAGTAGAACATAACCAAAGATGGTTTGAAGCAGACAGAGGAACTACAGTGTTCATGGGCTACATAGCACGCAAGTTCGAGAAAGTAGAACTACAGATAGATACAAACGAAAACAAGATAGCACATGTAAGAGGAATTAATCTACTAGCTAAATCTTACTAACGCAACTCACTTCTTACTTTATTATCCATACGTATCTGGTTATACAAATCATCTAAAAGTCTATCCATTGCGGCCATCTTGGGCTTGTCATTCATTACATTCATGAAATAATCTATTCCTAATATGTTGTTAATTGCTATACGAAATGTAATAGCTATTGCAAATTTCTTGTTTTGAAAGTGTTTTTTATCCACTTGTTCATAAGTATTTAATTGTTGTTTGTAGATATCCTCTGCCCACGATAGGACTTGAGAGGGGACATTAATATCAAAATTCCTGAGCTTATTTTGTTCTCTTAATCTAAGTAACTCTGTCCATGCTTTCTGTAATACATCTTGAATTATTTCATCTTCTTCAGAGATCACTTTCCGTTTACTGATACTAACTTACGTTTATATATGAACCTATGTTTGTTAATTTCGACGTGTGGTTAGTACCGTGATAAGCTTCTTGACATGCGGCAAAAGCGGTGCGGGAAGTTTGGTATTGATACAGCTACGGCTCGTAACTATACGATTTGTACCCTATTAATGCCACACGTTTTATATGACTTGTCAGTATAGATTATTTATTGGATTCTCTGAATATTATAGCTCTTATATTATTCGTATTTGGAATCACCATGTTAATTATAGCAGCTATCGGTTATCTAACGGCTAAAACATTTCTAATAACTGAATCTACACTCATCGAGTGTCATGATAATAATATCACTCAATGTAAAATTATAAGCAAGTTAGAGGAAACTAAAGAGATGTTTCCACGGAAAAGTTTTAGTGTAGAAGACCCTAGTACTAATGTAACTTAAATTGTTATTGATATTAGGGGTTTCTGTTGGTGCTCTGTTATTAGGAGCTGGCCTATTCTGGCTACTTCATAATTACGGTGATCTATTTTCTTACAATGGATTAACAAAAGAGGAAGTAATAGCTGTCAAGAAAGAATTAGAAACACATTATGATCTGCTCAGCTCAGTTAGGGGTAAGACATTCTTTGGAGATACATTCTGGCGTGGGATTTACATACCAAAGAATGGCGGTAGTCCAATGTATTATAGATATGAACTATCCAAGCGCGGGGCATCATTCACACTCTATCCAATGCTATTTGAATCATGGCTTTCTAACCCTAATATACTCGGCGAGCAATCAAGAATGGTATACCCATAGAATGAGTAAATGCATATTTTGTAAAGAGGAATTTAGAAACATAGCTTTCTCTATCCTAGATACACATGACACTTACAGTATAAAGAGGTGCAGATGTAAATAAGCAAACACACTAACGGTTGTTGGTACGGACCGTGTAAAAATCAGATAGCTCAAGTCTGTCCTGAATGTGCCCGGCGATGTTGTCCTAAACATATAGGACATCGCTGTTAGAGGTTGTACCGATCTAACGGTATTGCTTACTTCTGGAATAAGAGCCAGGCCTAACAGGCGCTTGAGTTAATCTAGTTCTTAATTTTATGTAAGCATCATCAGCCATACCGGCAACATCAATACCGTCTGAATCTATCTTCCCGTTAAACTGTTTACTCAATGTTTTCAATCCGGCCATCACCATAGACCAATCAAGCACGTTAAGTGATACAGTGAGTTCTGCTCTATCTGTATCATTAGGATTCTCCAAAGTCATACAGTCTATAACGGCAATCGGATAATATATATCCTCCCATAAACTATTTACAGAAATCATATTAGGAAGATACTTATTATGTAACAGCAGTGTATAGATATCATGGAATTACAGACGATATTATGCAAGTATTGCAACGGTGTAGCAAAAGAGACTTCAACACCTGATAGTGAAATGTATTATTTGGTTTGTTGTAGAAATTGCGGTAGAGAATTTTACTATCGTGATATGGATGAGTAACTAGGTTAAGAGTTAAATACAGATTAATGTAACGGCAATGGCATGGTGAGAAAGAGAAACCACGCAGTAGCTTTCCATTATGGATTTAGAGCGCGCAATTATCATAACAGCTTTGGGCGTAACAGCAACAACACCTGGCATGAACTACCGGAAAAGATAAAGAATCAATTACGAAAGATAATAGAAGAACGAGACGGCTTAACATGCTCAACAAAGTACGGACATGGATGCGGTTCTACCAATGTATATCTAACAATAGACCACGTTATTCCAATTCGAGCTGGAGGTCCGGTAGCTGATATAGGAAACCTACAATTACTATGTATCAGATGTCATGACAAGAAAACAAATCAGGTGGATGTAATGTATACTTCAATCTACCAGAGACGTAGACATTAGCCAAGAGTTAGTTGATATGAAAGTTTGTATTAGTTGTAATGAACAAGTAGATCGTGGTAGATTCTATGAAGATGATGGAAAAACTAAGTATATTTGTGAAGACTGTACTATACTTAGAGTGAATGAGATGATGAAAATGTTAGATAGAGTTTAAATTAACACCAAAAGTAACCCGTTTTTTTATAATCTCTTACTAACCCATAATTTTAACAAGCATTGGTCACACACTCCATCACGATAAGTCGAGAGTTTAATTTCACCGCAAGCTCTGCACAGCATATAATCTTTACTTGGTAGAGTAAACATTACTATATATACATGAATGTACGAATTAAGTTTATAGTGTTATTCTAGCTTTCGTTGTATGATGTACAACGTTAGCTTCACATTCATCACAATAATAATGTGGTATTGGTCTAGTATCAACGAGATATCTAATCAGGTTGGGATTACCAAGAGTTATCCGCGTCCACATTCCACAACCCTCACATTTTGCTCCTAATATCATAACTCAGTTCCACAGTTAAGACACTTAGAGGAGTAAGACATATCGTCACATTTTGGACATTTATTTAGTTTCATAATATGTATTGGGGGATCACGGTTATTATAGTCTGTACCCTACTATTCTATCACAAACATTACAATTAGACGTAGGTACTTTTAGATAGTCTAGCACATACCGCTGAGTCTTTTTAGTTCTCTTGTTTTTGTTAAAGTTAAGCAATCGCATCTTGCCTATCTTCCACAGCTGGCAAGCTTCACATATTGTATTACCACAGATACAATTTGTAATCGGTCCATAGTTACAATGACATGTCTTACAGGTAAACCTGCTTAAACCATACTCTTCAAAGTAGTTCTTGTGATCTTCATCTGCACGGTTTGTTAATACTAATTTATATACGGCTCTGGATGGATTGCCCAAACTCTTGACTTTTATAGTAGTACTAGAAAGATAGGAATATATAAATCAATTATTCTATAACAGTTATGGCAGTAGATGAAACAGAACGGCAATTCTATTTCCAAATAATAGAGAAATTACTAAGTGTAAATCATGAATTAACTATAGCTATAGCAGGACAGAAGAGCGGTGAACCAACCGAAAGACAACAACAATTTGATCAATTAATGCAGACAATGATGTTAAAGATGGTCGGTAATCAATTCGAACGTGGCACACCAAAAGAGGAATAGATAGAAATGGAAGACAAAGAGCGAGAGTTTTATCAGTCTTTGATAACTAAATTATTTGAATATAATTCAACGTTAGTCATGCGTATGATTGGTTCAGGTCAGACCCCACCATTCCCACCGTTCCCACCACAACCACAAGTGTTTAGTCTTGACTTGGATGAGATGAAGAAACTACAAAACTCATGGACGGATATACCAATATCAAATGATTTCATCAAAGACATGATGCGTGGCTTCTTCCCAGCAAAGAAAGATGACAAAGACAAACTAACGAAGTAATCTTTTTTCTATTTTATTTAACTCTCTAACTTTCCCACTAATAATTCTCTGGGTCTTATCCTCTACTGGAAAATTATCTGATATCTTCTCCCCGCAAGCTGTACAATAATGGTAACAAAGATCTTCTGTTATCCATTTGAATTCTAGTATCCGATGTGGGCACTTTGACGGATCCTGTGGAAACGTATCTATAATTGACACAATGTTCTATATGAATGTACCATGAACTAAACCCAACGGCGGAGCTGTTCTTCTTTTAATTCATAAACATCTCCAAAGATATACAGACGGCGGGCTAACAGCTTGTCAAAGTTCTGAGAATCCGGTATGTCTCTTCTGAACTGTGTGATATACCCAAAACATTTTGCACAATGAATGTAAGTGGTTCTCTCCGTATATGATACTTTAATCTTTGAATGTAAACAGTATAGTGGATCAGATTTTACTGTTGCCGTTGCTCTCCCTCGCCACTTGGGCATTGGCATTGAGATTCTGATTCAAAGTGTTCTTGTTGATGTTTGCACTTTAAGTAAGCTTGTAGAGCTTGACCCCTACTCTTTTTATCTTTAGCGTTTTTAATTGCTGCACGAGCTGTATCACAAGACATATGTATTTATTATATGTTAGTTATTAATAAATAGTAACTTCGAGTTGCTGTTGGTTAGGTGTATTTATTATAATGTGATGCACCTACCACACTATTCAGATTGTATAACGGTATGAACCTCTTACACTCACATTTCTTTGCGATACATAACTGGTCGTCACCAAGTAATGCCGTAATATGCTCTCTCTCATCGTGGGTACAATAAGCACAAAAGCGCATTGTAACCCATATATAAGAGTCGCGGGTAATATAAATCATGAACTTTAACGATATTATACCGTGGGCTATAGCGGGAGGGGGATTACTATTAGGTTATCATATTCTCATGTCAAATAAAGAGAATCCACCGATGCAATCGGCTGCCTCTACAATAGATTATCCAGATTTTCCCCGTGTCGGAATAGATCCATTACACCCATTGCCGTTCGATAACCAAGACGTATGGCCGCACCCATACAACCATCCAAAAATCGCACGATATATAGGAGCACCAGCATACTTCCAGAATTCAATTCCAATGGATGAAGACTTCTATGCAAACGCACAAGATGTATGGTATGACAAGAATACTCCACCGTTACTAGTTAAAGTATCACAGAACCAACCGACGCCTGAAACATACTCTCATCACCACTTTTACTTTGAGAATGATGGACCGGAAGTATCACCGATAGAAATAGGTAACTTTAAGAATTTAATTTAGTTTAGCTAAATATCAAACATACTCTTTTCTTTTAACATTCTAAGCATAAACTTTCTCATTTCAGTAGGATAGAACATTGTGCTAAGTGCGACCCAGTATCTCCATGCTTTCTGCATATGCATTTGCCACATCTCGATATAGTCCATATAGGCTCCAAATTCAGATTCCATACTATACCAACTTGAACCCGTTATAAAAACTTAATATACTATTTACTTCCATAGAATTAGTAGTTAATAATGTCTAGTGTTCCAATGGGCGCGACAAGCAGCCCAGCTAAAGAAGCAGCAGATTATGTTAGTAAACATCATACTAATGAAAAGATGGGCGGCGGCGGTCGACCAGGCGGCGGCTATGGCGGCGGTCCAAGACCAGGACCAGGACCAGTTCCAAGTCCAGGCTATCCACATCCAAGTCCAGGCGGCTATCCACATCCAAGACCTCGACCAGGCGGTTATCCAAGACCAAGACCAGGCGGTTACGGCGGATATCCAAGAGGAGGTGGATATGGCTATCCAAGAGGCCGTGGTTATGGCGGCAGATATAGACAAGCACCATATGGTTGGAGACCACGACGTAGATTCTTCCGTGGTAAATGGTGGTGGTTCTACAACAACAGATGGATGGGATACTATCCATACCCGTGGGCATGGGGAGGCTTCTACCCAGGAATGGGCGGATACGGCTTCTATTAGCCAACTAACTTCTTTTTTTTAATTTAAATACTTCTTTATTCAACTAATATTGTGAGTTTCGATCCGTACAAACATCATACTAATCAGGTAAAACTAAAATTCAAAAGAAGAAAATTCTATCGTGGTA
>Ga0184624_10000239_pt1 | contig 13377 bp, 8 predicted proteins | sample PLM3_5_b1_FD_133157 | JGI IMG/M metagenome (GOLD analysis project Ga0184624, IMG submission 133157) | Groundwater sediment microbial communities from an aquifer in East River, Colorado, USA - PLM3_5_b1 | ecosystem: Environmental > Terrestrial > Soil > Riparian zone | place: USA: East River...
GACCTCGTCATTCGGGAGCCTGATCCCGACAGTGACCAGGATTTCGTCTACGGGATCAGCAACATCAACGTGACGAGTCCGGATGACTACGTCGCAACCCAGTTCAGTTCCAAGACCACCGAGTCGCAGGGAGGTCGCGAGGAGGAGCTGAACGTTCGGATTGGCGATCCCAACCAAACCATCTCAGCACCTACCGCAACCTATGTGATCAGCTATGACGTCACCGGTGCGATGCGCTCATTCAACGGCTACGACGAGTTCTTCTGGGATGGCCCGGGATTCGGCAACCCGCTGATCAAGGACCTGAAGATCACGACCACTGTGCCTGGTGGCGTTCAAGACGCCACGTGTTTCGCAGGGCCGCCGAGAAGCACCACTCCCTGCCAAACCAAGAAGTTCACCAAGGGGGGCGAGGCCACATTCGGCCAGACCAATGTCGCACCGGGGGACAGCGTGAGTATCGGCGTCAAGATCGCGCCGGGCCTGGTGGCAGACAACAAGCCCCACATGGAGCCGAACGGCTCCAAGCTCTCACCTGCCGAAAGGGTCGGTGCGATCTCACTGGCTGCCGTCACGCTCCTGATCACGGTGGGCGCGCCGATCGTCGGCATGGTGTGGTGGCGTAAGAATGGCCGCGATCAACGCTACGCGGACCTAGCGCCGGGAACGGTTCCGCTCGCTGGCCAGGAAGCCCGCGTCGTGCCCAACGATCCCGACATCCCTATCCCGGTGGCGTTCTACCCGCCGCCCATCCCAGTAGCAGAGGCCGGCTTGCTCATCGATGGCCAAGTCGATTCACGCGAGACGGCAGCCACCATCATCGACCTCGCGGTTCGGGGCGCCCTGACCGTGCAGAGCTATGCCAAGGACGACTTCCAGGTCACACTGGTCGACCCGAACAAGGCTGCCGCCCCGCACGAGATGGTGCTGCTTACCGCGCTGTTTGAGGGTGAGCCCACGGGAGCAGTAAAAGATCTTTCCGCGCCCGGCAGCATGGCTAGCGCGCACGAGCAGATGCGGGATTCCGTTCGGAACCAGGTGGCCTCTCGCGGCTGGTTCCGCAAGGTGCCATCCGCTGCAGCGACGAGCGGTTTCGGCTTCGGGCTCATCGCCATCGGAATCTTCGCGTCCTTCGCGGTCGGATTCTGGCTGCTGCTGCTCTTGATTCCATTGCTGCCAATCGTCATCACCCTCGCCGTGATCCGGGCGAAGCTCAAGCGAGGGCAGCGCACGGCCGAAGGCCGCGCGATGTGTGATCAAGTCGAGGGCTTTCGGACATACCTCGCAACCGCTGAAGCCGACCAGCTCAAGTTCGAGGAGGGCGAGGACATCTTCTCGAAGTATCTGCCTTGGGCGATCATCTTCGAGCTGGCCGATCGCTGGGCGAAGATCTGCGGCGACCTGGTGGCGATGGGCCGGCTGCCGAACGAGACCCCGTATTGGTATATCGGCAACTACCAGATGGCGGCCTTTAACACTTTGTTTCTCACCAGCAGTCTTACATCGGCGGCAACGCCGGTCGCCTCCTCGTCTGGCGCCGGAGGCACTGGGTTCGGCGGTGGCAGCTCCTTCGGTGGCGGTGGCTTCTCCGGCGGTGGCGGCGGAGGAGGTGGCAGCGGCAGCTGGTGATGTGCCAACTGATGTGACCGCTCGTGGGCCTCATCGGGGTAGGTCCGGGGGAGTGCCCGATGGTGTACGACGAGCAGCCAAACGATGCTGGTCAGTATGAACGCGATTTACGAGCACCCCAGTCTCAAAATGCAGGTCACACCCGAGCAGCGTGACCGCGCCGAATCGTGGCTCAAGGAGGCGTACGCCGACGGCCGGATCGGTGAATCGGAGTTCGATCAGCGGATCGGGCAGGTCCTGACCGCGGTCACCCGCAAAGAGCTCAACGAAGCCTTCTACGGCCTGGTCCAAATCCCGACCCCGTCGCGGGCGCTTGGTGTCCACCCCGCCTACCAACCACTGGTACGGCCGGAGACTCGCCAACAGGCCGGTCGCGGCGTAGCCGCAGTGGCGCACTTTTCGGTGTTCTTCCTTTGGCTCTTCGGCCCAGGTCTGGTCTATGCGCTGTCGACACCCGGGACGTACGCACGCGAGGAAGCGGCCAAGTCGTTCAACTTCCAGTTGATCTCTTCGATCGCGTTCGTGCTGGTCGCCATATTGGGCGGTGTAACGGGCCTTGACCTCTTCGGATGGTTGCTGCCATTCATGGGTCTCGGCTGGCTGGTCCTCACCATCGTCGGCGGCGCCAAGGCTCTGCAGGGGGAGGATTGGAGGAACCCGGTCAAGAGCGTGATCAAGCTTGAGGTGCTGTCGGAGAAGTAGGCGCGGAACATTGGCGCCGGATCCCGCCGGGTCCGGCGCCTTTTCGCGCGTTCGTACGGAATCAATTGAGCTGCCGACGCATTACACGGTGGATAGACTTTGTGGGGTCACGGTCCATCCCAGCCGTACGGGGTGATCGCCAAGCACAACTCAACAGGGGGTGATCGGTTTCGACTTGGGTCGATAGTTCCAGGAGAAGCGGGCCGAGAAGCCAAGGTCAACTCGTAAATGTCCCTTGGGAACAAATAAGTGCCGAGAATCAAACTCAGCGCAACTTCGCTCTCGCTGCCTAAACAGTGATCGAAGGGTCAGACCGGGTGGGCCTCCGCCCCGGACCCTGGCCTCATCGAGGAGGCTTACCTGCTGAGAGTCGTCTCAGGGCTTAGCAGGGAAACGAACTGAGGCTGGGCTTGTCTGCAACGTGCTGGTGCGAGTGCAGGAGCCGAGAGAACGCTAAGCCAGCTGCGCCCGGAGAAGACCTGGTTCGTCGCTCAAGGACGCGGGTTCGATTCCCGCCACCTCCACTCATTGTTGCCTGACTTGAACGTTCCCAACAGGCGACGCGGTGGACTGCTACAGCGCTCGAGCTACACGCCCGTCTGTGCCACGAGTCGTCCCGATTTCACCGCATTGACAAAGGCATTGAAGTCACGTTCGTTCTGGTCGGCGTAAACGGTCGAGAAGTCCGCGATCGCACGATCAAAGATGTCCCCCTTGCCCAGGTACGACGCGATTGCGATGCGGTCGCCCCAACGCGCGTGCGCGCGGGCGAGAGTCGCCCCACAGAGCCGGGCGTACAAGGTGGTGCCCGTTACCCGCAACCTCTCCACGTCAGCACCTCCCTTCCAGTCGTGGAGCTGCCGCACGTAATAGTCATGCGTATGTCCATCGGGATCCCTGACACGGACCCAACCGAGGAAGATGTCGCTGGCTGCCTGCATCAGCTTCTGGCCCACGACAACGCGCTGGCCATGATGTCTGTGCTCGCTCGCGCCCAAGAATCGCTCCAGTACCGAGGCTTGCGCCTCTTTCACCTGCAGGAACAGGGGATCGCTCCGGTCGCGGCCGGCCATCAGCACCACGTAGCAGCGGGTTCCGACGCTCCCGACGCCGACCACCTTGGACGCCGCGTGGACATAGCGGAATTCCTCAAGAGGATGGTGTTCGTGGCCGAGCGTTCGCCGGTACGACCAGATCAATTTCTTGATCACCGCCTCGGGGCTTTCCAACTCCGGGTCCGGAACGACCATGTCGTCGATCGGAACGATGAGCGGCGGGTCCGCCAGGATCTGTAGCTCCCCGTCGACTTGACCGGCTCGCTTTGCAAACACCCGAACGCTGTCGCGGGTTCGTGCCTTCGCGATCAGGCCTTCCGCTGCGCGGGCCTCCCTCGCAGTCAGACTGCCCTCGCGCGCTTCCTGCCGAACTCGATCAATGAGCTGCCCGGCTTCGAGGTGGTCGTACCAGGAGTCCAAGGTTCGCTGTTTCGCGGCCCGACGCATGCGTCTCCGATACTCGCGGACGCCGGCTAGCACAATGGCGCGCCGGTCGGCGGGCGCGAAGCCGCGGTCTCGGCCGTGCACCTCGAAGCTGGCTGCCAGTCGCTTCACGTCCCACTCCCACGGGCCGGGGAGCGTCTCGTCGAAGTCATTGATGTCGAACAGCATCCTGCGCTCCGGCGTGCCGAACAGCCCGAAGTTCGACAAGTGGGCGTCGCCGCAGAGTTGGACCGTCACGCCCGAACGGGGGGTCGGCGCGAGGTCGGCGGCCATGATGGTGGCGGCGCCACGGTAGAAGGTGAAGGGCGAGACCAACATGCGTCCGTAGCGGATCGGCACGAGATCCCGGACCCGGCCCTCCGCCTGCTCCTCGAGTAGCGAAATCGGGTCGGGCCGGTCCGCCGCGGGCTCAAATCGCCTGTGGCTAGACCGCGGAGCCTCTTGGCGGGCGGACCGCCCGCGCGCGACCCGTTCTTCCACGGTGAGGCGGGCTCGTCTCCATGCAGACCCGAACGACAGGGGAGAAGGTTCCGCTCTTGCCTGCTCCGATCCGGTGGCGTTCCTTAGGTTCACTGTCCCTCACGCTCGTGCTGTCTCGGCTCAGCACCGACTCTCTCGCGCGCGGCCGACGAGCGCAACGATCAACGCCGCGCGGCCACTGATGGGCCCCGGCGGATGGCTACTTGGCGGCCTCGGCCACAAACCGGTTGCGTGGTGTCTGAGACTTGGCGCGTGACCTACCTGCCGCATCTGCGGGACCCGGCTCGGACGATCGGCCGAAGAAAATTCGACTTCGACCGCCAGATCGTCGTGATGGGAGTCGTGAATCGGACGCCCGATTCCTTCTTTGACGATGGCCGGACGTTTGCGCTGGATCATGCCGTGGCTGCCGCACTGGCTGCCAGCGAGGCTGGTGCGGATTGGATCGACATCGGTGGCGTCCCATTTTCACCTGACACACCGGAGGTCACCGTGGCCGAGGAGATCGATCGCGTTGTGCCGGTTGTCCAGCGGGTGGCAGAGGCCAGCAACATCGTCATTTCGGTCGACACGTTCCGTCCGGAGGTCGCCAGCCGCTGCCTCGCCGCGGGCGCAGCGGTGATCAACGACACCACAGGGCTGCACGATCCTGAGCTGGCTGATGTCGTGGCGGAACAGGGCGCATCAGTGGTGATTACCCACGGCCTCGCGCTGCCCCGGCAGCATCTCCATCGCCCGCAATACAGCGACGTCGTGACTGAGATCAAGGCCTTCCTCGCCGAGCGCGTACAGCTGGCCGTTGATCATGGAGTGCCGGAAAGCCGGATCGTGATCGATCCGGGCCATGACCTCAACAAGAACACGCTGCACAGTCTTGAGCTGACGCGTCGCCTGGCTGAGGTTGCCGATCTCGGCCTGCCGATGCTGGCGGCTGTCTCGAACAAAGACTTCGTCGGCGAGGCGACAGGTTTGCCTCTGTCAGACCGAATGCCTCCCTCGGTTGCCGCCGCGACAATCTGTGTACTCAACGGTGCCCGTATCTTGCGGATGCACGACATCGCCGCCACGGTGGCGGCGGCCCGCATGATCGAGGCTGTCATGGGCTTCCGCCAGCCCGTTTACCTGCACCACAACATGAGCTGAGAATGACCAGGATCGCTGTCAGCAACGACAACTACTGTGTTCGCCATGGAGGTGTGGCCGCGGGAACGGATCCTTTTGCTAGCCCCTGACCGTGCCTCGGTCGAGGCGGCCGGCGCGCTCGCCGAAACTCGAACGTGGCTCGACGTCGGTACGGATTCCAAGGTCCTCTGGGGATCCTGCGCTGGCGGCGGTGGTCGTCTCTACCAGACCGTTGTCGATCTGGATTCGTCCCCGGCGTACGCGTGCAGCTGCCCGAGCCGAAAAGTCCCATGCAAGCACGCGCTTGCGCTCCTCCTTCAGTGGAGTGATGGCCTGGTGCCGGCTGGCGAGCCGCCGCCTTTCGCGGCGGCCTGGTTAAGCGCACGGGCGGTTCGAGAAGCACAACCGGAGTCAGCGAATGCCGGGCGGCAGCCAGGGGAGCTGGCCGATCCTGCAGCCGCGGCCAAGCGTACTGCCGCGCGTGCCGAGCGGGTGGCCGCCGGGCTCGACGAGCTGGACCAGTGGCTCTGTGACCAGATACGCGGCGGCATTGCTGGTCTGGAAAGAGCGGGCTATGCCCACTTCGACAAGATGGCCGCACGTTTGGTGGATGCGCAGGCCCCAGGTGTCGCCGGCATGTTGCGGTCCATCCCGGCCGAGTTCGCCAGCGTCGGCTGGCCGAGCCGGGTACTCGAACAACTGGGCGCCCTGCACCTGCTCGTTCAGGCGCATCGGCGGCTCGACGAGTTGCCTGCTGATCTGGCGGCGACCGTGCGCGCTCGCATTGGGTACTCGGTCAGCAAGTCGGAGGTTCTCGCCCAGCCCGGCCTTGTCGACCGCTGGTTCGCCGTTGGCATGGTCGACACGGCCGAGTACCGGCTCGACACCCGCCGGGTCTGGCTCTACGGCGCTGCCTCGGGTCGCTGGGCGGTGATCATGAGCTTCGCGCCCCCGGGCGGCCCACTCGATGACACGGTAGTGGCTGGCCACCTGCTCCACGCTCGGGTGCACTTCTACCCAGGCTCCGGACAATTCCGCGCATTGGTCGGTGAGCAGACCAGCGCGACGGCCGGCGCGACCATGCCACCGGCCGAGTCGTTTGCCGACGTACGTGCTCGTTTTGGCCGGCTTGTCGCGGCCGATCCGTGGGCTGCTCGGATGCCGGCACTGATCAATGCAGCTCCCGTACCGAGTCCTGGGCCATGGCATATGCGGGCCGTGAGCGGCGAGTGCTGCAAGATCATCGATCTCGCTGAGGAGCCCTGGCCCTTGCTCGCTCGTTCCGGCGGCGGGCCGATCGAGGTCTTCGGAGAGTGGAGCCCCCGCGGGTTCCGGCCGCTGAGCCTGCTCGGGACGGATGCGACCGAACCATTCAGTACTGCCGTTGTGGCACGGGCGGCTTGACTCGTGGCGGTGTGGGAAGAAATCGTGACGACAGGGCTCATCGGCACTGACCGGCGACCCGTACCCGACGAGCTGCCAGTGAGCTGGGGCGTCGATCTTGATCAAGTCACCGATCCCGCTCACGCGGTGCTGTCGCTTGCAGCCCGGCATCGTGCGCTCAGACGGGCTGGTGGTTCCCTCCCGTCCTGCCAACCGGGTGCGATTGCGCCGCCGAACTGGGAGCCGGTGGCAAATCGAGCGGCGCACGAGATCCTGGACCGATTGCTGTCCCCGCCACAGGCAGACCTCCTCAATCTGTGGTTGGTCGCTGCCGCCCAGCACGGCCAGCTTGCGTCCGCTGCCTACTGGACGCCGCTCGCACTCGTTGCGGCCCGGAGCACCGCCTTGGATCGGACGTTGCTCGCTCGGACACTTGGTGAGCGCGGCGTCTGGTTCGTTGAGCAGAATCCGCAATGGACTCGGCTTGCACAGAGCCTGCGGTCGCCAGCGCAAGACGGTCGGCCGGAGCCGGATGTCACCGACGCTGAGATCACCGAGGATGCCGTGCGTGCGGATCCGGAGCTGATCATGCGTGCCGCCGCGCCATGGTCGCTCGAACTCAGCCGGACCGTCCTCGAGATCATTGGCAGCAGTCAGCTGCGTCGTGGTACGCGCTACGCCACGGTAGTCGGAGCGCACTTGTCGCTACAGCATTACGAGCTACTGCGAGCAGCAGTGCAGCAGATCACAGCACGGGACGAGCCACCCACTGCTGCCGAACAGCGGTCTGTACGGGAGGCTCTTCTCACGTTGGAGCGAACAGTGTGGCTCCGTCTGGAGATGAGCAGCGCCTTCTCCGGCGCGCCGATCCTGCTCGAACGCCTGGAGATACCGCCGTGGTGATGTCCCATGATCGCGAACAGCAATTACAAGGAGATCCGGTGAGCGATCCGTTCGAGGCGGCCGGCCAACCGCTCCGGCCGCATGCAGAGCAGGCGTATCAGGCGGAGCTGGCTGCGTTGCGGGCTGTGGACGACCGGCCGCGGCCACCGCATTGGCGGCTTTCGCCCTGGGCCGTTGTGACGTATCTGATGGGCGGCGCGCTGCCCGACGGCACCGTAATCTCACCGAAGTACGTCGGCTCCCGCCGGCTGATCGAGGTGGCGGTGGCCACCCTCGCAACCGATCGCGCGCTGCTCCTGCTCGGCGTGCCGGGTACGGCCAAGTCCTGGGTGTCGGAGCACCTGGCCGCCGCGATCTCCGACGACTCGACCTTGATGATTCAGGGCACCTCCGGCACCGCGGAAGAGGCCATCAGATACGGCTGGAACTATGCCCGGCTGCTCGCCGAAGGCCCGAGCCCGCAGGCGCTGGTGCCCTCCCCAGTGATGGTGGCCATGGAGCGCGGCTCCATCGCCCGGATTGAGGAGCTCACCCGGATCCCTGCAGAAGTGCAGGACGCGCTGATCATGATCTTGTCGGAGAAGACCCTGCCGATTCCGGAGCTGGGCCAAGAAACCCAGGCCTTGCGTGGATTCAATGTGATCGCGACTGCCAACGACCGAGACAAGGGAATCAACGAGCTGTCCTCAGCGCTTCGTCGACGTTTCAACACCGTCATCATGCCGCTGCCGGACACTGAGGACGACGAAGTGAACATCGTCACCACGCGGGTTGCCGATCTCTCGTCCTCGCTGGAACTGCCCGAGGTTCCGGCGGCGATCGACGAGATCCGCCGGGTGGTGACGGTGTTTCGTGAACTGCGTTCAGGCGTCACTGCAGACGGCCGCACCAAGCTCAAGTCGCCGTCCGGCTCGCTCTCGACGGCGGAGGCGATCTCAGTGATCACCAGTGGGATTGCTTTGTCGGCCCATTTTGGTGATGGTCAGCTCAGGCCGGCCGACGTCGCCGGCAGCATCGTGGGTGCAGTGATCAGGGACCCGATCGCCGATCGGGTCGCGTGGAGCGAGTACCTCGAAGTGGTCGCCCGTGAGCGGGACGGCTGGTCGGAGTTCTATACGGCCTGCCGCGAGGTCTCGTGACGTCAACGCTGTCGCCTCCAGCGGTTGACGATCATGTCATCGACCACGGATCGGAGGCGGCTGCCGCGGAACGGCCGCCGGTCGAGGTGTTCGGCATCCGGCACCACGGGCCCGGTTCGGCCCGCTCATTGGTCGCGGCGCTGGCCGACTATCAGCCGGACGTTGTGCTCATCGAAGGCCCTGCGGACGCCGATCCCCTGCTCCATTGGGTTCTGGCCGATGAAATGACGCCGCCACTCGCCCTGCTCGGGTACGCCCCGGATCATCCGCAGACCGCGGCGTTCTGGCCGTATGCGATCTTCTCTCCCGAGTGGCAAGCCATGGTCTACGCGCTGCAGCGTGACATCGAGGTGGCTTTCTGCGACCTTCCCGCATCCGCCATGCTTGCGCGGTGGCCGCGCGGCCAGCTACAAGATGATGATGATGATCTTGTGCAGGCAGCTGATGTGCCAGACGAGACGTTCCCAGCACACTTGCTTGAACAGCATGATCCGTTGGCTGTGCTGGCGCAGGCGGCAGGCTACGACGATCCCGAGCGGTGGTGGGATGACCTTGTGGAGTCACGGCTGGATTCCTCCTCGCCGTTCCCCCTGATCACTGATGCAATGGCTGAGCTGCGGATGCTCATGGACCAAGACGGCCGCGATGCGAAGCGCGAAGCTCGGCGGGAGGCGTACATGCGCCAGCAGATCCGGGCGGCCCTGAAGCGCGGTCGGGAACGCGTGGCCGTCGTCTGCGGCGCCTGGCACGCGCCCGTGCTGCGTTGGCCGCTGCCACCCGCGGTCGGCGACGTGCGCACGCTGCGTGGCATGCCTCGACGCAAGATCACCTTGACCTGGGTGCCGTGGACGCATCAGCGACTCGCCTCCGCCACCGGCTACGGGGCCGGGGTCGCCTCGCCCGGCTGGTACCACCATCTTTGGGTCGCTCCGGACAGGCCGATCGTGCGTTGGCTGGCCAAGGTCGCCCAAGCCTTGCGCGCCCGCGACCTTCCGGTGTCGAGTGCCCACGTCATCGAGGCCGTCAGGCTCGCGGAGACGTTGGGGAGCCTGCGCGGCCGACCACTGGCCGGGTTGACAGAGGTGACCGAGGCCACCCGAGCAGTGCTGTGTGATGGTGATGAGCTGGCCGTCCGCTATGTCACGGACCATCTCGTGGTCGGGCAGGCGCTCGGTTCAGTCAATGACGGTGTGCCCACCGTCCCGTTGGAAGCCGACCTGGTTCGTACCTGCCGCACACTGCGAGTCAGGCGCGAGGCACAACTCCGGTTTCATGATCTCGACCTGCGCAGGCCTATCGATCAAGCCCGGTCCCAGCTCTTCCATCGGCTTGGACTGCTCGGGCTCCGGTGGATCATGCCGGCAGAGAGCGGTGTGCAGAGTCAGGGCACGTTTCGGGAGACATGGGAGTCGCGCTGGGAGCCCGAGTACTCAATGGCCATCGTCGAGGCGTCTGTCTGGGGGACGACCGTTGAATCGGCAGCGACGGCACGGGTGCAGAAGATCATCAGCGAAGGCTCTTTGGCCGAGCTGACTCAAGCCGTCGAACGCTGTCTGCTCGCCGACCTACCGCAGGCGTTGAACGGGCTGCTCGGCACGCTGGCCGACAAGGCTGCGCTCGACGCGGACGTCGTGCACCTCATGGACGCCCTGCCTGCCCTGGCGAGGGCGCAGCGCTACGGCGACGTACGACAGACTGACACCCGGGCGCTGCGCAAGGTGAGCGAGGTGCTGGTGGTCCGGACTTGCGCCGGTCTCCGGCAGGCGGTCGCAAGTCTGGACGCGACCAATGCCGCGACCATGCGGCGCCGAATCGATGCCGTCCATACCGCGATCGGCTTGCTCACTGGGTCGGCGAACGACACCCATGATTCGGCACCTTCGACAGCGCCTGAGCTGCGTTCGCGTTGGCTTGCAACGCTGGCGGCAATGATCGACCGAACTGATGTACATGGACTCCTGCTGGGCCGCATCGTGCGTCTGCTGTTCGATGCCGACCTGCTCTCGGATGTCCCCGTACGGCTGCAACGTGCCCTATCCGCTGCAGTTCCGGCCGCAGACAAGGCAGCCTGGGTGGACGGCTTCTTCGCCGACGGCGCGCTGCTGTTGATTCACGATGCGGAGCTTCGACGCCTGCTTGACGAGTGGGTATGCCGGCTGGGCGATGCCCAGTTCGTCGATATGTTGCCGCTCCTGCGGCGTACATTCGGCACGTTCGCCGCCGCCGAGCGTCAAGCGATCGCAGAACGGATCTCAGCTCGCGCTGAGAATCTCGATCGTCGGCATTCCGAGGAGATCGACCTCGAGTTGGCAGCCCCCGCTCTGGCTACGGTCGATCTCATTCTGGGCAGGCGTCATGGCTGAGGCGCCAGAACGAGCTGAGCGCCCGACCAGACTGTTGCGTTGGCGGTTGCTGCTCGGTGAGGCGTCCGCGGAGGAGCTGGATACCTCCCTGAACCGGGAGGAGCAGAGGATGGATGCCGCGCTCGCCGCGCTCTACGACGCGGCCGCGGAGGAGGGCATCGGCTCGCGGCGATCGGGCGGCCTCGGCTCGTCCGCGCCCCGGGTCGCTCGTTGGCTCGGCGACATCAGAACCTACTTTCCGACCAGTGTGGTGCAGATAATGCAGCGGGATGCCATCGAGCGGCTGCAACTCACGTCCATGCTGCTGGAGCCGGAGCTGCTCGATTCCATCCAGCCCGACGTTCATCTGGTCAGCTCCCTGGTCAGTCTCAGCCACGTAATGCCGGACTCCACGAAGCGGACTGCACGCGTGGTGGTAAGCCAGGTCGTCGCCGAGATCGAGCGGCGGATCGCCAACAAGACCCGCGCCGCCGTCACAGGTGCAGTCAGCCGAGCAAGCCGGACTCGTCGCCCCCGACCACGTGACATCGATTGGAACTCAACCATCCGCCGCAATCTTGATCACTACCTTCCCGAGCAGCGCACCATCGTCCCGGAGCGACTGGTCGGCTACGGCCGCGGCGCGAACGCCATTGTGAAGGAGGTGGTGGTCGCAATCGACCAGTCCGGATCGATGGCGGAGTCAGTTGTCTACGCCGCGGTCTTCGGAGCCACTCTTGCATCTATTCGGTCGGTGAAGACCTCGGTGGTGGCCTTTGACACCGAAATCGCCGATCTCACCGACAAGCTCTCCGACCCAGTCGACGTCCTCTTCGGTTGTCAACTCGGCGGCGGCACGGACATCAATCGGGCGCTGGCGTACTGCGAGCAGCTGATCACCCGGCCGACTGAGTCGATCTTGGTGCTGATCTCCGATCTCTATGAGGGCGGCATCGCAGATGAGATGCTGCGGCGCATTGCCGAGCTGCTGCGTGCTGGTGTCACTGTTGTGGCTTTGCTGGCCTTGTCGGACTCGGGTGCGCCGGCCTACGACCACGAGCACGCCGCGGCGCTGGGTGCGCTTGGCGTGCCAGCATTTGCCTGCACACCGGACCTCTTTCCCGACCTTCTGGCCGTCGCCATTAGCAAAGGTGACATCGGTCGCTGGGCTGCGATCGTCGCGAGTGAGGCCGCCGCTCCTAGCTGAGCTCCGGAGCGCCGACGGGCGCCCGCGCCGTGAGAGGATCGGCTCCGTGACAGCCGTCTCGTCCATCTCGTGGCGTGGCTGGCACTTGGCGGCCGGTGGGGCCGTACTTGCGGTGTCGCTGCAACTGTGGGGGCTTTACCGTGTCGCCGGCCCGCCGCAGCCGCCCTGGTTCCCGCTTGCCGACAAACTCGAACACGCCGCGGGATTTGCCGTCCCGGTGCTGTTGATCTTGCTGGCGGCAGCGCTGCGCCGCCCGCTGGGCTGGCAGTGGCCCAGTCCCGCCATGCAGGCTGTGGTAGTTGGCGCCTTCGCGGCCCACGCAGTTGTCAGTGAGCTCATCCAGCACGTGTGGTACCGCCATCGGACAGGTGATCCGCTCGATGTGGTTGCGGACTGGGTCGGTATCGCAGCCGGTGTGATGGTGCTTCGGGTGATCGTGCTGCGCGGCTCCCGCAGTGCTTACCGAGGGCTTGCCGCATCATGAACCAGCCGACAGCGCGGGATCCAGTCGCCGGGGATCTGTTGGTGGCAAGCATCATGCTCGCCGACGGTGTCTTCAACCAGACCGTGGTGTTGGTCTTGGACGCCGACGAGGACGGCGCCCTCGGAGTGATCTTGAACGAGATCTCCCAGACGCCATTGGATGCGGTGCTACCGGATTGGGTAGGCACGGTGTCCGAGCCCCGGCTGCTCTTTCACGGGGGGCCGGTGTCACCGAACGGCGCGATTTGCCTGGCCAGCGTGGCGGCTGATGGTGAGGAACCTCCAGGCTGGCGACCGCTGTTCGACAGCGTCGGTCTGCTGCACCTCGACACCCCGATCGAGATCGTCTCCGGCGCTTACCGCGACCTTCGGATCTTTGCCGGCTATGCAGGTTGGGCCTCGGGCCAGTTGCAGGCGGAGATCTCCGAAGGCATGTGGCACCTCGTGCCAGCGGCCTATGGCGACGTGTTCGGCGGCCAACCCCTCGA
>Ga0184624_10000240_pt1 | contig 13366 bp, 12 predicted proteins | sample PLM3_5_b1_FD_133157 | JGI IMG/M metagenome (GOLD analysis project Ga0184624, IMG submission 133157) | Groundwater sediment microbial communities from an aquifer in East River, Colorado, USA - PLM3_5_b1 | ecosystem: Environmental > Terrestrial > Soil > Riparian zone | place: USA: East River...
ATCGTGGCGCTGCTGAAGGCGCGGAACGTCCGCATTTCGATGACGGACAACTTCACGATGATGACCGAGAAGGTGGCGCGCCGCATCATCGAACTCGGCGTCGATCGTATTGCCATTTCCCTCGACGGTGCCACCAAGGAAACATTCGAAAAGGTGCGCGTCGGATCCAATTTCGAGATGGTGACACGCAATGTCCGCCGGCTGGTCGAGCTGCAGCGTGAGCTGGGGCGCAGGAAACCGGAAATCCTGATCAATTTTGTCGTGACCGCGGACAGCTTCCGCGAAGCGCCGGCGATTGTCGACGTGGCGCACGAGTTGGGGGTCCGCGTTGTCCAGCTCGACTGCGTCAAGACATTCGACAAAACGGAGAATCTCGCAACCAACAGCGAGGCGGCCGAATTCTCGGCGTCCCTCGATAAAGCGTTCGAGCGTGCGCTCGTGCACGGCATCATCGTCAAGTGGATGTACTTCGAGCAGAACGTGCCAATCGAGCAGTGCACGCGCGCGTGGAACCGCAATTTCGTCACGCGCGACGGATACGTCCACCCGTGCTGCCTCACGACGCAGACTGGCGATCGTGCGGCGCAGAACCGCCGCAGCCTGGGCAATCTCGTCGATTCCCCCTTCGAGGAGATCTGGAACAGCGCGGCGTTCACGACGCTGCGGAAGAACATGAAGGACGGCGTGCTGCCCTACGCGTGCCACCAGTGCCCGTCGTACACGGGACGCCCTGACCCTGTCGGCGAGGCACAAGCGGCAGCATGGCAGCCTGCCCGGAATGTCTCGCCAGCTGTCTTCATCCGTCCTGAACGCGGCGCCGAAGAGTCCGTGGCTGTAGCGGACTGAACACCGGAGAAGCTACCGCCGGTACGGCGAATCCGGCACGACCGGCGAGGCAGACTGAGCGGAGATGCCGCGCTTCTGCGCATCGCGGGCACCCTTGCGGAAGTGATAGACGACGACCCCCCGATAGAACCTGGGACGCATTGCCGCCTCGACGAGAGAATGGCGTTCCGCCATTTTCATCAACGGCGTCCAGCCAAGCGGTACTGTGAGCCTGTTGAAGAGTATCGACCGCAAGACCGCGTCGATCGCCAGGCGCGGCATGCTGCGGTCTGCGCCCAGAAGGTGCGCTCGACGCTCGCCTGTGAGCGCCCGGTGGTGCCTCAGCAGCGTGCCGATGCCGTACATTCGCTGCCTGATTAGCATCTCGGGATGCGGCATGCGCTCGAAGGCCTCATGCCAATTGAGACCGCGCTGATAGCTGCGAGCGATTGCCGTTTGCAGCGACTCGGGGTGGTAGTGGTGCGCGGACGCGTTTTTCTCGTGGAAGATTCTGAGGCCGTGTCGAGAGAGCCGGTGCCCGACTTCGACATCCTCGTGGGCGGCGGCGCCGGCGCTGCCACGTGCGTCCAGAAACATCCCGTGCTCGAGCATGAAATCCCGCTTGAACGAGATGTTGCACGCCCAGAACATCCAATACGGCAGCTCCTGGTGCTGTTCGAGCCGGCGCAATTCGAACGGATCCCATTTACGCTGGAACGCGGACTGCCGCAGCTCCGGTGACTGCGTCACGTTTCCCAGAATCGCAACCCGGCGATCGCCATGATGCGCGTGCGCGGCCACATGCGCTTCGAGCGCGCCACGGGTCATGAAAATATCATCGGCGAGCAACAGGATGAGTGGCGCGGACGCAGCCCGGATTCCACGATTCTGCGTGTAACCGGGTCCGCTGTTCTCATGCCTCAAATACGCGATCTGGTATGGGGATTCCGATATCGCCTGCTGGACAACCGCCTGGGTGTGGTCGGGCGACCCATCGTCGACGACGATCACTTCGTAGGTTCGCGGGTCCAGCGTCTGATCCCACAAGTGCCGCAGCGTGGTGCGGAGCACCTCTGCCCGCGCATACGTCGGCAGCACGACACTCAACGAAAGCGGGGAACTCATCGCTCGCGTTTCAGACATGTCCCGGCACTCCCGCTGGAATTGTCTGCCCATCGATTTCCTGCTGGATTCTGGGCAGCGCGACGGAAAGCGCCAGCATGAACCAGAACAGCATATACACGAGACTCTCACGGAACAGCGGGTTGCTGAGCCCATCGACCACGTACGCGGTGAGCGCCGCCAGCGTGCCCAGCGCCATCAGATCGATCGGTGCCCGCCTGGCGCGCACGAGGGGAACCAGGCGCCACATCGCAAAGCCGATAATCGCAAAGAAGGTGGCGGCACCCAATATTCCAGTATCAGCGGCGAGCCACAGGAAAACATTGTGGACCGGCTCATCGAGCGTGCCCGGAAGGTAGTACTCCGGCAGCTTGTACATGTAATTGCCGATGCCCTGTCCGGTAAAGAAATGCTCCTTCCACATGCTCCAGGCGACAGGATATTGATCGAACCGCGCAGTGAGATTCTGATGACCCTCCGTGTTGAAGCGGTTCGCAATGAACTCCAGCGCCTTCGGCGCGGGGATGAGGGCCAGGACGCCCAGGACGCACGTCTTGAGCAGGATGTGTTTTTCGCGCCACAGGACGAACACCAGCCAGACCAGCACGCACGCAACGGCGCACGTCAACCACGCGGATCGCGAGAAGCTCACGATGATCGCCATGGCCCCTGCCGCGATGAGCGCCAGATACTCCAGCCGGATGCGCCAGCTGGCCGGTCGGCTCGAGAGGAGAATCGCGAGCGGAAACGGGAGGAGCATCGCCAGGAACAGACCGTAGGTGTGCGAGTCATAACTGGTTCCGGTCGCACGCGTCGTATCGACGATGCCGGGCACCTCGTATTGATAGTTCAACTGCTCGCCGCCCTGACCTTTGTCGAGGATCAGGCCCTTCAGCATTCCGGTTTTGTACTGGAAGAGCCCCAGCAGGCTTTCCGCGGCGATCGCGAACATGAATGCCGCCATGATCCACGGAAGGTGCCGCGCCTGGAGCCGTCGTGAAAAGTAGAAATAGACGAGGAAGTGTCTCAACAGATGTATCACTGCGAAGACGCTCAATCGCGGGTCGGCCGCGTTCGGCAGCGAGAGCAGATTCGCCAGTACAAAGAACAGAATCAGAAAGTCGAATTTTCGAAGACGCGGCAGCGGCAAGGTACGCGAGACAAAAATCTGCACCGCCCAGACCGCGAACATGCCGATGAGCAGAAGCTCGGTCACTCCCACACTCACGGCGCCGCTGATCGGCGCGACATTGCGCACATCCTCAGAGTACCCGTCGAGAAACATCCATTTCTGGAAACTCGCGAACGGGATCAGCATCAGATGAGAGAACAGCAGGAAGTCGTCGAGCTTACGGACGACGACCAGCGACGCCGAGATCATGGCGACGCCGACAAGAACGACGACAAACCAGCGTGTGGGGAGATTCCAGACCGGGACTAGCGCAGCCGCAAACAGGGTTCCGCCCAAGATAGCGGCCAGGATGCGGTAGTCTCGGGTCAACCAGGGAAGCGACAATCTCAATGGGTGCGTTCCTCGACCGCCACGTCAGGGGCGGACCGAGCGGCGCGCGGGTGCGCAGCCTCGGTCGCTAGATGACAGCAAAGACTATGCCTCACGCCGGCCGCGTCAGCGCCTTCAGCCTTTGCCAATCGGCGGCGTGGCGCAGACTTTTTTCATACAGCGGGTTGAAAAATCCCGTCCGGCAATGCGCAAGGCGTACTATAAGGGGCCAGATAAGCCGAGTGGCAAGCATAATTTTTGCACCGACGCGGCCAGTTGTCCCGTCTGGCACCCAAGGTCCTTTAAAAACATTTTGGTACTTCGGTTCGGTGAACAGATCCGTCCCGAACCTGCAGAGAACTGGGGCATTCCGAGCATGAGACCACGACGATTCGCCGCTTTCATCTTGATGTGTGCCGTGATGGTAGGCACCCGTTCTGCGGGCGGCCAGGTGCGCACACCGGCGCCCCCGCCCACATCCACCCCCGCGCCGGCGCCGGCCGTAAAGGCGCCGTATGTCCTTCAACGCGGTGACGAGATTACCGTCAAGGTGTTCAACAACAACGATCTGCTCGACACCGTCATTGTGCGGCCGGATGGCAAGATCACGGTCCTGTTGCTCGACGATGTCCAGGCGGCGGGACTGACCGCGGCGGAGCTCGATGGGGCGCTGACCGCTGGATACAGCAAGTTTTTTCGCGAGCCACAGGTCAGCGTCATCGTGCGGTCGTTCTCGAATCTTCGTGTCTACGTGGGCGGCGAAGTAGGCCAGCCGGGGCCCGTCTCTCTTCGCGGCGACGTGACGGCGCTCGAGGCGATCCTGCAGGTTGGCGGCTTTCGGCCGACCGCCCGGATGGACAGCGTCGTTCTGCTCCGCAACGACGGCAACGACAAGCCGGTCGTGCAGAAATTGAATTTCAAGGAACTGCTCGCCAAGGGAGGAGGGGCCGACATGGCGCTGCAGCCATTCGACGTCCTCTATGTGCCGGTTTCTCGCATCGGCAAGGTCGACAGATTTGTCGATCAGTATGTCCGTCAGCTGCTGCCGATTTCGTTGACCGCCGGGTTTCAGTACATCGTCGGGGATCAAGCCTTCGTCGTATCTCAGTGAGTATTCGGGCTGCCATGAGGTATGCGTGGGAACAGTTCAGCTTCTGCCCGACGTGCGGTTCGGAATACGCGGCGGCGGATTTTCACGCCCAGTCCGTGAGCTGGCGCTGCGCTGCGTGCCAGTACGAGTTCTACCAGAATTCGTCGCCCGCGGCGACAGCCGTCGTCCCTTCGAAAGCATGTCCTGCTGAAATCGTACTGTTGACGCGGACAGCAGCTCCCGGCGAAGGGCTGCTCGGCCTGCCGGGAGGTTTCCTCAAGCATCACGAGCCGCCGTACGACGGCGTGCGCCGCGAAGTCTCCGAGGAGATCCTGATCGACATCGATGTGGACCGCCTGCTCGAATCGTACCTGGTGGATTACCGATTTCGTGGCGCGATTGTGAGCGTGCTCGAACTGGTGTTTCTCGGCAAACCGATCGAGACGGATGTGCGGACAACCCGAAGTCATGAGGCGAGTGCGGTCGCGTACTACGACGTGCGCGACATCCTGCACGATCCGTCCAGGCTCGCATTCCCCGAACAAGAACAGGCGCTGCGGCGCTACCGCGACCACGTCGGACTCTGAGGGACCCATGCCGTTTACATTTGAAAAGCTCGCGATTCCGGAAGTGATTCTGATTGAGCACAAGGCGTTCAGCGACGAACGCGGGTTCTTCATGGAATCGTACAAGCAGTCCGAGTTTGCCCCGTACGTGGACGGCCCGTTCGTGCAGGAGAACCATTCGAAGTCTCAGAGAGGAATCCTGCGCGGCCTCCACTTCCAGGTCGGCGCCTACGCGCAGGGCAAGCTCGTCAGGGCGGTGAGCGGTGAAATATTCGATGTCGCCGTTGACGTTCGTCCCGGTTCGGCGACACGAGGCAAATGGGTCGGAGCCATTCTCTCGGCCGACAACCGGCGAATGCTGTATGTCCCGCCATGGTGCGCGCATGGCTTCTGCGTGCTCAGCGACACCGCCGAAGTGATTTACAAGACCACGACGGAATACGCCCCGGCGCACGAATCGGGCGTGATGTGGAACGACCCGGCCATTGGCATCACCTGGCCGATTGACTCCCCCACTGTTTCGGATCGTGATACCAAATGGCCCGCGTTCGTAATCGGGGCCGAGAAAAGTGGAACGCACAATGGTTGAGGTGCTGGTCACCGGCGGAGCCGGATTCATCGGAAGCAATTTCGTTCGCTACGCTTTGGAGCACCATCCTGACTGGCACGTCACGAACCTCGACAAGTTGACGTATGCCGGACGGATGGAGACGCTGCGCGATGTCATCGACAATCCGCGTCACACATTCGTGCGCGGCGACATCGCGGACGCGGCCGTCGCCGGCCCGCTCGTAGAAGCGGCGAACATCGTCGTGCATTTCGCCGCCGAAACCCATGTCGATCGGTCCATTCTGGCGGCCGATGAGTTCATCAAGACGGACGTCATCGGGACCTTCGTGCTGCTCGACGCGGCGCGCCGTGCGAAGGCGCTGCGCTGCTTCATTCAGATCTCAACCGACGAGGTCTACGGCAGCGTGCCGGAAGGCTCGAGCGTGGAGACCGACGAGTTGAAGCCGCGGAATCCATATTCGGCCAGCAAAGCCGGTGCTGATCGGCTGGCGTACAGCTACTGGGCCACCTACGGCGTTCCGGTGATGATTACGCGGGCATCGAACAACTACGGCCCATTTCAATTTCCGGAGAAGGTCATCCCGCTGTTTGCCACGAATCTGATCGACAACATCCCCGTGCCGCTCTACGGCGAAGGGTTGAACATCCGGGACTGGCTGCACGTGCTCGATCACTGCAGCGGCGTCGACGCCGTCATCCACAAGGGCACGCACGGCGAGGTCTACAACGTCGGCGGCGGCAACGAAGTCCGGAATGTCGACCTGACCTACACGCTGCTACGGTTATCAAACCGCCCCGAGTCGCTGATCCAGCGCGTGACCGACCGCAAGGGGCACGACGCGCGGTACAGCCTCGACACGAGCAAGCTGAAGGCCCTGGGATGGGCCCCGCTCTTCGCGTTCGAACAAGGGCTGGCCGATACTGTCAGGTGGTATGCCGAAAACCAGTGGTGGTGGCGTCCCATCAAGGAACAGGATCCGGCCTTCAGGAAGTATCTGGCCGACCAGTACGGTTCGCGAACCTAAGGACCTTTTGTCTTCAGTTTGGGAGAATTCTTGAACACCGTACAGGGCACAATCAGGTGGAATTCCTAATAATTCGAGTATTTTCAGGGCTTTCAGGGCTGGCAGGGCTCTTGCGATCTTGCCGGCCGGATTCGATCGGTATCGTTCCACAAATACACTATTGATCGTCCAAGCAGGGAGGGTAGGGGAGTGAAGCGCTTCTTTCTCGCAGTCGTTTGTGCCGTTGCTCTGTTCGCGAGCACGTCAGCTCAGGCGGCGCCAATTATCACAGCCGCCGATGACAATCTCCTGAGCACTGTAGCCTTCGATACGTTGGGAAATCCCATCGCATTCGGGGGCCTGTCGGGTGCCACAATTGCGCTTGTCACTGACGGGCCGCCGATTTCCCTTGGCCTTGTCGCCGCGGCAGATTCCGATACCGGGCTTTTCGTGGATCTTCCCGACGTGAACGACGCCTTGGCCTTCGATTTCCTCTTCGGGACGTCTGTGTTCGGGCCTGGCGGCCTTTGGACGCTGAGTGCGGTCGGTAGCCCGCTCTTCTTGAGCGATCCGGCGTTCCTGCCGTTCATTGGCGTGAATGTCGCGCAGTTTTCAGCTCTGAGTCTCGATCCGATCTTCGGGAACGACCAGTTGCTCGGCTACCTTGGAGTCTACGCGCTCGACTTCATCGCTGCTCCTGATCAGGTCACCGAGGTTCCAGAGCCCGCGACGATGGGCCTGGTCGGACTCGGCCTTGCGGCGGCCGCCCGGCGCCGCGCGAAGAAGAGCAACAAGGCTGCGTAATCTGAACGGTTAGTCCCTTCCCTCTGCTTTCCTATTCGTTGTGGCCGGCATGTCGCCTCCGGGCGGCGTGCCGGCCACACGAATTTTCAAACCGAATCATTCTCCTCGACTCCTCGCCGGCAGCACCATGTCCACGATTACTGGCCGATGATCCGATCCTGACGAGCCGCCCACCCGGGCTCGAACGGGTGTGAGGTGGCGGCTCGCGAGAATCCGATCGAGCCTCAGAAAAGGCCGCCCGACCAGCAGGGTGTGGCCAAACGTGTAGCCGTAGCCGCGGCCGGCGGCGCTGAACGCATCGACCAGTCCGCGGTCTGTCAGCATGCGCGTAACGAGCGATGCCGGCGGCGCATTCAGATCGCCAGCGACGATCAGAGGGCCTGTGATGCCGCGTGAATCCTCGACGAGCTGACGCGCCTGCCGCATGCGCTGCGATTGGTTCTGCCGCATTTCAGACATGCCAAGGCGCCACAGCGCCGGCGAGCGAAGCGGGCTCAACGCGTCGCGCGGCGTCACAAAATGCGCGTTGAAGATCACGACCTCCGTTCCACCAACGTCGATGCGCGCGCGCAAGTATGTGTGGGTCTCGCCGTCGTAGGAGATGTCGCCGACCGTCGAATCGACGATAGGAAATTTGCTGACGAAGACGTACTGCCCGAACATCGCGACGTTGCGGTTCTCGAGGTAGGTCGAGAGCGCGGTGCTCTTGGCGTCGCGCGCGTCCTGGAGGCACAGCACATCCGGATCGGCCGCGAGGATTTCCTTGAGGATGGCCGGCACGTTGCGCCTTTGCCAGAGCTGGATGTTGTAGGTCATCACCCGCAACGGAATCCCGTCCGTCGTCTGATGAGAGTTCCACGACAGCCCCATCAACGGCCCTGCGATCAGCAGAAGTGCGGCGACGAGCAACCACGAGAGATGACGCGCACGCCAGAGCGCGAACGGCAGAAGGACGAGGCCAGGAAGGGCGAGGATTACTTGCGGCAGAAACAGGAGAACGCCTCCCCACATGAGACGCTCCGGCCCTGCGGCGTAGATCAACCCGACGGCAGCGACAATTCCAACGTAGAGTACGACGAGCGTGGAGACCATTCGACTCGGCATCGAGATTGCGGGCCAGCGCTGTATGTTCGACCTGACGATGAAGGCCAAGTGCCCGCGCTGCTACGCGGAATCCTTGATCCTCGCCTGCAAATTACTGACAGGAAACCGCGTTACCGCGCAGACGTGGGTATGCAGCAGCTGCGAAACAGTGTTCGATCGGGCCGATCTTAAGAGCGATCACCGCCATTCCAACAGGGAAAATTTTTCCGAGTGGGAAAAAAATACCTCGTGGGCCGGCGTGCTTCGGCCGCGACGCGCTACTGTCCGATAGCCCGTCGGACTCTGCCCTGATCGAGATCGGCGGCCGCGTGGCGCAGGTCGTGTTCGGGAAGATGGCAGTTATGTTTGCGTAGAAAACTCAGCAACCGGCGATGGTCGTCGGGCACATTGAAGAGCGCCGCGACCGCCTTATACCCTCCCCGCGTCCGAAGCAGACCTTCCTTCACAATTTTGCGCACGTCATCACGCGTCAAATCGCGCGACATGAACGGCGCGTACACCGCGCTCCAGAACGTCTCGCCGTTCTGAACCATTCGCTTGAAAAGCTCTTCATTGGCCGCGGCTGTGGACGCGGCGGTCGCCGCGTCTGCGCCCGGAATCATCGAGAGCACTTCTCGTGGCAGATCCGCGGCGGTGATCAGCGTGCGAGATGAATGTACTGCGAGCCGCTCGAGCACGTTGCGCAACTGCCGCACGTTGCCTGGCCACGGCGCCGCCATCAGTTGTTCGAGCGCATCGGCGCTGAAGGTGGGGCGCTTAATCTTGTACGTCGCGCTGAACATATCGAGAAAATATTCGACCAGCGGCGGCACGTCGTCGGGCCGTTCCCGCAGGGGCGGAATCTCGATGTGGATGACGTTCAGACGATAGAAAAGATCTTCGCGAAATTCGTTTGCCGCGACCCGGTCGATCAGGCGCCGGTTGGTCGCCGCGATGACGCGGACGTCGACGATCGCCGCGCGCCGTTCGGAGCCGACGCGTTGAATCTCGCCGTTCTCCAGAAACCGAAGCAGCGCCGCCTGCATCTGATGGCTCATCTCGCCGACTTCGTCCATGAAGATGGTGCCGCCATGCGCCTGCTCGAGCCAGCCCTGCTTGTCGCGGTGCGCGTCGGTAAAACTGCCGCGCATGTGTCCGAAAAGCTCTGACGCCAATAGCGAGTCGGGAACGCCGGCGCAATTGATCGCGACGAGTTTTGCGTTGCAGCGCCGGCTGCGCTGATGAATTAATTGTGCAACCACTTCCTTGCCGACACCGCTCTCGCCAGTAATGAGCACCTTCGCATCGGTGCCCGCCGCGCACTCGACATCCTCGAGGATGCTGCGCACGGCCGTGCTCACGCCAATCATTTGTGTGTGGGTTGCCATCGGTTACGAAAAGTAATCGGGCACTTTGCCCAATGTCTGCCGGAATCGGGACTAGTACACGTTGTCGCGAGCGATGCCGGCGTGGACATTGTGCAACAGAAAGGCTGCCAAATGAAGCCGACTTTTAAATGTTTCCCGTAAATTTACAGAATTGTCGACAAAGCGACGGGCCTAACACGAAGTATTCAATTCACCGAAGGTCGTGGCCCCAGTCGTGCATTAAACAGGGCACAATCTTCGGAAAGCTCACAATGTATGGCGAGCCCGCATTCTGTAGTTGTCGTTGACGGCAACGCCCGCGATCGGACCAGCACGGTCACCCTGCTCGAGGCGGCGGGTTACCGTGTCCGTTCGGCCCGGAGCTTTGATGAGGCGAAGACCCTCCTCGCAGCGGAGTGTCCCGACCTCCTGATTACCGATCTACGTCTTGGCCAATACAACGGCTTACACCTGGTCCTGCGGACCCGCAATGCCTACCCAGAGATGGCGGCCCTCGTCACCAGCCGGGTGGCCGACCCTGTGCTAGAGGCCGAGGCGGTCCGGCAGCACGCTCAGTTCATCCTGTCGCCCCTGAGCGCCACCCAGCTACTTCAGGCGGTCGCCTCGTCGCTCGGCAGTATCAGCGCTAAACCGGCCGTCGACGCGGGCATTCAACCCGTCAAAGCCCCGATTTCCAGGGAACTCTGCTAGAATAAACGTCGTCTCCCCCCAAACCGAACACGAAGTCTTCGGCCCTTTTTCGGGCCTTTCGGGGAGTATCACGTGTGGCTCTGGCGAACCCTGCTATAGAAGACCTCGACGCGGTATCTCACAGGCTCGTGGCCGACCTGCATGCGCCACGGCCGTGGATCTTCTGGACCGATCTGGCCCTGAGTGCGGCCATCGGATGGTCAGCCTTCGCGGTCGCCGTTCTGGCCGTTCCCTACTCCTCCACGATGTGGATCGCCGCGCTGGTCTCCGCCCTCGCCTTGTATCGCGGGGTCTGCTTCACCCATGAGCTGGCCCACCTCCAGCGCCGTGCGCTGCCGGGGTTCGAAACCGCCTGGAACGTGCTGTTCGGCGTGCCGCTTCTGCTGCCGTCGTTTACCTATCTCGGCGTGCACCAGAGCCATCACAGCCTTTCCAGCTATGGGACCAAGGAAGACCCCGAATACCTGCCTTTCGCCAGCTCGCGGCGGCTGATGATGATCTTCGCGATTCAATCAACGCTGCTCATGCCGGTTGCGCTCATCGTGCGGTTTCTCCTGCTCGCGCCGGTGGGGCTGGTCCTGCCCGCGGTGCACCGCTGGCTCGAGGTCCATGCCTCCTCATTCGCGATGAACCCGGAGTATCGGCGAGCGGTGAGCCCGGACATGGCCACCAAGATGCGGCGATGGGAGGTCGGCATGCTCGCGTTCTGGGCAGCTGCATTGGCGGCGATGTACGTCGGCGCACTGCCGTATCGCACAGTGGGGTTGTGGCTGGGTGTTCTGACGTTCGTGAGCCTGCTGAATACCGTGCGCGTGCTCGGCGCGCATGAGTACGACAGCGAGGGCGCGATCCTCAGCCGGCAGGGCCAGCTCGACGATTCGATCGATACGCCGGGCGGGCCGTGGACCGAGTTGTGGGCGCCGGTCGGCCTGCGGTATCACGCGCTGCACCACTACTTCCCCGGCATCCCGTACCACAACCTCGGCGCCGCCTACCGGCGTATCGTCGCGACGGTGCCGCGCGATGCGGCGTACCTCCAATCCACGAGCCCGGGCATCCGCCAATCGCTGGTTGTTCTCTACGACAAAGCGACACGTGCCGCTCGCGCTGCTCGAGGATGACGCATTTCGGCATCATCAGCCCGCCGGTTCCCGGCCATATCCATCCGTTCGCCGCGCTCGGCCGCGAGCTCATCGCGCGAGGCCATCGGGTCACCTATCTGCAGATGATCGACCTGGAGGAGAAGATCCGCGCTGAGGGACTCGACTTCGAAGCCATCGGAACCACCGATCATCCGCGCGGCTCTCTGCCGGCATCGCTCGAGGCATTGGGGCGACTGAAGGGTCTCGCGGCCCTCCGGTTCACCATTCAGGCAGTCGCGAAAACGACCCTGACGATGTGCCGGGAAGCGCCCGACACAATCCGCCGATTGAAGATCGACGCGCTGCTTGTCGATCAAATGGAGCCGGCGGGAGGCGCGGTCGCCGACCATCTCGGCATTCCGTTCGTCACCATTTGCAACGCGCTGCCAATCAACCGGGATCCGATCGCACCGCCGGCGTTCAGCCCGTGGCAATATCGCGGCGCGCCGTGGGCCCACGCCCGCAATGCGATCGGCTATGCCGTATCGGACTGGCTGACGCACCCCATCACGCGGGTGGTCGCGGAATACCGCGCACAGTGGAAGCTGCCGCTGCTGGCGTCGCCAGACGACTCGTTCTCGAAGATCGCGCAGATCTCCCAGATGCCGCGCGAATTTGACTTCCCGCGTGCCGCGCTTCCTCCCCATTTCCACTATGTCGGTCCGCTCAGGCGAGCCGCACCACACTCGATCGCATTTCCGTGGGAGAAACTCGACGGCAGGCCTATCGTGTACGCGTCGCTCGGGACGCTTCAGAACAGCCGAGAGGCGGTCTTTCGATGCTTTGCCGAGGCGTGCGAGAACTTCGACGTTCAATTGGTCATCAGCCATGGAGGCGGGTTAACCGATGCCCAGTCGTCGCAACTGCCGGGGGCGCCGCTCGTGGTGCGCTACGCACCACAAGAGCTGCTGCTGGAGCGAGCGCGTCTGACGTTGACGCATGCCGGTCTCAATACCGTGCTCGATTCGCTGGCCCACGGCGTGCCGCTCGTCGCGGTCCCTATTACCTACGAGCAACCAGCCATCGCCAGGCGGGTAGAGTGGCACGGTTGCGGCGAGTCGATAGCACTGCCTCAATTGAATTTGCGGCGACTGCGTGCGCGCCTGGCAAGCGTGCTGCACGAGGGTTGTTACCGCGAAGGTGCCGCGCGCATGCAGGCTGCAATTTCGGCCGCTGGGGGCGTCGAACTGGCGACAGTCCTGGTCGAATCGGCAGTGGAGCGATACAACGGGAGGTAGGTCCGTGGTGCTGCTCATCAACCCCTAAATCGGCGTTTTAGTGGAGGCTGCGACCTTTGGTCTTCCTCACAACCGACTTTTTAAGAGACGCGCACATGTTCTCCTACTGACACACTTTTAAGGTATTTATATACAATGACTTACAGTCTCATTTTTAGCAGCGTTAATTCTTCACGGTTAGGCACCGAACGTGCTTAAGTGACGGGCAGAATTGGGAACTGGCGCATCGGCAGTATCCTGCGGAGGTATGAGCATGACTGGAGCGACAATGAAGAAAGTGGTTGGAATTATCTGTTTGGTACTGGGATTCGCCGCAACGGCAAGCGCGGCGGAAATCTCGGGC
>Ga0184624_10000241_pt1 | contig 13344 bp, 17 predicted proteins | sample PLM3_5_b1_FD_133157 | JGI IMG/M metagenome (GOLD analysis project Ga0184624, IMG submission 133157) | Groundwater sediment microbial communities from an aquifer in East River, Colorado, USA - PLM3_5_b1 | ecosystem: Environmental > Terrestrial > Soil > Riparian zone | place: USA: East River...
CCGGCGGTGACGCCCTACGCCCAATACCTCGCCCACGCCAAGTACCTGCTCGACACGGCCGTGCAGCTCAAGGGCGAGGTCGACGCCCAGATGCATGCGTATCTCGAAAACGGCGGCGTCATTCCGGGTTGGAAGCTCAAGGACAAGGCGACGCGGCGCGTGTGGGTCAACCCCGACCTGGTCGAGGACACGCTCGGACAGCTCGGCTTTGACGATGACGAGATTTGGCGCCGCGAGCTGGTGCCGTTCAAGCAGGCCGAGGCCACCGCCAAGCGCCTCGGCGTGACGATCCCCGACGAGCTGCGCGTGGCGCCGCCGCCGAGCGGTACCACGCTCGCCACCTCCGACGATCCGGCGCCACCCGTGGAACGGGTGGCGCTGATCGACAAATTTACCGCGTCACTGCGGCTCCTTCAAAACCAGGTCGTCGAGTGACCGGCGCCTTTTTCGACTGCGAATAGGAGACTACGCATGAACGACATCACCAACCTGCCGGCCGACTTCGTCACCCGCCTGATGTCCGGCATTGCCCAGGCGCGCGCCAGCACCATCCTGCCCGGCGGCAAGCCCTACTTTCGCCTGCTGAAAACCAAGAAATACGTCTGGGGCCAGAGCAACGATGAGATGCAGGAGGGCTCCCGCTGGGTCGTCAACATCATGAGCATGGCGCACGGCTGGAGCTGCTGGGTTGACGGCGGCCCCAAGAAGGCCAACGACCTGGCCGGCGAGGTGCTCGTCTCGATGACCCTGCCGCGCCCGGACCAGCCCGAGCCGATCGGCGAGTTCGAGTTCAAGGAACTCTACAGCATGGAGATGAAGTGCCTCGACGGCGACGACGCCGGCACCGAGGTGCTCTACCGGATCAATTCGACCGGCGGCAAGCGCGCCATCCTGGCGCTGATGGACGAGATCTACGGCCAATTGGCGCGCCGTCCGGCCTATCCCTGCCCGGTGCTGGTGCTCACCTCCGACACCTATCAGCATAAGAAGCACGGCCCGGTCGTCTACCCGATCTTCACCGTGGTCGGATGGGCCAATATGAATGGCGAACTCGACCAGGGCGCGGACACTCCGGCGCTGGCCGACCGCACCCCGACCACCGGGCCGACCCGCCCGGCGCGCACCAAGGCGCCGCTCGGAGCGGCCCCTGCGCCCGCCGTGGAGCCGGTCCAGCCCGTGCCGACGGCGCAGACTCATGTCGGGCAGCGCCGCCGTCCCAGCGCAGCCTAGCGCCTTCCCCGCGCGAATGCGGGGGCGTCAATCCGCACGGTCCGCAATGCGGATCGTGCGGACGTTGCGGATTGGAGGCCGCGACTTATGAACATGCGCACGAAAATGCGTTTCGCACATGCGCCGGAACGTGCCAACGGACCTACGTTTGCGCTCGCCGACGTCTGCTTCATCGACTTCGAGACGCGCGCTCTGGTCGACATCCGCCAGGCTGGCGCCGTGCGTTACGCTACGGAAGCCGACGCCATCATCCTCACTTACGCCATTGGGCAAAAATCGGTCAAAACGATTTCCGTGGCCAATTTTAATCGGCCGCTCGACATGGTCGACCTGCCGACCGAGCTGCTCGCCTTTCACGCCAAGGTGATGAACGGAACCGGGGTCTACGCCGCCTGGAACGCCGGCTTCGACCGCGCCGTCTGGAACTTCTCCGCCCTCGGCTTTCCTGAGCTGAAACCGCACCAGATTATCGACGTCATGGCGCAAGGTGCGGCCTCCGGCCTCCCCGCCGACCTCGCCGCTGCGGCCAGGGGCGGCCCGCAGGCCAAGGACAAGGAGGGGCGCAAGCTGATCAAGCTGTTCTGCCTCCCCGGCTCGACCGCGACGCCGCAGACAAACCCGGAACAGTGGCGCGCTTTTCTGGACTACGCCGCCCAGGACATCGAGGCGCTGCGCGCCGTGTTCCTGCAGACCCGCCAGCTCACGCTCGCCGAGTGGCGCGAATACTGGGCGATGGAGAAAATCAACGATCGGGGGGCATTTATTGACCTAAGACTGGTCGAGCGCGCTAGCGCCCTCGCCGCCGAGGACAAGGTCCGCTCCAAGGCCGAGCTACGTGCGATCACCGGCGACCCCAAGATGACCGTCGACATGGTCGCCCGGCTGACCGCCTGGCTGCTCGACCGGCTGCCGGTCGAGGGGCGCGAGATCCTCACCAAGCGCGCCGAGGAGGTCGACGAGGACGGCAACGTCACCCGCCCGCCCAAGCATGCGCTGACCCGCGGCCGGGTCGAGCGGCTGATCGCGTTTTGTTCTAGCGTACAAATAGAACCGGAAATCGGAGTCGCTAATTGTACGAATTTAGCCGACGTCTTGCGCGTGCTGCAGCTGCGCTTGTACGGCGGCAGCAAGACCCCGGCCAAGTTCGCCAAGATGCTGGCATCCCACGTCGACGGCGTCCTCTACGGGCAGTACGTGTTCAACGGCGCCAGCCAGACCGGCCGCGCGTCGAGCCGCGGCGTCCAGGTGCATAATCTGGCGCGCGACACGCTGCCGAACGAGCTGGCGGTGATCGACGCGATCACCGGGGGGTGCACATACGACGCCCTTTCTGCACCCCCACAGGGGTGCGCAGGCACACCGTCTGTGCACCCCGACCCGGTCGCGCGCCAGCTCTCGCTGCTGATCCGCCCGACCTTCATCCCGTCCGGCGACAACGTGTTCGTGTGGAGCGACTGGAGCAACATCGAGGCGCGTGTGCTGCCCTGGCTCGTCGGCAACAACGAGGGCGGTGCGGTGGCACGGCTGCAGGTCTTCCGCGAGGTCGACGCCAACCCGAAGATACCCGACCTCTACACCCGCACCGCCGCGCTGCTGTCGCATCTGTCGATCGAACAGGTCACCAAGTCGATCCGCCAGCGCGGCAAGGTCGCCGAGCTGGCGCTCGGCTTTGGTGGCGGCGTCGGCTCGCTGCAGGCGATGGGCGCCAACTACGGCCTGCACGTTTCCGACATCGATGCGCGCATCACGGTCAAGCTGTGGCGCGATGCCAATCCGTGGTGCGTCGACTTCTGGCACGACCTGTCGCACGCGGTCGAGCAGTGCATGCGCCTGCCTGGCGTGCCGCACCGCGTCGGGCGGCTGCACTACATCTACCGCCGCGACTACCTCGGTGGCTCGTTGTTCTGCGTGCTGCCCTCTGGCCGCCTGCTTACCTATCGCGCGCTCTACGCCGAGACGGTCGACGAGTATGACGACGACGGCGAGGTGATCGGGCAGAGCCGCGCGCTGCGCTTCACCCGCGGCTATGGCCGCATCAAGCTATGGCATGGGTTGCTGTGCGAGAACGCCGTGCAGGCGGTCGCCGCCGACGTGCTGCGCGGCACGCTGGTGCGCTTGGAGCGGCGCGGCGCCATGGTGCGCCTGCACACCCACGACGAAGTGCTGCTCGAGTGCCCGCGCGCCGAGGCCGATGACGTCGCGATCGGCTTGCGCGATACCATGCGCGAGGGGTTCGACTGGAGCGACGGCCTGCCGCTGATGAGCGAGGAGACGCAAGCATATTATTACACGAAGCACCCAGGGAGTGTCGGGCTATGAAGGCGCCACTGATCTATCCGGTGTCGGTCCCGCGCGACGTCTCCGAGATGTTCGAGAAGCTCACCTTCCGGGTGATCGCCACCGGCAAGGTGCGCTACTCGGCGCGCGCCATCCTGCACGCGATCCGCTGGCACTACGAGATCGAGCGCGGCGTGCGCGAGTTCAAGTGCAACAACAACTGGACCCCGACGCTGGCGCGCTGGTTCATGCGCAAGTATCCGTACACGAACGGTTTCTTTGAGATACGCACCGCACGGCTGCCGCGCGCGGAGCTGGAGAACGGCAATGCGCTCGATCGCTGACCTGCGTCCCTACCAGCAGCGCATCGCGACCCACCTCTATGAGCAGAACGAGGCGATGTGCGTGCTGCGTCCTGGCGGCGGCAAGACCATCGCTGCACTCACCGCGATCGCCGACCTGCTGCGTGAAGGCGAGATCCGTCACGCGCTGATCATCGCGCCCAAGCGGGTCGCGCGCGTGGTGTGGCCGGACGAGATCGGCGAGTGGGCGCACACCGTCGGGCTGACCTATCAGGTGCTCGACGGCCCGCCAAATAAGCGATTAGCCGGGCTGAAAAACGCGATCGACTATGACTTGACCATCATCGGCCTCGACATCGTGCAGTGGCTGATGGAGGCGCTCACCGCCTATCACACCGACCATGCGCTCTATGACCTGCTGGTGATCGACGAGGCCAGCCGCTTGCGCAACCCGACCGGCGAGCGCGCTAAGGCGCTGGCCAAGTATGCCCATCACTGGCGCATGATCTGGGGTCTGAGCGGCACCTTGCGGCCGAGCGGCCCGCTCGACCTGTTCATGCCGGCCAGGGTGGTGACCCGCGGCAAGCTGTGGGGGCGCTCGTTCTGGAAGTGGCGCGAGCAGCATTTCTATCCGACCGACTACAACGGCTACGACTGGAAGCCGCTGCCCGGCGCCGAGGAGAAGCTCAACGCCGAGCTGGCGCCGCTCACCGTGACGGTGGCCGAGGGCGAGATGCCGATCGTCACGCCGACCGTGGTGCTTGACTGGGTCGAGCTGCCGCCGGCCGCGCGCAAGCAGTATCGCGACATGCAGGCGAAGCTGATGGCGCAGACCGATGATGAAACCGTCCTGGCGGCTTCGGCTGCGATCGCCACCGGCAAGCTCGCCCAGATCGCGAACGGCTTCGTCTACGGCGATGACAACTTCGTCAACGACATTCACGAAGTAAAGCGCGAGTGGCTCAGGGATCTGATTGCCGAGGCGAGTGAGCCGACCCTGATCGTCTACGAGTATCAGGCCGACTGGCGCATGCTGGAGCACGAGGTCGTGCTGGCGACCAAACAGGCGTTCCGCTACCTCGGCGCTGGCGTGTCAGACAAGCAGGCCGCTGCCAATATTGAGGATTGGAACGCCGGCCGGCTCAAGTTCATGGGATTGCACCCCGCATCAGGCGGCCACGGCCTCAATCTGCAGCACGGCGGCGCCGACATGGCTTGGATCTGCCCGACCTGGTCGCCGGAAATGTGGGAGCAGACCATCGCGCGCCTGGCGCGGCCAGGGCAGCAGCGCCCGGTGGTGGTGCGGGTGTGCGTGGCGGCCGATACGGTCGACGAGCTGAAGCTCGACCGCGTGCACTTCAAGATGGGCGCGCAGGAGGCGTTCGAAGCATGGCTGCGCCGTTGGCACGCGGATGCTGCTGGTCGTACAGCTCCAGCGTGCCCCGCAGCGTGACCGGGATCGCGTCGATGATCTTGTCGCGCGTATCGTCGTCGGCGCGCGCCAGCATGGCAGAGATCGCGCGGAGGAACGTGAGCAGGACCACGGCCTGCTCCTGCCCGCGCAGTAGCGGCTCGATCTTGTCGTGCAGCTCGTCGATCTTGTGCAGGACGAGGTCCGGGTCTTTTTTCATACGTGAACCCTTGCGCGCGTCATCATGTGGCCGCAGCTGATCCCGGTGTGATAGGCGCAGTAGGTCTTGCCGGCGGTCGGCGCGCCGCAGAATAGATAAGGTACCCGATCGCCGTGCGGCCAGCGGCACGTGTTGTCGTTGAGCTGCAGCAGGGTCAGCCTGCCGCGCTCGGCCGGCGCTTCGTCCGCTATCACCTTCCAGCGCGGCAGCACGCACGGTACCACCTCGGCCTCGATTGGCGCCGGCGTTGACGCCACCAAGGTGATCTGGCGGCGCCGCTTGTCGCCGCGGAATACCTTACGCTTACGCTTGGTCGTGCGCTCCGGCAGTCCCATTCTGCGGGCCTTTCCGATGCAGGCGTTCTTGGTCAGCGTGACCCTAAACTCTTCCGACAGCACCTCCGCGATCATGTCGAACGACAGTCTGTCGTTGCGGTGCAAGGCGCGCAGTCGCGCCATGCGATCGTTCGACCAGTCCATGTCTCCGTTGCGCTGCATAGCCTATTTCCCTCCCTTCATAAACGCTCGCACCTTCTCGACGGTCGACCGGCGCGGCTCGCGCCCGGTTTCCAGTCGCGGCAACAGGTGGCCGTCGTTCGCCGCCAGGATCCCGAACTTGGTCCGGTCGAGGCCGTGCTTGGTGCGATAAGCATTGATCTCGTCGAGCAGTTTCCGCACGTCGGGGTGAATTTTATGCGCCACGTCGCAGCCCTGTCGGTTCGGTACCGGGCATATCCATAATTTCGTAATCGCGCTTAAAGTCCGCGTCCGTCTCGTGTTCGATGCCGCCGGGGGCGCGGATCAGCCAGTCGCCGATCGCCATCTCCTTGGGTTGCCCGGCGCCGGGCCACGCGGCGGGCCACAGCGCCAGCACGCCGTCGCGCATCGCGGTGACGTTGAGTACCCAGAGCGGCCGGGGGCTGCTGCGGTCCTTGTATTGCCAGACGTCCCAGACCTCTGGCTTCAGTCGTGCGCGCATGCGTTAACTCCGCGTTAGGTAATGGGTGTTATCCCATTGCCGCGTCCACATCAATGGGAGTTATGCCATGACCACGCTCGCCGCCATCACCTGGGGCCTGTCGTTTGCCTGCCTCGCCTGCGTCGTCAACCTGTGCATCATCTCGACGATCCGCGGCGAGCCGCCGCGCGACGAGGATTAGTTATCCACAGCCTGATGTAGCAGTTGACACCCTGTGTCAGGCGTGCCATACAGGGTCATCAACAACGGAGACGACCAATGACAAGTGCTATTGACCACATCCGCAGCGAGGTTCTGACGGAGCTGGCCGACCGCTACACTGCGCTTCCCGATAACTACCGTCAGCATGTCCGCTTTGCCGACGAGACTACGCTGCGCCGCGTATGGCAGCTCGCGACCGCCGACGCACCCGGCCACGACATCTGCCTCGCTCTCGGGCTGGAGCCTGTCGCATGACCCAGAAGCAGTTCAACGCCGCCTGCGAGCGGCTCGACCTCACCAGCCACCGCCGCGCCGCGCGCGTGCTCGGCCTCGGTCGCTCGACCGTGATCCGCTACGCCTCCGGCCGCACGGCAGCGCCAGAGAGCATCAAGCGCCTGCTCGCCATGCTGACCAAACACGGTATCCCGGAGGAGTTCTTGCGATGACTGGCTTTGTCCGTCAATTCGCGCTGCTGGTAGCCTCAACGCTTCCGGCCGCAGCGCAGCACATCCAGGATCACGACACGAGGACCGGGACGACCTGGTTCCCGACTGAGATAACGCTGGTCAAAACGATTAAGATCGAGGGGCCGGTCCCGCATCGTCAGGGCATGACCTCGATACTGCAGTTCTGGGTTCCGCCGGCCGCCGCCAGTGAGCATCAGCCGATGACGGCACCCGGCACCGTACCGATCACGATCTATCGCAGCCGCCCGATCGGCTCAACCACACCCAGCAAGCCCGCAATGATGTAGACGCAAACGATCACGACGATCACGACGATCAGCACGTTGATGATCGTGTGAAACGGCGCAGGCAGCGGGATTAGCGGGAGGAGCTGTTGCACACCCCAAAGGATTACGCCGAGTACGATGAGGGTCAGGATCACAGAGATCAGTGTACCGATCATGGTCGTCTCCTATCGTCGCACTCCGCAGCGTTGTGCCTGCAGTGTCGACCGCGCCAGACGGCGGCACTCCGCCTCGGCGTTGATTGCGTCGATCTCGGCGCGGTCGTAGTAGGGCGGCGGGCGCGTGATGACCTCGTCGCCGCGCCCGAACCACCCACCGCCGATGGATGCACAGCCCGGCAGCAGCAGCGCGAGGGCCAGCGCGCGGATCATTCCGGTGTCCACCCCGCGTCCCATACGCCAGCTTTTCTCATGCGAGCGTATCGTTTTATGCCTGTCGTCGGGTAGGGCGACCAGTAGCCGGGCAGCGCCGCGCGCACTGCTGCAAATGTGCCAGTGCCGGTGAGGTGGGCGTTATTGCAGCGCCATACAGTATTGTCTGTAGTGTCTCGCCTGACGTCGCCGGGGTTATAGAAAGTCGATGGCGTGTAGGCTGTGACAACTCCGGATATGTAGTCTAGGTCGCGCGCCTCGACTACCAGATTGTTGCTGTCCTGTCCGTGGACGATGCCGGAGAAGGCGCGACCCGATACCGGAGCTCCAGTTGCAGATGCTGCCGCCCACCACGATCCGTTCTGGAAAACGTGCGTATTGAAGTTGGTGACCTGCACGCCCGACACTTCCTTCGCCGCCGCGTCGTTGGCCGTCCAGCCACCCCACACGCCGCCGGTCTTTTGCCGCCCGTAGGGAAGGCCGCTCACGATGTCGCGCGCTTCCAGCGTGATGAAGTTCGGGTCGCTGTCGAACACCACGGCGGTGCCGCTGGTGGCGTTGACGGTCGGCGCGCCGGTAGCGCCGGCGAGCGAGTAGAAGCTGCCGGTCTCGAAGACGTGACTGTCGTAGTTGGTGACCTGCGCCGCGGCCACTTCGGCCTTGATGCTGGCGCGTGCCGCCGCGGCGCTGGTCGCGCCGGTGCCGCCCGCCACGACCGGGCGCGGCGTGTTCAGGTCAGTCTCGACGTCGCCGATGAAGGAATTGTACTTGCCACTCTCGATCGTCGTGTCGGGTATGCCTTCGGTTCCCGGTGGCAGGGTGTAGACGCCTGATCCGTTGCGCGGCATGACCTTTACTCCCCTGGGCGGAGCCGGAACGTGCCGGTCCACGGATTGACGCCGCGCCGCCGCTCTTCATGCGCTGCGATGCGCGCGGCCATGTCCTGTATCTTCTCGGGTGTGCGCTCGAGCAGCGCCTTGGTGATCGCCACGCGCTGCGCCTGGCTCTCGCCGCTGCGAATGCGGTTAAAGGCGTCGACGACGGCGCGGCCGGCGCCCACCGGGTCGCCGACGACGACCGACTTGACCATGTTGAAAGCGTCGGCCGCACCTGGCGACGCGGCTATGTCGGCTATGTTCTCCGCCGTCGCGCTGCCGCCAAGCGCCTTGTTGGTGGTGGCTTTCATCTGCTCCTCGCGGCTGAGAAACTTGCGCAGCTGGTCCGGCTCGCCGGGCTGGCGTGGTCCCTGGTGGAGCGACAGCGCGTCAAGCTCCTCCCGGCCCTTGATGTTCTTGTTGCGCAGGATCGACGGAATGTCGCCGCCCTGCACTTTCTCTGCGATCGTGTCGGCATAGCCGGTGCGAACGCCCTGCTGCTCGCCTTCGCGCAGGGCATTAAACGCCGGAACGGTGTCTGCGGGCCGTCCGCGTGTCGCCATCTTCTTACCCACGTCGATGGCTTCCCGGACCTGCATCGGGTCGGCGTAAAGCGCACGCGCCTTGGCGTAAGCCGGATTGATGGCGTCGATTTCGGCCAGCATGTTGCGCTGGAATTTGGCGATCGCGTCGCCCTTCGCGTTCAGCGCGCCAGTAATCGGATCTTTGTTGGCGCGGATCATCGCGTCGAGGCCGGTCTTGAGCGTGTGGATCGACTGCATGTTCGGTACGCCGCTCCACACCGGCTCGCCGGCGGCGTTGAAGTCGGTGATCATCGCGTCCTGCGGCTTGAACGGCTTGTCAGTGCCGGCATTGCGCAGTCGCTGCAGCTCGACGCCCTCGCGCAGGCCGGCGTGTGCGATCGGGTTGTCAAGGAACTGCTCCTGCAGTTTGGGCGACCAGGTCGGATGCTGCTCGGCCTCGCGGTACAAGGGGCCGGCGTCGCGCTTGGCCCGCTCGGCCAGGGTGGCGGCTTGCTGCTTTGCCGTGCCGCCGGCACCCAGCGCCAGGTCGACTGCCCCGGTCGTTCGGTAGGGCATATTGAGGTCGCGCTCGGTGAGCGCCTGCACGATCGCCTCGCGCTGCGGCCCCGGCACCTTGGCCATTGCGGCGAGCTTGCGCTGGCCTTCGTGGCCGAGCGCGTCGGCAACGGTGTACGGCTGGCCGGCGGCGTTGGCGTCGCGCACGCGCTGGAGGATTTGTTCGGGCGACACGCCGGCGGCGCGCGCCACGGCTGCGACCTGCTCGGTTGCGATGTTTTCGGGGTCGCGTAGCCGCGGCATCTGCAGCGCGCGAGCGCCGTGTCCGACGGCGCCGGCAATGACCGGCGCTGCGGCGCCGCCCAGGCCGCCCAGGACGCCGCCGAGCACCATGTTCTTGGGGATGCCCTCATAGCTTTCCGCCTCGCCAGCGCCCGTTACAGCGCCAAGGCCAGCCCCTTTGGCGATGTTGGAGCCGTAGTTGACGACGCCGGCCGGGATGGTGCGGCTGGTGAACGGGAGAGTTTTCGCGGTCGCGCCTGCGCCGCCCAGGACGCCGCCGGCGCCCACCAGGCCGCCGGTCAGCTCGGCCGCCGTGCCCCAGAACCCTTTGGTGTTCTCGCGCGTAGCCTGCTGGTTGAGATCCTGCTCGGCCCGGCTGTAGTGATAGGCTTCCGGCACATCGAGCGTGCGGCGCTGGATCATCTGCGGGATGGTGCCGATACCCGCCAGGACATCGTCGGCCCATCCATAGCCCGCGCCCATCGCCATGCGCTCGGAGTAGCTCGCGGCCGGCGTGAAGCCCGCCTTGGTCATGCGGTCGCGGTCGGCAAGAGCCGCGGCCTTGTATTTGTCATCCGGTGCCGCGCGCAGCTCGACCGGGGCGCGCGGGCTGACGACCGGCGAGGCGGTGCCCGGTGCGCGGTAGGTCGTCCACGGGTCGATCGCAGCGTCGGCTGCGGGCGTAACCTCCGCGCCGGTTCGGAATGCCGCCCAAGGATCTTCGGCCATGGCTAGCGTCTCCGCGGCACGACGCCGGTGGTGCCGTCAGGCATGATGATCTTGCGACCGGGCGGCAGTGCCGCCGCCTCGGCGGGCGTGCTCACCGGCACCGGCGGCTTCTTGCTCTCGTCATGCTCGCTCGCGTTCACCCGAATGGTCTTCTCGATCGCCTCCAGGCCGCCGCTGCCGGTCGTGCCCTTGACTGCTTCGAAGAACTCGCGCCGGCGCCGGCTCTTCTCGCGCAGCTCGGCATCGCTGTCGTTCGCCTGCGGGATGAACGCGGGCAGCTGCAGCGCCGCCTCGGTCGGAGTGATCGCGGTGCCGCTGGTCAGCTTGAGGAAGGCGCCTTCGAAGTTGTTGAAGGCGTTGCGCGCCTTAGCGTAGTCCTCCGAGCGCGTGAACTTGCTGATGAGCGGCACGTTGCCGCGCGCGGCCTCGTCCCACTGCGTCAGTACCTTGCCGTGGTTGAGGTCGCGCTCGATCGTGTCGAGGTCGGCCTTGGTGCGCAGCACGAACCGCACGCCCTCGGCCTGCTGCTCGGTGAGCGGCTTGCCTTCCGGCGACGGCGCGCCGGGCGTGACGCCGAGCGGCCCCCATGTCCCAGTCTTGGGGTCGTAGTTCTGCGAGAACTGCGTGCCCTGCAGCGTGGTGGTCTTCGGCTCGCTCAGATTGCGCTGCGCTTGCGAAACTTCAAGCCGCGCCTTCTGCAGCGCCGTGTCCCACGCTCCGCCGTCGCGCTCGTGGTAGGTCTTGGCCAGGTCGAGCACCGTCTTCTCGACGCCGACGCGATCGGCCATTTGCTTGATCTTGCGGTCCTCGGCCTCGCGCTTGAACTTGTTGTATTCGTCCGTTTCCTTTTCCCAGCGTTGGCGCTGGTGGGTGTAGTCGGTCTCGCGCCGCTGCATCAGCTCGGTGCGGATCTTCTCCTCGATGTCGAACTGCTGCTTGGCGAACGCCTTGCCGTGCTCGCTGCTGTTGCGGCTGTTCATCACGTCCAGCGCCATCTGCTGGCGCGGCGAGAACTCGATGCGCGCCGGCGGCGTCGGCGCCGGGCCGGGGTTCGGCATGGTCTGCTCGGACGGCGGCGGGATAGCCGTGCTCGACGGCAGCGTGTCGCCGGTTATACGCACGCCGTGCGCCGTCGCCGGGGGCGGCCGGATGCCCGGCATTGTGCGCGCCGCGGGCGGCGCCGGGTCCGCGCCGGTCGCGCTGTCGATCGTCGTGCTGCCGCCGCGGTCGTCGCCTTCGGAGGCACCACTTGCCACCAGCATCGGCGCCGGCGCCGCCGCGATGTCGGTCGGTGTTGTCGGGTTCTCGTCGGCCAGCACCGGGGCGGCGTCGGTGGTGAGGCTCGCGCCGGTCATGCTGCCGGACGGATAGACCGCGCCGCTGCGCTTGGCGCCCTGCAGCCGGCGCAGGTAGTCCTGGCCGTAGGTGCCGACGGTGAGGCGGCCGTGCGCATCAGTGGCGTTGACGTTGTTGATATTACCGGGTCCGCCGTACCAGGCGCGCCCCGCGCCCTCGTCGCCGTACTTGGCGGTGTACAGGTCCATGCGATGTTTGGCGGTGATATCCTGCGCCTTGTCGTCGGCGAGGAATTGCTGCGGTGTCAGCGGCTGACCCAGTGCTGCCTTGGTCCACGGGGCGACATTGGCCTCTACGATACCATACTTGCCAAGCGCCGGGCCGTACTTGGTCGGCACGCCGACGGTGCGGTACGGGTCTTTCTGGCCGCCGGTTTCAATGCCGCCGATTGCGGTAAGACGCGGATCATCCGATGGGCCACCATCGGCCGAGGTTGCCTGCGGCGAGGTATCCCCCGCCGCCAGGGTAGGGTGCGCTGCGGCGCCGCCCTGCCCTCCCGCATAGTAGGCCGTGATCCGGTTGCGTTGATCGTCCACCGTCGGGTCCAGCGCCGACGTGCGCGCCGGGCCGGTCGTGCCGACACCGGGCGCCTGCGGGATCTTGCCCAGGCGCAAGTCCTCTGCCGCCTGCAGGGCACGCTCCTGCTCGGTCAGCTGGGCGTCCATACGCCGCTCGCCGAGCGCCTCGCCCATCGCGGTCAGCCCTTCGCCGATGTTCTTGGGGAAGCCACGCGCCTTGGCCGCCAGCGCCGTCTGCACGGCGCGGCGGCGCTTGACGTCTTCCAAGGACATGCCCACGCCGCCGCCGCCGCCGAACACGTAATCGAGCGGGGCGAGGGGGTCGAGGATGCCGCTGCCACTTGCCATGTCACGCCACCTTCAGGATTGAGCCGAGCCTGGTCTTGTTGATGTACTTGGTGCCGCCGATCGTCTTGACCGCCTTCTTGTCGATCTTCTCGACGTCCTGCGCCATCGGGCCGACGTGGCGCGTGCCCGCCGGGTCGTCCTTGTAGGCGTACTCGTAGATCGGCAGCTTCTTCTCGTCGCCGTCCTCGGCGACGCCGAACACCGTACCCATGCGATCGCCGACATCCTTCTCGCGCCGGTCGGAGCGCAGGTAGCCGGCCGCCGCGCCAAACGCGCCGCCGACAATCGTGTTGAAGTTCTGGCTCTGCTGCTGGTAAATCCCCATGTCCTGGCTGAAGCGATTATTCACCAAGCCGGCATAGTCTGTGGTCGGGATCGGCGTGGTCGTACCGGGCTGGTTGAAGTTCGGCTGGCTGACCTGCGAGCCCGACATCAGCGAGGCGATCTCGTTTAAC
>Ga0184624_10000243_pt1 | contig 13287 bp, 9 predicted proteins | sample PLM3_5_b1_FD_133157 | JGI IMG/M metagenome (GOLD analysis project Ga0184624, IMG submission 133157) | Groundwater sediment microbial communities from an aquifer in East River, Colorado, USA - PLM3_5_b1 | ecosystem: Environmental > Terrestrial > Soil > Riparian zone | place: USA: East River...
CGCAGTAGGCACCGACTCGGTCACCATCGTCCGGACCGTTGACCGGGTCATTGCCGACGTGGCCGGTGGGACCGACTCCGCGAACGTCCTGGCCGCTCGGGTCCGCACCGAGGCCGACCATGCGGTGGGCTCCGACACGGTCACCTCCTCGCGGATCGGCTCGGCCGTCGAGACCGTGGACGACAACGCGGTCGGCACCGACGACGTAACGGTGACCGCGACCCGTGATCGAACTGCGGCAGATGCCGCAGTTGGTTCCGACGCGGTGACCGCCCTGTGGGTCGTCAACGTCTTCGCCACCGCCGACGACCTGGCCGTGGGCAGCGACGACGTGACGGTCCTGTGGTCACGGCTGCGGACCCCCGCCGACGTGGCGGTCGGCTCGGACCTGGCGGTCGCCCCGAGCGGCAGCCAGAAGGCGCTGGCCGACACCGCAGCGGGCTCCGACTCGGTGACCCTGCTCTGGACCAGGGAGCGGGTCATTGCCGACTCGGCCTACGGCAGCGAGACGCTGGCCGGGCAGCGCACCATCCTCATCGCTGACACCGCGGTCGGTAGTGACCTTCTGACGGCCCAGAAGACGGTGGTCCGCTCCGCCGCTGACACCGCAGTCGGGGCGGACGAGGTCTCGTTGCAGCGTTCCGGAGCCGGACAGGCCGGGGCCGGAGACATCGCTGTCGGGGGTGACAACCTTGTCACCCTGGCGGTTCGGGGCCGGTCCGGAGCCGACACCGCAGTCGGCTCCGACGCCGTCACGACGGCGCGCGGCCTGACCTCCGTCATCCCGGACATCGGGGTGGCGCTGGATCACGTCGTGACGACGTGGGGCCGCGCCACGTCCCTGGCCGACACGGCGCTCGGCTCCGACGAGGTGAGCGTCATCTACGACCGGAGCGCGGTGGTAGCGGACGACGCCATTGGCGCGGACGATGTGACCAGCGAACTGGTGCCACCCGTCGATCTGTTCGTCTTCATCCAGGACGAGGCCATTGGGTCCGACCAGGTGACCGCAATCTTCAACGAAGGAGAAGGCCCTGTGGACGACTACTGCTGGCCTGTGGACTACTCGTGCTGCCCGGACTTCGACTCGTATGACAACGCGACGAAGATTCGGTCCATCGCGCTGGCCGGGGCGACGCTCCAGATGCTCACCGGCTACCGGGTCGGCGGCTGCCCGATCACGGTGCGCCCGTGCCGGAAGGTCTGTGACGGCTACCAGCCGTACTACGCGGGCCAGCCGCTCGCGCCGGTCAACTGGTCCGGCCAGTGGTTCAACTGCACCTGCGGCGGGGACACCTGCGGCTGCGGCGCGATCTGCCAACTGGAACTGCCGCGCCCCATCGGCTCGGTCCAGGAGGTCAAGATCGACGGCGTGGTCCTCGACCCGCTGACGTACCGGGTGGACGACGGCAAGTGGCTGGTGCGCCTCGGTGACGAGTGCTGGCCGGACTGCCAGGACATGGCGCTGGCGGACACCGAGGTCGGCACGTTCTCGGTGACCTACCTGAACGCCATCCCGGTGGACGCGCTCGGGGCCTACGCGGCGGGCACGCTGGCGTGCGAGTACGCGAAGGCGTGCAACGGGCAGAAGTGCCGCCTCCCGTCCGGCGTCACCTCCGTTGCGCGTCAGGGCGTCTCCTACGAGATCGCCTCCGGCGCGTTCCCCAACGGGGAGACGGGAATCCGTGAGGTGGACACCTGGGTCGCTCGCTTCAACCCACACCACCTGCGGATGCCGACGCAGGTGTGGACCCCGGACGAGCCGAACCTGGTTCGGACCATCACCTGGCCGTAGCCCTGGGGTGACAAACCTGTCACCCTCGGTCTAGCGCCTCTGCGGGTTGTACGCGCGTCTCCGAGAAGAAGGAATCGTCATGACCGTTCAGCCGACCGGCACCATCATCCCCACTCCGACGATTCCTCCGGGCTCGGACCAACTCACCGACATCGCCACCGTCATCTCGACCAATGACCCGCACCTGGCCCACGGCGGGACCTACGAGACGGTCTGCGGGACTGGCGTCATGATCGGTGGCAACTTCCCGTGCGCGCCGATCAACATGAACCGCGGGCTCGGGCAACTGACCTGGGTGAACGGCGTGCCGGGTACCGTCTTCACCGGCCTCCAGTGCATCGGTCCGATGGACCTGCCCTCGATGCAGGCCACCGCGATGAAGAACAACGACCTGCGGGTCAACCGCACGATTCAGGACAACCTCATCGGTGGGTTCATCCCCGTCGAGGACTTCGAGGTCCGCCCCGCCACCGAGGCGGGCGGGCTAGCCGACGCCGACACCATCGCCCGGTGCGAGTACACGGGCCAGGCCGTCATCCACATCAACCCGACGCTGGCCGAACAGTGGATGGGCAAGGAGATCATCCGCGTCGGCCGTCACCTGGAGACGGTGATGGGCGCGATGGTCTCGCTGAACTGCTGGCTGCCGGTGGACCAGATCGCGGTAACCGGCTGGCTGACCGTGCTCAAGGGCGCGAGCCGGGTCATGGACCCGTACCACGATGTCTCCGGCAGCGGCGAGCCGACGAACTGGTGGTACGTCAACGTGCAGACCCCGGTGACGGTGTTCAACGACTGCGAACTGGCGGTGCTCATCACCGGAGTCGAGGGTGGCGGTCCGCCCCCGGTCGCTGGCCCGGTCACGGTCACCGCCGTCTCCCCGGACACCATCCCGCTGGACGATGTCGGCGGCTACATGGTCACGGTCACCGGCACCGGGTTCAGCAAGACCTCGGTCGTCCTCATCAACAACGAGGCGGCCCGCACCACCTACTCCAGCCCGACCAGCCTGACCGCGCTGTTCGTCCCGGAGGAGTTCTTCCCCCTCGGCCCTGGCTCCTACCCGGTCGGGGTCATCGGGTCGAACTCGGTCACGGTCGAGGTCATCGAGGGGATGAGGGGTCCGGCCAGCACGATTGTCTCGCCGTCTGCCGGGCAGGTCCCCGGCACGGCGATGCATCTCCGGCTGTACGAGTACGTCGGTGCCGTCAACGACCCGCAGTACCCGGACGGCACCACGGACCTGGTCGATGCGGACATCGTCTCCATCGACTGGGGTGACGGGACCGCGCTCCAGACCCCGCCATTCACCCGCGGCTCCCGAGCGCCGCTGATCGGTCAGTTCATCGCCCACACCTACGCCAATGCTGGCGACTTCGACATCACGGCGAACCTGGCCGAGAACTTCGAGCCAGCGACGACGACCTTCTACGCCTACCCGGTCGCCATCTACTACTACCTGCAAAAGAACCCCGCCACTGGCGGGGTCCTCGTCGGTGCCCCGTTCGGGGTTCGTCCGGTGGACGGTTCCTCGAACCCGCTGCCGCCCAACGATCACTTCACCACCATCGACTGGGGTGACGGCACCGCGATCCAGAGCCCGCCCTTCACCGTGGACGGCGGCGGGTATGCCACCCACACCTATGCGGCGGCGGGCACGTTCGCGCCACAGGTCACCTTCGTCAGCGACCAGGAGGCCGAGACCTCCATCACGATCACCGTGGCCGCCACCCAGGAGGACCTGGACGCGCTCAACGCGGCTGAGGAAGACGCCACTGAGTGATGGTGGAGTTCCGGGAGGACACGAAGGTCTGGCCGCTCCTGACACGACTGGCGACGTGTCTGTGTCAGGAGTTGGCCTCCTCCGGCCTGCCCGCTCCCTGCTTCTGTGGCGTCGTTCCTGGCGAGGTGGCCCTGGACTTCTGCGACGCCTGTGAGGACGGCACCTGCGGCGGGATGGCCTGGGTCAACGCGGTCAGCATGACGCCCGCGCTGACCCTCGGCCAACTCGCCCCGACCCGGTGCAGCGTCGGCCTGATCGACATGGTGTTCCAGGTCGGCGTGGTTCGTTGTGCGCCGCTGCCGGACGAGAACGGGACACCGCCCGACGACGCGGCGTACCTGGCCTCGGCGGAACTCCAGATGGCGGACATGGCTGCCTCGCTGCGGGCCGTGATCTGCTGCCTGGATGACCAACTACCCGTCATAGGGGGTTGGACCTCCTACGGCCCGGAGGGCGGCTGCGTGGGGGGTGTCTGGACCGCCACGCTCCCGGCGATCTGATGGCTGAGTTCGTTGTCGTCATCAGCGACGCCCGAGCCAACGCCTACGGGCCGCGGTACCTGCGCTACAAGGGCAAGGGCATCGAGGAGTTGGCGAAGTGGGGAGCGCCCAAGCGCACCGGTCACATGGCCCGGAACATCAACCGGGGGATGGTGACGCAGATGGGCGCGCACGCCGAGGTCGAGGTCATCGCCAGTGCCCACTACGCCTCGTATGTCCACCAGGGCACCAAGCGCATCAAGGCCAGGGGCAAGGGCATGTCGGTGCCGAAGTACAAGTGGCCCGCCTCCCAGGCGGTGCGCCGGAAGCGCAAGAGCGTCCGGGGCCAGAAGTCCCAGCCGTTCCTGACCGACGCGATGGTTCAGGAGATCAGGTTCAGCCGGTTCGTCATGCCGCTCTGAGGGGTGACAAACATGTCACCCTCAGACCACCGAGGGTGGCCTGCTGCGCAGGTACCAGCCGAGCAGGATCAGCGCGGCTCCGACGATGAGGAGCAGCCACCAGACGACCCCGGCGATGACGACGGCGGAGAGCAGGTCGAGCACGCCGAGTACCACCAGGACGAGACCAAGAATCATCAGAATCAACGGGACCATGCCACCAGCATGACCCCACCGTGTCCGGCGAGCGCCCTACGCTGGGGGCCACCGCTCGGAGAGAGGACTCATGGAACCATTCATCACAGCGGCCGAGGCCGATGACGAGGATGAGGTAGTCGGCAAGCCGATCACCTTCTTCATCGACCAGGAGGAGGTCACCGCCCTCCCTCCCACCACCTCGCAGATGGCGCTGTTCATGGCCGCGTTCGCGGACTCCGCGCCCAACGACGAGGTCGCCGTCATGGACACCATCAACTTCTTCATGAGCCTGTTCGAGGACGACGACGCGACCTACATCAAGAGACGGTTGCTCGACCGGAAGGACAAGTTCGGGCTCAAGGCGGTCACGAAACTCATCCTCGCGCTGGTCGAGGAGTGGTCCGGCCGCCCTATGTCGTCGCCGCAAGACTCACCCACGTTGCCCGCCAGCGATGGGCCGAGATTGACGGCGACTACGCGCGGCAAAGCGGGGGCCAGAGTCCGTTCGGCCTGAGGTGGGACCGTCTGCTCAACCTGGTGTACTCCTGGGCGGTTGAGCGGGTGGAGAACCGCGAGGCGTTCGACGCCTACCTTGAAGCGCCCATCGAGGAGACGGGACGCGGCACACCCTCTGCTGCGACACTGGCTGCCGAGGGCCAGGCGTTTATGGACTTCATGGCTGCCGTGAACGGCTGAGAGGAGCGCCCAAATGCCCATGAGCGGCGAACTCGTCGGCGCTGCCTACATCAAGGTCCACGCGGACTCCTCGGCCGTTGGCCCCGAGATGAAGCGGGACATCGGCAAGGCCGCGAGCGATGCTGGCGACGACGCCGGTACCAAGTTCGGCCAGGGGTTCACCAAGTCCCAGCAGAAGGAACTGCGCAAGACCGTCAACTCCACCCGCCAGCAGTTGCGGTACGCGGGCAAGTCCTTCGAGCGGGAGGGCGACGACTGGGGTATCCGGCTGGGTCGCCGGATGCGTACCTCGCTGGGCAACGAGATGGGGCCGCTCGGCGCGAGCCTGCGCGCTGGGCTGGGCAACGCCTTCAAGAAGTCGGTACCTGGCCTGCTCCGGCCGGTGATGATGGAACTCGGTGACGACGCCGACGACCGTGGGCGCAGCGCGGGCGAGCGGGGAGGCAGGAGTTTCGGCAGCGGCTTCCTCGGTGCGCTAGGCAAGATGTTCGGCCCCAAGGCCAACGTGCCCTTCACCCGGATGAAGTTGCCGGTCGCCGCCCTGGTCTCGGCCCTCGACCCGGTCATTGTGGCCCTTGGCTCGGTCGGTGGGGCAGCCATGTCCCTGGTCGGCCCGCTCGCCTCCGCTGCCGGGGTGGCCGGGGCAGCGGCCCCGCTCTTTGCCTCCCTGGGCATCGCCGGGATCGCCACGGTCACCGCGTTCTCCGGGATGGGTGACGCCCTCAAGACCCAGACCGTCCTGTGGGAGAAGTTGAGCAAGGGCATCAAGCCCACGGCCGAGGACCTCAAGAACGCCGACGAGGCCCTCAAGGGCCTGACCCCCTCGGCCCAAGGCTTCGTCAAGGCCCTTGCCGGGGTGTTCCCTGAACTGACCAAGATTCAGCAGGTTGTCCAGGAAAACTTCTTCCGGAATCTGGGCGGTCAGTTCACTGAACTGGCGAAGACCGCGCTGCCCATCGTCAGCAAGGGACTGGGCGACACCGCGAACTCGATCAACGCGGTGGCCTCGTCCTGGATGACCATGTTCCGGCAGATCGCCCAGCAGGGCACCCTGACCGCGATCTTCGCTGGGGCGCAGCCGATCATCACCGACCTGGGCAGCGCGTTCGGCTCCCTGATCCGTGGCGTCCTGGAGTTCACCCAGGCCGCGATCCCCCTGGCGCAGGCGCTCACTGGCGAGTTCTCCGCCTGGGCCGCAGCCCTCGGCCAGGACATCACGGCGGGTCTCCAGTCAGGCAAGATTCAGGCGTTCCTGGCCCAGGCCAAGCAGGACTTCGACCTGCTCAAGGACATCATCCAGAACGTCGGTGGGGCGCTCAAGACGACCTTCTCCATCGGCACCGAGACCGGACGTGGCTTCCTCCAGGACCTCGCCTCGATCACCCAGAAGTGGGATGCGTGGACCAAGAGCGCCGAGGGGAACACGGCGATCCAGAAGTTCTTCGACTCCAGCGCGGCGGCCATGAACGCCTTTATGCCGGTGATCGGTGCCCTCGCCTCGGCCCTGGCTGGGATGTTCTCGAACCCTGCCGCGCAGGCCGGGTTCGCCTCGCTGTCCAAGGGGCTCGCGGACCTGCTGCCGGTCGTAGGCCAGTTGTTCCAGGCGTTCTCCAACCTGGGCATCATCCAGGTCATCGGTCAGATCATGTCGGCCCTGGCTCCGGCCCTGGCTCCGCTCATGCCGATCCTGACCCAACTGGCGACGACCATCGGCTTCGTGCTCCAGGGGGCGTTCGAGGCCCTGGCCCCGATCCTGCCTCCGCTGTCCGACGCGCTCCAGACCATTGCCCAGGCGGTGGTCCCGCTCGTTGCGGCCCTCGGTGGGGCGCTGGTCCCGGTGATCGGGGCGATCATCCAGGTCATCATCCCGTTGCTGCCGGTCATCGCTCAGATGGCTGCGGCCATCGGTGAGGTGCTGACCGCTGCGGTCCAGGCGCTCACCCCGCTGCTGATTGCCCTCTCCCCGGTGTTCCAGTTCCTGTTCTCCAACGTCGGCCCGATCATCCCAGTGCTGACCACCGTGGCGGCGATCATGACCAACGTCCTGGTGCCCGCCATTACGGCGGTCATCGGCTGGATCGGCACCGTGATCGGCTGGTTCATCAACTGGCGGACCAGCCTGGCAGCGATGGGCGCAGCGGCGACCGCCGTGTTCGCCACTATCACCTCGACCGTCTCCTCCTGGGCCTCCAGCGTCGGCCAGTTCGTGAGCAACGTCGTCGGCTTCTTCAACAACCTGGGTAGCCGGATCGCTGACGGAGTCCGGGGCGTCGGTGACGCCATCGCCAAGCCGTTCCTGTCGGCCTACGACCGGATCGAGGGGTTCGTCGGCAGCGTGGTCAGCCTGTTCGCTGGCTTCGGCAGCCGGGTCCTCGGGGCCGTGTCCAGCATGGGCGGGCAAATCCTGGAGAAGTTGCTGGGCGGTCTGCCTGGCCCGGTCCGCTCCGCCCTCGGCTTCGCCCGTGGTGGCGTCGTCCTCGGCCCGGTCACGGCCACCATCGGTGAGTCCGGCGCAGAGGCCATCGTCCCGCTGAATCGCCCTCTCTCCCAGGTCGATCCGTCCGTCCGCCTCCTCTCGGCCATTGCGCAGGGGAAGATGCCCGGCTTCGCCGCAGGTGGGCTGGTGACGGGCGGAGGTCGGCAGATCACCGTGGCCCCCGGTGCCATCGTGGTGAACACCCAGATCGAGAACCCGCGGCGTGTGGCCGAGGCAGTCCTGGACCGCATGATCCTGGCTCTGGTCTGAGGGTGACAAACATGTCACCCTCACGGCACAAGGAGGCTCCATGTACTACCTCGGCTGGATGAGCCTCGCGGGTGCCGAGGTCTGGAACATCGAGCGCACCCTGAACTACCTGCGGGCCAACGTCCCGAGCCTCGACGTGTCCGGCTGCGACGAGTGCGACACCCTGGCCGAGGCGCTCGGGGACGCGCCGTACAAGAACAACCCGGTGGACGACAACGCCCCGTGGGTCGCGGATGACGAGCCGGACCTGGGCGACTTCTACGGGTTCTACCCGATGAGCATGGAGGGGCTGTACGACTCGACGCTGACCGCGACCATCACCCAGATGAGCGGTGACGGCGGGTTCATCTCCACGCCCCGCCATGAGACCAAGGACATCCGGGTGACCGGCGTCCTGATCGCCCAGACCCGCATCGCGCTGGTCAAGGGGCGGGCCTGGTTCAACAACACTCTGGCGGGCTCGCGCTGCCTGAACAGCGGGCCGGGCTGCAACGGCGACGACATGTGCTTCTTCGCCTCCTGTCCGGCCGACCTGACGCAGGGCGACTACTACCTGCGCACCGTGCGCGACGTGGCCCTGATCGAGGGGCCGAACATCATCCAGCAGTACGGCCAACTCCCGTCCGGGGCCTGGATGGACCTGGTCGAGTTCAACATGACTGCGGCCACCCCGTTCATCTACGGCCCGATGGACTATCTCGGCTCGACCATCGGCACGACGACGGTCGAGCGCACCGCCAGCCTGACCATCGACACCACGCCACCGCGACTGCCCCAGTGTCCCTACACGCCACCCGCGACGATCACCGACCCGCTGGCTCCCTACATCCCCCCGCCACCCCGCCCGCCCAACGTGACCAACTCGCTCCAGCCGCCCGAGCCGTGGCTGTCCGGCTACTCCGTCTTCATCCCGGCTGAGCGTGTCCCTGAGGCGATTGACGCCGTCCTCATCATCACGCTGACCACGGGCGCGGACGCGGCGCGGTGGGTCCGGCTGCGGCTGTACGCCGCGCCGCTCGGCTTCGACCAGAAGGTCTCCGACCTGGACCCGTGTGGGTTCTGCGGCGACCTGACCATCACCTACATCCCGCCGAACTCGAAAATGGTCATCGACGGGATGAACCAGACCATCTACATCATGGACACCGCGGGCAACTCCTACCCGGCCTCGCACCTGGTGTTCTCCGGCACCGGCCAGCCCGCCCAATGGGCAGCGATCACCTGCGGCATGGACTACTGGATGACCGTGGAGTTCACGGGTGGTGAGCAGCCCGTCAACTGGTTCACCGTGGGCGCGACCAGCCCGAGTTCCTCGTTCACCACGAGCCTGGGTGCCTGGACCAACGGCGTCAATGACGGCTCGCCGCGAGCGGTCCTGACGCGCGACACCGCGCAGTACGCCTCGTCCACCGCCTCGATGAGGGTGAACTGGCCGCTCGGTTCGACGGACCGGCCGCAGGTGGTCCTGAACGGCCTGACGCCGGGGCGTGCCTACTCGCTGAGCATGTGGGTCAAGTCGCCCACCGCCCGTGTCAGCCTGGCGTTGGAGCAGGCCGGATCGGTGCAGGCAATCCCGGACCCGAACTGGCAGTTCGTCACCATCAACGTCGTCGCGGACGCGGCGAGCATGATCGCCTCGTTGAGCCGCGACACCGCTCAGGCGTCGGGCGACCTGTGGGTGGACGACCTTGGCCTGCGTGACGTGGAGACTGGCACCTACGCGGTCGTGGAACTCGAACTCACAACCGCTCGGAAGGAGTAACCGTGCTGGGCTGCGGCTTCAACACGGCTGCGATCTTCGACCGGGGTGCTGTCACTCGGCTGTTCCCCATCGACCGCACCACGTCCATCGCCTACGGGCGACTGCGTGACGGCATCTCCGATGCGCTCGTCCATATCCCCACCTCGGCGGACTGCTGTGCGGACCTGGCGAACGTCGAGCCGGTGCGCCACGTCCTGGTGATCTACCGGGACGGGCAGCGGGTCTGGGAGGGGCCGATCACCCGCATCTCCTACAGCAACGACGATGTCGAGATCGCCGCCAAGGACGTGATGTTCTGGCCGTACCGGACGATCATGCGCAACGAGTACAACAACGCCTACCCGAACATCGCCTTCGGCACCGACCGGATCGGGCACATCCTGCGCACCGAACTGGCCCGCAAAGAGGCGCTCGATCCGCCGATCAATGTGCTGCCCTATCTCCAGATTCACACCGAGGCGGACACCGCGCGGACCTCCCGCCACACGCTGCCCTACCAGAAGACGGTGTTCGAGGAGATTGACGACCTGGCCGCGAAGGCAGGCATCGACTACACGGTCGTCGGCCGGGCGATCCATGTCCACGACACCTCGTACCTGCTCGGCCAGACACCTCTGGCGACTGAGGCGGACTTCATCGGCGGCGTCATCGTGTCGGTCTACGGGATGGACCTGTGCACCTACTCCGCGGTCACGGACGGCGAGGGCCTGTGGGGCGCGGACGAGCGGGACCAGTTGTACTACGGCGAGATCGAGATGCTGGCGACCGCCTACGACGAGGAGAACGACACTACTGACCCGAGCGTGGCGGAGTTGAAGTCGCAGGCCCAGCGCAACCTGTCCCAGCGGTTCCCGGTCCCCATCGAGGTGCGGGTGCCGGACAACAGCCAGATCAACCCGAACAGCGAGACGTTCTCGTTCGACATGCTGGTGCCCGGAGTGAAGGTCCCGCTGATGGCGACGGCTGGTTGTCGGCAACTGCGTCAGGACCAGAAGATCGACAAGGTGGACGTGCGTCAGGACGAGGCGGGAGAGGTGGTCACCATGACGTTGATCCCGTTCCCCGGAGCATCGGCAACGCCATGACCGCGTTCATGACGCCGACCACGATGCCGGAGTGGATGGGCCAGGTGAACCGTCGCCTGGCGGTCATCGAGCGGCACCGCCACGGTCCCGTCGTCGGGGGTGACAACTCTGTCACCGAGAGCAGCAAGTGGTTCAGGGCGGACGCGGCCCGAGTGGACACCCCGATCAACACGGACGGCAACTACGTCCTGGTGCCGCTGGCGACCGCTGACGACCCCTTCGGGATGCTCAACTCCAACTTCGGTTTCGTCGCACCCAGGAGCGGGCCGGTCCAGTTCTCGGCGGCCGTCTCGGTCAACTTCAACGGCCCCAACGCCGCCAACACCTACCCCATCCTCTGGGACGAGACGGACGGGACCGTCGTGCTCCGGGGCACCCAGTTCTCCTCGCCCACTCCGACCTGGCCCAACGGGTGGGACCAGGTGACCGCCCTGTCCGGGATCGTGGACGTGGTCGAGGGCCACACCTACTACCTGTGGCAGTTCGTCTCCTCGGCGGGCAACGTCAAGTCGTTCCACTCGTGGCCCGAAAACACCTTCCTCTCCGGGGCCTACGTTGACGGCAGCAGTATGCCCGGCGCGCAGGGCGAGCCTGGCCCTCCCGGTCCGGCCGGGCAGGACGGCGGGCTGGACTCCGGGTGGCACTACGTCGGGACCACCGGGGAGCCTGCGCTGGGCGTGGGGATTGCGCAGTATTCGGCCGAGGCGACCGGCTGGGGTCCGGCCCGGTTCCGCCGCGACGCCGCTGGCTGCGTCCATCTGGACGGCCTGCTGAACAACACTGTGGGTGCGCCACCCTTCGTCCGGGTGTTCACCTTGCCAGCCGGGTTCCGCCCGGCGACCCGGCAGTTGTTCGCCATCCTGGCGAACCAGGGCGCGAGCGCACCACCCACCCAGATCGAGGTACTGCCCACCGGGGAGGTCAATCTGGTCTACGCCTCGGCGGCGGGAGGCAACTTCTTCTTCCTGTCGGCGGTCACCTTCATGGCCGAGGACGCCCTGACCGTCGCCTGGATTCCGGTGACGTTGCAGAACGGGTGGGTGGATTACGACACCGTGGCCGGAACGCCCGGCACGCACGGTGCACCGGCCTACTTCATCGACTCGGCCGGTGATGTTCACCTCCGCGGGATCATCAGCGGTGGCACGCTCACCGCGTTCACGTTGCCGGTTGGGGCGCATCAGACGGACTTCTCGTTCATGATGACGCTGGCGTGCGCCGGGTCGCCGTCGTCGCTGGCCCGGCTGGACGTGAAGCCTGACGGCAGGGTGGAACTGGCGGGCTACACCGCTGCCGGGAACAACCTCTGGATATCGCTGGCCGGTGCGGTCCTCCCCAACCCCACCGGAACCTGGGTCGGCACCATCGCGCTGACGAATGGGTGGACGCGCTACGACAACAACTGGCCGCCAGCGCAATACACCGTCAACAAGTACGGAGTCGCCTCGCTGCGGGGGTTGGTCTCAAGCGGAACCACCAGCATCCCCACCAAGATCACGATGCAGGCCGCACCCGTGCAGAAGGGTCCGGCCTACCAGAGATCGCACCTGGTCGGGTCGCAGGGTCCCAGTGGGTTCAACGGTGCCGCTCGGCTGGACATCACGCAGACGACCTCTCTGGAGTTCGTCGGGTTCATCCTCGGCGCGGGCGGCGGCTGGATGTGGGTGGGTGGCCGCTGGTTCTTCGGGGATTGACGGTGTTCGAGCCGTTCCTCAATGACGAGGCCATCGGCGTGGGTATCGGCTTCTTCACGCTGGTCGTCCTGGTAATCGTGGTCGTCGTGGTCATGGTCAAGGCGGGCCGGAGGTGAGACCCTCAACCCAGTACGACGACCGCCCAGGGTGACAAACCTGTCACCCCAGGGATGGAGCCCCAGGCCGTGAGAACCGGCAGGAAGCAGGACCGTTATGGCCCGTTGCGGGTGCGCCTCAGGATCGTGCAGTTGTCTGGTCACCGGAGCGGGTGGGATCAGCGTCACCGGGGCGGGCTCCCAGGACAACCCGTTCGTCGTCCACGGCCCGGTCATGTCGGTCGGCAACAGCCCGACCGCGGACCTGGTGCTGACCGGCTCGGGCACCTCGGCTGACCCGTACCGGATCGTCTGCAACGTCCACATGGTGCTGGACCAACTGACCGACGTGGACGCGCCCTCGCCGGTCGCGGGCTACGTCCTGACCTACGTCACCTCGCCCTCCCCGGCCTGGAAGGCGGCGATCCCGCAGTCGGGTACTCCTGGCGCGGTGCTGCACGACATCACCCTCAAGGGCGACGGCACGGCGGGGTCCGTTCTGGGCGTGCTGCTCGACCCGGCAGGCGGGATCACCTCCGGTCCCAGCGGCCTC
>Ga0184624_10000244_pt1 | contig 13279 bp, 14 predicted proteins | sample PLM3_5_b1_FD_133157 | JGI IMG/M metagenome (GOLD analysis project Ga0184624, IMG submission 133157) | Groundwater sediment microbial communities from an aquifer in East River, Colorado, USA - PLM3_5_b1 | ecosystem: Environmental > Terrestrial > Soil > Riparian zone | place: USA: East River...
AATTTGAGGCGAAAACCCAGCCGCTCACGGCCTGGTATGAGAAATCCGGGGCCTTGAGAAAGATTGATGGAAATCGCGACCGGGACGCCGTCTTCAGTGACATCTCGGGTCTCATCGAGCAAGCGGCATGATTCCGATCAAGAGCGGAAAAGAAATCGAGAAAATGCGACTGGCCTGCCGGACGGCCAGCGAGATTCTGGATCGGTTGAGCGAACTGATTCGTCCCGGGATTTCGACGAAGGAGGTGGACCAGGCGGCTGCCGATTTCATGCAGGAAGCGGGTGTGCGGAGCGCTTTTCTTGGATATCGCATTGGGCATCGGGTTTTCCCCGGGAATATTTGCATCTCGTTGAATGACGAAATCGTGCACGGGATCGGTGGCGCCCGGCGGATTCAATACGGCGACATTGTGAAGCTCGACATCGGCGTAGTCCAAGATGGCTGGGTGGGGGACACAGCGTCCACGGTGCCGGTGGGGATGATCGACGAACGCACGGAACGGTTGCTGCGGGTCACGGAATCGGCCTTGCGCCGGGCCATTGAGCTCGCTTCGGAAGGCGTGCGGCTTGGTGATGTTTGCGCGGCGATCGAAGAGATCGCGGTTAGCGATGGGTTCAGCGTGGTTCGCGAGTTTGTTGGACACGGGGTGGGCCGGAAGCTGCACGAAGAACCGCAGGTGCCGAATTACGGACGACGCGGCAGCGGCCCGAAATTGAAGGCTGGAATGACCCTGGCGATCGAACCGATGATTAATTCGGGGACCGCTTCCGTCAGATTACGTGATGATGGGTGGACAGTTTGCACGGCGGACGGCATGCCTTCCGCGCATTTCGAGCACACGATCCTGATCACGAAGGAGGAGCCGGAAATCCTGACATGGCGCGGAAAGACGCAATTGAAATAGAGGGCACAGTGGTCGAGCTATTGCCTAATACGATGTTCCGCGTTGCCCTCCCCAACGGCCATCGTGTGCTGGCCCACATTTCCGGCAAAATGCGCCTGCATTTCATTCGTATCTTGCCAGGCGACAAAGTTATGCTAGAGGTTTCCCCTTACGATTTGTCGAAGGGGCGGATAACGTATCGCCAAAAATGACAACGCGGAGCCATCTCCGCGTTTTTCGTCTCGCCGAATCTTTGAGTTATGAAAGTGCGACCATCAGTTAAAAGACTTTGTGAAGCGTGCAAGATCGTGAAACGGAAGAATGTTGTCCGTGTGATCTGCAAGAATCCGCGCCATAAACAGCGGCAGGGATGAGATCATTTAGCGAACTAAGAATCAGCGATTTGTTATGCCCAGATTACTAGGAGTTGAAATTCCGGCCGATAAACGCATCGAAGCGTCGTTGACCTACATTTACGGGATCGGACCGAGCGCCGCCAAACGGGTCCTGGAACAGACCAATATCGACCCGAATCTTCGAGCGAAAGACCTCACCCCGCATCAAATCAACGAAATCATTCAGACCATCACCGGTAATAAGATGCTGATTGAAGGCGACCTTCGCCGCGAATTACAAAGCAACCTGAAGCGCCTTCAGGCGATCAACTGTTATCGAGGGATCCGTCATCGCAGAGGTTTGCCCGTGCGGGGACAACGCACCTCCACCAATGCTCGCACCCGCAAGGGGCCGCGCAAGACCGTGGGCGTTATTCGCAACAAGGACGCGAAAGCCGGCAAGGTCTAGCCTAACCAGGAATTCACATGGCAGATTCAGAAGAGAAAAATTCAGAAGAGAAAAAGAAACCGGCGGCAACCGACAAGCCGAAGGCCAAGACTCCCAAAGTGAAGGCGGCAGAGGATGTGGCCGCAGCACCTGCCGGCGACGTTTCGTCTCCCGTTGCGGAAGCTCCAGCGGCGGCGCCGGATGCAGCCGCCACTCCCGCGCCGGTGACGGCAGCAGCTGAAACAGCCGCCAAACCGGCGAAGAAGCCGGCCAAAGCGAAAAAAGAAGAAGCTCCCGTGGCCGAGGCGCCCAAAGAGAATCTTTCGCTCAATCCCGATGACGTCGAGAAGCCGAAGATTATCAAGGCAAAAGGGAGCAAGAATGTGCATACCGGAATCGCCCACGTGCTCTCGACTTTTAATAACACGATCGTAACAATTACCGACCTTAAGGGAAACGTGATCGGCTGGTCGAGCGCAGGCAAGGTTGGATTCAAGGGGTCGCGCAAGAGCACGGCCTACGCGGCGCAGATGGTGGCACAGGATGCTTCGCGGCAGGCCATGGGCCATGGATTAAAGGAAGTGGAAGTACTCGTGCGAGGGCCGGGCGCCGGGCGCGAGTCAGCGGTGCGGGCATTGCAGGCCATTGGGCTCGATCTCACGGTAATTCGTGATGTAACCCCCGTTCCTCATAACGGATGCCGACCACCAAAACAGCGACGCGTGTAACGCTCTAACGCTCTAACTCTCAATACCTTCATGGGCAGATATACCGGACCAAAAACCAAAGTCAGCCGCCGCTATGGTGTGCCGCTCTTTGGACCATCGAAAGCGCTCGAGCGGAAGAATTATCCGCCGGGAATGCACGGGCCAAAGGGCTCTCGGCGCAAGCAATCGGATTACGCGGTTGCGCTGGGTGAGAAACAGAAGCTTCGCTATCAGTACGGCCTGCTGGAAAAACAATTCCGCCGGATTTTTCAGACGGCTTTGCGCAAACGTGGCGTGACGGGGGAGACCCTCCTCCAGCTCCTCGAAACGCGCCTCGATAACGTCGTTTTTAGGCTTGGGCTCGCCAACACCCGTAGCGCCGCGCGCCAGTTGGTCTCGCACGGTCATGTCCAGGTGAACGGTCGCAACGTAAATATCGCTTCCTACAACGTCAAAGCGGGGGACGAGGTCACCGTGAAAGACAAGCCAAAATCACGTCAATTGGCTTTGCGCAATTTGGAGCTAACGCAAATCGCACCGGTGCCGGAGTGGCTGGTGGCGAATCGCGATGCTCTCAGCGGCAAGGTTTCCCGGATCCCGACGCGGGACGAAATGCAGCCGATGGTCAACGAGCAGTTGATTGTCGAGTTGTACTCTCGCTAACGGCAAGTCCGGGGCGCGGCTGAACGGCGCCTTTAGATGGCGAGCAACTCGAGCGCTTTGCTATAACTGCGACGCTGGAGGAAGTGGCGCAATTGTGGATCGATCGTCGGCGGCAAGCTCTGCTCGATCCCCTCAATCCTTTCCGAAATCTCCCGTAATCGGTTCATGTGCTGAACCGGATCGCGCCGGCTGTCTTCGTCGGCCACGATCATCAGTCGCTCGCGTAAGGCTGCAGCCAGTTCGGCCAACTCTTTTTGCATCGGAAAAGCTTGAAACGCTGTGTGCTTTCGCGCAAGCGTCCATTCATGGCCAACGGCTCCCTGAAGAAGATTTTGATTGTGGACGACGATGTCGGCCTCATGCGCGTAACCCGGGAGGCTTTGATGTCCTTTCTCGTCTGCGAGGTGGATACCTCCCCTAATCCCGAATACGGCTTCGAGCTCGCGCTAACGAGGACGTACGACCTGCTGATTTTCGATTTCTCGATGCCGATGATTGACGGCGCGATGTTATTTTTCCTCATTGGAAAGGCCTACAATCACGCTAAACCGCCCCGGATCGTTCCTCCGCTGTTACTGGTAACCGGGCGAGGCGAAGAACAACGCGCGCAGGAATTACTGAAGGAAGCCGGCGTGCGCGGGCTCGTCGCGAAACCGTTCGGCATCAATCGGCTGATCGCCAAGGTCAGGGAATGTCTGCCCGGGATCGAATCCGCTACGCTCGATTCGCCCTGACGCTACGAAGTAGCGGGCTTGCCTTCCTCAATCAGCTGGCGCCGGGCTTCGATCCAGTCGTGCGCTGAATCGCCCGATAATGAAAGCCGCATCCGCCGCTCGGCAATGAAGTAGGCGCGAATTCGGATTTCTTCATCCGATGGTTCATAGGCCGTAGATGGGCCAGGGCTTGCCGGCTTCTTCGCACGAACCGGCGTCTTCTTCGACCCCGGCTTTTTCCGAGAGGCCTTCGGCGTCGTGGCGGCTTTCGGCTCTGCCCCCTCGCTGTTCGCCAGTTTTCCCTTTTCGGCTTTGTTTTTTTTGGCCACGTCCTGTTTTCTCCGCTTGAGTGCCAACTCTACCGCCCAGAGCGCTGTTGCAAGTGGATTTTGCAAACTGTTTGCGTGAAGCGAGAAAAATCGTCTACTCTGCCCACGTGCGACATTTCGTCTTCCACAGGATGACTAACCTAGCGTTCCTGAGCGGCCTTGGACGGACTTGCGTTCTCACGCGTCACGCCCCGGCCAAGCGGGTGGGAATGCGAAGAATCGGACCAGCAGGGGACAGCCGCAAATGACCTACTGCCTCGGGATGCTTTGCCGAACCGGCGCGGTTTTTTTGTCGGATTCACGCACCAGCGCGGGGATGGATAACATCACGATGTGCAGCAAAATGCGGATCTACGAAAGGCCGGGTGACCGGGTCATTTGCATCCTTAGCTCCGGCAATCTTTCTCTCACCCAGGCCACGATCGCATTGATCGACGAAGACCTGCTTCTCGGCCAAAGCAATCCCGAGCGTGAACAGGTGACCAACCGACGGACGCTCTACGAAACAGTCCGCTATGTCGGCTCGAAGGTCCGAGAGGTGGAGAAAAGGGACCGCGCGGCTCTGGAGGCGGACGGCTTCGATTTCAATATTCACCTGATTGTCGGCGGGCAGATTGCAGGTTTGGCTCCCGAAGTCCACCTGGTCTACCCCCAAGGCAACAGTATTCACGCTACCCGTGACTGCCCCTTTTTGCAGATCGGTGAACGGAAGTACGGCAAGCCGATTTTGGATCGCGGTTTTAGCTACGAGACAAACCTGGCGGATGCCGTGAAGGTCGGCATCATTTCGATCGATGCTACGATGAAAAGTAATGTGGCAGTCGGGCCGCCCATCGACATCCTATGCTATGAGAAAGACTCGCTTCAGGCCAAGCTTCGGTCGCACTTGGGCGAAGACGATCCCTACCTTTTGGAAATCGGCCGCAGATGGCAGAATGGCATCGTGAAGCTCGTCAACGAGATGCCGGCGCCGGATTTCAGCAAGCCGGCTCTGGGGCTGGCGACCGCGGCCTAGCGCGACGCGAGACCGAGCGAGACGTCGACCCACGTCCGAGAGCAAGGGTCTGACCCGGACCGTGCGGCGAGGGCCGGTGCATAGTAGTCTTTCCCCCCAGGGAGAGGGGTTCCTTTCGTTGAAAGGGCTGTGTCGCGAACTCTCGGGGCTGGTCTGCTTCCTGCTTTAAGTGCTCCCGCACTCTTCAACTTCCATCACATCTATGTCTAATCGCTTCAAACCCTTAATCTGCGGGACGGCGGCATTACTCGGTGCCATGACCCTTGCCCAAGCGCAGATCGAATCGCCAGCACCGGCTTCGAAACCGCTCGCCTCGGGGAATCTTCAAACCGCTCCGACCGCAGATTCTCCAGGGAAAGCTCCTGCCGCTCCCGCGTCCTCGTCCACCAAATCCAGCGACAAGTCTCAGCTCACGCTCGTTCAGGCGTCGACCACCACGACGACGACTCCGGCACCCGCCACGACAATAAAAGCTCCACCAGCAACAACGACCGACCCAACCGAAGCCGACAGCGCAACGGACAGTGGGGGTGTTGGGGTGCGTGAATTTCAGGGCGACGATGTCGGCCAGGTGCTCCGTCTTCTGGCCCGACAGGCGAAGATCAACATGGTCGTGAGCGAAGCAGTCGCGGGGACGGTGACGATGCGGTTGGAGGATGTGACGGCGCTTCAGGCCATCGCAATCATCGTCAAGGCCAAAGGGCTTTTCATGGACAAGATTGACAGCGTTTACTACATCAAGACCGGCGCGGAACGAACAGCGGAGCCGACCGAGAGCGACAGCTACCAGTTCAGTTATGCCCGTGCCAAGGATGTCGCGGTTCTTATCGCTCCCCAGATGTCGAGCAAAGAGCCGGCCCAGGTGGATGAACGGACCAACACCCTCTTCTTCCGTGAGACGCGAGGCAACATCGAGAACATCCGCAAACTCCTGGTCCAGGTCGACAAGCCGACCAAACAGGTGATGATCGAGGCGCGTCTGGTGGAAGTAACCGCGAACCCGAAGCAGGCTTACGGCATTAACTGGTCCGGTGTAGTTGGCGGCGCCAGTAATCCGCAGACGGTCGGGTATTCGGGAACCAACAGCGTTCGCGACCCGAACAACGGACAGCTCATACCCAACGACTTTACGCTCGGCAAGAACACCAAAGGAAGCATCCTGGGTAATTTCGGCAAACTCGCCTCGAGCCAGTTCGCCATCCTGACCGTGCCGCAGATGTCGATCACCCTACAGGCGTTGAATGAAGATGGGGACGCGGAGTTCCTCGCCAATCCCCGCATTGTGACCGCTGACAACATGCCCGCGAAAATCGAGATCATTCGCAACCAGCCCGTGCCGCAATTCACCTTCAACGAGCAGACGGCTCAATCGGTCTTCGGCGGGTTCCAAGACAAGAAATTCGGTAATACCCTTCTGGTAAAGCCTTCAGTGAACAAGGACAGCTTCATTACGCTCGCTGTTAAGCCCGAAATCAGCAACAAGGTCACCGACGCGATCTTCGCACTCCCCGGCACTCAAGGTGGCACGGTGTCTAGCCCGATCATCGATTCGCGTTCCCTGGAGTCGAATGTGTTGATCAAGAGTGGCGACACCCTGGCGATTGGCGGTTTGATGCAAGACGAAATGCAAAAGAATAAGACGAAAGTGCCGGTTATGGGTGACGTTCCAGTCTTGGGATATCTCTTTTCAAGCCGCGTGAACATCCGGGTAAAACGGAATCTGCTGGTGTTCGTAACGCCAACTATCATTGACCAGCATTACGGCACAGGCTTGGAAGACCAGGTCAGCGGAGTGCATCACTCCGGCGAAGAATTCGCAGATCCGAATGGCTGGAGAAATAATGCCAAAGGCTCAGTCCGGCTCGTGCCGACTTCAAACAGGCAGAACGCCGCGGATTATCCGAAACCGGGGACGCCGCCGGCTCCAGCGAGGGGCTCGACGACATCAACGGTGGTGGAAGACAAGGTGCAGTTCATGAGCACCGCCAACGATCGAGGATTTTAGCAGTAGAGAATGTGGGGTTGAGAGGGGGCGGATTCTCGCAAGAGGTCCGCCCTCTTTGTTTCTGGATCATGGCTAGACCGCGGGGCCGCGCGTTAATTTGCCAAGTATCGACTCAAGCGAGTCCGCAATTCCGTCCGCGCGCGAAAAAGAAGGCTCTTCACCGCGGGCACGGATTGATCCAGGACTTCCGCGATTTCCTCATAACTGAGTTCTTCATAGCGGCGCAGGACCACGGCCATTCGCTGAGTTTCGGGCAGTTGTTCGATGGCGGTGTCAATCGCTCCTTGCAATTCCTGTTCAAGCAGGAGCGCATCTGGTGCCTTGGCGCGCTCGTCTTTAATCGGCCGATCCTCTTCTTCGAGTTCGTTTTGAAGGGGCAGGTGTGCGTGCCGGGATCGTCGTCGTAATTCGTTGAACACGAGATTCCGTGTGATTTTCAGCAACCACGTGGTGAACTTGGCTCGCGGGACATAGCGTCCGGCATTTTTCCAAACTCGGACGAAGACCTGCTGAGCGATGTCTTCGGCATCAGAATTACTGCCCAACATTCGGCCGACAGTCCCAATCACCAACCGTTGATGACGCTCCACGAGCTCTTCAAATGCGACGGTATCTCCGGCACCAGCAAGCAGCACCAATTGCACGTCTCTGGCGTCTTCTTCGGGCGTTCCCGCTGGCTTCGGTTCATCGCGGGACATGTTGAAATAAGCGCGCTGCTACCACTCTTACCTGATTAACCCGGCAAAATTGGAAAAGTTCCATCGGTCGCTGCTGGCGGACAGGTGTCCCGGTGCTTTCGTTTGCAACCGGGCGGGAGTATGTGCATCATGAGTTCGAAAATTCCCAGCACGCCAACTTCTCGATGAATCTATCTCTCATTCCCAGCGACCTTCAACCCATCGCCGAGAAGGTGGACAACCGGCAGCGCATCTCCGAGGCCGACGCGCTCCAACTCTATCGTTCCCACGATCTCAACGCGCTCGGAATCATGGCCAGCGCGGTCCGGGAGCGGAAGAACGGAAACGCTGCGACCTATATCCTGAATCGATACGTTAATTACTCCAATATCTGTATCCTCTCCTGTCAGTTTTGCGCGTTCGCGGCCAAGAAGCGCGACGCGCACGCTTTCGAGCGGTCGATTGACGACATTGTAGCCGCTGTTCGGGAGTCGCTTGCCGTCGGGATTACGGAGGTCCACATGGTTGGGGGCTTACATCCGACCCTGAAGAAAGATTGGTATCTGGAACTGCTGCGGCGAGTCGCAGCCTTGGACCCGCATCTCATTATCAAAGCCTTTACCGCAATCGAAATTCGCCATCTGGCGCAGCGGATTTTCAAAATGTCGATCGCGGATACGCTGGCGGCCCTGCGCGACGTCGGTCTGGGCGCTCTTACTGGCGGTGGCGCGGAGATCTTCGATGCCGAGGTTCGTGATGAGCTCTGTCGCGGAAAGGAGAGCGCCGAAGAGTGGCTGGAGGTTCATCGCATCTGGCACCAGATGGGCGGGCGCAGCACCTGCACCATGCTCTATGGACATATCGAGACGCTGGAACAGCGGGTGGACCACCTTCGGCAGCTTCGGGAGCTGCAGGATGAAACCAGCGGCTTTACTGGATTTGTTCCCTTCACTTTCGAGCCGCAGACGACCATTCTTGCCCATGTCAAAGCCGCCACCGCCGTTGAGCAACTTCGCAATCTCGCCGTCAGCCGGATTTACCTGGATAACTTCGATCACCTGACCGCCTATTGGGTTTCGATGGGGCTTCCGCTGGCTCAGGTTTCATTGAGCTATGGAGTGGACGACCTGCACGGCACGATCATGGAGGAAAAAATCTTTCACATGGCTGGCGCAAAAACTCCGCAGGAACAAACGGTGGCGACCCTCGAGCATGTGATCAGGGAGGCGGGTCGCGATCCAATACAGCGGGACAGTTTTTACCGACATTTGACCCGGCCTCTGCCGGTTGCGAATGCGCAGGCCACGGTAGGACCTGAGCTGGTCTGCGCTTAAGGCGTGTCTGCGACCGACGGGATCCGGATTGGTTGCGTCAAGTATCTCAACGCGCGCCCCCTGATTCACGGCTGGCCCGACGAGGTCGTGTTCGATCATCCGACCAAGCTTTGCCAGCAACTGGCCGAAGGCGCGCTCGACGTGGCCTTGGTTTCAAGTTTCGAATACCTTCGGAGGCCGATCTACGTTCTCGTCGATGACGTCTGCGTCTCCTCGCATGGCCCGGTCCACAGCGTGTTCCTTGCCCATGCGGGAGAGTTGGCTGAAGTCGAGGAGATCGAAGTCGACCCAGCGTCGCAAACGGCGGTCAATTTGTTGCGTTGCCTTTTGGCCGAGACCGGGCTCAGCCCAAAGTTGGTGGCCAGAACCCCGCTAATTCAACGGGCGGTTACGCCGCGGCTCGCGAAATTCTTCATCGGCGACCAAGCCATCCGCTTTCGGGACCGCAGTGCGGGGGCGCTTCGCTTTTGGGACTTGGGAGAGGAGTGGGAAAAGATCACGCACCTGCCATTTGTTTACGCGCTGTGGCTCATCCGGCCCGAAGTCGTTTCTCCGAAAGCCATTGCCGACCAGTTGCGGGCACGCCGCGATCAAAATGTGCGACAATTGGATTCTGTGATCGCTGCGCAGAAGGAATTCAGCCAGGAGTTTTGCGCGTATTACCTCCGGGAATGTCTGTCGTATCATCTCGGGAAGCCGGAGAGAGAAGGATTATCGATGTTCCGAAAGCTATGCGAAAAGCACGGAATTCTCCTGCCCGATCCCACGCTGGTCTTGTAGCCCTCGCTCGCGATCAGGCTTCATCCCATTCTCAACCGCCATGGCTTGCTCCAGAACCATCGCGCAAATAATCTGATCTGTGGAAAGACGTTGGATCATAGCGTCGTCTCAAGACGAGTCTGGTGCTGGAATCGCCTGGCCGGAAATCTGCGGCCTGCCCTGCATCGCCGAGTTGCTCAAAAGAAAGGGCTTCATGAGCGCAGACGAAGTGAGGTCGTTTTTGCATCCCCGCCTCGGCGCGTTAAGCGATCCCTTTCTTCTCCCGAGAATGCGTGAGGCGGTGACGCGCATCCTCAAGGCCGTTGACCATCGCGAACGTATAGTACTTTTCGGCGATTATGACGTCGATGGCGTGACTTCGCTCGCGTTGGTGGCGGAAATGCTTCGCAGCTACGGTGCGGATCCCAAATTGTTTTTGCCGCTGCGGATGGAGGAGGGATATGGGATGAGCCCGGAAAGTGTCGATCGCTGTTGGGAGCAGCATCGACCACAGCTTCTCATCGCCATCGATTGCGGCACATCATCGTGCGACGAAATCGATGGCCTGAAGGCGAGAGGCGCCGATGTCGTTGTCCTCGATCACCACGAGCCAAAATCGGCGTTGCCGGATTGCGTGGCCCTGGTGAATCCCAAGGTCGAAACGGATTCCGCGTTTCATTACCTCTGCAGTGTCGGCATCGCTTTCAAGCTCTGCCACGCGCTCCTCAAGACGCGGCCGGCGCCCGCATTCGATCTCAAGGCGAAACTTGATCTCGTCGCGCTGGGCACCGTCGCGGATATTGTCCCGCTGCAGGGCGAGAATCGCATTTTCGTTCAACGCGGAATCCTTGAAATCGCTAAATCAAAACGTCCGGGCCTTCGCAAATTGATGGAGGTCGCCGCGGTCCGCTCGCCGCTCTCCTCCGGGGATATCGGTTTCCGGCTGGGTCCGCGCCTTAACGCCGCAGGACGGCTCGCTACGGCCGAAAAGGCGTTGCAGCTTTTGGTCACGCACGACGAAACGGAAGCACACGAACTAGCGTCCATGCTCGATGCCCAGAATCGAGAAAGGCAGGAAGTCGAAAAACAAGTGTTGGACGAGGCAGAAACGGAACTGGGGAAGGTTTTCGATCCGAATCGCGATGCTGCCATTGTGGTGGGCGCGAGCGGCTGGCATCCAGGGGTCCTCGGAATTGTGGCTTCACGCCTGGCCCGGAAGTACCACCGACCGGCGCTGGTGGTTGGTTTTGATGCCGACGGCCTCGGCAAGGGAAGCGGCCGAAGCATCGAGGGGCTGTCCCTGATCGAAGCGTTAGGTCACTGCGAAGACTGGTTGGTAAAATTCGGAGGCCACGAAATGGCCGCCGGTCTGACGGTCCGGCAAGAGGATTTTCCCCGAATGGCCGAGGCGTTCCGGCACGCGGCGCGAGAGCTCCTTTCGGACGAAAAATTGCAGCCCTATCTTCATCTCGACCAGGAACTGGCTTTCTCCGATCTCAATGGAGACATGCTCAGATGGCACCAGGCGCTGCAGCCCTTCGGCAGCGGCAATGCGCAGCCAATGTTTTTCGCACGTGAGGTTGAGCCGGCTATCGCGCCCCAGATTGTGAAGGAACGGCATTTAGTCCTTCGCCTCCGGCAAAAGAACCATTTTCGTCGTGCAATTTTCTTTGATGGCGCGTCGTCGCCGCTGCCGTCCACGCCCTGGGACATGGCTTTTCGTCTCCAGGCGGACGAGTACGGAGGTGAAACGCGTTTGCAGATACAAGTTGAGGCGTTGCGCACAGCGGCGCCGATCGAATGATTCAGCTCTCGCAACGGCTGGAGGAGCTGGACTGGATTCCACGCCCGAGATTAACCGCGTTACGCCGGTTTGGCCTGGAAACGATCGAGGATCTGCTGACCCATTTTCCGCGCCGGTACGAAGATCGAACGGAATTTCCCGGGTTCCCGGATCAGGAGAGTGACGTGCCGATCTGTCTTTGTGGAGAAGTGGTGAAGACGCAACTCCGGCGCTTTGGTGGCTGGAAGAAAATCTTTGAAGCGACGCTGCAGGAATCCAATTCGCACGCGCTCAGTCAGCCCCTCGTCCTCCGCTGGTTCAATCTTCACTACGTGCAAAAGATGATCGCCACGGGCCAGCGGCTGGTCGTCTTCGGCAAACCGCGGCAGCGGGGCCAGCGGCTTTGCCTGGAACACCCTGAGTTTGAGGTGATCGAAAATGACGAGGAAATCTCGATCCACTTCCGCCGCATCACCCCGATTTATCCTGCGACCGAGGGCTTGTCGCAACGAGTCTTCCGCGGGCTGATTCACCGGGCGCTGGAAGAGCTGGATGAGACTTCTGTCGAAACGAGCTTACCGCGCGGCTCTGCCCTCGGGGATCGGTTCCATGCTTTGCACGAAATCCATTTTCCCACCAATCAGGCGGAACTTGAGGCGGCGCGGGAGCACCTCGTCTTTTCCGAGTTTTTCACCATGCAGATGTTGATCGCTTCGCGGCGTTCCGCAGCCTCGTTGCGGAGCGGAAGGGCGCACTGTGGACCAGGGAAGCTGCTCGAGAAATTCTTGCGCGCTCTTCCTTTCGATTTAACGGAGGCGCAGGCGCGCGTGATTGGCGAGTTGCGCGGGGATCTGGGGAGCGAGCATCCGATGAATCGTCTACTGCAAGGCGATGTCGGTTCCGGGAAGACCGTTGTGGCCATCGCCGCGATGCTGCTCGCGGTGGAAGCCCGTTTTCAGGCTGCGCTCATGGCGCCCACGCAAATTCTGGCCGAGCAGCATTATGCGGTGCTGTGCCGCTGGCTCCAACCACTGGGCGTAAAGATCTCCCTCCGGACGGCCGATCGTCAGGAAGAAAGTTTTCTCCCACTCCTTTCCGGCAATGAACGGCCGGATATTTTCGTCGGAACCCATGCCTTGCTTTACGAGGGCGTTTCATTCGAGAACCTGGGCCTCGCCGTTATCGACGAGCAGCACAAATTCGGCGTTTCCCAGCGGGCGCGATTGACCGCGCGCGAGCCCGCACCGGACGTGCTCGTTATGACTGCAACGCCCATTCCGCGCACGTGGACCATGACCGTTTACGGCGACCTCGATGTGTCGGTGATCGATGAAATGCCGTCGCACCGGGGAAAAATCATTACGGCGGTCCGCGATGAGTCGAAACTCGGTGAGATCCTTTCATTCATGAAGGACCAGCTCAATTCAGGCCGCCAGGCCTACATCGTTTACCCGTTAGTCGACGAGAGCGAGAAGCTCGAGGTCAAGGCGGCGACAACGGAGTTCGAAACTTGGCGCGAACGATTACGGCCGTTTCGATGTGAGTTGTTGCACGGCCGGATTCCCGGCCCGGAAAAGCAGGCAATTATGGAGCGTTTTCGGCGGGGGGAAACCAGCGCACTCATCAGC
>Ga0184624_10000245_pt1 | contig 13267 bp, 9 predicted proteins | sample PLM3_5_b1_FD_133157 | JGI IMG/M metagenome (GOLD analysis project Ga0184624, IMG submission 133157) | Groundwater sediment microbial communities from an aquifer in East River, Colorado, USA - PLM3_5_b1 | ecosystem: Environmental > Terrestrial > Soil > Riparian zone | place: USA: East River...
ACACGCTGGTGAAATTCGTCAACGCCGACGTCATCATGACGGGCGACTTCTACCGCTCGACGGGCTACCCGAACATCGACCGCGCCAACGGCGGATCGCTGCCCGGCATGCTGGCGGGCCTCAACAAGATCATCGAGCTGGCGGGGCCGGCGACGAAGATCCTCCCCGGACATGGCGCGATCGTCGACAAGGCCGCGGTTGCCGCCCACCGCGACATGATTATCGGGATTCGCGACAAGGTCGCGCCGATGGTGAAGAAAGGCATGACCGCCGAGCAGGTTACGGCGGCAAAGCCGACGTCGGACTACGACGCGAAGATGGGAGACACGGGCACGACCGGCGCGCGCTTCGTCGGACAGCTGGTTGCCGAGCTCGGCGGGAAATAAAGGCTACATCACACGGTCAGCAGATCGATCTCCGCCGTGCTGTCGCCGAATTTCTGGACCTGTGCACCGAACCTGTCCATCACGCCCAGCGCTGTCCCATTGCTTCCATTGTAGCGGCTCGCCCTAAAACACGTACCGGAAACCGATGCGCGCGATACGCGGCGGCACGACGGCGGTGGCGTAGGCGAACGTCGGCCCAGACGCAAAGTTCCCTGAGATCGGCGAGCTTGTGTTGAACAGATTGAACAGATCGACATCGAACTGGAGACGATTGCCGCCGTTGATTAAGAAGTACTTGCTGGCACGCAGATTCACGACGTTGATAGCCTTGAACGTCTGTGCTCCCGGCTCATCGAGCTTCAGCGTCACCGTCGTCAACTGATTGAGCCGCGGCCCGCCATCGGGATCGACCGCGCGGAAGATGTTCGTGCGCTGCCCCTGCAGGCCGACCTTGCTCTGGATGAACGCACCAAGCTGGATGCCGTACGGCGCGAAGTAGTTGCCGCTCACGTTGCCGGCCCACTTCCAGGTCTGATCGCGGGAATTCAAATCGACGTTCGGATCGTCTTCGAACAAGGTCAGCCAGAAATCGTTCTTGATCGCCCAGAACGACGCCATGGCGCCCCACTTTCCGGACGACCGTTTCGTCACCGTGAACTCAATCGTGTCGAACGTGTCATCCCGATCGCTGTTCTGCTGCTCGTTCTGGACAAACGCCGCCCCGAAGTACGCGGGATCGTAATCCCAAATCGTGACCGACCCACCGTCGTCGGAGTTGTTGAGCACCCCGTCCGGGCCAGGGTCTCGCCGTGTGAGCGGAATGTTGTAAGCGCTGCGTGGACGCGCGACGTTGCGGGTGCCGAACCGATCGGTCACTTTCTTGCTCACATAGAGCACGCGAAGGCCGAGGTTCGGCAGAAGTTCCCGCTCGATGCCAACCGTCGTTTCGGTCGTCATCGCCGGCCGCAGCTCCGGATTCAATCTCGCGCTGCTCGCACCAGTGATGCTGACGAAATCGCAGCAATTGGGATCCAGGTTCACTTCGCCAGGCGTGTAGTCGCCGTTGCCATCGAGATCGCGCCATTTGAACGTCGTGGTGATGTTCGCCATCGGGTTGTACGCATTCGCGAAGGCGTCATCCATGCCGTTGACGAATCGTCCGAACGTCGCCTTCACCACCGTTTTGTTGGCCACGTCCCACGCGACGCCCAGTCTTGGGACCACGGTGTTCCACGTCAGCACGTCCAGGGCTCCGTACGACGCCGCCGGGTACAGCGTCGGAAACTGCGGGCTGACTTCCTTGGACTGTTCCGGCAGGAACGCTTTCTGCTGCTCGATACGCAGCCCCAGGTTCAGCGTGACTTTCTCCGTCACCCGCCACGTGTCCTTGATATAGCCGGCGTAGTAATTGGCTCGAGAATCCGGCTCGGCCGGAGAATTGCGAATCTGAATCTCCGCCGGCGTTCCAGAAACGTTGTTGACCCGATCGAACACGAGGGTGTAGTCACCGGCCGGGTTGAGGCGCCATCCGATGCTGTTCTTCCGCCAGTACAACGTCGTCCCGACTTTCAGCTCGTGCTGACCAGCGAACGATTTCTCCGGGAACATGCTGAGGCCACTATCCACCTGCCATTTGTCCCGATGCTCGAGGTTGGTCTTCGGGTTCGCGCCGAGATTCAGACCGGTCTCACGATCCAGACGCGAGGGATTGCCTTTCACCACCGGCGCCGCGAAGGTCGAGCGCCACGGCGCATAGTCGGCCAGGTAGCCTCCGTAGCCCGCGACGACGTTGAAGACCATCCTGCTGCTGAGCGTGCTCTGGAGCTCGCCTTTGTACATCGAGCTTGGATTCCGGTAGTCGAGCGTCGACTCCAGAGGGCGGAACCGGCTCGGCTCCGGCGGAAGACCCTGCGGCTGGTACTTCAATGTCGGTTGCCACGCTCCGATCAGCCGGTTGCCTCGTGTCGGCTGATACGAAACCTTGAGCGCGCCGTGCGTTAGACGCGTCCGGACGTCGGCCAGCTCGTCATCTTCGGTGAGGTATTTGCCATCAGCCCCAGGACCGGCAGCAAACCCGACCACCCCCGCCAGCTTGTCCTGTTGAACAATCGCCCCGTAGAACCACAGCTTGTCACGTACAAGGCGTCCACCAAGATCGGCACTCAGGTCATACAGGTGCCGCAGCGGCTCCGTGTTGCTCAGCCCCTGTGCCCTCAGTTGATCGTTGAGATTGCTGGACTGCAATCCAGGCCGCTCGACCGACGCGATGTAGGAGCCGTGAAACTGGTTGGAGCCCGACTTGATGACGGCCACCATCGACACGCCGGGAACTGACACCTCGGCGTCATTACCAGACGTTCTGATTTGCGCTTCTTCGAGTGTCAGGCTCGTCATGTAGACGCCGGTGCTGGTGCCGTCGGCGATGTCGATGCCGTCGATCTGGATCTTCGAATTCGCGGTCTGTCCGTAGCTCTCGGTATTTGCGCGCACACCCATCCAGCTATCGCCGACGTCGACGCGGTTCGTCGTGACGCCGGGGGTCATCGCAAACAACTGCTGCAATCCGCGGCCGATCGGCACGGACTCGAGCGTTTCCTGCGTGAGGTTGACGCTCGTCGTCGTCGAGGTCATGTCGACGACCGGGCTGGCGCCGGTGACCGTGATCGACTCTTCCACGCCACCCACGTTCATCGTCGCGTCGACGCGCGCCACGAATCCGATCGTCAATCGAAAATCGTTGAGCACGTAGGCTTTGAAGCCGGCCAGCTCGAACGCGATGCGGAACAGACCCGCCGGCAGCTCGCCGATACGGTAGGTGCCGTCAGTCTCAGACACGGCAACGATTTGACCGACCTGAAGGGCGGGGCTGGTGAGCGTCACGGTCACGCCAGGCATCGCGGCGCCAGATTCGTCTCTAACGGTTCCCTGAATCGTCGAGCGTGAGCTCTGAGCCCAGGTGGGTGTCGCCGTCAGGACGAACATCGCGACTACGGACATCAAAAAGAGCGTGGCCTGCGACTGCTTGCCAGTGCGCGTGTGCGTATACATGTCCGCCTCCTGATCTGTGTCGGAGCGACGAAATATTGGGAGGCCCAGAAGGTATCACGCCCGATTGGAACCAGTTGTCGCAGTATGTGGCACGCGGTAACTCAACGTGAAGACTGGGCCACGCTGGACGACCTGCTCTCAACGCCGAGCGTCGATGCCTGCTTGCTTGATCCGCTCGGGCGAAAATGGAACCTGCCGCAAACGCAGACCCGTGGCGTCGAAGATGGCGTTGCCGATCGCCGCTGCGGTGACGGTGATCGACGTCTCACCTGCTCCGCATGCCTCCGCTTCGAGCGTGTTGATGAGCACAGTCTCGAGCTTGGGAATCTTGAATCCCACCGGGAACGTTCGATACGTGCGCCAATCGACCGACGTCACCTTCTCGTTGTCCCACGTCACCTCTTCGAACAACGCGCGGCTCATGCCGTGGAGCGCGCCGCCTTCGGCTTGATTGCGCAGGCCGTCAGGATTGGAAATCGGACCGGAATCGAGCGCCATCACCAGACGCTTGACGTCGACGACTCCAGTGTCGAGGCGAACGTCGACCTCCGCGGCCATGGCGCAGTAGCCGTTGTCGCCTTCGTACAACACGCAGGCTATGCCTCGACCGCTTGCAACGACGGGGTTCGCGGTTCCGGTTCCGAGCTCACGGTTCGGTGACGGACGCGTCTGCCAGTTCGCGGCTTTCGCAGCCGCCTGCACCACGCCGCGCAGCCGCGGATCGCGGAGATGGCGAAGGCGGTACTCGACTGGATCGGCCTTCGCCGCCGCCGCGAGCTCGTCCATCATGGATTCGTGCGCGAATGTATTCTGCAGGCGGCTCGGCGATCTGAGTGGACCGGTCCAGAACGGCGACTCGACTATGCGTGACAGCATGCGCTCGCATTTCACCGTTCCCGTTCCACCGGCGGCGCCGTCGACCGTCCCAGTGACGTAGGACGGCACGACATTCGAGCCGTTCGCCAGCGGACCAGTCGGCGGAGGCGCCGGCGTTCGCGGGGCGAATGGCACCGGCTGGAAGCCTGCGAGATAGCCGGTGATCTGATTGCCCGGCTGCGCGTACCCAGGGCGGCCGCCGCGAGTCGGAGACCAGCTCTCGTAGTCCCAGGCCATGATGTTGCCGGCTGCATCGAGTCCGACGCGCTGATCGACGACGAACGCCAGGCCGAAGTTTTCGTTCGCCATCTCGTCTTTGCGCGAAAGCTGCACGCGGACGGGACGTCCGACGGCTTGCGACAGCAGCGCCGCGTCGTAGGAAACCGTGTCGGCGCCGTTGATGCCATAGCAGCCCGAGCCGCGCGCATAGATCACCTTCACCTGTTGCGGCTTCATGCCGAGCAACATCGCACAGCTGTCGCGCTGTGGGTAAACGCCCTGCGTCGGCGACCAGAGGGTCGCGCTGTCGGCTTTCACGTCTGCAACCGCGCACGAGGCGCCGATCGACCCGTGCATGTGATACGGATGCAGGTAGGTCGAACGCACGACCTGGGCAGCCTTTGCGAGCGTGGCGTCGACATCTTTCGAGTCGACGAGATACGTGTCGCGGCTCGGGAGCGTGCGCATGTGATCGTAGAAGCTCGCCTGGGCCGGCAGCGTCGGACCGGGCTTCCATTGCACCTTCAGTTGATTGGCTGCCTGCACAGCCTGCCACTGCTTCTCGCACACGACGCCGACGAAGTCCTTCTTGACCACGACCTTGATGAAGCCGGGCATCGCGTTGACGGAGCTCTCGATGTCACTCACCGAGCTCGCGACCGTTGCGCCGACCGTCGGCGGCCGGACGACACGCCCATGCACCATCCCGGGCACTCGGACGTTGTGCGCGTATTCAAACCGGCCTGCCACAATCTCGGGCAAGTCGAGCCGCTTGATCGGGTTGCCGAGGATGGTCCACTCGCGCGGGGATTTGCGCTTGGCATTCGGATTCAGGGCGATGCTGAACTTCTTGCCGCCGATCAGCTCGCCATAGGAAATCGTGCGTTCCTGATGCCGCACCACGCCGTTTCCAGGCGTGAGTCGATCGGCCGGCACGCCCCAGTGCGTCGACGCCATCTGCACGAGCGTCTCGCGCGCGGTCGCTGCAGCAAGCGCGAGGTTGGCGTGGTTGAAGTTTTGCGGATGCGATTGCGCGCCCGAGGTCACTCCCTGATCTGGCGTCGTGCCGGTGACGCACTGAATCAACTTGATGCGATCCATCGGCACACCCAGCTCTTCCGCGACGAGCTGCGTCTGCGCCGTATAGAGACCGTGCCCCAACTCGCACTTCCCGGTAAACGCCGTGACCGTTCCGTCGGCTGCAATCGACAACCAGCCATCAACCTCTTTCGACGGATTGCCCACGAGACTCGCCACCGCCTGCCCGAAGATGTCCGAAGGTGTGAGCGCGAAAGACACGACGAGCGCGCCGGTCCGTTTCAGCACTTCGCGACGGGAGATGGTATTCATCGCGCCACCTCACGGTCGGCCTGAAGGCGGACACTACCGGAGGCGTATCGTTTCACCGCCGCAATCATGCGTTGATGAGCGAAGCAGCGGCACAGGACATTGGACAGCGCCTGTTGAATCTGGTCATCCGTCGGCTTCGGGGTGCGATCGACGAGGGCTTTCGCCGTCAGGATGACGCCGCTCAGACAGAAGCCGCACTGGGCGGCCTGTTCGTCGATGAATGCCTGCTGAATCGGATGCGGTTTGTCCGGAGTGCCCAGCCCTTCGAGCGTGGTGATTTCACCGCCGGCGACGGTCTTGACCGGGGTGATGCACGACCGGATCGCCTGCCCCTTGACGATCACCGTGCAGGCGCCGCACTGCCCGAGCCCACAGCCGAACTTGGGACCGTTCAGGGACAGCTCGTCAGCCAGCACATACAGAAGCGGCGTCGCGGGATCGACATCGACGCTGACGCCGCGGTTATTGACCCGGAAGGTGAAATTCGCCATGGCCAGACGGTAACTCCGAAAGGCTCGAGGGGCAAGTCTTCGCGGTAAACTAGAGATGGCTCTGATCAGGAGATTTCATGAACAACATCGCGAAAACCATCGTCGCCCTCGCCGCCGTGTGCAGTGTCGCGTCGCCGCTACAGGCCGCTGAAGGCGTTCTGATGCTTGAAAAGACTGTTGCTGGCGCCAATACGCGGTCGAGCGTGATCCAGATCGAGCGCGACCGCATGCGCGCGGAATTGACGGGCACCACGGGCGACGTGCAGATCGTCGTGTTTGATGGACCTCAGCAGGTGCTGCGCATCATCAACGTTCCCCGCAAGGCGTACTCGGAAATGACAAAAGCCGACGCCGATCGCATGGGTGCGCAATTGGCGGCGACAATGGCAGCCATGAAGGACAAGCTCGCGGCCCTGCCGCCGGAGCAACGGGCGAAAATGGAAGCGCTGATGTCGCAGCTCGGCACGGGACCTGCGGGCACCCCCGTAAGGCCCGAATATCGCCGCGCAGGGAGCGACAAAGTCGGCAAATGGGCATGCGATAAATACGAGGGATTCAGGAACGGCAAGAAAGTATCAGAGGTCTGCACGGTCGAACCGAAGGCGCTCGGCCTGACCGAGGCCGACTTCGACGTGACCAAACAGGTGAAATCGTTTTTCGAGAAGATGTTGCCGCAGGGCGGCGAACAACTCGTCGGCATCGGAAAGGTTGAAACGCAGGGGTTCGCCGGCATTCCGATCCGTCGCGCCGCCTTCGACGGCGACAAGGTGCTATCGATCAGCGAAGTGACGGAAGTCAAGCGCGACAACTTCGCCGCCTCAACCTACGAAGTGCCCGAAGGATTTCAGAAACAGACGATTGGACGAGGAGCTGGCGGCCGTCAGGCCGGCGCGCCCTAGCGCTTGCGCACCAGCTTTCGCACGTTCGTTCCGTTGACCTCGCCGATATAGATCGCGTCGTTCGCGTCGACGGTCACTGCCGTGGCGTTCTTCAGGCCGTCGACGCGCTCGAGGATCTTGCCGTCCTTCGTGCTCGCGATGAACAGGCAGTTGGCTTCGGTGCCGTCGACCACGTACAGCTTGTCGCCTTTCACGAACACGCCCCACGGCGTGCCCAGGTTGTTCCACTGGGTGATGAACTTGCCTTTCTGATCGAACACCTGCACCCGCTTGTTGCGGCGGTCGCCGACGTAGAGACGCCCATCTGAATCGATCGCGATGCTGTGCGGCTCGTCGAACTTTCCGGGCTCGGTGCCTTTGCCGCCCCACCAGGTGACGAACTTGCCGTCCTTCGAGTAATGGACGACGCGCGTGTTCGTGCTCTCGCCGTCGGCGATGAAGATCTCGCCGTTCTTCGCGATGACGAGATCGGCGACGCCATTGAATGCATCGTGCGACTCGTTCTCGCCGACGACCCCCTTCTTGCCCAGCGTCATCAGCAGCTTGCCCTCGGGGCTGAACTTGAACACCTGATGATCGCCGCGATCGGTGACCCAGACGTTGCCGTCGCGATCGGTCCTCAGGAAATGCGTCGTCTTGAACATCCCCTGGCCCCAGGCGCGCAGGAACTTGCCGTTCTTGTCGAACGCCATGATCGGCATCGACGCGTTGCGATGGAAGACGTAGATGTTGCCGTTGCGAGGATCGATGTCGACGCCGGTGGCGCCGCTCCAGGCTGTCACCCCATCGGGGAACGTCGCCCAGTTCTCGACCACTTGATAGTTGCTCTCGGTGCTTTGCGCGCGCGCAGCACCGGCGAAGGCCATTAACAGCACAGCGAGCGCAGTGACGATGCGTTTCATAACACTCCTTCTCCAGCGTCGAGGGTTCGGTGAGGCATCTTAGCGCAACTTCATGGTCCGCGAGAGGGCGAAAACGCTCCGGCTCATCACACCGGCGTGGGCGACCGGGAGTGACGCGATCGGAGAAACCAGTCGTAGTGCCGACCTTTAGGTCGGCAATTTCCCGCGAACTGCGCATAGTCGTGGCCGGCCGGGAGCGCCGGCTCCGCAAACAAAGAAGCTCGGCGCGGCAAAACGCGTCGCCAACATCTGTTGTTTATGCCATGGCGCTCGGACCAGGCTTGGTCCTCGCGGAGGGGGTCGGCTCCGCGTTTTGTCCACTGTCGCCTTCGCGCCGACTTCAATTGTTTGCTTCACCGGCCCTCCCGGTCGCCCACGCCGCGCAGATGCCAGGGCTCACCGCACGGCGACGCAGGGTTGCTGAAGCGAACCATCGCGAGCGACGCGACGTACTCCGTACCTGGAAACGCATCGGAAGGCGTGGGATCCGCGGGCCCGGAGCGAAGTACGGACTCTTCGACCGTCGGCGACACCCCGCCGAGAGATGCGTTTCCCGCGTCGTCGAGCTGGTTTGCGGAAGCAACCCTGCGTCGCCGTGTGGTGGAACTCAAGGACTATGTGCTAACGACGCTGTCACAATGCCTGTATGGGCGTTGTACTCACTCCCATCATCACCAAGGACCAGGTCACGCTGGCCGAACTGGCCGGGCGAACGGTTGCCGTCGACGGCAATGGAGAGCTGTATCAGTTTCTCGCCCTCATTCGGCTGCGTGACGGCACGCCGCTGAAGGACTCGAAGGGGCGCGTCACCTCTCACCTTTCGGGCCTCTTCTATCGAACCACGCGTTTGATCGCCGACCATGCGCTGAAGCTGGTGTTCGTGTTCGACGGCGCACCGCCGGCGCTGAAGGCGCGGGAGGTGGCGAAGCGGCGGGCGGTCAAGCTGAAGTACGAATCCGATCACGCCGCAGCTCTAGCGCGAGGCGATCTGGACGAAGCCTATTCGAAGGCGACGATGACGTCGCGCCTGACGCGGGAGATGATCGCTGAAGCGCGCGAGCTGCTTCGCCTGATGGGCGTACCGACAGTGCAGGCGCCGTCCGAAGGAGAAGCGCAAGCCGCGCACATGGCGGTACGCTCTGCTGATATCTGGGCGGCGAGCAAGGATTACGATTCGCTGCTGTTCGGCGCGCCCCGCCTGGTGCGGTTCCTCTCGATATCCGGCAAGGAGTTTCTGCCGAGCAAGGGGACGTTTCGTCCGATCGTGCCGGAGACGATCGTGCTCGACCATCTCCTCACGGGTTGGGGCATTACTCGAGAGGCGCTCGTCGATCTCGCGATCCTCGTCGGGACGGACTTCAACGAGGGCATCAAAGGCATCGGCCCGAAAAAGGCGCTGGCGCTGGTGCAGCGTTACGGCCGTATTGAAGCTATGCCGGCGGAAATCCAGGACAGCCTCGGAGAGCCCGACACCATCAACGACGTCCGGCGCATCTTCCTGCAGCCAGACGTCAGCGATGACTTCGAGGTTGAGCAGCGCGAGCCCGATCTCGCCGGCATCATCCGGTTTCTGTGCGACGAGCGGGAGTTTGGTCGAGACCGTGTCGGCGCAGCGCTGGAAAGGACGTTCCGCGAGCGGTCGTTGTGGTGACAACTTTCTATATCTCGCCGCAGAGGCGCTGAGACGCCGAGTTTCCTTGACAGGAATTCTCTGCGCCCCTGCGTCTCCGCGGTGAAGATATGGCGGCTTACAGCCGGCGGATCTGTACGTTGCGGAACTTGATGTCCCCGCCCTGATACTGCAGCGCGATCGGGCCGCTCTTCAGCGTGCCTTCGTGCGCATCGACGGTCTTGGTGCCGTTCAATACCACGACGATGTGGTCGCCGCGAACGGTAATTTCGTAGGTGTTCCACTTCCCTTCGGCGTTGACGATCGCGATCGGCGGCGCGTAGTTCGGGATGCCGCCGGTGCGGCCGGACTGATCGGGGCGATTGTCGAAGACGTTCGCCTCGTAGCAGGTTTTGTCAGTGATCTTGGAGCCGTCGAGGCAGCGCATGTAGACGCCGCTGTTGCTTTTTGGCCCCGCATAGAACTCCACCTTGATCTCGAAGTCGGTGTAACTCTCCTTCGAGACGAGATGCCCGGCGCCCATGGTCGCCTGGACGACGCCGTCGACGAGTTTCCAGTCGGCCGTACCCACCTGGTTGAAGTTGTTCAGGTCCTTGCCGTTGAACAGCGTCACCCAGCCTGTGCCGGTCTGCGCCGACAGTGCGAAGAGCGCAAGCGCGATGATGGACAGTCGTTTCATCCTTACCTCCGTTTGTGAGCGGTTTTTTTTCGGCCCGCCCGGACACGAGCACTGCGTGCGGGTTTCTTCTTGGCGCCGGCTGCTTTCTTCGCGGCCGGCTTCGCGACTTTCGCTTTCGACTCTTTCGTCTTCGTGGCGACCTTTTTGGTGGTTTCTTTTTTCGCCGGCAGCGGCGCCGCCACGCGTTTCTTCGAGTGCACCGCGAACATCGCGCCCTGCGGGTCGATGCCGGTGAACACCCAGTCGCCTCCCGGCACTTCCGACGGCCCATGCGCGATCGTGGCGCCATTTCCCTTCGCCAATTCCGCGGTGCGCCGCGCGTCGACAACCATGACGTACGGGATCCACAGCGGCCCGCCCGGCGGCATTCCACCGGGATGGAACATGCCGCCAAACTGATGGCCGCCGGCGCCGAAGATTTGATACATCCCCTGCGGCCCCATGTCCATCGACTCCATCTTTTCCCAGCCGAACAGCTTCGAATAAAAATCGAATGCGGTCTGTTGATTGCTCGTCAAAAGCTCGTGCCACGAAAAATCGCCGAGCTGCGGATCCTTGTACCGGGATCGCTGCTCCTGGGACGAGACGGCGAATGCCGCGCCTTGCGGATCCTGCAGGTGCGCCATGCGCCCGACCGACGGCACGTTGTACGCCGACACGATCACTTTTCCACCAAGCTCGACCGCCTGCCGCACGGTCGCATCGACATCCGGCGTGCCGATATAGCTGAGCCAGCTGGGCGGCGTCGGAACGGCGTTGACGGTTTCGGTGATGAGATAGAGACCGGCCTTCGCCTCGCGCCTCGCAACGAACAATTTGTATGAAGGGTTCTGGCTCCAGCTTTCCGCTTTCCAACCGGCGATCTTCGCGTAAAAGTCTTCGCCGGCGCGCAAATCGGTGGTGCCTACCTCGTGCCACACAAACAAACCGCGATCAGAGGATGTAGACATGGGCAGAGATTATAATGACCATCTACGGCGCGATCTGCGTCTAAGGCTACAGGACTGAACCTACGGGCCAACCGCGATTGACTGCAATTTGTCCTACATACAATATGAAAACGGACCGAAACCCCATCTTTTTCGTTATTTTTCTGCTATTTGCCACTGTTTCCTGTGGTGGCGGGGGCGCCGCCGGCGGCCAGGGCGCGGCCGGAGGTGGGGGCGGAATGCCGGCCATGGCGGTCGACATCACCACGCTCGAAGCGAAGCCGCTCGAGCAGGCGACCGAGTTCGTCGGCACCGTGAAGTCACGCCGCTCGACTGACATACAGCCTCAGGTCGAGGGATTCATCACCCGCATTACGGCAAAACCGGGCCAGCAGGTCTCCTCCGGCGCGTTGTTGATGGAAATCGATTCTCGCGTGCCGCAGGGGCAGATCGCCAGCCTCGAGACCGTCCGCTCGCAGCGCGAGCTCGACGTCACGTATGCGCGGCAGGAAGCAGAGCGGGCGAGCAAACTGCTGAGCGCGGGCGCCGGAAGTCAAATGGAGGCCGACCGCGCGGCAAACGACCTGAAGGCGGCGGAAGCGCAGTTGCGGACGGCGCAAGAACAGATTCGCACCGCGCAGACGGATCTTGCGTACTACCGCGTCACCGCGCCAACCGCAGGCATTGTCGGCGACATTCCCGTTCGCGAAGGCGACCGCGTGACCAAGGCCACAAAGCTGACCTCGGTTGATGCGAACGCCGGTCTCGAGGTGTACCTCAACGTGCCCGTTCAGCAGGCGACGAAACTCAAGCTCGGCCTTCCGGTGCGCATCGTCGACGACACAGGCGCCGCGATTGCGGAAGAAAAGATTGCGTTCATCTCGCCGTCGGTCGACGAGCGCACGCAGACCGTGCTCGTAAAGACCCCCGTGTCGGTCCCCGGCGCGTTGCGCACCGATCAATACGTGCGCTCGTACGTCATCTGGACGACGGAGCCAGGCCTGACGGTTCCGGTGACGGCCGTGACACGCATCAACGGCCAGTGGTTCGCATTCGTGGCTGAGCCGGGCGAAGGCGGCAAGGGACTGATCGCACATCAGCGCTCGGTCGAGCTCGGACCGGTGGTTGGCAACAGCTACACGGTCGTGAGCGGCGTGAAGGCGGGCGAGCAATTGATCGTCGGCGGCATTCAGAAAATCCGCGACGGCGCGCCTGTGCAGCCCGCGGCCCCGGCTAAACCGAGCGCAGCTAAAGCTGCGCCCTACCGATATCCGGTGAACCGAGATTCGGTCAATAGACATTCGTTCGACGGAAATTCGGCGTGCGGAAATTCGGTGGACCGAGATTCGGTAGGGCTCGACTTTAGTCGAGCGACCGCCGGGGGCGCGTAATGGTCACCGACGTCTTTATCAAGCGGCCCGTCCTCGCGACGGTCTGCTCCGTCCTCATTACGCTCGCGGGGGCGATCTCGATCCCGACACTGCCGATTGGACGGTATCCCGAGCTTGCGCCGCCGACAGTGACGGTAGGTGCCTTCTACACCGGCGCCAACGCGCAGGCCGTTGAAAGCGCTGTCACGACGCCGCTCGAATCGGTGATCAACGGCGTCGAGGGCATGACGTACATGACCTCGGCGAGCACCAACAGCGGCGCCTCCGCGATCACCGTCACATTCGACATCGGCCGCGATCCCGACCTTGCCGCGGTCGACGTGCAGAACCGCGTCAATTCCGCGCTCGGCCGCATGCCGCTCGAAGTGCGCACCAACGGCATCACGGTGTCGAAGGGATCGGCGGGCTTCCTCGCCGGCATCGGGTTCTACTCCGACAACAACCGGTACAGCTCGCTCTTCATCAGC
>Ga0184624_10000247_pt1 | contig 13243 bp, 8 predicted proteins | sample PLM3_5_b1_FD_133157 | JGI IMG/M metagenome (GOLD analysis project Ga0184624, IMG submission 133157) | Groundwater sediment microbial communities from an aquifer in East River, Colorado, USA - PLM3_5_b1 | ecosystem: Environmental > Terrestrial > Soil > Riparian zone | place: USA: East River...
AGCTCGTGCGGCAGAAAGATGACATCGGGTGCCGGGTCCAACGTCTTGATGTCGTTGACGATGCGCCCCATGCCGCTCCCTTGGATCGTGATCTTGGTGCCGGTGTCTTTCTCGTACGCGGCAGTCAGATCCCGTAGTCCACCGACGGAGATGACACCCGGCGCGATCACGATGAGCTCTCGCGGCGCCGCACCCTGCGTGCGCACACGAGCGCCTGACAACGCGACCACCGCCATGGCGGCGAAAAACAACACTTTGCGCATATGCCCCCCCTACGATCCCCGCGATTCCTACGCGACCTACGCGACCCTATTTCCCAGGCAACATCACCACGCCGACGAATGACGGATTCGCACCGGCGGGCGTCGGCGCGCCGACCGGTTCGAGCGTGCCCTTGTTCTGATCGATCCGGAAGATCGTCACGCTCGCCGAATCCTGATTTGCGACCAGCATCAGCGTGCCGGTCGGATCGATCGTGAAGTTACGCGGCCGGTTGATGCCACGCGATTCGTGGCCGACGAGCGTCATCCGGCCGTCGTCGCCAAGACGGTAGATGACGATGCTGTTGTGGCCGCGATTCGAGCCGTAGAGAAATCGGCCGCTCTGATGGACGTGGACGTCGGCACAGGACGCGCCAACTTTATCGGCCGCGGCCGGTAACGTGGGAAGGACCTGCAGCTGAGTCAGCAGACCCGTCTTCGCGTCGTACGCAAACGCGGCCATCGTCAGATCGAGCTCGTTGATCACGTACGCGAACCTGCCGTTTGGATGAAAGTCGAGATGCCGCGGCCCGGCGCCTGCCGCCGCCGCCACCTGCGGTGGCACGTTCGGCTTCATCCGCCCGCTGGCTGGGTCGAACACGAGCTGCGCGACGGCGGGACCGCCCTTGAGGGGGACGTACACGAAGCGATTGCCGGGATCCGCCCTGATTTGATGGGCCATCGTCCCCAGGCCGAACTCCCGCGTGTCGACCGCCGCGCCAAGCCGGCCGTCGGCGCCAATTGGAATCGACGCGATCGTGCCCTGCTTCTGATCGCCGTAGTTCGCCACCAGCAGCCACCGGCCCGTTCTGTCTGTGGACAGATGCGCCGTGATGCTTCCCATCGACGGCACGTCGTTTATTGGCGTCAACGCGCCGGTCGCCTGATTCACCGCAAACGAGCGCACCCGCCCGGGGTCGGTCTCGTTGACTGCGAACAGAAACTTCGCCGCGGGATCCAGTGCCAGGAATGACGGGTCCTGTCCGACGTTGGTGGCGTTGCCGGCAGGTGTCAGCGTGCCGCGAGCTGTGTCGAGCCGGAAGCTCGTTATCTCGGGACGATACCCGGAAACGTAGACAAACGGCACGCGAGACTCCTGGGCGGCGGCGCGATCGGCCGTAAGGCCGAATACCAGCAGCATCGCAAAAACAAAGGTGTTTCGGGTCATATTGGGTGGGGCTATGATACTCTTCCCGGCATATTTCGAAAGGATTCTCCATGCGTGCAATCCGCTCAGCTCGTTTCATCCTGTGGCTCGGCTGCGTGCTGGCGTACTTCGCCGCAATCCACGCCGCCGACCGCTCGCCGGCGAATATGGCCAACGCGGCGACGACGTTTCTCTCGTCGCTGACACCCGAACAGAAGAAAGTCGCGGCGTTCGCGTTCGACAACGTCGCCGAGCGCGAGCGATTCGGCTTCGTCCCGACGGAGATGCATCCACGGGTCGGGCTCACCATCGAGAAGATGACGCCGCCGCAGCGCGAAGCCGCGCATAACCTGCTGAAATCGGGCCTCAGCCAGAAGGGCTACATGACGGCGACGTCGATCATGGAGCTCGAGAGCGTCCTGAACGCCATCGAAAATCCTCCGGGCTCCAATCCGCCGAAGCTCGAGCGCAATCCCCTGAAATACTTTGTCTGGGTGTTCGGCACGCCGAGCCCGAAGGGAACGTGGGGGTGGAAGGTCGAAGGACACCACGTGTCGCTCAACTTCACGGTGGTCAACGGCAACATGGTGGCGTCCTCGCCTCACTTCTTCGGGTCGAACCCGGCGGAAGTGATGGAGGGACCGAAGAAGGGCTTGCGTGTGCTCGGCTATGAGGAAGATCCGGGCCGCGAGCTGGTGATGTCGCTGACCGAGGCGCAGCGCGCAAAGGCGGTGTTCAACACCACCGCTCCGAACGACATCGTGACCCACAACGAAGCGGCGGTGAAGGCGATATCGCCTGCAGGCGTGGCCGCCTCCGAGATGCAGCCCAAACAACGCGAGACATTGATGCGGATCGTCGACGCATACGTCGGCGTCATGGCCCCCGACATCGCCGCCGATCGCATGGCGGCGCTCAAGAAAGCGGGCCTCGACAACATCACGTTCGCGTGGGCCGGTGAATTCGAGCGCGGCAAGAAGCACTACTACCGCGTGCAGGGACCGACGTTCCTGATCGAGTTCGACAACACCCAGAACAACGGCAATCACGTTCACTCGGTGTGGCGCGACTTCAACGGCGACTTCGGGCGGGACCTGCTCAGGGAGCACCTGACGAGCGTCAAGCACTGAGACCCTTGAACAGAAGATCAAAAGATCAGGAGGTATTCTTTGAAAAAGAATTCTTCTGATCTTCTGATCCCCTGTAAGAATTTTCCTCAGCCGTTTACTCTGATCCTGAACTTCAGCACCTGCTCCGCCCCTGCCTCGACCGGCACCATGAACTGCGCCGCAAAGGCGGCGGTCTTCGTCCACTTGTGAGTCGAGCTCAGCATGCGCCAGGTGGCGGCGCCGACGGGCTCGTTCACTTCGACGGTAATCGGCGTCGACTTGCGGTTGCGCAGCGCGATGGCGTACTCGATCTCGTAGACGTTGGGAGCGATCTTCTCGAAGTCGACCTGGTTCCGCTCGCACACGACGTCGAAGGCGCTGCCAATCTTCAGATTCAGCACCTCGTCCTTCGGCGTGTGCTGAATCCGATCTTCGCCGACAAACTGAACGCCGCCGTTCGAGTCTGACTGATAGACGCGAACCGTGCCCGCGGGCATCGGCATGCCCAACCCGCCCTTTTCCTCGTTCTTGAACTGGTAGAAGACTTCGACCGAGTCCTTGATCGGCGCTCCCGGCCGCGCGCTGTTGTGGTAGTAGAACTGGTTGCCGTTGACGACGTACCGCTTCTGAACGGCGAAACCGGTGCCGGCGAGCATGCTCACCTGCTTTGTCTCGTTGTTGTTGATGGTCGTTTTGCGGCCGAGCGTGTAGAGGTGGTAGTCGGAGAAGGCTTCCTGCGCCATCGGCGCCGCTGCCGGCGCGACGCGCTCGGCCTGCATCTGGTCCGCCAGCATCCTGTTGAAATTCTGACGCACGCGGTTCAGCTCACCCGCGACCAGCTGCAGCTTGGCGTTGCGAAACGCCGTGCCGCTGCCGTTGGTCAGCGTCACCCACCCGTCGATGTCGCCCGCCTTGTCGTCGCGCGCGGCGGTGAGAACGTAGGCGGCGTTCCACGACAGCTTGCCCGCCAGATACGCCGCTTCGACGCGATGCCGTGTGGCGCCCCCGTTGTCGAGCGACCAGATGAGCGTCGGGCGCGTGAAGAGTGTGTCGGGCAGCTCGGGAAATCGAATGTGATCGGCGTGAAGCCCAGTGACGATCTCGCCGTTGATCCTCCAGACCGGCTGGTTGTTGTAGCTCAGCAGGTGCGCGGTGACCTCTTCCTCGCTGGTGGTGCCGTCTACCTGGCGCATACGTACGAGCGTCACGTCGCGGCCGACGTACTTGCGCAGCAGCTTCTCCGGCTCGAGCAGATCGAATTCGTAGTTCTGCTCCAATACGCTCACCCGCGCAGGCTCGGTCAGCGAGCGGAAATGCACTGTCGCCGGGTTGACGGTCGCAGCGATGTCCATGAAGCTGAGGTCGAACGTGCCCTTCGGCATGTCAAACGTGCGCACGTCGCGGACCAATGCAATATCAGAGTTGTAGACGGTGACGTTGAGATCCACCTGATCGTCGAGGGTAGTGGTGCCTTGAGCCGCCGCCGCCTTGACCGGCTGAACACTGGCTCCACCACCGATGGCGAACATCGCCAGGGTTGCACACACCACCACAGCAAGAAATAACCTGAACATACCCGCTCCTTTGAATGGTGGGGTTCTGCCCCACTGTTCTTAGAACGGAGCCGTGGAGTTTTCTTGCACGCGGGTCCAGGTGAGGCCACCGTCAACGGTGTAAAACTCTGTCCCGCCAGACGTTCTGGCCACAGCCCGGATGTCGTCGACGGCACGAACGCTGAGGATGGCGGGAGGGTTGGCCGCGTCCGCCGCGGGAGGAGGAACCGTCTTCATCCACGTCTTGCCGCCATCGGTCGAGCGCTCGATGGCGCTGGAACCAATCAATCGCCATCGATTGAGCGGATTCGATGAGGAAATCGACTCACTCGTCGCAACTGAAACTGACTCGTTCAGCGTGAATCGTTGTGCCTGCGCCGCTTCCGGTGCCGTCGTTGCCCCTGCAAGCGAATCCGAAGCGGAGCGCCGCTCCGCCAAAGGCGCCGCTGGCGGTTCGACAGGCGCGGCAGATGGCGCCGCGACCGGCGGTTTCATCGCCTCGTTGGCGCGGCGCTCACGAAATTCGTCGCGAAGCTGGCGTTCAACTTTCGCCTGCGGTTCCGCGTTCTGGGGAATGGGCGCTGAGTTCTGGTTCGACGTTCCCGGTTCTGGAGCCGGAGCGGGAACCAGGAGTTGGGCGCTGGTGTCGGCATCCGCGCGGGCACTAGACGCCTGGGACTCTTCTGCGGGAGCGGCAACAGGCACCGTGGAGGGACGATCGGGGACGACCACCCAAATGGCAACCGCCGTGGCGGCAGCCGCTATCGGTGCCAGCCAGCGAAACAGCCGCGCCGGCGTCCACGCGTGCCGAGCGCCCGCCGCCGGAGCCGTGCGTTCCATCGCCGCGAGAACCGCCATGCAGCGCTGACAGCTCGACGCGTGCGCTTCGACCGCGGCCGCAGCCTGCGCGTTCAGCGCGCCATCGGCCCAGGCCGCGAGCGTCTCGGCGTCGAGGCAGGCGTCCAGCGACGCCGCATCAGAGCGCCGGAGCGTATTGCCCAGCCAGTCGTCGCGATCCGGTTCGTGGCCCATTGGATCTCTCTTCATATTGAACGATCCCGTCACGATTTCTTGCGCGATTGCCAGAGGGTCCGCCTAAAGGGGGGACACTACCGATATAAGAACTACCGATATCAACAACCTGCCGACAAGCGCGACGTTCCGCAACTCCCCCGTAGTGTCCGGCTTTAGCCGGACCACCTTAGCCGGACCTTCACCCGGACCGCACATCCAGTATCTCGTCCAGATTGGTCGCCCCCGCGTCTTCGGTTGCGCATTCGAAACAACGCGCGATCTGCGCGTCGTTCAGACCGCGACCGCGCAGAAATTCTTCGACGACACCGCGAATGCGCTCGCGGGTCCGGGCGAGCTGCCGCGACGTCGTCGCCTCGTGCTCCTTCAACAATTTGCCGGTTTGCGCGAGCGTCATCTGCTGCGCGTAGTAGCAGCCGAGGCGCAGCCGATCGCGCGGCTCCAGCCGCGCCACGGCACTCTGCAGGCCGGTGCGAAGCATCTCGACAAAACGCGCGCAGTCCGGATCGCGCGGCCCCATGGCCGAACCGGCGGGCAGATCGTCCGGCAGCGGCTCAGTACGGCGGCCGGCGCGCATGCGATCGACATAACGTTGTGCGAGGACGGCGCGGAGCCAGGTCGCAAGGCTGCTGCGGCCGTGAAAATAGCGCAGGAGCGACTGGCGGGTTTCGCCGTGCTGGTCGAGGCCGTAAAGATCGCTGTAGAGCGAGTCGGCCAGCTCGCGCGCGCTGCCCGATCGATCGAGCGCGTCTGCCGCGCGGTACAGCGCCGGGCGCATCTCGAGGACGAAGTGGTCCCAGGCTGCGCTGTCGCCCAGCGCACATGCGCAGGCCAGCGCGAGATCCTCGAGGTGAAGCGAAGCCAGGTGCCGCTCTACCTCGCGCGCCACAGGCTCGGCAGCCGCGAACCTTTTCGCGCAGCTGGCCTCGAGCGCCGCGGCGAACGCCGCCTGGGGCAGGCGCCATCGATCGGCCTTCGCGGCGCGATAGAGGCGCTCCGCCATAGCGGCATCGACGCGCCTGTTCGGATCTGCACTCACGTTCGTTTATCCGGGTGTATAACTCTCAGTGCAACCATAGCCCATCGCCGGTTTTCTCCCAACGGATGACACCATGCCTACCCTTTCAACTCCGATCGGCGAGCTGCGATCTGAATACGGCGTCGTCGTCATCGGGTCTGGCTATGGCGGGGCGATCGCCGCGTACCGCATGGCGGAGAACGCGTGGCCCCGGTTCGCGGATCCTCGCAACGCCCCGCTCTCGCCGGACTATTCGGTCTGCGTCCTCGAGCGTGGACTGGAACGGCAGGCCGGCGATTACCCCGAATCGTCCGCGTCGGCCATGGGCCAAATCCAGGTCGATACCAAGCGCGGCCGTTTCGGCTCTCGGTCGGGGCTTTTCGACATCCGGATCAACGACGACGTGAGCGTGCTGGTCGGCTGTGGGCTGGGAGGGACGTCTCAGATCAACGCTGGCGTCATGCTGCGGCCGCGCCCGAACATTTTCGAGGATGGCTGGCCCGAAATTCTCAGCCGGCCCGGAGCGCTCGCGCAGGAATATCAGACTGTCCAACACGGTCTCGGCGTGAACACGATTCCGCCGACCGTGCCGCTGAGCAAAGTCACGTGGCTGAAGACCGCGTCAGCACGTGTCGGCGGCCCCCCCGTAGACCGCGCACCCGTCGCGGTCTCGTTATCGACCGAGGTCGATGGCTTCAAGACGCAACGGCAGGGATGTGTGCTCTGCGGCAACTGCATCACAGGCTGCAACCATTCGGCGAAGAATACCGTGCCGATGAACTTCCTCGCAGGCGCTGCCAATCTGGGCGCTGCCATCTTCTGCGGCATGCACGTGCAGGCGATCGAACCATCGGGCGGCCAATGGCTGCTGCACGTTCGAATCGATGACCCGTCTTTGGCGGCGTTCGGTTCGCCCGAGATGACGATTCGCGCGCGCATGGTGTTTCTGTCGGCCGGCACACTGGGGTCGACGGAAATTCTGCTGCGTTCGCGAAACCGCTTCCAGCTCCCGCTCTCACAACAGCTCGGACACCACTTCTCCTGCAACGGCGATGCGATCGCGTTCGGATACAACTGTCCCGAAACTGTCGACGGCTTCGGTTACGCCGCACGCATTCCGGATGAGCCCTCGGTCGGACCAACGATTGCGGCAACGCTTGACGACCGGCCAGAGGGCGGCGCGCTCATACAGGAAGGCGCCATTCCCGGATCACTGGGGCTGATCCTCCGCTTCCTCGCCCCTCTCATGGCGCGACTCAGCCAGTTCCCGATGGGCCGCGTGGCTGGAACGAAGCAGCAGATCTGGCGCGAGATCGACAGCATGATTCGCGGGCCGCATCATGGCGCGCTGCTGCGTACCCAGACATTCCTCGCGATGGCCGAAGATGACGGAAACGGCCAGATGGGGCTCGCGCAGGACCGGCTCCGCATCAAGTGGAACGGCGCGGGGAAGCAGCACATATACACGACAATCTCCAAGCGCTTCTCAGAACTGACGCGCGCGATGGGTGGACGGTATGTGATCAATCCGTTCTGGAGCCGGCTGTTCGGCCGCCGGCTGATGACGGTGCATCCGCTAGGCGGATGCCGCCTCGCAGACGACTCGGCCGACGGCGTCGTCAACGCCGACGGGCAGGTCTTCGCCAGCGAGTCAGGCAAAGGGGTTCACGAGGGGCTCTACGTCTGCGACGGCTCGATCATCCCTCGCCCGCTCGGCACCAATCCCGCACTCACCATCGCGGCGCTCGCCGAGCGCATCGCCACACAGGCCGCCGCTCACGGAACTCCCGGCGTGGAGCCGCAAACCGCCCAACCCGGGCGCGTCGATCGATCCGTTCGAGGCATTCGATACGCAGAGCGGCTGCGCGGGCACGTGTCGTCGGCAAAGTCCGAGCGATTCGAGCTCGTGCTGCAAATCTCGGCGGAGGACATCGATCGCCTCATCGAAGAACCCGATCACGAAACGCGTCTCATAGGCGTGGCACATGTTCCCGACGCCGAAGACCCCGGCGCCCGGCGGCTGACGATATCTGAAGGCACGCTACGTGTGCTGGTCGACGATGAGCGGTACGTGCAGACGAAGTTGCTGATTTACCAGATGAAGCTGACGTCGGACAACGGTAACCACCTTTGGCTCCGCGGGCACAAGACGGTGAGTTACGACACGCTGAAGAAACATCCGTGGCTGGCCGTTACACAGGTGCCGTTCGTCGTCTTCGAGCAGGAGCCTCCACTGCCGGCTAACGTCCCGCACGCCGAGAACCAGCCATACGGCGGATGCCATGTGGTCGAGCTCTGGGACAGGACGCGCGACGTCGCGCTCGTCCTGAAGGAACAGCACGTGGTGGCTGCGGGTGTGGTGTCGAACGGCATTGCCGATGCCGTCCGCATGGTGCTGAGCGTGCGCGTATCGCACGAACGCCGCTTCGTGCGGCGCCTTCGCGCGAAATTGCGCTACGGCTGGTGGTTCCTGGACGCGTTGATTCAAGCGCGGGTGTGGCCGATCAGGCGCACGCGCCGGATCAATCCTCTCGTAGAGCCGGAAGGATTGGAGCCCGCGAAAGACCGCCTGCCCTTCAGCATCAAGGACCCGAGGTTTCCGGCGCGCCCACGATATGAGGTCAGCCGGTACAAAGCCCTCAAGGGCCCTCGGCCCGGCCGGCGGCCGGTCATGCTCGCACCTGGATTCGGCATGTCGACCTATGCGTTCCAGGCGGCGGGCGACGCATCAATTGCGGAGTACCTTCACGCCCGCGGCTACGATGTGTGGCTGTTCGATTATCGCGGCAGCGACAAGCTGGATGTGTCGCTCGACCAGTTCGATCTCGACGTGCTGGCAAAGAGCGACTTTCCCGACGCCATCAAAGTTGTCAGCGAACATACCGGGCAGCCAGTGCAGATGATCGCGCACTGTGTCGCTTCGCTCACCATGCAGATGGCGCTCCTGGAGGGCACGATTGGTCGCGAGCACCTTCACTCGGTGCTGCTGTCGCAATCGTACGCATTCCTCGACCATCCGTTTTTCAACCGCCTCAAGGCGAAGCTCCGTCTCCCGGACGTGCTGGCGTATCTGAGATTCAGGCCAGTCCTGACCGCGGACTACGATCTCCGTTCGAGCGTGCCGACGATGCTGCTCGATCGCCTGCTGCACTTCTACCCAAGCCGGGAGCGGTGTCACGACGGCGTATGCCGTCGTCTGCTGTTGATGTACGGCGAAGTCGTCCGGCACGACCAGCTCGACAAGAGCACCCACGAAAGCATCTATCACCTGTTCGATCGCGCAAACCTGACGACGTTCAAGCATCTTGCGAAGATGATCGCCCGTGGCAAGCTCGTCGACCGCTTCGGTAGAGATGTGTACCTCCAGCCGGCCAACGGCAAGAACATCAGGGTGCCGCTTACGCTGCTTCAGGGCATGGCCAACGGGTTATTCAGACCGGCGGGTATGAGGCGAACTCACACGTGGCTCGTCGAGCACGGCGGCTTCGGAACCCCGGCGCAAAACGCTGAACAATTCACGCGGTTGGAGATTGACGGCTACGGCCATCTGGACAACTTCATCGGCAAGCACGCACGCCGCGACGTGTTTGAAAAAGTAGCGAATGCGTTGGAGGCGATGGACGCGAAGGTCAGACGATCGGCCGCGGACGACCACGCCGCGTAATCGTTAAAGGTCCTTCGATCAGGTGAGGCAACAACACCCGATCGGTAGGCTCGTAGTACGGCTCGTGGTCCTCGCGCTCCCTCGCGTAGCGCCACTTGCGCGGCGTGCGCCGTAGCCCGATCGGATAGATCTTCAGCGACCCGTCCGGAAGAACGTGAATGCGCAGGAAATTCCGATAATGGAAGATGCTGAGTGACGCGAAGACTTCATTGGTGTGCCATCCGAGGACCATGTCCGACAGAGTTAGATAGATACCCACCAGCGTTGCTCCGGCGAAGCCGCCGATCAGAATGACGCTTACCGCAAACACCACACCGCCGGCGTTGTCGAATGGCAGCATCGCCGCGATACGGTCGGGCCATGCCCACTGGTAAATCTCCCTGGCAACCAGCAGGGCCAGCACCATGTGCAGGAAGCCGTGAAGCATTCCCCACACCACCGTCAAGACACGGGATTGAGATCGATTGGCGGCCGCCGCGAGCGTGACGGCACTCGCGAGCATCGTCGCGGCAACCACGAACGCGACGGTCACCGACGGACTGAGCGTGAGATTGACGGGGAACCACATCAAGTCTCTCAGGGAGAGCGACAGCGGATCGACTTTGCCCCGCCTCAGAGCCCACACAAACAGCCAGTACAGCAGACCGACAAACACCGCAAACGGCCAGTTCGCCGGACGCAGCGCCAGCAGCATGCCGCGAAGCGCGAGCAGGCGGGAATCCTTGCGGCTGGGATATGGATGGCCGGCAGCTCGAAACGCATCCTCGGGTTTCGGCCCGGTGCCTGCTGCCACACCCACAGGATCAGATTCGTGCGCACGCGCCCACAGGTCTGGCACTTGAGACGGCAGCTGATGCGTCCCGGATAAGTACGCGCCGCCGCCACCTGCGGTGATCAGCTGATCTCCTCCCGAATTCTCGTACCGGCTGTAGTGGTGCATGTCACCGGCGAGAATCACACGAACGCAACCTTTGTTCCTCTCAACCTCACGCACGAAAAAGCTGAGGTTGCGGTGAGCCTCCGTCACCGCTCCCGTGCCTTCGAGCCACGCGGGCTTCGCCGTGCACAAAATGATGTTGTCGTGCTCTTGAAACGTGTGGCCGGATGTGCCGCGCTCGCCGCGCAGGATGCTATGAAAATACGCCTGCTGCGGCGGATCGATACGCGTATCGAGCGCGATGTCGATGCCCCACAGCCACCACCCCGGCGTCAGCCGCACGGCGAAGTAACTGCGGCGCTGCGCGAGAAACCAGCCGCCGATCCTGCCGCCCTGGCAGAACTCCCGGACAAAATTCGTAAGGCCGTCGTACCAGTCGTGATTGCCAGGAATCGCGAAAAGATTGGGCGCCGGATTCTCATCCAATTCTGATCGCGGATCCGGTGGCGGATCAGGCCACCCCGGCAGCGCGCCGATCAGCGCCGACCGTAACTTCCGGCGATAGGCGTCGCGCGACGGCGTGGGATACACGAGATCCCCACCCAGGACCAGCCAGGACGCGGCTGGAAGCGGCTCGCCGACATGCCCGCGCGGTGTCAACTTCGGCGTGACGATGAGCTTCGAGACGGCGAAGGTGGCGTTCCACGAGTCGCCGACGTCGGCGACGTAGTCAATCCAAATGCCCTCTCTCAGAAACCGCGGCGACAGTTCGGCATCGTAGGTCGACAGCGGAATGAGCGAGCTGACGGGATAGCATTCGCGAGGCACAGGAAGTTGATCGAGGGCGGCCAGTGTTTCGCGCCGATCGACGTACTCCTTCGCGGTCGTCGACAGCCACACGTGATACGCCGTGCGCAGGAGCTGCACCGGATGCAGCCACGCAACCCCTTTTGGCGGCAGCTCGCCCGCGCCAAACGGGGGGAGTGCATCCTTCACTCGCCCACCGCTTGCGGCCGTGACATTTCCTTCGAAAGATCGTTATCAGGACGGCGGGCATCGGCGGAACCGGGTTGTTCGGCCGCCGCCTTCGCCTTGGGATCCGGATCGTAGGTGTCGGGCGTGTAGAACCAACGACTGCCAACCCAGGTGGCCGCAAGAAGGGCCACGACCAGCACGCCGACTCTGACAGCGGTGTCGACGAACGGATGCCCGGCGAACGGCGAATTGCAGTTCGTTTGCCCTCCCCATGGAACGCAGCTCACTATGTCCGAGGCAATCGAGGCAAAAACCCGCCACGCAGCCAGCGTGAGGAGCACAAAGCCGACAGCCTGTAAACCGGCGACGACTCGCTTCTTGATGATGCTCATTTGTGTCTCCTCGCGCTTGTTCGAGAAGCGCGTGTCTTTCGTTAAGAAGAGAGGCCCCCTGTGGGAAAACGCTTCCCCGAGTGGAAACGAACAGTGACGACCCCCTTTTTGAGTGACGGTATAATGCCGGCGGAAGGGGTCTATCCTTGCGCCGCCACCGGCTCTTGTCAATCACCTGAACCAGATTCCTTGCGTCCGAGGTCATGCCTATAACTGCCTTTTGCGGCACCCAGCGCTTCGAGCTCATCCGACGCCTGGGTGAGGGCGGGTTCGGCATCGTCTACGAGGCCCTCGATCGCAAGCGCTCGGCTCACGTCGCGCTCAAGGTGCTGCGCGAAGCCGAGGGCACCAACCTCTACCGCTTCAAGCGCGAGTTTCGCGCACTTGCTGACATCTCGCACGAGAACCTGGTCGGGCTCGACGAGCTGCTCACCGACGGGCACCACTGGTTCTTCACAATGGAGCTTATCAACGGCGTGTCGCTGATCGACTACGCGCGCCCCGTTCCGCCAAACCATTCCGATGACAGGCGCCGGCGCAGCGACGGCGTGCTCGATGAAGCCCGGCTGCGGTCGGCGCTTCCGCAGCTGGTCGCCGGGCTCGACGCAATCCATCGCCTGGGGATTGTCCATTGCGATATCAAGCCATCGAACGTGCTGGTGACCCCCACAGGGCGGGTGGTCGTGCTCGACTTTGGCCTGGTGTCCGAAACCGTTCTCGAAACCGACGACACCGATCCCGAAGCGTGGAACACCGACGTGATCGGCACCCCAGCGTATATGGCGCCCGAGCAGGTGATACCGGGAGCGGTGAGCCCGGCGAGCGATTGGTACAGCGTGGGGGTGATGCTCTACGAGGCGCTGACCGGCCAAATGCCGTTCGCGGGCACCAACACCGAAATCATTGAAGCGAAGCAGGACCGGCAGCCGCTCCCGCCTACCGACCTCGCGCCGCACGTACCCAAAGATCTTTCGGCGCTCGTGATGAGGATGCTCGAGCCCGAACCGCTGCGGCGGCCGGCATCGGAAGTGATCATTCGCTATGTCGGAGTCCCGTCGCCGCGGGTGTCCACCGACTCGGCGACCACGGGAACGGAGGTGCTCGTCGGCCGCGATCGGCAGCTCGAGGATCTCACCGACGCGTTCGACATGGCCGCCCGCGGCCAGACCGTGGTGGCCCTCGTCTCGGGCGCATCGGGCATGGGTAAGACCGCACT
>Ga0184624_10000248_pt1 | contig 13165 bp, 13 predicted proteins | sample PLM3_5_b1_FD_133157 | JGI IMG/M metagenome (GOLD analysis project Ga0184624, IMG submission 133157) | Groundwater sediment microbial communities from an aquifer in East River, Colorado, USA - PLM3_5_b1 | ecosystem: Environmental > Terrestrial > Soil > Riparian zone | place: USA: East River...
AGCGTGCTCAGGAGCGGGGAACAACGGAAGAAGAAATCAAGGACGTGATCGAGACTGGTTTTCCGATTCCCGCGAATATGCTCGGATGGGAAAGGCTAAGATTTTTCCATTCAGTCAAATCAGACTAGGCACCTATTATTAGCAGAAAAGAGTCGAAGTGTTCTATATCAGCCAACGTGATATTATTGTGACTGTGATCGTTTACGTATTTTATGGCCGCTGGGAGATTTGCCATGGAAATTCTCTATAACAGCAAGACAGACTTGCTTTACCTGCGTCTCGACGACCGCAAGCAGGAAGTCCTTAACAAGCGGATTTCTGACGACATCGTCATCGACATTGGAGATGACAATCGGATCGTCGGAATTGAGATCGTCGATGCATCGCGAAATTTAAATCTCGACAGACTTCTCCCTCTCAGGTCCGAGGTCTCTACCTGAATCCGCGAGACAAGTTTAATTTGATGAATCTCATTCACACGATTTATCAACCGGCCGGCGACGGACCGTTTCCAACCGTTCTGACCTTGCACGGGCGCGGCGCCAACGCCTTCGATTTACTCGGCCTCGCGCCCTATCTCTGCGGCGGAAAATTTTTGATGATCTGCCCGCAAGGGCCCTTGGAAACGCCGATCGGCCCCGAGGCCGTCGGCTACGCCTGGTACCCGATGAGCAATGGCGGCGCGCCCGATGTCGAGGCGATGTTGAGCGAGCAGAAAAAGCTACAGGCGTTTCTCGACGAGTGTCTAAAATCCTATCCGATCGATCCGAAGAAATTAGTCGTATTAGGCTTTAGCCAGGGTGGCGTTATGGCGTACAGCCTGGCGCTGGCGAATCCTGAAAGATTTGCCGCTCTGGCAGTACTAAGCAGTTGGCTGCCGAAAGAACTGTTGCCGCGACTGAACGTCACTGACGCGGTGCAATCATTGCCAACGTTGGTGCAACACGGCACCCAAGATCCGATGATCGAAATCGCTCGCGCGCGAAGTTCCGTCGAGACGCTGCGCCAACTACGCGTGCCGCTAACTTTCCGAGAATATCCAATGGGGCATGAAATAGGCGCGAGAAGTCTTGCCGAATTGTCCGCCTGGCTAGAAGAGAAAGTAATAAAACCGGTGATTAGCTTATAACCGCCGAGTTTTTCTCTTAGTTCCCGAAACCGATTGCAGTCGTTCGTTACGAACCTCCAGCGTCCTCTTGCGATCAGCTTTCCATCGGGTCAAGTATGCACGATCGATCTTCTTGGTTAAAAAAAAGGGGCGACCAGCCGGTCGCCCCTACGGGAATAATGGGTGAATAGGCTTTAGCTCCGCATGTAGCTCATGTCCTTCGCCATCGCCTCGAGCCGGGCAATGCGCTCTTCCATCGGCGGATGAGTGCTGAATAGCTTAGCGAAGCCGGCGCCGGTCAGCGGATTAACGATAAACATATGCGCGGTCGAGTTAGCGGTCGCATCGCTCACTTGCAGCGGGATATTCTGCGCGCCCATTTCCAGTTTGCGCAGCGCGCTTGCCAGCGCCAGCGGATCGCCGCTGACCTTGGCGCCGCCTTCGTCAGCCATGTATTCCCGCGATCGCGACACGGCCATTTGAATCAACGATGCCGCCAGCGGCGCCACGATCATCATGAACAGCAAGCTGAAGATATTGCTGCCGCCTTCTTCGCGGTCGCGGCTGCCGCCGCCGAATATCGCAGCCCATTGCGCCATATATGCTAGGTAGCTGATCGCGCCCGCGAGCGTCGCGGCGATGCTGCTGATGAGAATATCGCGGTGTTTGACGTGGCTGAGCTCGTGGCCCAAAACCCCGGCGAGCTCGCGCTTATCGAGGATGCGGCGAATCCCTTGCGTCACGGCTACCGCCGCGTGCTCCGGGTTACGCCCGGTGGCGAAAGCGTTCGGGGTTTCCTCGGGAATGATGTAAACCTTCGGCATGGGCAAGCCCGCCCTCGCCGTGAGATCCCGAACGATGCCGTAGAGCTCCGGATCGTCGTTGGCGGCAATCTCCTGCGCGCCGTACATTTTAAGAACGATTTTGTCGCTGAACCAATAGCTGAAGAAATTCATGGCGCCGGCGAATACGAGAGCGATCACGGCCCCGTTTGCTCCACCGAACATTTGACCGATCCAGACGACTAATGCGGTTAACGCCGCCAAAAGAATCGTCGTACGAAAACCGTTCATAAAACTCCCTCCATTTAACTAACCCCTATCGTAGGTACCAAGAAGCTTAAGTCAAGCTTTCTTCAGGTATATAGTTGAAATGTGCGTACGCCCGTGAAGAAAAGCAAGGGGCGAGCGTCGCTAGCGAAAAACTTAAGAAATTTCTGTTAAAGGGCAGATCGAAAGGAGGTCCTATGCGTGTCGGAGTGGTTTTTCCTCAAACCGAGATCGGCAGCGACCCAGCAGTCATTAAGGATTACGCCCAGACAGCCGAAGAGCTCGGCTATCACCATATTTTGGCCTACGATCACGTTATCGGCGCCAATCCGGCCAGCCGGCCAGGATGGCACCCACCCTACAGTCATTTAGACACGTTCCACGAGCCTTTGGTTCTGTTCGCGTACTTCGCGGGACTAACGAAAAAGATCGAATTTGCCACCGGCATCATCATCTTACCGCAGCGCCAAACCGTGCTCGTCGCCAAACAAGCCGCGGCGCTGGACGTCTTAAGCGGCGGCCGCCTGCGTTTCGGTGTCGGGATCGGCTGGAACCCGGTGGAATACGAAGCGTTGGGTGAAAACTTTCAAAACCGCGGCCGGCGCTCGGAAGAACAGGTCGAAGTGCTGCGCCTGCTCTGGACCCATGAGCTGGTCACTTTCAACGGCCGCTGGCACAAAATCACCGATGCCGGCGTCAATCCGCTGCCGGTCCAGCGGCCAATCCCGATCTGGTTCGGCGGCACGGACGAGCGCGCGCTGCGCCGCTTGGCGAAGCTCGGCGACGGTTGGTTTCCGCTCATGAGCCCCGATGAAAAATGCCGAGCGGCGATTGAAAAAATCCACGGCTATGCGCGCGAGGCCGGGCGCAATCCCAGCCAGATCGGTATTGAAGGGCGAATTTCTCACGGTCAAAGCTCCGAGGATGTTTGGCGCAAAGAGCTCGAAGCTTGGAAAAACCTCGGCGCGACGCACGCGAGCTTCAACACGATGAAGGCCGGCTTCACTTCGCCAGCGGCGCACATCGAGGCGATCCGGCGCTTTGCCAAAGTCGGCACCGGACTTTAGAGCACGGCGGAATTTTCTAGCATCCGTTTTTGCACGTCACGGATTCGGTTACCTCGGCGAGACGAAACCGACGGCGTTTTCCTGTTTGTGCTTAGCCATCCAGGTGCGCACGGCTTCGAAGGGCTCGCCGCCTTTAGCGACGGCCTGCCGCAGCGCTTTGACGGTGCGCAACAAATCACGGCCGCACGATTCGTAGAGCGACTCGAACAGATCGAGATCCTTCAGGTAGACGATGTAGTGCATCAGCACCGCATTGTTGAGCGGGCGCTGGCTAAAGGCGCGAAACCGATGCTTCGGCCGGTCGGCGATGCGGCGCATCCATTCGGCCTTGCTGCGCGCAAACACTTCTTCACGCAAGCGCAACTTGTCGGCGTGCGAAATGTCGCGGCTGTAAAGATCGCCGAGCGTGCGCGCCATTTCCGCGATAAAGGCACCGAATTCTCGCTCTTCCTGCCACGCCTGCACCGCGTCTAAATATTCGGCGCTGCCGTCGCCGTATTTGGCGCGAAAAAAATCGCTGGAGGCGACATGGCCGACAAAATTCGCCGAGCTTTCATTGAAGGCGCCGGCGCCTTTTACATAAAGCGTGTTATGAAATAACTCGTGAAAAACGATCTCACTGAGAATCGTGTTATCGTAACGCAGTAAGTGAGACAGCAGCGGATCGTCGAACCAACCGAGCGTGCTGAAGGCCGCCGAAGTGCGCATATTGGTGTCGTAGACCTGAGCGTTCAGCCGATCGATTTCGGCCTGGGCCTCTTCTTTGGAGAAATAGCCCTTGTAGGGCACGTTGCCGACGATCAAAAACCACCAGGTATACGGGCGCAGCTCGGTTTGAGGGGCGGCCACGACGATATAGGTCAAGTCGGGCCGGTCGACGTACGAATAGCTGGAATAGCTGCCGCCGACGTTGAATTTGAGCACGTCGCGCGCGTACTCCCGCACGGCCAAAACCAGTTGCAGCTTTTCCTGCGTATCCGGTTTTACTTGCGGATTGTTCAGAAAATCGACGATCGGCTCGCGTCGCCAAAGAATCTTCCCCTCCTCGTATGCGGCGCGTAGGACGTACAGCGGCGAGCATCCCGAAAGAGAGGCGACGACGAGAATGCATAGCGAAGTTAGCCAGAGAAACGGTTTGAGAGTCACTTGAATGATGCCACGATAGCGAAAATCTCGTTGCGCGAATCGGGCGCGCAACCAATTATGCGAGATGCTTAGCGGGTGTCTCATGGGAAACGAGCTTCAACTCCTCGCGCTCATACTGCAACTGGTACAAGCGGTAATAAATCCCCTGTTTTTCCATCAGATCGGCGTGAGATCCCACTTCGCGAACTTCGCCATGGTGCAGCACGATGATGCGGTCGGCGTTGCGGATCGTCGAGAGCCGGTGCGCGATCAAAAGACAGGTTCGGTCGCGCATGACTTTTTCCATTGCGTCTTGGATCAACGCTTCCGTCTCGGTATCGATGCTGGAAGTCGCCTCGTCCATCACGAGAATTTCCGGTTGGTAAACCAGAACCCGCGCCAATGACAGCAGCTGGCGCTGGCCGCCGGAGAAGTTGCTGCCGCGTTCGCGCACGCGAGCCTCGTAGCCCTCGGGCAGCCGGCGAATAAAGCTCTCTGCGTTGGCAACCCGGGCGGCCCGTTCGATTCGCTCCAACGGGATCGAAGGATCGCCCAATGCAAGATTAGCACGCACGTCGCCGGAGAATAGGAAAACGTCCTGCAAGACAACCCCGATATGGCGCCGGAGCGCGCGCAGATCCCACTCGCGAACGTCGACGCCGCTGACTTGGATGGAGCCTTGTTGAATATCGTAAGAGCGGTTTAACAGCTTGATCGTCGTGGTCTTGCCCGACCCCGTGGCGCCGACCACCGCGACTTTCTCTCCCGGTGCGATGCGGAAGGAGACTCCTTTGAGCACCGGATCGCCTGCTTTATAGTGAAACCAGACATGGTCGAAGACCACTTCGCCGCGAAACGGTTTCGGCACGACGGCGTTTTTCCGGCTCGTGACGTCGAGGGGGGTGTCGAGCAATTGAAAGATACGTTCCGCCGACGCCATCGCGGACTGCATCACCGTGTATTTTTGACTGAAGTCGCGCAGCGGCACAAAGAAGCGATGGATATACTCCTTGAACGCCACCAGAGTGCCGATGCCGATCGCGCCGTGCAACACTTGGCCGCCGCCGTACCAGAGTAGTAGTCCAACGCTCACCGAACCGGCCGCTTCGACCATCGAGTAGAGTCCGGCTTCATATAAGTTCGATAGATGATAGGCGTCGCGATGATCGGCGTTAAGAGCCTCGAATTCGCGATAGGTTTTTTCCTCGCGGGCAAATAGTTGGATCACCGCCATGCCGGAAAGGGCTTCGCCTAAATAGGCGTTGATGCGCGCGATCCGTACGCGGATTTGGCGATAGGTGTGGCGCGCTTTGCCGCGAAAATAATTGATCGCTAAGGCCATCGGCGGGATCAACGCCAGCGATACCAGCGCCAACTTGACGTCGAGATACAACATGATACCGAAGATCCAGATCACCAGGACGAAATCCGACGCGAGGGTAATAACACCGGAGGCGAACATCTCCTGCAGCACGTCGACGTCGGTGGTCATCCGCGTCACCAGGCGCCCCACCGGGTTACGGTCGAAGTAGCTCATCGGCAGTTTCTGCACGTGCGAAAAAATCGCCACGCGCAAATCCGCCAGACAGCGCTGCGCCACCAGCATGGAAAAATAATATTGCGCAAAGATGGCGACCGTTTCGCCGATCAGGGCGGCGAGAAAGCACAGCATGACGGTCTGCAAGCCCAAGAGATTCTTGCCCGCGATGTATTGATCGATGCCGATTTTCATCAAATAGGGCTGCGCCAAGCCAAAGGCCTGCTGCAGCGGCAAGAGCAGCAAACTCAAGTAAAAAAGCCGTTTGTACGGGATGATGAAATACCAGAGACGGCGGACCAGCCGGAAATCGTAAGCCTTGCCGAGGATTTCTTCTTGTTGCGTTTCTTCGGTCATCTAAATCTGTTCGAGCTCCTCGCTCAGGCGCTGCTGCTGATAAAGCTCGGCATAGACGCCGCCGTCGCGCACCAGTTCGTCGTGGTTGCCGCGCTCAATGATTTTGCCTTCGTCGAGCACGAGTATTTCGTCCGCCTCGCGCACGGCGGAAATCCGGTGCGAAATGATCAGGCAGGTTTTTTCTTTCAGAATGGCGCGCAGCCCGTGGAGAATCTCGGCTTCGGTCTGAGCATCAACGCTGGACAGACAATCGTCGAGAATCAGCACCGGCGGATCCATGATCAGGGCGCGCGCCAGCGTAGCGCGCTGCTTTTGCCCGCCGGAAAGCGTCACGCCGCGCTCGCCGACCAGGGTCTCAAGACCTAACGGAAAAATTTCTACGTCACGGTCCAGTTTAGCGATCTCGACGGCGCGGGCGAGCTCTTCCGCGGAATAACTTTCCCGGCCCAGGGCAAGATTCGCCTTTAGCGAGGTGGAGAAAAGAAACGGCTCTTGGGGCACGTAGCCGATCAATCGGCGCAAATCGCGCAACGCCAGCTTACGAGTATCCTGACCGTCCACAAGAATGGCGCCGGTCGAGACATCGAACATTCGCGGCACCAATTGCGCCAGAGTGCTTTTCCCTGAGCCGACGCGCCCAACCAATCCAACCGAGCGGCCGACGGGAAGCGTGAAATTGATCCCTTCGAGCGCCGAGTGGCCATTTTTCTGCCGCTCATAAGCGAAGGAGACGTCGCGGAATTCGATGCCTTCTTTGAGCGCATGGATTGCCGGGGACGCCGCTTCGTCGGTGATTTCGGGATTAGTTTCTAGAATCTCTTCGAGACGGTGCATCGCCGCGCGGCCGCGCTCGACCAGAGAAAGCATCCAGCCAAACGCGGCGGTCGGCCAAGCGAGCACGTTCAGATAGGCGATGAACGCGACAATATCGGCGACCAGCAAGTCGCCGCGCATCACCCGAATACCGCCGTACCAGATCACGATCAGCACCGTCAGGCCGTTGATGCCCTGCATGATCGGATTAACGATGCCGCGCATCTTCGCCATCTCCATGCTTTTGACTTCGTAGTCCTTATTCAAAGCGATAAACTGCTGGGCTTGGAAATCCTCCTGCGCGTAAGCTTTCACGACATGCATGCCGCTTAAATTTTCCTGCACATGGCTGCTGAGAGCTGACATCTGTTGTTGCACTTCGAGGGAGCTTTTCATGATCCGGCCGCGAAACTGGTGCGCGACGTAGATCAACAACGGGAACGGCGCGACCGCCGCCAACGTCATGCGCACGTCCATCGAAAGCATCAATGCCATGGCATAGACGTAGTAAAGCGGCGCGTTGACAAAATTGAGGACTCCCGGGCCGAGCATAACGCGCACCGCTGAGATGTCATTGATCACCCGCGACATCAGATCGCCGGTTCTTTGCTTGTGATAATAAGACAGCGGCAGCTTTTCCAGGTGTGCAAACAGGTCGTTGCGCAAATCGTATTCAACATCGCGCCCGGCGTTGAAAATCAGCGCGCGCGAATAGGTGCGAACGAATCCCTGCACGACGGCCGCGGCGATGATCAAGACGGCGTAGTAGGTTACATCACTGAGGGAGCCGCCGTGTTCGATGATGCGGACGGCCTCGCGAAGCCACCAGGGAATCCACATGACCAAGGTGGCCGTGCCAAGAAGACAAAGCCCGCCGAACAGGTAACGTCGCCAGTAGCGCCAGAGGTATTGGGATATGCGCCCCATGAAGTTCTACTAGGATACTCTACGAGGTTCGCAGTCGCAAGAAACGACACGAAACCCTCTCGCAAATTGCAGCCGCAATCGAGTGCTCGCTTGACAACACCGCGGCGCTCCCCAATAACTAGTCTTCATGATTCAAACAAAACAACAGCGCCGCGAGGCGATCCGCAACATCGCGATCATCGCCCACGTCGATCATGGCAAGACCACCTTGGTCGACGCCATGCTGCGCCAAAGCGGTATTTTTCGCGCCAACGAGCAGGTCGCCGACCGGGTCATGGACTCGATGGAATTGGAACGCGAGCGCGGCATCACCATAATGGCTAAGAACACGACGATTCACTACGGTGAAGTGAAAATCAATATCGTCGACACGCCGGGTCATGCCGACTTCGGCGGCGAAGTAGAGCGCACGCTCGCCATGGTCGACGGCGTCATGTTGCTGGTCGACGCCTCGGAGGGACCACTGCCGCAAACCCGCTTCGTGCTCAAAAAAGCTCTCGAGGCCAAGCTGCCGCCGATCGTATGCATCAACAAGATCGACCGGCCCGACGCGCGGGTCGCCGCCGTGTTGGATGAAATCTACGATCTCTTCATCGATCTCGACGCTAGCGAAGATCAACTGGACTTTCCCGTGGTTTATACCAACGCTCGCGCAGGCACAGCGACGCGGGATTTAAAACAGCCCGGCGTAGATCTGAAACCGCTTTTCGACTTGATCGCGCAAACGCTGCCGGGTCCGGCCTTCGATCCTGACGCGCCGACGCAATTTCAGGCGAATAACCTCGACTATAACGATTATGTCGGTCGCCTGGCGATCGGGCGTCTGAAAAACGGCAGGCTCGCCATCGGCAACTATACGCTGTGCCGCGTCGACGGTACGCGGCAAGCCGTCAAAGTCACTCAAGTCTTTGGCTGGCAGGGGTTGAAACGCAGCGAAGTCGCGTGCGCCGAAGCCGGCGATATCGTCGCCCTTGCCGGCATCGAGGACATCGGCATCGGCGATACCGTCGCCGATCGGGACGATCCCAAGCCGCTACCGGCGCTGCGCATCGACGAACCCACCATTGCAATGATTTTCAGCTCCAACAATTCACCGTGGGCCGGCCGGGAAGGTGATTTCGTCACCTCCCGCAAATTGCGCGAGCGGCTCTTCTTGGAGCAGAAGAAAAACGTCAGCCTGCGCATTATCGACACCGAACAGCCCGACGCCTTTCAAGTCACCGGCCGGGGCGAGTTTCAACTCGCGATTATTATCGAGACGATGCGCCGCGAAGGCTACGAGCTGATGGTATCGAAACCCACGGTGGTCACGCGCGAAATCGACGGCAAGCTGCACGAGCCCATCGAATTGCTCGTCATCGACATTCCAGAAGACTTTATCGGCGTGGTTTCTCAGCTCCTCGCCATGCGCAAGGGCAAGATGACCAAAATGACTCACGGGGGCTCGAGCCGGGTGCGCTTGGAATTCAACGTGCCGTCGCGCGGCTTGATCGGCTTTCGCTCGCGCTTTCTCACCGATACGCGCGGCACCGGCATCATGAACGCGCTATTCGACGGCTGGTCGCCCTGGCACGGCACGATTCAAAGCCGCAGCAACGGCGCCATGGTCGCGGACCGGGAAGGCCCCTCTACGCCCTACGCGATTTTTCATCTGCAGGAACGCGGCGTTATTTTTATTGCGCCGGGCGCGCGGGTTTACGAAGGCATGGTCGTCGGCGAATATTCCCGCGACGTGGATTTGAACGTCAATATTTGTCGTGAGAAAAAATTAACGAATATCCGCGCCGCAGGCCGCGACGAGAATATCATCATCACGCCGCACCGCGAGATGGGCCTTGAAGAAGGGATCGAATGGATCGCCGATGAAGAATTGGTCGAAGTCACGCCGCAATCGATTCGCCTACGCAAAAAAGCCCTGAAGCAAGCGGACCGGCCACGGCGCCGCCAAGAAGAGGGTGAATAGTTCTATTTCGTAGGAGGAGGCGGCAGTTTGTCGCAAAACTCCTTTTTCACGAACATCACGTAAAGTCCCGCCGAAGGCGCCCGGACCTCGACGGAAGGGCGAGTGCCGGCTTTGAATTCCTTGATGTCCGCCTTGTGCCCCGCCGCGCGCAACCTTTCCACCAACTGAGCAGGGCTTTGAATATCGCTGTACTCGGCCCCTTTCTTGCTCAGTATTGATATCGGCGCGCACTCGCCTTCACGGCCGGCCAAAAGCCACGGTCCCGGATCCTCCATAACCGGCGGCGCTTTGGCAACTTTCGTCTTGTCAGCTTGCGCCGCCAGAACAGAGCATGGAGCCGCGGCGAGAAAAACCACTACCAGCATCGATGAAATGTTTTTACTTATCGTATCGATCATCGCCCCGTCTCCGAAAGAGATCAAAAATTAATCCGAATGCAATGCAACTCGGTTACCCTCGCTATCGATAATAACGGCACGAAATCCGAATGGACCGATGGGATGTTTAGGCTTGATAACTTTGCCGCCATTCGCTGTGACCGCCGCAATGGCATCATCCAATCGACCGTTGGCGTTCAAGTAGATCATCGCGCCCTTTTCCGACGGCTTTTCTTCCTCGCTGGTAAATAAACACGCACCCACTTCGCCGTCATTGTGCGGCAGGAGACCGATCGTCATGCCGGAAAAATCCTGTTTCTTCACGGCTTGACCGAGCACCGCCGAATAGAATCTCACCGCCCGATCCAAATCTAAGACGGGAATGTCGCACCACACGATTTGATTAGCCATGGTCGAACTCCTTCACTTAGACGATAATTAAAAACCGGCATTCACTCAATCGTCGTCGTATTTTGGCTCCTTATTTCCTAAACTCCACCCCAGGCTTTTGTAATCTCGGCATAAGCGTCCACGCAAGTGGTCTCTTCGCCCGCCGTGAAGATAAGCGTGATCTCCGCTCTTCGGTGCGGAATCTTCGCCAGCCGAAGCGCCATGACGGTCATCGCCGCCACGCCGCTTTTCATATCCGAAGTCCCGCGTCCGTAAAGTTTGTCGCCATCTGTCTCACCGGCAAAAGCATCCTTGGCCCACGGTGATACGCCCAACGGAACGGTATCGAGATGTCCGGTAAAGCAGATCGGTAATTTTTCGTCCGCGCCCGCAAGTCGGGCCACAAGTGTCGAACGTTATCCGACAACTCGTAGTAACGAACTTCGAACCCCACTTCCTCGAGCATTGTACCGAGATACTGCGCGCACGCGCGCTCCTGCCCGGCGGGTTGACTGTGTTAACTGGGAGGAGTTGCGCGTCAGCGAAAGTGATTTCATCGTTATCTCGGATTGGTGCCGCCCCACAGCTTGTCGAAAAAGCCGCTTTTTTCTATCTCGTCCAGATAGCGCCGGTCATAAAGCTGTTGCGGCTTGAACTTCTTCGCTCGGGGATCGGTCGGCGCGATATCGTCGAGGATCGCCTGGACGGCTTCCAGTTTTAGCTCCATGCGCGGCTCCAATGCCTTTATCTCAGCGTTATAAGCCTGGTCCAAAACCTTTTTGTCGTCGATGCGCAGGTACTTGCTCAAGACTTTGAAAACGATCTCTTTGTCCGTGTGCAAGACCTTCGCGGCCTCCGCCATGGCGCGCATGAATCGGCCGATGAGCGGCGAGTTCTGCGCCATAAAGGAGCGGCGCGTAATCAACGACACCGCGACTTGCGGAATGCGCAGGTCGGGGCCGTAAACGACGTAACTGTACCCCTGCGAAATAGCGCGCGCATCCCAGGGTGCTGACATGGTACCGGCATCGATGGCGCCGGAGAGCAACGCGGCCAGCATTTCCGGCGCGCCGCCGGTTTGAATCATTGAATAATCCCGCCCGGCTTCCATATTACGCTGCTTAAAGGCCTGAACGGCGAAGTAGTGGGTGGTGGCGCTGATGCGTGTGACACCGATTTTTTTGCCGCGCAGATCCTCCAGCCTTTTTATTTCCGGCTTGGCGAGAATGCTCTGGGTTAGATGATTTTTTATGCCCGCGATGAATACGAGATCGTTATTGCCACCCAACACAGTGCGCACAAGTCCGACGCCGCCGTCGATCAAGATCCGCGCTTCACCGCCCAACATCGCCGCCGTAGCCAGCGGCGAAGTGCCGATGTAAACCAACGGAAATTCCAAATTGTACTTGCGAAAGATCCCCGTCTCTTGCGCGATCCACGGCATCGACTGCGACATTACGCGAGCGGACTGGACGCCGATAAGACGGTCCGCGCCGCCAATAGGAGCCGCACCAATCAACGAACTTACGAGACACAAGAGAAACAACTTTTGCATCATCATAGTTTCGCTCCTCTCCTGCCGACCCCCAACGATAAGAATCGCGCCCAGCCGTGCTTCTTCAATCGGTTGGCTAAGGCCTTTTCTGTTACCCGATACTTGAACGCCTTCCGTCCGTCGATGAAAAGCAGCGGCACTTCGTTGCCAAATTCATCTCGAAGCTCGGGCAAGCCATCGACATCGATTTCATCAAGGTCGAGTGGAATTTTCCCCGACACCCGCCGCACCACTGCTTTCATCTCGTCGCAGAGACAACAATCTTTCCGCGTGTATAGCTTTAATTTAGCATTCATTTTGACGGCGCGCTCGCGGGCTCTTTGGGCGGTTCTTGCCTCTGCTCCCCTTCGCCGAAGCCGATGATGTTCTTTGGTATCCCCAGGACACCCCAAAACCATTCCGATAAGGTCCCCAGCGGCGCCGCCGTGATCGTTGGCTCGTCGATCCGGCCCGTGATGTGGAAGCTCGCCACCAGAAAAGAATTCTTGATAGCGGCGATGCTCCGTCCAAGCACCGGTATGTAACTCATCGCCGAATCGATACCGGCGAACGGGCGCACCGCCACGATGAAATCGACTTCGTCCTCGGGCACGTCGATCTTGCCGATGCCGGTCATGCGTAGATCGCTGCTGTCGACGATGAGATTTTCCGTGGAATAGACGCCGTTGGTGACCTTGAAATCTCCGGTGATGCTGCGGAACCGGATTCCTTGCTTCGTAAGATCCGGCAGCTGAAGCGTGAACCAGCGCGAGAGGTCTAGCAGGTTAAGTATTTGCACCAAGACGCGCATGCGGTGGATCGTGCCGTCGGCGATGCGAAGATTAAACGCGCCATTGAGATTTTGCTTGCGCTCCGTATCGTTTCGGCCGACGGTTTCGAGCTTGCCCGTGAGATGGA
>Ga0184624_10000249_pt1 | contig 13161 bp, 22 predicted proteins | sample PLM3_5_b1_FD_133157 | JGI IMG/M metagenome (GOLD analysis project Ga0184624, IMG submission 133157) | Groundwater sediment microbial communities from an aquifer in East River, Colorado, USA - PLM3_5_b1 | ecosystem: Environmental > Terrestrial > Soil > Riparian zone | place: USA: East River...
AATAAACTTGTTGCTTCTGCCAAGTTCTATATTGGAGTTGTTGAAAAGATGAAAGGTGAATTTGATACTGAACTACTGGACACAAAGAAGCAAAAAATTGATGACAGAAAGAAAGTCATAGAACAGATCACTAAAGCAATTGAAGAACGTACCAAGGAAATTCAGCAGAAAAGTCTTGAGGTTCAGCAGCTTAATGAGGAAGTAAATAAGGCTGAGTTTGCTCTCAATACCCAGGAAGCTGCATTTAATAGTGCATATAGTGCACAAATAGCTCTTATTAATGATCATATTACTAAATTTGAAAAATATTTACCGTATGTTAAATCTACCAGCAAGTGATAAGACAAATGGCTTTCAGAAAGTCATAGCACTCCTACTAATGGGAGGAGCAGTTCTTGGAGCAGTCATGTTATTTAATGCATATGTAGCTCCACATATGATTGATTTCTTTACAAACGTGTGGAAAATGGTGTTTATAGGTGGTCCTCTTGTATTGGCAGCACTATATGTCATTAATAATCCACTGTTTATATGGGGATTCTTTAAGACGTTATCGTGGAAGATTACAAAGTTCTGGATTAAGATGGATCCTCTTAGTGTAATGGATAGATACGTAGATTATCTAAGAAAGAAGCTTGTTAATCTTAATAAGAGTATTCAGGTAGTTCGTGGTAAGGAGGAAAAATTAATCCGGAAAATAGTAACTCTTGAAGAAGAAGTTAAAAAGAACTTACGTCTTGGAAAAGCGGCTATTCAAACTGGTAATAATGCTCAGGCTTCTTTATATGGTACCAAAGTAGCTGGAGATAAACAATCAATACAGATCTTTACACCACTACATGAAAAAGCTGAGAAAAGTCTGAACTTTATGACCAGTCTCTCAGAGAACTGGAAATATGGTATTGAGAAACTTACCTATGAGATAGATAGAAAAAGAACTGAGTATGAAATTATTAAGGAAGTTACTAAAGGTTTGAAGACTGTAGATGATTATATCAACTCTGATAATGAAGCTGTCAGGATATATGGAGAATCCATAAGAGTTCTTGAGGAAGAAGTTACCCAGAGAATTGGATATATAGACGAGTTTGAAAGATTGTCTAAGCCACTCATAGATGGTATGGAAATTGAAAAGAAAGCAACTAATGATGAGGGTTTGGAAGCACTTGAGAAATATATGGAGAGTGGTGATCTACTACTTCCTGATTTTTCAGCAAGTACCCAGGAATTACAATACGAGGAAATAAAAACAACAAATATGAAAGAAAACAAAAAAAGCAAGTTTGGGCTTAACAAGGTAGTGATCTTGTTATTTATGGTTATTGGTATGGGTTTAAATGCAAACTCACAAGGTATGGGTTTGAAACTTCCGGTATGGGAACCTTACATAGGTGTTGGTACTAGTGTATCTTCAGGAGTTTTAACCTATAGTGGTGAAGTAGGTATTTATTCAGAGAAAGTCTGGGTGGCTATTGGTACATCAGTTTATGAAGATCCTGCAAATGACAAGCAATGGTTTGGATCATTTAAACTTTACAGGAGAGTACTTCATACAGGTATAATTGATAACTACCTGTATTTAGGAACTAATGTACACATTGCAAAAGACAGAGCTATCTCACTTGATCCTGGTATTGTAACAGTATTTAATATTGGACCTATTTCACCCCAGGTATCAGTTACATTCCCAATCTATGAGAATCAGCCGGTTTATAAGACACTACCTATAACTGTAGGTGTAGGTCTAAATTGGTTCATTAAATAATGTTATATAAAGATCTTTGTCAAGAAGAAGTTGATGATTTATTTCAACAAAGAGGTTGTTACTATAATCAATGGGTACTTCTGAATAAAAGAGCGTATAGAGTGGGGAATTATATGGTTGTTAGAAACGTAGCTCCTATTGATCCAACTCCTTTGATTCTTGAACTAAGAAGTATGGAAGCAACCGAATATCTTTCTGGAATATATCAATTAGTAAGACCAAATTTAAGGAAGTCCTGAGTAATCAGGCTTCCTTTTTAAATTAAAATATTATGCAAAAGCTTAAAAACAATGATGAGCTACTACCTATCTTAACTAGTGTAGGTATTAAAGCTAAAGAATATGCCAATCCCTCGTCTGTAGGAGTAAAAGGCACATTTGTAATTGGAACTGAATCAGCAGGAAGAGGTATACTAATCCGTAATACTCCAACTGCTAAAATTGAAATAGCTACAAATGAAGAAAAAAGACAAGCTGTTCTCAATATTGTTGAGGAACCACTTAATTCAGTTAGAAAAGTAAAGGTTACGTTGACTAAGGAGGAGATAAAAGCAATAGGTACTAATATTCATAGTTATGTTGTAACAAACAAACTTCGTAATAACTTTCCCGTATATATACCAGGAGCTAATTTATCAGTAGCTAATGTCAAAATTAGTAAAAAACTTCCAGATGGGAAAGCTATTGTATCTGGTGATGTTAGAGCTAGTATGGGAAGAAAAAGAGAAATATCATTTCTTATAGGTATGGATGAGACATCACATTTTATAAGTGTATTACCTAAGAAAGTAAAAACAGTTGAAGAAGCTCATGAATCATTAAAACCCAAGAATTTACCTAAAGTAGCAGGTATTAAAAGACAAGGTGAATTCTTCTTTGTTCCTACTACTAATGAAGTAGTAGAAGAATTTATGAAGCAAACAAAGAAGGAAGTAAGACGTTCCGTTCCATTGGAAAAGGACTCAAATCATGTGGCTCAATATGCTATTCCTGTAGCTATAAGAAAGGTTGTAAAAAGACATGCATTTGATTCTGTATCTCAAAATGACATGTATCAGAAAGGTACACATTTTGTAAGAGGTTTAATCTACGATAAAAGAGGATACAGGCATGCACCAACTGATCTGGGAGAAACATGGCATACAGTTATGAGAAATGAGGAAAAGAGACCTCCTCGTGCAGTAGCAAGAAGATATGATTAATATTTATGCAGAGATATAATTCAATAAAACCAAGAGAAGAAATTCCTGATTTATGTCAAGAAGAAATATATAATGTTTTTTCAAGTATGTCATTTGATCAATATTATATTCTTATAAATAAAAAGAATTACAGAAAGTCCAAAACTGGATATATATGTGGTATGTCTAAGGATCCTACATTCTTAATTCTAAAAATGAGAGGCTATAGATCAGAAGGTATACTTAATAATTATCAACTAATAGGGCTTGATAGAAGGAAAATAGAAGGAGACATTTGAGTGTCTCCTTTTTTAATTATTTACAATAAAAATTTAAACAACATGAAATTCCTAAATGATCTCTCGTGGGGTGGCAAAGCTACTCTATTGGCAATTATCTGTGGACTCATATTCCTTGGTAATATGGGTTACAAGAAACTATTTCCTAAAAAAGTAAAAAACGTAGTAGTTACTACAAAAGCAACATCACTCCCGCCGTTAGCCTATGACAAGAATTCAAATGCGTCCTTCAGAAAACTACCTGAATTTAATGAACCTGCAGATATCCAGGCACCTGAAGTAAGAGGGGCAATTATGGGATGGAATGGTTTCTCAGCAGTAAATTATGCTGTTGGTGGAATTAGTACAGCTAAAGGATCATTATGTGAAGAGCTTGGATTAAATATCCATCTTGGTGTACAGAATTCATGTACAGAGCAAGGTAATCAGTTATATGGCTTTGCTGAAGATCTATTTCATGGTAATGCTAATCCTACTAAAGGGGTACATTTTGTAAATTGGATGGCTGATGGTGCCCCAGCTTATTTAGCTGGTCTAAATGCCAGATTAATTAAGGACTTTGGCCCTGAGTATAGGGCTCAGATAGTTACCTTTGCTGGTGCATCATTTGGTGAAGATAAATGGATGATCAAGCCTAAATATGCTAAGGATGCAAGGGGGTCATTAAATGTTACAGTTCCAAGAGATGGTGACTGGAATATAATTATGATCAAGTCAGAGACCATGAAATGGGATGTTAATCATGATCTTGGTACATATGATAAGGATAAGGTGAATATTGTCCCGGCTCCTAATGATGATTATGTGGAGGCTGGTAAAATGTATATATCAGGAACTAAAGTTACTCTGAAAATAGTAAGTAAAGGAAAGTATACAGGTAAGGATACAACAATGGCTCCACATGGAGTAAGTTCGTGGTTTCCTGTAGATCAACAGCTTGTACAACAAAGAGGTGGACTTATAACTCTTGCCTCAACCAAAGAGTATGGTTCTCAGATGGCATGTGGTATTGTAATGATCAAGAAATGGTGTGATGATAACAGACCTATCGTTGAGAAAATGGTTGAAGCTATTGGTAGAGGTGGTGACCAAATTAAATCTCATGATGAGGCACTTAGGTTTGCTTCTCAGGTTAATGAGGTAGTATTTGCTGATAAAGAGAAAGATGCTGATGCCTGGTATAATGCATATAAATCATTTGATCTAAGTGATGATGATGGTAATACTGTTAATATTGGAGGATCCAGAGCATTTAGTCTTGCGGATGCAGCATCTTACACTGGTATTTCTGGTGGAGCAGATAGATATAAATCAGTGTATAATACATTTGGAAAAATCTGCACAGAAGCATATCCTGAGGTAATGTCTCGCTATCCTCCATATGAAGAGGCTACAGATTGGACATTCCTAAGAGCTGTTTATGGCAGGAGCAAGAAAATGGGTACTGAAGGAAGTGTATCCAAGGTAGATTTTACTTCTGCACAGAAAGGATCTATGATAGGTGATGCATCCTATAGTATACAGTTCAATACTGGTTCAGCAACTATCAAACCTGAGTCATTTCCAATACTTGATAAGATCATTGCTCAGCTTAATATAGTTGATAATGCTTTTGTTGAAGTAGCAGGGCATACTGATAATGTGGGTGATCCAGGTGCCAATATGACACTTAGTGAAGCCAGAGCAGCTTCTGTAATGGAATATCTAAGATCTAAGGATAATTCATTGACTGATTCTAATAGAATGAAAGCAAAAGGATATGGTGAAACTACTCCACTTCCTGGAACAACAATTGCTGATGCTAGGAATAGGAGAGTAGAGATCAAGTTATTTAAGGCAAGACAATAATATAAAAGGAGGGTAGAAATACCTTCCTTTTTTAAATTAAAATTATGAAACCTCAAAATTTCTTCATGTTTTCTATAGTTGCTATTATAATATTAGCACTAATAGTAAGCTTCAAAGTAATTATTATACCTGTACTATTATTAATAGCTATATGGTATGTATGGAACAAATTCTTCAATAAAGATAAGGAGGAAGATATATGAATATAGCACAAATTATAGGAGTCTGTATTCTTGGTGGTATACTTCTATGGGCATCATGTGAATTACAAGATACTGATTCTGACAGAAAAAAAGTAGTATCTCTCCTATTGATGGTTCCAACTGCTGTACTTCTTGTACTCTACATAGGATTATCTATAGAAGGTAACAAAAAAGGAATAATACCTGAAGTTAAGAAGGAGTCTTATGAGTTAGTAACAGATAGTCTCTATCGTAAAAGAAATTAATATGAAAAATTTATTAAGGCTTATTAGTCCTTTTGAGAAACTATCACCCAGAGAAAGGGTTATAGGAACCGTTAGTATAGTAGTCATTATACTGTTCTTATGGACCCTCTCTGGTAGTGAATTTATACCTAGCCCTATTGAGATTGCTGGTGCAATTCCTAGGCTAGTTTTTAGTAAAGATCTATTCTATCATTTTCATAAGTCATTGATATTCTGCTTCACAGCAATTGGATACTCATCATTGATAGCCTTATTTTTCTGCTATTTATCAGTATTTCCTTTATTTAGTACATTCTGTAACTTTTTAAGGAAGTTCAGGTTCCTACCATCCACTGGATTAGCGTTTCTATTTATGAAATTAACTGGTAATATAGAAGACCAGATGCAATGGATGATGGTATTTGGTATAACCACCTGGCTAATAGAATCAATGGTAGGAGTAGCTATGGAAGTTACTGATGAGGATGTTATGTATGCTAAGTCATTAAGACTCAATAAGTGGCAAACTATGCGGGAATTACTTGTATATGGCAAAGCAGCAAGACTACTAGGTTGTATAATATCTAATTTTGCAATAGCATGGATGATGTTAGCAGCCATTGAGAACATAGCCAAAGCCTCCGGTGGTATTGGTGTAGTTCTGGCAGAGAGTAATAAATACTATAAATTTGAGGAAGTATATGCTATACAAATCCTTATTTTGATAACAGGTATAACTATCAGTGCCATAATGAATTGGATCAAGAAATTTTTATTACCTTATACTAACTTAAAGTAGATGGATAAAACAATAATAGAAAAGCTAGCAAAAATGGCAACTTCTGAAGATATGGAAATGAGAAGTCTTGGAGTTATTACATTTCTAGAAAGCAATCCTGATTATTATGATTACTTGATATTAATGCATATAATGGATCCTGAAGGAAAAAGAGAGCCACATTCAGAACAAGAATTTTATGATATTATTAAACATAAACCATGGATAAGGAAGTCATAGAACTATCACGTAAAATGTGTAGAAGAGGCTCAGAGCTCACGAAACTAGGAGAGGAAATATTTTTTAACTCAAATCCGACCTGGGAAGAGTATTTAGAGTTTAGAAAAGATAGGAATGATATAAAGTTATTTACGAAAGAGCAATTTGAAAGATTTATATTGGAACAAAATGAGCTGATGCTATGGAAAAAGAACTCTTAGAAAAGATAAAATCTATGGTCTTCTCAGGTGATCCTGAGCTACTTGAACTAGGTAGAAATCTGTTTTATAATAGCAATCCTACTATTGAGGATTATTTACATTGTGGAGGAACTCGTAGTACATTTCAGCGATCTATGAAACTAGCTAAAGAAGAAGGATACATTGTTAAAAAAGAAAAAACGAAAAAATATGGCAAGAAGAAGCAAAAAGACAGGTGGTAGCTCTACACCAGGAAAAAGTAAGGGCTCAAACTGTCAAAAGTCTATAATTAAGACTCAGGCTTGTAAAGATAACAGATTCTATAAGACAGATCCTGTAAACTACGCAAAAGCATGTCACCTGATTAATCAGGAGAAAGGCAATATGTCTAATGGATCACCTTGGATAAAAGAAATCTTAGGATAATGATAAACTATTATGTAAAAGTCCCAACTGGAGATGACTTTAAAACTATGATTGCTCTTGAGCATAATGGAGTAATTCCTGGTATTCTAATCTTTAAAGCTAAATTATTCAAGAGATTGGACGATGAAGCTGTTATCATACAGGAACCTCATGATAGATGGCCTCATGAAAGCAAACTAGGAATTAAAACTGTTGGAGACATGAGAAGGATACTTAAAGAGCAGATAAAAAGACTTAAAAAGTACGAATATGGATCAAAAGCTAAGAGAAAGAATAACACCAATGCTAAAATCTGATGACAAAGAGATGAATAGGCTTGGTCAGGCATTATTCTGGGAATCTGATCCCACATACCAGGATTACATGAAGATAGCTGATGAAGCAGTAGCGGATTATATAACAATACCTATCTTCTATCGTCTTAAAAATACAGGTAAGGCATATATTGTTTCAAGAGAAGGCTACATATATAAATATGCAGGACTTATTCACAATCTTAATAATGAAGAATTATGAACTATACATTAGAAGAAACTCTACTTAAAATAGAGGATTTATCACTTAAGTTTGGTGATAAGCTTGTTCTCAGGGATATAAACCTGGAAATCAAGGATATAGTCCGTGAGGAAACTACCGGACAAGTTATAAGTCTTCTGGGTAGGTCTGGAGTTGGTAAATCTGTATTGTTTAAAGTGATAGCAGGAATGTACAAACCAACTACTGGCTCAGTACTTATATCTAAAGATATGGTTCCAGTCGAACCAGGAATGGTAGGTATGGTATTACAACAGTATCCACTGTTTAGTCACAGAACTCTAGAGAAGAACTTAAGTCTAGTATGTAACGATAAAGCTAGAATTGAGCAGTATATGGCTGATTTTGATATAATTGAGCACAGGAAAAAGTACCCATCTCAGTTAAGTGGTGGCCAGAGACAAAGAACTGCTATTGTTCAGCAGTTACTGTGCTCAGAACACTTTATTCTTCTGGATGAACCGTTTGCATCACTAGATCCTGTAGCCATAGAAAAGCTTTGTAAGGTGATAAATAAGGTAGCTAGTCTTGATTCTAGAAATACAGTTATCATTAGTTCCCATATCTTAGAGCCTTCATTAGCTATCTCAGATTCTGTATATATGCTAGGTCATGAGATGTTAATAGGTGGTCATCCAATGAATCAGAAGATTGAAGGTGCTACAATCAGATATTATTATGATTTAGCCGCAGCTGGATTAGCGTGGGATCCTGAAATAAGGAGAAACCCAGAATTCACTAAACTTGTGGAAACAATAAGAGATATATTTCAAACACTATAAAATAAACAACAAATGGCAAAAGAATGGCACGTAAGTAACAATGATTACTTCTTAAGAGATACTTCTTCAAGTATAAATCCTCTTACACCTGGTGTCTATGATGTTAGACAAAGTATGCAGGGATTGTATTTACACAGACTCTCAGACAAATTTGAGTTTGATTTTAAAATTTACGGAATGGAATCTAAGTTTATTAACAAAGTGATGACTACTTGGCATAACACAACAGGAAGTTTAGGTGTGATCTTAAACGGTGTGAAAGGTACAGGGAAGACTATAACGGCTGAAATTGTTGCTAACAAAACAGAGTTGCCTATTATTCTGGTGGGAACAAATTATCCAGGGTTAGTAGCATTTCTTAGTGAGATTCAACAAGATATCACAATTGTTATTGATGAGTACGAAAAAGTATTCAAGAGTAATGATTTTGGACTTTATGATGATGAAGATGATGAAGAAGGTAGTAAGAAAAGTGGTGGGGATACCACATTATTAGGTTTAATGGATGGAACTTATAAAACATCCTATAGAAAGTTATTCTTACTTACTACTAATAAAATGTGGATCAATGAAAATATGATAAACAGGCCAGGTAGAGTGAGATATATAAGAAAATTTGAGGATCTTGAGTTATCTCAAATCAAAGAAATTGTAGAAGATTGTCTCTTAGACAAGAAGTTCACTGAAGATATATTACTATACCTTAAGAAGCTCAAACTTATTACAGTTGATATAGTAAAAGCAGTTATCTCTGAAGTTAATATCTTTAATGAGCCACCTGAAGAATGTTGTAAAGATCTGAATATCAAACTTAAAGAAGTTGAATACACTGTTATTAAGCTTCCTAAGACAGGTAAGAAAGAAGAAATTTTACATAGTCGTGTAGACCAATCTGTACTTCAGCAACTAATAACAGGAAGATTAAGAGTGGGTAATTACTTAAGTATAGAGGATAATGACTACTATATTGCTGAAAAGCCTGATCATAGGAGTGGAATTTATGTTGTAAATGAAACAGGACATCACGGACCACATAAGGATAATTTCAAAATAAAGATTAAGAAAGAGTCAGGAACTCATAGATCTTTCATGTTCTAAGATATTTAGTATCTTTATATTATTACAGGCTATTTTTCAGTTACTTCTATGGAACTTACTGTTAAGCTTTCCTGTATATTTACGGGGTGGAGTAGAGGTAGCTCACTGATGTTATAAGCTCAGGACCTATTATGGCTCGCCCAGTTCGATTCTGGGTCCCCGTGCAAAATAATCAGTGGATAACTCCACGGACTATGGAGGGTCATCTCATTCTTTGAGACCCCTCCTCTGCTGGTTAACTTTTTTATTTTAAAACTCAATATATGAATATAAAACCAGGAGTATATGTTAATATACTAGATCTCTATAAGAAGTCTAGTGATTTTAAGCAAGCTTTTGATATGGATAAGGGAAAAGATATAGTAAACTATATGGATGATTACTCTGATAGAGATGGTATTGTGGCTGCTGTTCTACAGGATGTCCTGTATACAGGAACATACAAGTTCAAGGTATCTAAGCACCATCATTGGAGAGAAGTTCAGATTCAAATCATAAAGAAATAACCTCTAAAAGTCAACCAGAACTAAATCATGGTATGCTCAACTTAAGATTCATGTAGAATAACAACTCTGGGCTAACAAGTCAGATAAGTTTCAGGTGTGAAACCTGGGATGCTCTTAACCATAAGGAGCGGATCATGATTCAGGAGCAATATTGTTAGAAACACAAAATTTAATTACATACTATAGAAGAGACACAAGGCTTTATGCTGTTGACCTCAATAGTGAAGAAATGATGTTAGATTGTTAGTGGCTATTATAAACTTACTTCTAAAACATGGAATTTTCAGTTTATAGCTTTTCCACTAAATTTTTAGTAGTGATGCTTGTTCTTAGAATCGTAATTTAATAAATTATAGGTAATAAAAGTATAGTAATATATTTTCTAAGGAGCAAATCTATGCTATATAGGACAAACCTCTGTACAGATGGCTAAGCTGCTAAAATTATTAGGGTTATACTTGTACTAGAATCGGGTTTTCCAGTCTAGGAGGGTTAGCCCTAAACTTATTTACAGGATATTATTTTAAGTGCTCAAAACCGCCAAACCTAGTGAGGTGAGCTGTCTAGGTTATTAGTATCCTGTATATTTTTGGTAGTTCTTGTTTGTGTCATGAACCTGTGCACGGGCAAATCAAGACAGTTCAAGATATTTGATTTATGTGAAATTCATAAGAGGTAGGGGAGATGCCACCCTTTCAATATTGATAAGAACTACTAAATTTTTTGGCAGCTGATGTTTGTCCTTAGAGAGTACTGAGTAAAGACACAAGTCTAGGGAGCAAGTACTTATCCAGACAAAATCGTATAAGTATGACTAAGCTGCCAATTTTTGATAATCTCTGGCTTGTGCTGGCAGACTTAGGTCTAGCTGAGCAGTTCAAGATCTTGCGTAACTTTGTGAAAGTCATAATCTACATGGGGAATTAGAAAGCACGTCCCTTGCAATGATTGGCAAGATTATCAAATATGTAGGGGTAGCTCAAATGGTAGAGCCCAAGCATCGTCTTGGAGATGTTAGTTCGAGGCTAACTTCCTACACTTAAAAAATTTAAAACTATGATGAGTCCATACAATTTTGCTGATCTATGTATATCAGCACATAAGAATACTAATCATTATTACGACAAATACTTACCTTATGAGTTTCATTTAAGGATGGTAATTCAAGTATTTCAGGATTTTAAGCATCTGATACCTGGTGATATGCGGGAAATAGTAGAAAAAGCCTGTTGGGGCCATGATCTTATTGAAGATACAAGAGTGTCATATAGTGATATAGTAAAATGGGATTGTCAACTTACGGCTGATCTCATATATGCTGTAACTAATGAAAAAGGAAGAAATAGAGAAGAAAGAGCAAATAGTAATTATTATACAGGAATAAAGAGTACACAATTTGGAGTATTTGTCAAATTATGTGATAGAATAGCTAATATTCAATACTCTAAGCTTACAAAAAGTAGAATGTTCGAACTCTATAAGAAGGAAAATCGTGAATTTGATAATAGACTTTTTAATAGAGAATATGAACAAATGTTCCTTTTGAAGGATAAACTTCTGGAAAGCATGTAAAACTCAGAATAAATAAATTTGGGTATTTAGGGTAAATTGTGTATATTTTATAATAAATATACAACTATGAGTGATGCAGTAATAATATCAATAATCAGTGGTATAGTAGCCATACTTAGTCTTGGGATGACTTTATTAGTTAATCTGAGAATAGCTAGGATAACAGCTAGTCAAAAAGTATTAGCAGAGAGTCAAGATAACCTACATAGGCAAATCAATTCAAGAATGGATGAATTACTAGCATTAACTAGAAAAGATAGCAAAGCTGAAGGTAAAGCTGAGGAAAAAGCTGATAATGAAAGTAAATCTAAAATTATTTAGTATATTTGGATGGTCCTGTGGCAGAATGGCTAATGCAATAGGATTTCAACCCTATTTTGTGCTGGTTCGATCCCAGTCAGGATCTCAAAAATCATTATTTATGTCAAACTGGCCAAGTAAACGTAAAAAGTCTGGAAGAAGTCACATTGCCAAAGTTGGTATGATAGGAATGGGTGACAAGTCCGGAACAGGAAAAAAGCTTTCATCAGGAAAGATAAGAGCTAAAGAAAAAGAAGCTCTTAGAAAAGAAACAGAAGAATTAAATAACAAAACAAACACAGTAGATTATGTTGTGAATTGCAAGAACATGCTAAACTGGTCATAGTAACCAGAAAAGACATGACAGCAGGCTATAGAGCCGTACAAAGTACACATGCTGCCATTAATTTTATTTTTGAACATCCGGTAAGAGCCGGACCTTGGTGGAAGGAATCCAATTATTTAGTACAACTGGAGGTCAACAATGAAGATGAGCTTAAAGCCCTGATTCAGAAACTTGACCGACATCAGTTGTGCTATTCTGCTTTTAGGGAACCTGATATAGGTAACCAGATAACAGCAGTAGCAATAGAACCAAGTGAGATAACTCAGAAGTTAGTTAGAAAATTACCATTATTATTCAAAAATAAAATAAATGAAACAGAAAAATATAGCACTCAAAACGCTTGCAATGAAAGCCAGAGTGTACAATAAGATAAGAACCTTTTTATATAAGCAGCTTTTAGACAAGATTCCTGATCAATCCAAAATTGATTTCTTTAATGAGTTATTTGAAATGAATCGTCAAACTCATTGTGAATTAAGAGATTATAAAAGGAAACGGAAGGATCAAAAGAAGCTTATGTTAGAGAGGATGGCAGCTCCTCCTACTAAATCAATGAAGAAAAAACTGAGACAATACTATGAAAAAACAGTTAAAAAAGTACCTCAAGAAATTAGGAAAGAAGCTGAAGAAAAAGGGCTTATCTGATAAAGCTAAAATCATCAATAAATATAAGTGTCTATGAGTACTAATTTTGCAGTCAAAATACCTAATGAATTTGGATTTATAACTTTAATAGGAATAAAGTATATAGGTGCTGATGATACTCCTTCATTTAGTGTTAACATACAAAATCTTGATATTTTTGAGAAGTTGCCTGATAATTGTCCTGTAGTTGCTCTTAATGGTGATTCTGAGGATATAAGAACAATGAAAGATATAAG
>Ga0184624_10000250_pt1 | contig 13110 bp, 11 predicted proteins | sample PLM3_5_b1_FD_133157 | JGI IMG/M metagenome (GOLD analysis project Ga0184624, IMG submission 133157) | Groundwater sediment microbial communities from an aquifer in East River, Colorado, USA - PLM3_5_b1 | ecosystem: Environmental > Terrestrial > Soil > Riparian zone | place: USA: East River...
TTCGGTCCTGAGGTCCCTGGACGTGCGAATGAACTCATAGGGCTCGAGCACGCCGCCTTTCGGAAGAACCGCCAGCGGCGCATCCGCGCCGTAGAAATAATTGCCCAAGCCGCTCCGGTTGACATCGTCCATGTCGACGTTGACGACAGAGGCGGCGAAGCCGTCGACGCGTAGCTTCTTGTGACGGAACACGCCGCGCACGGCGTCGAACGAGCGCGCGGTGTTGAGCCAGTTGGCGTGCCCGACGAGCCGCTGGTCACCGAACACCAGTTCCTGCCGTCCCCCGCGAAGCGCAACGCGACTCTTGTCGAAATTGCCGACGTCCACATGCGCGAATCGGACGTCGAGCTGATCGCGGAATGGGGCGCCGACTGTAACGGCGTTGCGGCCTTCGACGCGCGCGTCCTGCGCCTGAACTGCGGCGCTCAACCACGGTTTCATCGAGAACCTTGCCGTTACACGAAAGCGATTCAACCAGTAGAGATCCTCGCGATCGTCGGCGAAGCCGCCGCCAGTAAATCCTTCGAGACGTCCTCGATACTCGACCCCTAGGCGCACCCACGTCGGCAGATCCACGTTTGCAAATGCCGTTGGCGGCTTCTGCGTTGAGGGTATCGGCTGCGGCGACGGGACCTGTGCCGCCGCTGGAAGAGAGGATGCAACGAGACCGGCGAGCATGAAGACAGTCGCGGCGCGAATTCTCATGCGCAGACTGTTGAGCAACACGGATGCCACACGGGTTTTTGTTGAGACGCAGCAAAAACCCCAGTGGAAAGCGTAAAGGGAAGACGACTGACGGCGAACTGAAGCAGACGGAAATGTTCATCGGTGATTTGTCAGGCAACGATTGTGTCGATTTGCTTTTTGAGAAATACATCGGCCGCGTGCAATGCGACTTCTCATCAAGCGGATCGCGCACATTTGCGTGCGTATTTGTCGATGTGTATTCCCACGACCGACATTCGTGAAGATTTCAAAATTGATGCGCGCGGTCCGAGGGGCCATTCCAACCGCAGATGAGAGGCATGGCCCTTGCTCTCTGCCACGCCAAGAATGGATTCGGTCACGACCGCCGTATCGACTCACTGTCCTTACTGCGCGCTTCAATGCGGCATGGACGTCACGTGCGATGGCGATCGGATCGAGGTTACGGGCAACAAGAGATTTCCCGTCAATGAAGGTGGGCTGTGTCTCAAGGGATGGACCGCAGCCGAAACCATTCGGCATCCCGAGCGCCTGCTGTCGCCTCTCGTGCGAAGCGCGGCAGGCGCGCTCGACCCTGCGTCGTGGCAAGACGCGATCGATCGGATAGCCACGGCGATTCACGCGACGCAGGCAGCCTACGGCCGCGATGCTGTTGGCGTGTTCGGCGGCGGCTCGCTCACCAATGAGAAGGCGTACCTGCTAGGGAAGTTCGCTCGCGTCGCACTGGGCACGTCGAACATCGACTACAACGGCCGGTTCTGCATGTCATCGGCTGCGGCGGGAGCGTCGAAGGCGCTGGGGCTCGATCGCGGCCTTCCGTTCCCTCTCGAGGACATCCCGCACGCCGAAGCCATCCTGCTCGTGGGCGGGAATCTGGCCGAGACGATGCCTCCCGTCATGAGGTATTTCGAGGCTCAACAGCGCAACGGCGGCGCGCTGATTGTGGCCGACCCCCGCCGCTCGCCCACCGCGCAGTGGGCGAAGCTGCATCTGGCGCTGCGTCCGGGCTCTGATGCGGCGCTGGCCAACGGCCTCGTCCATGTGTTGATTCGAGATTCACTGGTCGATCGTTCCTACATAGACAGCCGTACCGAGGGATTCGACGAAGTGCGGCAGCTCGCTGCTTCGTATTGGCCGGAGCGAGTCGAGACGCTCACCGGCGTTCCGCAGGGACAGATCGTCGAAGCCGCTCGCATTCTCGGAGAGGCGCGCACCTCGATGGTGCTGACAGCGCGCGGCGCCGAGCAGCAGTCCCGCGGAGTCGACAACGTCCTCGCGTTCGTCAATATCGCGCTGGCCTTGGGGAAAGTGGGAACGCCGTTCAGCGGCTACGGGACCATCACCGGCCAGGGAAACGGCCAAGGTGGCCGGGAGCACGGGCAGAAAGCCGACCAGCTGCCGGGCTACCGCCACATTGACGATCCCGGCGCGCGCCGAGATGTCGCGGCCGTGTGGGGAATCCCGGAAAGTGAGCTGCCGGGGCCGGGCAAGTCGGCGTACGAGTTGATCGAATCGGCCGGGCAGCCTGATGGCATCCGGGCGCTCCTTGTCATCGGATCGAATCCGAGCGTCTCGGCGCCAAACGGGTCGAAAGTGGCCGATTGCCTCGGACGTCTCGACTTTCTCGCGGTAGCCGACTTTTTTCTATCAGAGACGGCCAGCGTGGCAGACGTCGTGCTGCCTGCCGCGCAGTGGGCGGAGGAGGACGGCACCGTCACCAACCTCGAGGGCCGTGTCATCCGCCGCCGGCGTGCGATCGATCCGCCAGGTCAGGTGCGGACCGACATCGACATTCTGTGCGCCATCGCGCGGGCGCTCGGTAAGTCCGCGCACTTCGCTTTTGGCGATCCCGAGTCGGTGTTCGAGGAATTGCGCGCGGCGACTCGCGGCGCGCCCGCTGACTATTCGGGCATCTCGTACGAGCGCATCGAACGCGAGGACGGCATATTCTGGCCGTGCACGTCCGAGTCTCATGCAGGCACGCCGCGCCTGTTCGAGACGACGTTTCCCACGCCGAACGGACGTGCTCGCTTTCACGCGGTCGAATACCTGGGCCCGGCGGAGGTGCCCGACGAGCAATTTCCGCTGTATCTGACCACCGGCCGTCTGCTCGCTCACTATCAGTCGGGAACGCAGACGCGGCGCGTGGCTCAGCTCGTCGACGCCGCGCCGGAAGCCATCGCCGAAATTCATCCTCACGTCGCGAAGCATCACGGCCTGGTCGACGGTGCTCGCATGGTTCTTCGAACGCGCCGCGGTTCGGCGGTGTTCACCAGTCGAATCTCCGCCGATATCCGTCCCGATACGATTTTCGTTCCCTTTCACTGGCCCGGCGAATCGTCTGCCAATCGCGTCACGAACGACGCGCTCGATCCGGTCAGCCGCATGCCCGAGTTCAAGGTGTGCGCCGCACGAATCGACACCGATGAGTAAAGAGCGCCTGGTCGTCATCGGCAACGGCATGGCGGGCGCGCGGTTTGTCGACGATCTCCTCGGGCGCGGAGGCGGCGACCGCTTCGACGTCGTGATGTTCGGCGACGAACCGTGTGGCAACTACAACCGCATTCTTCTGTCGAGCGTGCTCTCGCGCAGCCACAAGCCCGATGACATCTTCATCAACCCGATGTCCTGGTACGCGGCCAGGCATATCACGCTGCATGCAGGCAGGAGGATCGAACGGATCGACGTGCGCGCCAGGCAGGTAGTCACCGCTGACGGCCTGACCGAACATTACGACAAGCTGATCATCGCAACCGGCAGCAGCCCCATCATTCCGCCTCTCGCCAACGTCCGCGACGAGCAGGGCACGTTCAAGCACGGCGTCTTCGTGTTTCGAACACTGGACGATTGTGAGCGCATCATGCGCGCGGCGGCGGCCGCGCGCACGGCCGCAGTGATCGGCGGAGGGTTGCTGGGGCTGGAAGCGGCCCGCGGCCTGCTGAACTGGGGTCTCGAGACGCACGTGATCCATCTGATGCCGCACTTGATGGAGGCGCAGCTCGATCCTGGCGCGGGCGATGTGCTTCGCCGGCAATTCGAACAGATGGGACTCGTCACACACCTGGCCACGCGGACGACCGGCATCCTCGGAAACGGACATGTCGCGGGTCTCGAGTTCGCCGATGGCAGCCGCCTGAATTGCGACCTGGTCGTGATCGCCGCAGGTATCCGTCCCAATGCGACGCTGGCGGCCGATGCAGGCCTGACCGTCAACCGGGGCATCGTCGTGGGAGACGATCTCGCGTGCCGTGCCGGCGATGTGCCTGTTCCCGATGTGTTTGCCGTGGGCGAGTGCGCCGAACACAGGGGCCGGGTGTACGGGTTGGTCGCGCCGCTGTGGGAGCAGACGGCGCGGCTCGCCGACCGCCTCAGCGGGCGAAATCCTGACGCTGTGTATGTCGGATCGTCCGTGTCCACCAAGCTGAAAGTCATGGGCGTCGATCTCGCGGTGATGGGCGACAAGGAGCCCGTGGGGGAAGACGACGAGGTAGTGAGCTATAGCGAGCCCTCGCGAGGCATCTACAAGAAGCTCATCGTCCGCAACGGTCGCCTCGTCGGGGCGATCGTCCTTGGCGATGGGGCTGTCGTGCCGTCAGTGCTGCAGACGTTCGCGTCGGGATTGCCCCTGCACGACAACCGCGCCGAGATTCTCTTTGCGCCGGCAAGCACTGCCCCGGCCATGGTCGCGATGCGGCGAAGACGACTCCGGACACCGCGCGCGTCTGCGATTGCCACGACGTATCGAAGGCGCAGATTATCGAAGCGGTCCTGGGCGGCGCTCGAAGCGTCCAGGCGGTATGCGACGTCACACGCGCGTCAACCGGGTGCGGCTCCTGCAGGCCCGAAGTGGAGGCCATCGTCACGCTCGCATGCCAGGGTCTCGAGAAAGCGATCGTCCCTCAGGATTTCGGCCCTGTCGTCACGACATTGGCTACGGCCGAGGACGCCGGCCCGCCCCACGCCGCTCCAGATATCACGCTCAACAAGGTCGAGCGCTTCAAGCGCGACAAGGATGGCCTCGACGTCGAAGCCGACATCCAGCGATTTGTGCGCGATGGGTGGGAAGCGATCGACGAATCCGATCGTGAGCGGCTGAAATGGCTGGGAGTGTTCTTTCGCCGGCAGACGCCGGGCCGCTTCATGATGCGCATCCGCATGCCGAACGGCTTCACGAATGCCGAGCAGCTCAGCGTCATCGCCGAGCTGAGCCATGAATGCGGAACCGGGTTCGTCGATTTGACCACGCGGCAGCAGGTTCAGCTGCGGGGATTTGCCGTCGGCGACCTGCCGCATATCTGGGAGCGGCTGACTGAAGTGGACCTCGTGTCGCTGCAGACGGGCATGGATAACATCCGCAACATCATCGGGTGTCCCGTCGCAGGGCTGACAGAGGATGAGCTGTTCGATGCGTCCCGGGTCGTGAGCGAGTTCAACCAGGCTTTTCTTCGGAACAAGGCGTTCACGAATCTGCCGCGAAAGTTCAACGTCGCGATTACGGGCTGCACCGAGAATTGCACGCACGGAGAAACGCAGGATTTGTCGCTGACGCCGGCGATCAAGATCATCTCCGGCGAAGAGGTAAAAGGCTTCAACATCGCCATCGGCGGAAAGATCGGATCGGGCGGGTTGCGGCCCGCGACGCCGCTCGGCGTGTTCTGCCGCCCTGAGGATGCGGCAGGATTGTGCAGCCATATCACGCTCATCTTTCGCGACTACGGCCCGCGCCGCGCGCGTAACCGAGCGCGGCTGGCATTTCTCGTCGAAGAGTGGGGGATAGACAAATTCCGGCGGGAGCTGGAACGCCGCGTAGGCGAGCGGCTGCTGCCGCAAGGCCGGGATGCGCGGACCACCCGGCATCACGATCACCTCGGCATCTCGCGGCAGAAGCAATCGGGGCTGTGCGCGGTCGGCCTCAATGTCCCGGTCGGCCGAATCACCGCGGACCAGCTGTCCGGCCTCGCGCGAATTGCGCGGCGCTACGGCAACGGCGACGTCCGGGTCACCACGAGCCAGAACGTCATCGTCCCGAACGTGCCGGAACACGCTCTGACCGACATGACCAGCGAGCCTCTCTTGCGCGAATTGCGTCACGACCCGACCGACATGATGCGCGGCCTCGTCAGCTGCACTGGGATCGACTACTGCCACATGGCGCTCATCGAAACCAAAGCGCTGGCCATGAAGACAGCGCGCGAGCTCGACGAGCGGCTGGGTCCGGGGAAGAAACTCCTGACCATGCACTGGTCCGGATGTCCTGCGGGATGCGGTAACCATACCGGCGCCGACATCGGGTTGCTCGGCAAGAACGTCAAGATTGGCGACGAGATTGTCGACGCGGTCGACGTGTTCGTGGGAGGCCAGTCGGGCCCGAATGCGAAGGCCGGCACCAGGATCCTCGAGGACGTGCCGTGCAGCGACTTGCCGCGCGTGCTCGAGCAAGTGATCCCTTACATCAGCAACAAGCGAGGCGCCAGAGGTCTCAAGAAGGACGTGACCATTGGTGTCGCTGCCAAAGCGTGACGGCCTTCGCGGGGTTCGGGTCGCGCTGCTCGAGGCGCGAATGGGCACAGAGCTCGCAGAGCTCGTGAGGCGTCATGGTGGTGCCGTGCGGTCTGCGCCGGCGGTCCGCGAAGCCCCCCTGGATTGCTCCGCCGTCGTCTCTGACTTTCTGGATCGCATCCGCACGCCTGCACGCCGCGTGCATGTGTTCCTCACGGGCGCCGGCGCCACGGCGCTGTTTCAAGAGGCGGAGCGCCAAGGTCAACTGCCGTTCATCGTCGAATCAATCAACTCTGGCACCATCATCTGTCGCGGCCCGAAGCCCACCGCCGCTCTCAAACGCTATGGATTGAGCACGATTGCGACCGCGGCATCGCCGTATACGAGCCGTGAATTGCTCGAGGCGATGGCAGGCATTGATCTCGCGGGCGCGGAAGGCACGCTGGTGCACTATGGTGAGCGCAACGAGTCGCTCAGCCACGACCTTCGGCAGAGAGGCGCCGCCTTGAACGAGCTATGCCTGTATGAGTGGCGACTGCCAGAAGATGTCGGTCCTTTGCAGGACCTGGCGCATGGCCTCGTGAAGTTCGAGGTCGACGCCGTCATCTTCACGAGCCAGGTGCAGTGGAAGCACCTGTTTCATGTAGCGACGGCTCTTGGTTTGGGCGACGCCGTCGTTCACGCGCTGAATAGCAACATCGTCGTGGCCGCCGTCGGGCCAATCTGCTCCGCGGCGCTGCACGCAGCGGGTGTCCATCCGCACGTGGTACCTGACAACCCGAAAATGGGTCCTCTGGTCGCGGCGCTCGCGGAGCACTTCACCAAAGTTCGTTACGTCCAGACGGGTGGAGGTTGAATCGTCTCTTCCGGTGTCCGGCCCGGATCGGGCCGGCCCGATCCTTCGAGACGGCTGATCGCGCGCACGCTCATGTCGTGATCGCAGACGATTTGGCACGACAGCCGGACGCCTGAAAGTCCGCGCTGCTCGAGCCGTTCCTTTTCCGCTGCCGTCATCGCCGACGGCTCCCCATCGATGAATTCAATGCGGCACGTGGTGCAACGGGCATTGCCGCCGCACGCGTGCAGGATGTCGACCTTTGCGTCCTGCTCGATAGCCAGGACAAGGCGCTTGTTGTCGGCGACGTCGAACGTTCCATAACTCTCAACTGTCAGTTTGGGCATGGCACATTCTATCTGGTTGGCGGTTGGTAGTTCCGGGCCGCCGTCGCCGTGATCGCTTTTGTCGGGAATCACATGCGCGAGCTTTGGCTGATTCATCTGCCTCATCAGTGCCTGGATCTCTTCCGGCCGCATGGGTGAGCCCACGAGCGCCGCATACTCGAGCATCGCGCACGCGAGAATCGTGCGCAGTCGTGAAGGTAGACGCATAGCTTTTTTCCTGCTGCGGTAGTGCTCAACTGCGGTAGGTCAACTGCGGTGGTGCAACTGCGGTAGTGCTCAACTTAAGTTGAGCCCTACAGACGTTGAGCCCTACGAATCAAACGTAGTGAGGAGAGCTATGCGAGAGGGGGCGCGCGCGGTGATTGAAGGTCGACGACAGGGGCAGTGGGAAGTGCAACGGCCTCGATTGAGGGAGCCGGAGCCGGTGTCGGAGTCCAGAAAAGGGCGTCGATCGGCGACTGCGCGTCGAGTACCGCGAACATCGGCACCGCGGCGATCGCCGTAACGGCGAAGATCGCGATGCAGACAATGGCGACGACGGCGACGCGCGACCTCATTGAATGCATCTTAAGTGTTCTCGCGCGTCCATTCCAGCAAATCTGCGGGCTGGCAGTCGAGCTCGCGGCAAATGGCTTCGAGCGTGGAAAAACGAATGGCGCGCGCCTTGTTGGTCTTCAGCACGGACAGGTTCGCGATCGTCATGCCGATGCGGTCGGCCAGCTCGGTGAGCGTGATACGACGGTCGAGCAGGAGATGGTCGAGTTTGACGCGGATGGCCATCTGCTCCTCAGATCGTCAGTGACTGGTCTTCATCCAGGCGCGTTCCTGTCCTGAACACTTCCGCGATCGCGAGAATGATCAACCCGTGAATGATCGTCGCGAGCTCACCGGCGATGACGGCGAACGCAATCCACCTGATTCGAGCTGCGTTGGCTGGCACGAACGGCCGGCCATCGCGCAACGTGCGGGTCACCGCGCGTAGCTGGCCGACCACAAAGAGGACGGCGGCGAGCATGAGGGCGAGACCCGCGAGCGCCGGGGCGACGAGCGACGCACCCGGCGGTGGGGAGAACTTCAATGACCCGCGGGCGTTCTCGATTTGCGCGCGCTCGATGCCCAGGGACGGGGCGCTGACAGGAAGCGCTTGCGCATCGATACTCAATGACACAGGGATGTCGACCGTCCCACTCCGGATATCGTGGAAAGCGGAGAGGGCGGCCAGGCCGAACGCGAGCACCAAAGAGAGGGCCACGACGCACCGGGCCACGTTGAGGACGACGACCAGACACGCCGAAACGGATGTCTTTCGCATGGCATCGTTATACAATAAATATATATCGATATACAATAAATATTTACCGATAAACGATTCCTACTCTCTTTGCGGATGTACAATAGCTTCATGAAACGGCAGCCCTCTCTCAAAGGCCGGAGGCGACTCTCGGACTCAGCTGACGGGGCAGACGTCTACAGGTCGGTGTCGATTGAACCGTCCCGGGTCCCGCGACGGAAGCAGATCGAGCACCCGGATTCCCGCGCTGCCGATGGGCAGCAGAATTGGGACTGGGACGATGCCGCGGGCGAGTTCGTCGGACAGCATCCTCGCCGGTGATTCCCCAGCAGCACCCCGATCTTCAGCGGGCGACAGACCAGTCCGTCCAGAGCGAGCTCGAGCGCGAGGTCGCCCGGCGCCGCACGTTCGCCATCATCTCGCACCCCGACGCCGGCAAGACGACCCTGACGGAGAAGCTGCTGCTGTACGCCGGCGCCATCGAGCTGGCCGGCGCCGTTCGTGGCCGTAAAGATCGAAAGGCCGCGACATCCGACTGGATGGAGCTGGAGCAGCAGCGTGGCATCTCCATTACGTCGGCCGCGCTCGAGTTCGAGCTACAGGGCCGCCGCGTGTCGCTGCTCGATACTCCAGGCCACAAGGACTTCAGCGAAGACACCTACAGGGCGCTGATCGCGGCCGACAGCGTCGTGATGGTGATTGACGCGGCGAACGGCGTCGAGTCGCAGACGCGAAAACTGTACGAAGTCTGCCGGCGGCATCGCCTGCCCATCCTGACCTTCGTCAACAAGTTCGACCGGCCCGCGAAGGACCCGCTCGCTTTGATGGACGACATCGAGACGACCCTTGGCATCGCGGCGGCGCCGGTGAACTGGCCTGTGGGTGATGCGGAGCAGTTCCGTGGCGTGTACGACATCCAGGGCCAGAAGCTGCATCTTTACGAGCGCGAAGCGCAGGGGCAGTATCGTGCGCCGGTCGATATCTCCGCGATCGACGCCCCCGAAGCTCGCGAGGTCATCGGCGAGCGGGTGTATGCCCATTTCAGAGAATCGCTCGATGTGATCCGTTCGGCTGGAACGCACTTCGACATCGACGAGTACCTCGCGGGCATTCAGACGCCGGTGTTCTTCGGCAGCGCGCTGACCAACTTCGGTCTCGAGCCGTTTCTGCAGGCGCTGGTCGAGCTCGCGCCGCCGCCGTCGGCCCGGCCGAGCGATTCCGGCGTCGTAACTCCGACCGACGACAGGTTCACCGGCTTCGTCTTCAAGATTCAGGCGAACATGGATCCGCGCCATCGCGATCGCGTCGCGTTCGTGCGCGTGTGCTCGGGCCGCTTCGAGAAAGACATGGTCCTGTCCAACAGCCGTGTGGGCAAGCAGCTGCGGGCTTCGCGCGCGTATCGCTTTTTCGGTCGCGACCGCGAAACCATCGAAGTCGCGTACGCCGGCGACATCCTCGGCCTCGTCAATCCCGGGCAGTTTGCCATCGGCGATACGGTGCACACTGGTCAGCCGCTGAAGTTCCAGGGCGTGCCCCGTTTTCCGGCGGAACACTTCGGGCGCGTGCGGCTCAAGGACACGCGGTACAAACAGTTCGACGAAGGCCTCAAGCAGCTCGAAGAGGAAGGGCTGATGCAGGTGTTCTACAGCGCGTCCGGGCGTCGCGAGCCGATCGTCGGCGTGGTTGGACAGCTGCAGCTCGACGTCATTACCAGCCGACTTCGCAGCGAATACAACGTGGACGTGGCAATCGAGCCCGCCACCTATACCGCGGCGCGATGGCTTGCCGATCCGCTGGCAAAATTCACCCTCGGCGGGCAGGGCACCGTAGCCGCCGACCGACTCGAGCGGAAGATCATCCTGTTCAGCTCGCAATGGGAGCTGGACTACTTCGTGCGACAGCATCCTGCGGTCGAATTACTCGCCGAATCGCCGCAGGCATGATTTCATTCTCAAAAATCAGCAAGCAGTACGGCAAACAGGTGTTGTTTGTCGACGCGTCGTTCCAATTGAACGAGGGGGAGAAGGTCGGCCTCGTCGGGCCGAACGGATCCGGCAAGACAACGCTCTTCCGGATGATCACCGGAGAAGAGAGCGCGGACGACGGGGACGTGTCGGTCCCGCGAAAGGTGACGATCGGGTACTTCAGGCAGGACGTCGAGGAAATGTCCGGCCGCTCGGTGCTCGACGAAGCGATTGCCGGCAGCGGACGTCTGGGCGCGCTGCACCACGAGCTCGAAGACCTGCAGCACGCGATGTCGGATCCAGCCAAGGCGGATGCGCTGGATGCCGTGCTCGAACGTTTTGGCGTCGTGCAGGAAGAGTACGAGCATCTCGGCGGCTATGCGCTCGAGAGCCGCACGCGCGAGATTCTGCACGGGCTCGGCTTCGACGACGAGCGGATTGACGGCGACGTCGGGGCGCTCTCGGGCGGATGGAAGATGCGCGTGGCGATGGCGCGCGTGTTGTTGGGGGAGCCCGACATCCTGCTGATGGACGAGCCCACCAACCATCTCGACATCGAGTCGATCATCTGGCTCGAGGACTTTCTGAAATCGCGGACCGGCGGCCTGCTCATGACCTCGCACGATCGCGAATTCATGAACCGCATCGTCTCGAAGATCGCCGAGATCGACGGCGGCGAGATCACCACCTACTCAGGGAACTACGACTTCTACGAGCGCGAGCGCGCGATACGCGAGACCAATCGCGAGGCGGCATATGCGCGGCAGCAGGCGATGTTCGCCAAAGAGCAGCGGTTTATCGATCGCTTCCAGACCCACGCCGCGAAGGCGGCGCAGGTGCAGAGCCGCGTCAAGGCGCTGGACAAGATCGAGAAGATCGAGCTGCCGAAAAAGCGCCGCATCGTGAAATTCGACTTTCGTCAGCCGCCGCGGTCGGGCGACCAGGTGGCGACGCTCGAACATCTGACCAAGCGGTACGGCAAGCGAACGGTGCATCAGGATCTCAGCCTCAACATCAGGCGCGGCGAGCGCTGGTGTGTGATGGGCAAGAACGGCGCCGGGAAGTCGACGTTGCTGAAGATGGTCGCTGGCGCGGTTCCGCCGGACGAAGGCCAGGTGACGCTCGGCGCCAGCCTCAAAATGGGCTACTTCTCACAGCAGGCGCTCGACGTGCTGAATCCGGACCTGACAATCGAAGAGCAGCTGCAGCGGGATTTTCCGCACGAGTCGATCGGCGTTCTACGCAGCCTCGCGGGGGCGTTTCAGTTCTCAGGGGACGACATCGACAAGAAAATCCGGATGCTCTCCGGCGGCGAGAAAACCAGGCTCGTGATGGCGCGCATGCTGCTGAATCCTCCGAACTTCCTGGTGCTCGACGAGCCGACCAATCACCTCGACCTTGCGACGAAAGAAATGCTGCTCGAGTCGCTCAGCGGATTCGACGGGACAATGCTCTTCGTCTCGCACGATCGCGCTTTTCTGCGCGCGCTGAGCAACCGTGTGCTGGAGCTGGGCGGGGAGTCTGGAACGGAGACGGCGCCTCACTTGTATCCCGGGTCGTACGTCGAATACGTCGAGCGCACGGGGCACGAAGCGCCGGGAGTGCATCGGTAAATCAGGGCCTGTGTTTAGCCGTTGGTCGTGTAATCGAACGTCAGTTTGTCGTCCGCGACGCCAATCGTCACCGTCCCGCCGTTTTCCAATTTCCCAAATAGAATCTGGTCCGTCAGCGGGTCGCGCACTTCGCGCTGGATGATGCGGCCCAGCGGCCTGGCGCCCATCTTCGGGTCGTAGCCTTTCTTCGCGAGCCACGTACGTGCGGCGGGCGACAGCTCGATCGCCACCTTTCGATCTTTCAACTGGCTTTCGAGCTGCATCACGAACTTCTCGACGATGGTTTCCATCGCCTCGGGGCTCAGCGGCTTGAACGTCACGATCGCATCGAGACGATTGCGGAACTCCGGGCTGAAGACGCGATCGACTGCCGTCTTCGCCTTCCCGTCCGGCCCGATGTCGCCGAATCCGATGGAGCCGGCGCTCATCTCGCGCGAGCCGGCGTTCGACGTCAGGATCAGCACGGTATTGCGGAAGTCCGCCTTCCGTCCGCTGTTGTCGGTCAGCGTCGCGTGATCCATCACCTGTAACAGGATGTTGTAGATGTCTTCGTGCGCCTTCTCGATTTCGTCGAGCAGGACGACGCTGTAGGGATGCGTGCGAACGGCGTCGACGAGCTGGCCGCCCTGCTCGAAGCCGACGTATCCGGGTGGCGCGCCGATCAGCCGCGCGACGGCGTGCTTCTCCATGTACTCGCTCATGTCGAAGCGGATGAACTCGTTGCCGAGGAGTAGCGCGAGCTGCTTGGCGAGCTCGGTTTTGCCGACGCCGGTTGGCCCTGTGAACAGGAAACAACCCGCCGGCCGCTCGGGGAGCGCAAGACCGGCGCGCGACCGCTTGATGGCCTGCGCGACAA
>Ga0184624_10000251_pt1 | contig 13089 bp, 12 predicted proteins | sample PLM3_5_b1_FD_133157 | JGI IMG/M metagenome (GOLD analysis project Ga0184624, IMG submission 133157) | Groundwater sediment microbial communities from an aquifer in East River, Colorado, USA - PLM3_5_b1 | ecosystem: Environmental > Terrestrial > Soil > Riparian zone | place: USA: East River...
ACACGCACGAAGCGCTGTTTCACTACTATCTTGGGAAGAAGTACGCCGGCCTGAAGATCGACGTCGTCATCACCGTTTGGGATCACGCGCTGAACTATGCGCTGGAGCATCGGGAGGAGTTATTCCCCGACACACCCCTGGTGTCACTGGTGACAAGGCCGCGGACGTTTCGATCGGATGCGCAGATCGCCCAAGTGACGGCAGGCGATCAATTCCTCGACACCACCAAGCTGGCGCTCGAACTGCACCCGAACGCGCACCGGGTTGTCGTCGTCGACGGATCGCTCCAGGCCAATGACGATGTGCAGAAAGAAATTACGGCGCAGCTTGCTTTGATGGGTCCAGACGTGCCCGTTGAGTACTTGCGAAATTTGCCGATCGCGAATCTCATCGAACGCGTAAAGAGGCTTCCGGCTGATTCCCTGATCCTGTTCATCCGACAGACGCTCAAAACTCCCACCCAGGCTACAACGCAGCAGGAAGCGCTGGAACAGCTCGTGGCTGTGGCGCGTGTTCCTATCTACGTAGGTGCGGAATCTCTCGTCGGTCGAGGCGTCGTCGGAGGAGTGGTGTTCAAGAACGACGCGATGGCCGAGCTGACAGCTGACAGCGCGATCCGTATCATGCGAGGCACGCCGGCAAGCGACATCGCCATTCGTAAGAGCCCGACGCTGCCGATGTTCGACTGGAGGCAGTTGCGGAAGTGGAACATCGATCTCGACCGGCTGCCGGCAGGGGCTGAAGTCAGGTTCCGTGAGTACACGTTTTGGCAGCAGAACCGGCGTTACGTCGCTGGTGCGATGGGCATTTTCCTGATCCAGAGCTGCCTCATAGCAGGACTGTTGCTTCAGCGATCGAGGCGGCGCCGGGCTGAGAGTGCGCTGCGCGTCAACGAACATGCGCTACAGGTGAGCCAGGAAGATACGCGCCGGCTAGCCGGCCGTCTGATCGCAGCCCAGGAAGTCGAGCGCGCGCGCATCGCCCGCGAGCTCCACGACGATGTGAGCCAGAAAGTCGCGCTGCTCGCGATGGACATCAGCCAGATCGCGCTCAGCGACGCGCCCGGCGTGCGCGGACGGGCGGACATCATGGCTGAGCGCGCAGCCGAGATCGGAACCGACCTGCACAATCTCTCGCACGAGCTGCATCCCGCAAAGCTGCAGATGCTGGGGCTCGTGCAGGCGACACAATTTCTCTGCCGCGATCTGGCTCAGCGCCATCGTCTCAGTATCGACTTCGTGCACGATTCCATGCCGTCAAGTGTGCCGCCCGATCCAGCGCTGTGCCTGTTCCGGATCACCCAGGAGGCGCTGCAGAACGTGGTGAAGCACAGCGGCGCGCGCAGCGCTGTTGTCCGGTTGACGGGTTCCGCGCAATCGTTGCAACTCGAAATTGCCGATTCAGGTGGGGGCTTCGATACAGCGAAGCTGGGGAATGGAATGGGATTGTTGAGTATGCAGGAGCGCGTGCATTTTCTCGACGGACAGATGACGATCCGGTCCAGGCCGGGAACGGGCACACGCATCGGGGTGCGCGTACCCATTGCGACGACTCAAGCGGCAACCAGTCACACCGCCGCACGAATCGCATAACGCCACGCGATTACGGGATCGGCACGACGAAGCGCTGCCCTTTCAGCGCATGCTGCAGCGCCGGTTTCAGCTCCGTCTCCATTGTCGATTTCACAACATAACCGGCGGCACCGACGGCCTGCGCGGCTTCCATGAACTCGGTGTCCTCGTGGACGGTGACGAACACGACTGGCGGCGCGGGCGGGTTCTCCTGCATCAGCCGGGCAAGCTCGAGGCCGCTCATCTCCGGCATCGAGATATCCATGACGACCACGTCGGGCCTCAGAATCGCGACCGCATCGAGCATGCGCGGGCCGTCTCTGATGGCTCCGACGATCGTATAGTCGCGGCCGAGCAGTCTCACCAGGCAATCGAGAATCGCCTGATTGTCGTCGACCAGCAGCACGCGTGGATTAGACAATGTGTTGCCGCACCGCAAACTGAATCAGCTCGGCGCTCGACTTGATGCCGAGCTGCTGCATCATGCTGTATTTGTGAAACTGAACCGTCCGTGGCGTCACGTTCAACATGTCGGCCACCTGCTTCATCGAATAGCCTTCGGCGAGCAGTTGCAGGACCTCGCGCTGGCGGGGAGTCAGCTGATGCAGCGGCTTCTTGTCCTGCGGCTGCATGAAGGAACCAACCAGACCTGCCGTGACCAGCGGCGTCACGTATGAACGTCCGCTGATCACCTCACGAATCGCAGTGGCAAGCTCGGCGGTTGCTGAGCGCTTCAGGAGATACCCGGATGCGCCGGCCCGGAACGCCTCGGCTGCAAGATCGGAATCCTCGTTCATCGTCAGGAACACCAGCTTGGTTGCCGGAAGCAGCTGTTTGATCTGCCGGCCCGCTTCGAGCCCGTTCAACAGCGGCATGCCGATATCCAGCACGATGACGTCGGGTTTCAGGCGCTGAGCGGCCTCGACCAGCTCCCGTCCGTCCGACACCGTCCCAACAACGTCGTATTCCGAGGCCAGCAGCTTTTCAAACGCTCCCAGAAGAAGCGTGTGATCGTCCGCCAGCAACACCCGCGTGGCACCCATCCCTGCCCCAATTATGCCGTAACCTCGAGCAGGTTACTTCTTCGCCGGCGTGAACCCCACCAGCAGCGCTTCTGTCCAGGTGATGTCGAGCCTGTCGCCCACCTTTACTTGTTTCAGCATGGCGACGTCCTCGACACGAGAGCTGTACTTCCAATTGTTGGGACCAGTGAGCGTGATCGACGGAATCTTCATGTCGATCGCCGTAATCGTCGCGGTGATTGTCCGCTGCACCGCGGCAGTGCCGCCTGGCGAGACGCCGGGAGTTTTCGTGAGGGCGTCTTTGGCGGTGTCGACATCCTTTTCGCCGGGTTTCTTCACGCGCAGCACGATATTGTCGTAGTACCGCGCCGTCAGTGTGTCGCCAACCTTGATCGCGTCAAAACGCTCGACTTCCTTCGGTGCGACAAGGGTTTCGTACGTACCGTCGGCAAGCTTGAGCGACAGCGTCCGCGTCGCAGTGTCAATAGCCTCCACTGTGGCAGTTACCGTCGTCATTTCACCCGGAATGACTTTTGTCTGGGCCGCTCCCACGACCGCCGCTGGCAGCAGGCAGCCGAGAGCAATGAGAAGTCCGCTGGTGGTCGATTTCATGAAAAATCCTCCTAAGAAGGTTGAGCCAGCCGTAACGATACAAACTCAGACGAAACACGCCTATGCGGAATCGGCACGGTCTCCCCCCGCCGCTAACGTACGCGATTCCGCTGCGCGACCGACTTCTCGTTGATGCCCAAGTGTGCATGAGCGTTGCCATCACCGAGGGCGAAATCCAGCCGGATCATGTTGACGAAGGGCAGGAAGAGTCGCAGCCCGATCCCTCCCCCTCCGATGCCACCCGACGAGAAGTCGCCAGACTCGTTCCAGGCGCTGCCTGCGTCACCAAATACTGCCAGCGCGAGTCCAGCATAGAGACCCAGACCAACGACCCGAAACGCCCGGGTCTCGAGCACGGTGTAGCGATACTCAAGGGAGTTGACGAACTGGTTCTTGCCGCGCCTGGCGTTGAATCCCCAGCCGCGCACGGTGTTGCTGCCGCCCAGGGAGAAATCTGAATACGACGCCACGACGTCGGGGCTGCCGGATTGCAGGGTGAGCAGCGACGTCGCGACCAGCACGTGGCGGCTCGCGAGCCGCTGATACCGGCGAACGTCGATGTCCATCGTGGCGTATCCGCCGGTTCCCATTCGCCACAACGCATCTGCCGAATTCCACCACCCGTTGGACGTGTCCTGCCGGGAGTTGCGGCTATCGTGGTCGGCGACGGCGCCCGCGCTGACGAGCGCGTCGACGTTGTCCGACGACAGGGTGATGCCGCTCTCGTCACTTCGGACCTGGTAGAACTGGACAATCGCGCCGGTCTTGAACCGCTCCGACACTCGCACGCCGGCTCGGGCTTCGAGATCGATCGAACGCTCGTTGAACTCGTCAAGCTTGTTGTAGCGCTCACGGAACGCGGCCTTTCCGCTGTGGAAGAACGGCGAGTGTGTGAGCTCCGCTGACGTTTCACTGAATTCGAACAGCGTCGACCCTCCGAAACGCGCGGTCAGCGACATCTCCTGCGGGTGTCCGCGCACGCTGAGAAACTTGACCGCCGGACCGATTGAGGTGCCATTCTCGTCCGTGACGGCAATCGACACCGCGGGCAGAACACGAAGCGTTTCGGCGACGACGATATTCACGTGAAGCGCGTCACCCACTTCAACGGGCGTCATCGTGACGTCGCTGAACACACCGAGCCGATCGAGTCGAATCAGATCGAGGTCAACCACGGCCTGGCGGTATGGCTGCCCTGGCCTGGATTCGATCTGCTCGAGCACGACGGCTTCCTTGATGTGCCCAAGTCCCGTCACAGTTACGGCCGCAATCGTTCTTCCCTCGTATTGTTGAGCGGCGACACGCGCCGGAAGCAGACAGGCCGCCGCGATCGACACGACGACGAGCCTCAGGGTTGAACCGGTCACGGATCCGTAACCGTACGTGTGGAGAGGATTTCGCGGCTATGCACTTTCGGCATCGCCGGAAGCGCAGGGGTGATATTTACGAGAGCTAGTGGAGCGCGAGCTTGATGCTGTCGATCAATTGGCGGCCGGCCAACGATTTCAGCACGTAATCGCAGGCGCCCGTCGCCATCGCAGCGCGCCTGACTTCAGGGTCGCTGTTGCCGCTGACGAACACCACCTTGGCGGCAGGAGCCACATCGCGGATGAGGGTGGCGGCCTGGATGCCGTTCATCCGCGGGAGTGCGATATCCATGAGCACCACATCCGGTTGCAGAGACCGAGCTTTGACGACCGCCTGGACCCCATCGTACGCGACGTACACGGAGCTCAACCCTGCCTCAAACAGGTGTCCGATCAGGAACGTTCGCCAGATCGAGCTGTCATCGACAACGAGTATTCGGACAAGGTCAGAATGCGACACTGCACGAAGATCTCACACCTCGTGCGGCGTGTCGTTGCGCCAACGCAACTACGCCGAAAGCCGGAACAGCTGCTTTGACGAATGGAGGGTGATGCGGCCGCGGCCTTTGGTGAGCGCGTGCTCGGCCTGCCATTCACTGAGGATGCGGCTGGCGGTAAACACGGTGATGTTTGCGGCATTGGCCAGCTCTTCGTTGGTGACCTGAAGCTCCATGCCGTCAGCGACCTCGCTGCCGATCGATTCTGCCAGGCGAGCCAGGACCGACGCGAGGCGCTGCCGCGCGGTCTCGGAAATCAGCGCGGCGTGCGCGGCGATGTAGAGATCGAAGTAGCTCACGCCAATCGAAATCAAGTTGTGGCCCAGGCGAGGATACCTGTCGAGCATCGTCAGCATCGTCTTGCGATCCCAGGTGAGCAACGAGCTCTCCTGAACCGTCTCTGCGCTGACGCGATAGTGGGATTCCGTGTGAAGCGCCGCCGCCAACCCGAGCACGTCGCCGGGAACGAGCCAGTGCAACAGCATCCGGCGCCCGTCGGGGTTGACGCAGAAGTAGCGCGCGCGGCCTTTCGTCAGCAGGAAGGCTTCGTTGGCTGGCCACCCTTGCTCGTACAGGATTGAGTGAGACGGGAATCGCCGCGTCGTCGCAGAGGCGAGGATCGCCTTGACGTCAGGAGTGTCCAAGCCCTCCAGGAACTTCGACCCTGTCACACGCTACCGCCTTCGTCCGCCGCCTGAACGCGGCCGGGCTCCACCGCCTGAGCTACGCGTCGTGCTTGGTCGATAGCTACTCGAGCTGCCTCCCTGCGTCCGCGCGCGCCCAGCGTCGTAGGTCCGCTGCGTTCCCTGCGTGCGCGCGGCCGAATCACGATCGAGCTGGCTCGTTGGAGATGCACTGCTTGTTGCGGCCCGATCCCGCGCCTGCGCGCCGCCACTCTGTGCCGCGTCGCGCTGCGATGGCGTTGGCTTCTCCACGTTGTTCCAGCCGCCGTTGTCGTACTTCTGCCAGCTGCCGCCTTCATTTTTCTTGTAGACGTTTCCATCGTGCCCGGCGTACATGTCGCCGCTGCCGCTCACGCCGACCGTTGATCTGCCGCCCTGCCCGCTTCTGCTGACCGCGGTGCCACCACCGCTCCCCTGAGTCACACGGGTTGTGTTTCCCGTCACGTTGTTCGTGACGCGCGACGTCGTCGCCCACTGATCGCCGCGCGCGACTGCGCTCGTCCCCCAGCTTCCGTACGCATTCGCTCCCTGTCGCGTGCCCGCAGCTGTACCTGTGCGAGGGTTATAGGCCGTGGCCCTGCCGGCTGCGCCGTATGGGCCGTACGCCACAGCTCCGCGCGAGTACGTGCCGCTTCTCGGGTTGTAGCGCGCACCCATGCCGGCGCCGCCATACGGTCCGTAGACCGCGGCGCCCCGGCTGTACGCGCCAGTCCACGGGTTGTATGACGCGCCATATCCGTAGGTTGGATAGTGCCCGTAGTACACCGGATATCGCCCGCCGTAATAGACATAAGGCGGATAGTAATAGCCCGTTCCCCATACCGCGCAACCGTATCCGATCATCACGCCCATGTACGCCGCGGCGGCGACGTACGTCACCGTGTCATCGTTCGAACTTTCCACCGTCACATACGTCACGTTGTATGACGGCGAGCTGACGGGAATTTCGTAAATCTGTTTCGGCACCGACGACGTCACTTCCCACGGTCCCGTGGGAGACTTCGACATGAACCACACGGCCTGAAAGCACATGTAGTAGAGATCGCCGACTTTAAGGATGTCCTTGTCGGTGTTGACCGCACGCGACACGGTCGTCTTCTCGATCGGCACAAATTGCGGCGCGCCCTGATAGCTCACGTCCGGTGCCATGATCGCCTTCCTGTTGACTGACGCGGTCTGCGGAATCTGGGCGAGGAGCACCGCGTCTACGGCTTGTGATGTGCCGGGGACTGAGGCGAGCACACGCGAGCGCGGATGTTCGAGCGGTATGCGTTTGAAGTCATCGGGAAGCGCAAGCGTCGCGAATGTCCACGGACCACCGAAGCGCGGCGCAGAGAACCAGCGGCCGGCCACCAGAAAATACACCAGGCCGGTCGGCCCGGCGCGGAACACATCACTCTCTGTGTTGTTCACCCACAGCAGGTTGGTTCCGGTCACGGGCGTGTATGCCGGTTCACCGGTCATCAGGATCATTTCCGCCGGCGTCATGCTGATGAACACCGTCGGCGCCTGCGCTGCGGTCAGCGTCTTTCCTGGCAGTGCCGCCTTGACTTCCTTCCAGTTGTCGTCCGCGGGTAATTTGCCGAAGCTCGGCGGCAGCTTGGCGACCGGCGTCCACGGCCCTTTGATCGCCGGAGCGGTCATCCAGCTCGCGTTCACGCGCAGATAGTAGGTCTTCGTGGGAGTGTGCTCGAATACATCCCAGTTCGTGTTCACCGCGAACTTCAGATCGTTGGCTTCGATCGGGCTCCAGATGGGATCGCTGTCGAAGTTCACCAGGGCAGCCGGCCTGGTGCTAAAAAACACCACTGGCGGATCGGCTTTCACACCGGGGATGTTGCGGGGGACGATCTGGCTGGAGTCGATGTTGGCAAGCACGCGATCGAGCGCGATGACGCGCTGTTCGCGCGGAACCGCAGCCAGGATGTCCGCAACAACACCCTTCACCTGGTCTTTGGGAAGCGTCGGGAAATTGGCTTCGGCAATCGTGAACTCGGAAAAATTCACGAGGCGCTCGGGCACCGCCACGCTGGTCGCCGACTCGACCTTAATCGTCCCGAGCGATGGCGCCTTTGCGCCCTTGACCTGATACGACACAGCCGAATACATCGTCATCCGCGTCTGACCCGACCAGCTCGACACCTGTGGTTGATACAGGAGCAGGTTCGCGCCGGCGGCCGTGGAGTACGCGCGCGGCCAACCGCCATCGACAGGTTGATCAGCTCTCGGACTTGCGGTGGCACGCGAAGGTGTCGCGCTCTGCCCGGCAATCACCATCGACAATGGCGATGCCAGCAGGCTGGCGATCGTAATCAGGGAGGCAGCGTTCTTCACCATGTTCTGTGAGTCTAGGAAGGATCCACCAGACCCACTATGCGATTTCGGCATGCAAATCGCTCACGTGGTCTCGACCGGCGCCCCTATTGGACCGCCGCCGATCCGTGAGTGTGGTTACTGCCGCGCCATTGCGAGCCGGAATCCTGATCGCTCCTTGGCGAGGTGGATCCTGGGCTGACGCGAACTCCGAATGGAACGGCACGGGCCCTGCAGAAAGAGCGCCCGTCAAGAGATGTTGAACATTTTCGGAGCTGCAAGAAATCTCCAAGAAATCACGGGCGCCTCCCCGAAGGTTAAAGCTGAGGCTCTGAGGCTCACCACATGCTGTCACCTGTCTGACGAAGTGTGATGAGACGAGCGGCAACACTCCCCGCCTTCTCGCGTTTTCTCGTTTTGCCGGTCGGCACGCCCGTTGCTCGGAGTGTTGCACTCAAGGGCGCCAGGTGTGGCCGTCGCGGTTCCTGTCGCGATCGCCTACGTATAACTCACCGGCTCCCGCCTATCGTCGGACTCTATGCCTCAATCCTCTCTTTGGTCGTGCACGCAGCGCTCGACACGTCGCCGTCGACGGATCGGAGACCCGCGCATGATTGCTTCCCTGTTGGCCGTCGTCATCATTCTGGCGACGGCGCACGACGTCTTCGCACAGACTGTTCCCGATCAGTCCTTACAGACTGTTCCCGATCCGGCCACTGCCGCATCGGTGTCGGATTCGCTGATCGCGAGAATCAAGCAGGCTCCCTGGATCGCGGAAGGGCGCGCGTGTGAAGGCTGTCCACGTCGGCGTGTTGGCACGGCATTTCTCCAGACGACCTATGTGAACGTGTTCTACGAACTCGCCAATCTCGCGCGCGGTCAGGACACCGCGAAGATCACGCCGAAGACGTGGTGGGCCAACATGCAGCAGGGCTGGGTCTGGGACCTGGACGATTTCATGGTCAATCAGCTCGGCCACCCATACCAGGGGAACAACTATTTCAACACCGGACGCGCCAACGGCCTTAGTTTCTGGGAATCGGCCGGCGTCACCGCGTTCGGCAGCGGCACGTGGGAATACTTCGGCGAGACCAACCACGCGTCCCTGAACGACCTGATCAATACGACCCTCGGGGGGATCGCGCTCGGCGAGATGTTCCACCGCACGGCCTGGCTGGTGCGCGATACCCACAAAACCGGCGGCGGCCGGCTCGCCAGCGAAATCGCCGCCACGGCGCTCGATCCGATCACCGGCGTCAATCGTTTCATCTCGGGAGACAGCTCACGCGTATCCGACAAACCTGCCGAGTTCGTGCCGACACAACTCCGCGGACACACGGCGCTGGGCGTGCTCTGGCGAGGCACGAATACGCGCGCTGTCTCGTCTAATGGTGAGCCTTTCCTCGAAGTCGACTTGCTCTACGGAGACCCCACGGTTGGACGCACTCGCACGCCGTACGACGCGTTCGACGTCAGCCTGCGTTTCGGCGGCGGCGCGAAGTTCAGCGAAGCGCGCGTGCGCGGCCGCCTGATTGGTCAGCCCTTCAAACAGGGGCGGTTTCAGGTCAACGTAGAACAGGCCTACGACTTCGAGCAGAACGACGCGTATCAGTTCGGCGCGCAATCTTTTGAGCTTCACGGATCGTTCACCTCGAAGCTGTCGGAACGCACGTCCATGTATGTCCTGGGCTGGGGCGGCCTGACTGCTTTGGGAGCGGTGGATTCACTTCCTCCCGGATTTGTGCCAGAACCGGAAGAGCCTGAAGAACCGCCCGAAGGGGGCCAAGGCGTGTCAGAGGGACCGCGATTCTACGACTATGGTCCTGGCTCCACATTCGGGGCGGGCACCAGCTTGACCAGGAACGGTCGCGAGTTTGCGAATTTCTACTACAGAAGCCATCATCTTTACAGCCTGGACGGGGTTCGTGCGAACCACCTGCTCCAGCACCTGAGGCTCGATCTGCTGTTGCCGCTCCACAAACAGGTGGGCCTCGGGACGTCTGCCGAGTTCTTCCATCGCAAGACGTACTACCAGGACGGCGTCAGCGCACCAACGAAACTGCATTACCCGCAGTTCCGCGCATATTTCACGTGGAGAGTGGGATCGTGAGCCAGCTCCTCTGCAGAACATTGCTACTGGCCATCGTACTGGCGTGCCTGCCAGCCGCTCGCGCGAGCGCGCAGACGGAACCGCCCCGCGGATTCTGGGTCGCCATCGGCGGTTCATCGACGACGCTGCAGGGGGCGTGCGGAGAGGGCTGCGATACCGAGAGCCCGTACTTTCACTCTGGCACTCTGCTCGCAGATATCGGCCACCGCGTGAACTCCCGCACTGATGCCGGCGTAGAGGTCGCATGGACCCCCTCGACGTCCGCCGCCGGCGAAGACGTCCGGACAACCTTCATCGTCGGCGTAGCCCAGTTCAGGCCCTGGGCGTCGAAGGGATTCTCGATAAAGGGCGGAATGGGGATGGCGTTCGTTCGGAACTGGGTCTACGACTTCAGCGGCGGCGTATCAGCGCCGCCCTTCACCTCAAAAGCACTCGGTCTGACATACTCCGCTGGGTGGACTTTCCGGCATACCCAACGTGTGGGCGTTCAGATCTTCGGTGCACAACACGTCGCCACGCTGGGAGACCTCAAAACTAGCGCGCAGACCTACGAGAACGTCATCGCCAACTTCTGGTCGGTCGGTGCGGTGATCGTTATTCGCTGAGCATCGCCATCGCTTCGTCCGCGAATCGCCCTTCACGAAGAAGGCCCGCCATCATTTTCATTGGCCGATCGATGTGCGTGAAGAAGGCCTTGTAGCCCGCGCAGAGGTAGTTCAGGCCCGGCTCGCCGTCCGGCGTGGTGATGAAGCGATTCTTCGGACACTCTCCGTGACATGCGAAACGCACTGAACAATCGCGGCAATAGCGCGGCAGCGTGTCACGCTTGGCGAGACCGAACTGCCGTTGCTGCTCCGATGTGACGAGCTGCAGCATGTGCACTTTCCGAATGTTGCCGAGCAGATACTTCGGTTCGACGAAGTGATCGCATGAGTAGAGGTCGCCGTTGTGTTCCAGCGCCACCGCCGAGCCGCATGTTTCCGAAAAAATACACATCGAGGGCGGCGCGCCTACCCACGAGGCCAATGCCGCATCGAACATCTGAATAAAGACAGTACCAACATCGCGCTTCACCCATTCGTCGAAGACCGTGTTGAGAAATCGCCCCCATTGCTCAGATCCTACCGATCGCTCGCTCACCCGATTCCCTTCGAGCAGGTATAGAGGGCGGGGATCGCTCCCACGCTCGCCCCATCCCATGTTCGCCACGGGCAGCATCTCCTCGGTGACACGTTCGATGATGGGAATGAACTGGATGAAGCAGGTCTTCAACTCGTCACGGAAGAACCGGTATACCTCCAGCGCGTGGTCTGCGTTGGCCGCATGCACCGTGCAGAGGATGTTGACGTCCACGCCGTGCCGGTTCAAGACGTCCCAGCCGCGCATCACGTCGCCGAATGTTCCGGCGCCACCCTTATCAACACGATACGCATCGTGCAGCGGAGCCGGGCCGTCAATGCTGAGCCCCACCAGGAACTTGTGCTGCTTGAAGAACGCGCACCAGTCGTCATTGAGCTTGGTGCCGTTGGTTTGAATCGTGTATGTGACCTGCTGACCTGGCCGGCGGAATTGCTCGACGTACTCGATCGAGCGCTCGAAGAAGTCGAGCCCCATCAGTGTTGGCTCGCCGCCCTGCCAGCCCACGCTCACCTCCGGACCGGCTTGCGACTCCAGCAGTTGGCGCAGGTAGATCCGCAGCAGATCGTCAGCCATCTGGAAACGACTGCCGGGATACAGCATCTCCTTCGACAGGAAAAAGCAGTATTTGCAGTCAAGGTTGCAGACGGCTCCGGTTGGCTTCGCCAGCAGATGAAATGACGTTTTATTCATATCTACGCTCGCAGGACTACCGCCACCAGCGCGACTATCCCCAATCCTGACACCAGTGTGGCGACGATGGCGGACGTCGAATACGGAAGAGACCCGTATTCCGCTCGCATCTTCTGCATGTTCCGCCGATGCTCGATCGTCGAAAGAAACAGCGCCACGAGGCCGATGCTGATCATCATCAGTGCGAATCCGCGCGGCCCTATGGCAGCAGCGGCGCGGGTGGGCTGCTTCGACATCTCGAACTGAAAGAATTTGTAAACCGTAAATCCGAACGAGATCAGGGACGTCGCCGTCCTGACCCACGCCATCAACGTGCGCTCGTACGCGAGGCGCGTGCGCTCGACAGCGAGCCTGGTGCCCGTGTCGATCACGCCTGCTGCCATGGCCAGCGCCCTTTCATTTCGACCACGAGCGACCAACTGAGGAACGTGCGGACGAGCACGAGCACCGCGAGCATCAGGATGTTCTGCATGGTGAGCTCGAGCGTCACCGTCCGGATGACGTCGGCCGCCACGAGCAGCTCGAGTCCAAGCAGGAGCGCCCGCCCGAGCTGGAGCCTGTAGTTCTCGTACGAGTCCTCGGCGCGCCTCGCGAACTCAATCAGGTACTTCACCGTGCCATAGATCATTGCGGTGACGATGATGAATACCGCAAGGGCCTCGATACCATCCGCCGCAACTTCGATCCATTGCCGGTGCATGGACCTGATCTTCTGGCGGGCAATCAGCTGCGGCTATGCAGTTTCGGCAGCCGTCGAAGGCGGCCTGATGCCGGGCCAAGTTGGCGCGAATCGTGAAAGGCGCCGGGATGATGTTATGGGCAGTCGGGTTCGCCGGAGGATTATTCGCCGGCATGATCGTCATGCAGCATGTGGGTCACGGCATCGCGATGCGGCGCATCGCACGCGATCCAGAGGGTGCGAAGAAGGGCGCCGGAGTCATCGAAGGCGTTGTGTTCGGGCTACTCAGTTTGCTCGTCGCGTTTACGTTTTCCGGCGCCGTCACCCGCTTCGATGCGCGCCGGCATCTTGTCAGCGATGAAGCTATCCGGATCAGCACGGCGTGGGATCGCATCCACATACTGC
>Ga0184624_10000252_pt1 | contig 13059 bp, 16 predicted proteins | sample PLM3_5_b1_FD_133157 | JGI IMG/M metagenome (GOLD analysis project Ga0184624, IMG submission 133157) | Groundwater sediment microbial communities from an aquifer in East River, Colorado, USA - PLM3_5_b1 | ecosystem: Environmental > Terrestrial > Soil > Riparian zone | place: USA: East River...
GGACGACATCGCCCTCGCCGGCCTCGTTGCGCTCGTCGTGCGCGTGCAGCTTGGTCGAGCTGCGGACGATCTTCTCGTAAGTGCGGTGACGGCGGGCCGTGTCGATGCGGACGGTGATCGATTTGTCGCCCTTGCTGGAGACGACGATTCCCTGCCGCACCTTGGCCGCGTTCGCCTCGCGCTCGGCCGGCGGGGTGCCGGTGCCGGGGGTGCGCTCGGACTTCGTGGCCTCGCGCTGCTTGCGGCGGAGGTTTGCCCTGACCCGTCGTTCCTCGGCCCGCTGCGCCGCGCGCTCGGCGGGATCGGAAGGATTGGCTTTGCGACGCTGCCGGCGAGATTTCTGCAGCCGGCGGCGCTCCTTCCAGGGAAGATCGTCCTCCGGATTGGGCTCGGCGGGAGCCTCTTCGGCGGCAGGGGCCTCAGCAGCTTCCTCGGCGGGAGCCTCCTCGGCGGGCGGCGCCTCCTCGGCGGCAGCGGGCTCCTCGGCGGCAGGAGCCTCCTCCGCGGGAGTCTCCTCAGCCGCGGGGGCCTCCTCAACCGTCTCCTCGGCCTGGGGCTCCTCAGTCGTCTCGTCTTTTTTCTGCTCGTCGTCGCTCATATCCGTCGGGTCTCTTTCTCAACATCGATGCCGCGCTGGCGCGCCACGGTCAGCAGTCGCGCGATGTCCTTCTTCGCGGCTCCCAGGCGGGCGCTGTTCTCGAGCTCGCCGGTGGCATGCCGGAAGCGGAGGTTGAAGGCCTCCTGCTTGGCGTCGATCAGCTTCGCCACCAGCTCGTCGTCTTTCAGGTTATGCACCTCGACCGCCTTCATCACTCGCCGGCTCCCTCGCGCATGACGAATTTGGTTTTCACCGGAAGCTTGTGGCCCGCCAGGCGCAGCGCTTCGCGCGCCAGCTCCTCGGGGACGCCGGCCAGCTCGAACATCACCTTGCCGGGCTTGACGACGGCGACCCAACCCTCCGGGTTGCCCTTGCCGGAGCCCATCCGGGTCTCGGCCGGCTTCTTCGTGTAGGGCTTGTCCGGGAAGACGTTGATCCAGACCTTGCCGCCACGTTTGATCTTGCGGGTCATCGCGACACGGGCGGCCTCGATCTGCCGGTTGGTGATCCAGCCGCGCTCGACGGCCTTGATCCCGTACTCGCCGAAGGCAACGCTGCTGCCGCCCTTGGTGTTGCCGCGCATACGGCCGCGGAACTGTTTGCGGTGCTTGACCCGTTTCGGCATCAGCATCAGCGACCACCTCCGCGCTGGCCGCCACGGCCACCGGGGCCGCCGCGTCCGCCGCCGGGACCGCGTCCGCCGCCGCCGCCGCGTCCACCGCGATCTCCACCTGGGCCGCGCCCGCCACGATCGCCGCCGGGGCCGCGACCGCGACCGCCGCCGCCACGGTCGTCGCGACGGCCGCCGCGACCACCGTCGGGGGTGCTGTCGGTCGAGGTGATATCGGAGCGGAAACCCTCCGGCATCACTTCGCCCTTGTTGATCCAGCATTTGACGCCGATCCGGCCGGTCGTCGTGCGGGCCTCGAAGAAGCCGTAGTCGATGTCGGCGCGCAGCGTGTGCAGCGGCACCCGGCCGTCGGAATACTGTTCGGTCCGCGCCATCTCAGCCCCGCCGAGGCGGCCGGAGACCTGGACCTTGACGCCCTTGGCGCCGGAGCGCATCGCCGAGGTCAGGGCGCGTTTCATCGCGCGCCGGAAGGCGACCCGGTTCTGCAGCTGCTCGGCGATCGACTGGGCGACCAGTTTGGCGTCGAGCTCGGGGCGCTTTACCTCGCGGATGTTGACTTTCACCGGGCTGCCGGTGAGCTTGTGCAGCTCTTTGCGCAGAGCGTCGACTTCGCTGCCGGACTTGCCGATCACGATGCCGGGACGGGCGGTGTGGATGTCCACCGCGACCTCGCCGCGGCGCTCGATCGTGATGCTCGAGAGGCCCGCGTGGGAAAGCTTGTTTTCGATGTGGTCCCGGATCTGCAGGTCTTCCTGGAGGACGTCGGCGAAGTTTTTGTCCTCGTACCAGTTCGACTTCCAGTCGTGGATGTAGCCGACGCGGAAACCCTCGGGGTGGATCTTCTGTCCCATGCCTAGTCCTCCACCGGGGTTAGAGCCACGGCAATGTGGCTGGTTCGCTTGTTGATCGGGGTCGCCCGGCCCATCGCCCGGGGGCGAAAGCGGCGCAGGGTCGGACCCTCGTCGACGGTAATCGAGGAAACGCGCATCTCGTCACCGATCAGGTCGTGATTGTTTTCCGCGTTGGCCGCGGCGGAGTTGATCAGCTTCTGGATCGGCTCGGCGGCGCCGCGGGGGGAGAACGCCAGCAGCGCTCGCGCCTGCTCGATGTGCATGCCGCGCACCTGGTCGGCGATCAGTCGCACCTTGCGCGGGGCGATCCGCACGTAGCGGGCTTTGGCTTTGACGACGGGAGGCGCAGCCGGCGCTTTCGCTTTTTTCGCTGAAGATTTTTTTGCCTCGGATTTCGCCGGCTCTTTTTTGGCTTTGGTTTTTTTGGCGTCGGATTTCGCAGCCGGTTTTTTCTCTTTGCCTTTGGCTTTCGAGTCTTTTTTCGCAGCCGGTTTTTTCGCGTCCGCTTTTTTGGCCGGAGCTTTTTTGGCTTTCGCTTTTTTGGCGTCGGTTTTGGCCGCCGGTTTTTTGGCGTCTTTCGCCGTTTTTTTGTCTTTTTGCTCGTCGGCCATGCTTATTCCTTACCACCGTGCGAGCGGAAGGTCCGGGTGGGGGCGAACTCGCCGAGCTTGTGCCCGACCATCGACTCCGAGATGAAGACCGGGACGTGCTTTTTGCCGTCGTGGACGGCGATCGTGTGCCCGACCATCTCCGGGAAGATGGTCGAGGTCCGCGACCAGGTTTTCAGCATCTGTTTGTTGCCGGCCTCGTTGAGTGCGTTGATCCGCCCCATCAGGCGCTCCTCGACCCACGGGCCCTTTTTCGTCGAACGTCCCATCTTTAACGGCCCTTCTTCTTGCCGCGGCGGCGGCCGCGGACGATGTAGCGGTCGGACTGCTTGCCCTTCTTGCGGGTGCGGTAGCCGAGGGTCGGCTTGCCCCACGGGGTGACCGGGTGGCCACCGGGGGTGTGGTGCGCCTCGCCGCCGCCGTGCGGGTGGTCGACGGGGTTCATCGCGACGCCGCGCGTCTGCGGGCGCTTGCCCTTGTGGCGGCTGCGGCCGGCCTTACCGACCGTCAAGTTCTGGTGCTCGGCGTTGGAGAGGACGCCGACGGTGGCGCGGCAGTTGGCGCGGACCAACCGCATCTCCGAGGAGGGCAGGCGGAGCGTCACCATCTCCCCCTCCTTCGCGACCAGCTGGATCGAGGTGCCGGCGGAGCGGCCGAGCTTGCCGCCCTGGCCGGGGATCAGCTCGACGTTATGGACGATGGTGCCGGTCGGCATCTGCCCCAGCTCCAGCGAGTGGCCCGGTTTGATGTCCGCCTCGGGGCCGGATTTGACGACGTCGCCGACGCCCAGCTGGGCCGGGGCGAGGATGTAGTCCTTGTGCCCGTCGGCGTAGTGGAGGAGGGCGATATAGCAGGTCCGGTTCGGGTCGTACTCGATCGAGGCCACTTTCGCGGGCACGCCGTCCTTGAGCCGCTTGAAGTCGATCTTGCGGTAGCGCCGCTTGGCGCCGCCGCCGCGGTGGCGCGAGGTGACGCGGCCGTTGGAGTTTCGGCCGCCGGACTTTTTCAGCCCTTCGGTCAGCTTCCGCTCCGGCTCGGTCGCGGTCAGCTGCTCGCGTAGCGGGTAGGTCGCGAAGCGGCGCCCGGGGCTGGTCGGTTTGGTTTTGCGGTTCGGCATCTCTCAGGTCTCCTAGGCGGTCTCAGCGCCCTCGAACAGCTCGATCCGTTCGCCCGGCGCAAGCTGGACGATCGCCTTCTTCCAAGCGCGGGTGCGGCCTTTCGTCAATCCGCGGCGCTTCGGCTTCGAACGCACTTTGGCGGTGCGGACTCCGGCGACGTTGACGCCGAAGACCTCTTCGACCGCCTGCGCGATCTGGGTCTTGTGGGCGCGGTCGTCGACCCGGAAGGTGTACTTGCCCTCGGCGATCAGGGCGTAGCTCTTCTCCGAGATCACCGGGCGGATGAGGATCGTGCGGGGGTCCATCAGGAGAGCCTCTCCTTCAGGGTTTCCAGCGCGGTTTCGGAGATGACGACGGCGGCGGCGCCGATCACGTCGGCGACGCCGGCGGCACCGACCTCGAGCACGTGGGTGCGGGGAAGGTTTCGGAAGCTCTTCATCGCGCCGATCTCCTCGGCGGTGACGAGAAGGAGGATCGGGTTCTTCGCGCCCCATTTGGCCAGCGCCCGAGCGGCGGCTTTGGTCGACGGCGTCTCGAAGTCCTGGGCATCGAGGACGGCGACCGAACCGCGCTCGGCGTGGACCGAGAGGGCGGATCGCATCGCCCGGCGGCGGGCTTTGCGGTTGACCTTGACCGTGTACTTGCGCGGCTTCGGGCCGAAGGCGACGCCACCGCCGAAGCGGCTGGGGACGCCGAGCGTGCCGACGCGGGCGCGGCCGGTTCCCTTCTGGCGCCAGGCCTTGGCGGTGGTGAAGGAGACCTCGCCGCGGGTCAGGGTCGAAGCGGTGCCCCGGCGGCGGGCGTTGAGATCGGCGCGCGCGGCCTCGTGCACCAGCGACTGGTGGAAGGGCTCGGCGAAGAGCTCTTTCGGCAGGTCGGCTTTGCCGCTCTTGCCGAGGACGACTGCTTTCGCGTCAGCCATCGGTCCGCACCTCGACGATGCCGTTGCGGGAGCCGGGAACCGAGCCCTTGATCAGCAGCAGGTTGCGCTCGGCGTCGATGTCGGCGATTTCCAGGCCCTTCTGGGTGACCCGCTTGTTGCCCATCTGGCCCGGCATCCGCATCCCTTTGAAGACGCGGGCGGGGAAGGCGCTGGCGCCGATCGAACCGGGAGCACGGACGTTGTGCGAGCCGTGGCTGACGGGGCCGCGGCTGAAATTGTGGCGCTTGATGCCGCCCTGGAAGCCCTTGCCGATCGAGATCCCGGCGACCTTGACCTTCTGGCCGGCCTCGAAGCCCTCGACGGTGACGTCATCGCCCACCTTCGGGCCCTCCTCGGCACCGAGATCCTCGTCGCGGAACTCGACCAGGTGGCGCATCGGCGCGGCACCGGCCTTTTTCAGGTGGCCTTCCTCGGCCTTGCTGAGCTTGCCCTGCTTGACCTCGCCGAAGGCGAGCTGCACGGCCGAGTAGCCGTCGCGATCGCTGTTGCGAACCGCGGTGATCTTGCAGGGCCCTGCCTCGATCACGGTCACGGGAATGACGCTTCCGTCCTCCTGGAAGACCTGCGTCATGCCGAGCTTCTTGCCGAGGATCGCAGCCACCGCAGCACCTAGAGCTTGATCTCGATGTCGACGCCGGCGGGCAGCGAGTCCAGGCGCTGCAGCGAGTCGACCGTTTTCGGCGAAGGCTGGAGGATGTCGATCAGCCGCTTGTGGGTGCGGATCTCGAAGTGCTCGCGCGAGTCCTTGTCCTTGAACGGAGAGCGGATCACGCAGTAGACGTTTTTCTCAGTGGGCAGCGGCACGGGGCCGGAGACGGTCGCGCCGGTGCGCTCGGCGGTCTCGACGATCTCTTTGGCAGCCCGATCTATGGCGTCGTGGTCGTACGCCTTCAGTCGGATCCGGATTTTCTGTGCCGCGATGGTTGCCACTTCGGTGCGTCTCTTGTCTTTCTCTTCGCTTTACCGCGCAAAGAGGGCGGGGCCCCTTGTGCTTGGGGCGCCGCCCCGGTCGTATGTCCTTGCAGTTGTCTCCCCGCCCGGAGGCGGGGTTCGGGACGGGCAGTCGCCCGCCCCTGGTGGCGTCGCTACTCGATGACCTCGGCGACGACGCCGGAGCCGACGGTGCGGCCACCCTCGCGGATGGCGAACCGCAGACCCGGGTCCATCGCGATCGGCTGGATCAGCTCGATCGTCATCTCGACGTTGTCTCCCGGCATCACCATCTCCGTCCCCTCGGGGAGGTTGGCGATCCCGGTCACGTCGGTGGTCCGGAAGTAGAACTGAGGCCGGTAGCCGGAGAAGAACGGAGTGTGGCGACCACCCTCCTCCTTCTTCAGGCAGTAGACCTCGGCTTTGAATTTCGTGTGCGGGGTGATCGAGCCGGGCTTGCAGAGAACCTGGCCGCGCTCGATCTCCTCACGCTTGGTACCGCGGAGCAGGGCGCCGATGTTGTCGCCCGCCTGACCCTCGTCGAGGAGCTTGCGGAACATCTCGACCCCGGTGACCGTGGTTTTCGTGGTGTCCTTGATGCCGACGATCTCGACCTCGTCGCCGGTGTTGACGATCCCCTGCTCGACGCGGCCGGTGGCGACGGTGCCGCGGCCGGTGATCGAGAAGATGTCCTCGATCGGCATCAGGAAGGGCTTGTCGAGCTCGCGGACCGGCTCCGGGATGTAGGAGTCCAGCGCCGCGGCCAGCTCGAAGACGGCTTTCTGCGCTTCCTCGTCACCTTCCAGCGCCTTCAGCGCCGAGCCTTTGATGATCGGCGTCTCGTCGCCCGGGAAGTCGTACTCGTCGAGAAGTTCCTTGACCTCCTCCTCGACCAGCTCGACCAGTTCGTCGTCGTCGACCTGGTCGATCTTGTTGAGGAAGACGACCACGTGCGGGACGTTGACCTGACGGGCGAGCAGAATGTGCTCGCGGGTCTGAGGCATGACGCCGTCGGCGGCGGAGACGACCAGGATCGCCCCGTCCATCTGCGCGGCGCCGGTGATCATGTTCTTGACGTAGTCGGCGTGGCCCGGGCAGTCGACGTGGGCGTAGTGCCGGTTGTCGGTCTCGTACTCCACGTGGGAGGTCGCGATCGTGATGCCGCGTTCCTTCTCCTCGGGAGCGTTGTCGATCTCCTCGAAGCTCTGTGCCTCAGCACCGCCCACGGTGGAGAGGGTTTTGGTGATCGCGGCCGTCAAGGTCGTCTTGCCGTGGTCGATGTGACCGATGGTGCCGACGTTCACATGCGGCTTATCGCGCTCGAATTTCTCCTTGGACATCTCTCTCCGTTTCGCCTTTCGAAATCGTGTTCTGTCTGATCTAAGTGCTTGAGTCTCGTGGGCGGACTTCCCGCGGCAGCTTCTACCTGCCTGCGGGCAACCCGGGAAATATAGCCGGGTTCAGTGTCCCGCCGCGGTTGGGCTCATGAGGCTGCACCCACCGGGTCTCCTGAGCGGTGCTCGACGATCTCCTCGGCGATGTTCGAGGGGACCTCTTCGTAGCGCTCGAACTGCATCGTGTAAGTCGCCCGGCCCTGGGTCATCGACCGCAGTTCGGTCGCGTAACCGAACATCTCGCCGAGCGGGACGTAAGCCTGGACTGCAAGGGCATTGCCGCGCTGATCCTGACCCTGGACTTTGCCACGGCGGCGGGAGAGGTCGCCGATCACGTCGCCGAGGAAGTCCTCGGGCGTGACCACCTCGACCGCCATCACCGGCTCCAGCAGGACAGGATCGGCCTTGCGGGCGCCGTCCTGGATCGCCATCGAACCGGCGATTTTGAAGGCCATCTCCGAGGAGTCGACGTCGTGGTAGGAGCCGTCGACGAGTTCGGCTTTGACGTCGACCATCGGGTAGCCCGCCTTGACGCCGTTCTCGAGCGCCTCGCGCATCCCCTGCTCGGCCGGGCCGATGAATTCGCCGGGGATGACGCCGCCCTTGATTTTGTTGTCGAAGACGAAGCCCTCGCCAGGCGCCGGCTCGAGGTTGATGACGACGTGGCCGAACTGGCCGCGACCGCCGGTCTGACGCACGAACCGGGCGACGACCTTCTCGACCCGCTTGCGGATCGTCTCGCGGTAGGCGACCTGCGGCTTGCCGACGTTGGCCTCGACTTTGAACTCGCGCAGCATCCGGTCGACGATCACCTCGAGGTGGAGCTCGCCCATCCCGTGGATCAGGGTCTGGCCGGTTTCCTCGTCGGATTCGATCTTGAAGGTCGGGTCCTCCTCGCCGAGCCGGGCCAGGGCGTTGCCCATCTTCTCCTGGTCGGCCTTCGTTTTCGGCTCGATCGCGACCGCGATCACGGTCTCCGGGAATTCGATGCTCTCCAGGGCGATCGGGGCATCTGGGGCGGCGAGGGTGTCGCCGGTCCCGGTTTCCTTGAGGCCGACGCCGGCGCAAATGTCGCCCGCGTAGGTCTCGTCGATCTCCTCGCGGCTGTTGGCGTGCATCATCAGGAGGCGCCCGATCCGCTCGGTCTTGCCGGTTTTCACGTTCAGCACCCGGCCGCCTTTCTCGAGCTTGCCCGAGTAGACGCGGAAATAGGTGAGCTTGCCGACGTAGGGGTCGGACATGACCTTGAAAGCGAGGGCGGAGAAGGGAGCGCTGTCGCTCGCTTCACGCTCGGCCTCGACGTCCTCGGGCTGGCCCTTGGTGGCGGGGACGACGCCAGTCACCGGCGGCACCTCGAGCGGCGAGGGGAGCAGTTCGACGATCGCGTCGAGCAGCGGCTGCACACCCTTGTTCTTGAAGGAGGTGCCGCAGAGGACGGGGGTGACTTTGGTCGAGAGGGTCGCCTCGCGCAGGGAGTCGATCAGCTTGGCCTGCGGAATCTCTTCCTCGCCGAGGAAGGCTTCCATCAGCTCTTCGTCGTAGTCGGCGCAGGCTTCGATCAGGGCGGTCCGGTATTCCTCGGCCTGATCCTGGAGATCCTCGGGGATCTCGATTTCCTCGTAGGCGGCGCCGAGCTCGTCGGTCCAGACGAGGCCCTTCATCTTCACCAGGTCGACGACGCCTTTGAAGTTGTCCTCGGCCCCGATCGGCAGCTGGATCGGCAGCGGGTTGGCGCCGAGTCGATCCTTCATCGTCTCCACCGAGTTGAAGAAGTCGGCGCCCGTGCGGTCCATCTTGTTGATGTAGGCGAAGCGCGGGACGCGGTACTTGTCGGCCTGGCGCCAGACCGTCTCCGACTGCGGCTCGACCCCGGCGACGGCGTCGAAGACGGCGATCGCGCCGTCGAGGACGCGGAGGCTGCGCTCGACCTCGACGGTGAAGTCGACGTGGCCGGGGGTGTCGATGATGTTGATCCGGTGGTCGTTCCACTCACAGGCGGTCGCGGCCGAGGTGATCGTGATCCCGCGCTCCTGCTCCTGTTCCATCCAGTCCATGACCGCGGCGCCCTCGTGGACCTCGCCCATTTTGTGGGTGCGGCCGGTGTAATAGAGGATGCGCTCCGTCGTCGTCGTCTTACCGGCGTCGATGTGCGCCATGATCCCGATGTTCCGGGTTTTCTCTAGTGGAAAGCTGCGTGCCATGGTTCCTAAGTTGAGTAGTGGTGATAAGCCGCAAAAAAAGGCCCCCAAGGGCCCGGCGAAGCGTCCTGCGAAGAAACGGCGAAAACTGCCTGAGCGAGCGGCGATGATAGCAGCGGCGCGGCGCTTGTCCCGCCAGGTCGATCGGGCCGCCGATCGCGGCCTCCAGCGCGCCTATCCACCGCTGCTCCTGGCCTGGCACCACAGCGCCCGAACCGCCCGTCGAGCCTGGGCCTGGCTCTGGCCGCGCCTGCGGCCGCTGCTCGCTCTCTTCTTCCGGGCGCTCGCCACCGGCGACCGCCTCATCCGCCGCGGCTGCGCCTTCCTGGTCCGTGCTGCAACCGCCGCCAGCCGGGTGGTGACGCCCGCCCGCGCCGCGACGGTCGTCCTGATCGGTGCCGGCGCCCTTCTCGTCGTCTCGCAGTTCATCGACTACCGGGCCGTCGAGATCGGGCAGCCCGGCTACGCCGACCTGCCCGACGTGGCGCAGGCCCCGACCACGGCCGCGCGGACTGCGGGTGCCGCCCACCTCTACCTCCTCGTCCCGGTCGGGCTCGCGGCGATTGCCCTCGGGGTGGTGGCGCTGCGGCGGGAGGCCCGCCGGCTAGGCCTGCTGGTGGCGGCTCTCGGGCTGCTCTCACTCGCCCTGATCCTGCTGGTCGACCTGCCAGCGGGCCTCGACGAGGGCAGCCAGACCTCGCGCTTCGCGGGCGCCTCGGCGGTGCTCGAGGACGGCTTCTACGCGGAGCTCGCCGCGGCCGGGGGACTGCTTTTCGCCGGACTCCTCTACTATGCGCGGCCGTGCCGAATACGAATCAACTTGTCAGGAAGGGCCGCAAGCGCCCGAAGAAGAAGACCACGACGCCGGGCCTCAAGTCAGGCCAAGGTCGCAAGAAGCGCGTAGCCGCCCCTCAGCGCCGCGGCGTCTGCACCCGTGTCGCCACGGTGACGCCGAAGAAGCCGAACTCCGCCCTTCGCAAGATCGCCCGTGTGCGTCTGACCAACGGGATGGAGGTCACCACCTACATCCCGGGCGAGGGTCACAACCTGCAGGAGCACTCCGTGGTCCTGATCAGGGGTGGTCGAGTCAAGGACCTGCCGGGCGTCCGCTACAAGGTCGTCCGCGGCACCCTCGACGCAGCCGGCGTCTCCGACCGCAAGCAGGCCCGCTCCCGCTACGGCGTCAAAGCTTCGTAATGCCCCGCCGCTCCGCCGCACAGATTCGGCCGATCGAGCCGGACGCCAGACACCGCAACCGGCTCGTCCAGCAGCTGATCAACAAGGTGATGAGCGACGGCAAGAAGAGCCTCGCCGAGCGGATCGTCTACGACAGCCTCGCGATCGTCGGCGAGCGCAGCGGTGAGGACCCGGTCGAGGTTCTCGAGTCGGCGATCAAAACCCTTACTCCGGTCCTCGAGGTTCGCTCCCGTCGCGTCGGCGGCGCCACCTACCAGGTCCCGGTCGAGGTTCCCGCCCGTCGCGCCCGCACCCTCGCGGTCCGCTGGCTGGTCCAGTTCGCCCGCGCCCGTCGCGAGTACTCGATGGCCGAGCGCCTCGCCTCGGAGATTCTCGACGCCAATCAGCAGCAGGGCAGCGCCTGGAAGCGGAAGGACGACATCTACCGCATGGCCCAGGCCAACAAAGCCTTCGCGCATTACCGCTGGTAAGCCACTTCTCGCCGTCGACATCGACGGGGTCATCTCGCTCTTCGGCTTCGAGGAGCGGCCTGCGCACACGCAGCTGCAGCTGGTCGACGGGGTGCCCCACTGCATCTCGCTCCCCTGCGGCGACCGCCTGCTGCGGCTCTCGGAGGGCTTCGAGCTGGTCTGGGCGAGCGGCTGGGAGGACAAGGCGAACTTCTACCTCCCCCACATCCTCGGCCTGCCGGAGCTGCCCCACATCGGCTTCGACGTCGCCCCCCGCAGCGGCGGCGCCCACTGGAAGCTGGCCGCGCTGGAGGACTACTGCGGCGAGCGGGCGATCGCCTGGATCGACGACAACTTCGACGCCAGCTGTTACGAGTGGGCCGAGCGCCGGCCGGCGCCGACCCTGCTCGTTCCGACCGAGCCCCACCTCGGCCTCGAGGAGGCCCACGTCGAGGCTTTGACCGCCTGGGCCACCTCTCTACACTGAGTCAGGTGACGGGGTTCTGGCCCATCTTCTTCCTCGCCGTCGTGCTCAAGATCCCGGTCTTGGCCTCGATGTGGCTCGTCTACTGGGCCGCCAAGCAGCATGACGAACCGGAGGCGGCAACCGACGAGGACGGCGGCTTCAAGCGGCGACCGCGACCCCGGCTGCCGCGCGGGCCGCGTCGTCGCGGCCCGCACGGTGGCGGCGCTGCGTTGCCAACGCCGCCCTGCCCGCCCGGTGGGCGCACCCGCGTCGTCAAGCCGGCTGCGCAGCCCGCTTTCGCTCGCGCCGGATCTCACGCAGATAAGGGTGGAAGTCGACCTCGACGGTATGGCGCTTAGAGGCAACGAAGCGCTTGCGCTGCCTCCGTTCCTCGCGCGCGATCTCCCGCTTCATCTCCCCCGCCGGCGGTAGCGTCGCCCGGCCGCCGATCAGGTCGGCAACCCATTCGCACTGTGCCTCGGCCAGCGGCATGATCGGCCCCAGTGGCTGGATGAAGCCGACGAAGTAGAGCCCCGGGCGCTCGACTGAGACAACCCGCCGGTAGAGCGGCAGCCGGTTCTCGGGAGCTGCCAGCACCTTCGGGTCGAAGAAGGGGAAGGTGATCTTGTAGCCGGTGCAGTAGACGACGAGGTCGATCTCCTCCTCGCTGCCGTCGACGAAGCGGACCGCGCGACCGCCGGTGTAGCGGTCGATATTTGGCTTCGCGGTGATGTCTCCGTGGCCGAGCCGGGGCAGCAACTCCGAAGACACCGTGGGGTGCGCCTCGAAGAGCTTGTGGTCGGGCTTGGGCAGCCCATAAGCGGTGGGGTCGGCGGCGGAGGCCACGCCAAGCGCCCGCATCGCGAAGAATCGCTGCACCGCCAGCGGCGTCATAGCGGTGATCGGGTTGGCGAGCTCGTCGATCGGCTTGCCGTTGATGTACTTGGGGATCACGTAGGCGCCGCGGCGGGTCGCGAGGAAGGTCTTCTCGCCGATCCGCGAGGACTCGACGGCGATGTCGGTGGCGGAGTTGCCGAGGCCGAGGACGAGAACCCGCTTGCCCCGCAGGACGTCGGGCTCGCGGTAGTGGTGGGCGTGGATCTGCTCCCCCTCGAATTCCTCGGATCCTGGGAAGGCCGGTTCGGGCCAGCGCGGGTCCCAGTGGTGGCCGTTGGCGACCATCACGGCGCGGTAGCGCCCGGCCTGCTCCTCTCCCCCAGGCCCCTTGGTCGTCACCGCCCAGGCGCCGTCGGCGGGCTCGACCTTCAGTACCTCGGTGCGGAAGCTGATCTTCTCCCGCAGCCCGAAATGATCGGCGAATTCGTCGAAGTAGGCCGCCATCTGAAAGTGATCGGGGTAGTCCGGGAAGTGATCGGGCATCGGCAGCGACTTGAACGCCATCACCCGCCGCGAGGTGTTGATGTGCAGCGAGCGGTAGGCGGACGACATCCCATTGTCGTTTTCGTAGCGCCAGTTGCCGCCGATGTGCGACCCCTTCTCGAAGCAGTCGAAAGGCATGCCGCGCGAGTTCAGCACCTGGGCGGCGACGATGCCGGAGCTGCCGGCGCCGATGATGCAGACTTTCTCAGCCGAGTCCATGGCCGCGAAATCTACCGGGCTGGCCAGCTGGCCAGCTTCCCGATCGAGGCGGCTACCTCCAGACACAGAAAGGCCGA
>Ga0184624_10000253_pt1 | contig 13007 bp, 24 predicted proteins | sample PLM3_5_b1_FD_133157 | JGI IMG/M metagenome (GOLD analysis project Ga0184624, IMG submission 133157) | Groundwater sediment microbial communities from an aquifer in East River, Colorado, USA - PLM3_5_b1 | ecosystem: Environmental > Terrestrial > Soil > Riparian zone | place: USA: East River...
AACGTACCTTATCTTGCGTTCCACCCACCCTCTATCCAAAAGTCGCCAACCTTGCGAAACATGCCCACATAAATCGCACCGCCCGTGCGCTCGTTGTTCCAGACGAAATCGATACCTTTGGACATCAACGCCTTGTTAGCGCGAATCTGCGCCACTAGCGTCCCGTCCGAGAGGCTTTCCACCGATGCAGACCACTGCTTTTTATCGCGTCCTACGTTCCTGAAATGCACCGTCATGCAAGGTATAGCGTACCTTATACGATCGATTCTGAAACAGGATTTCAGGGCTGAAAGATGGCTTTGTTTGCAACGTTCGGAGGCGGCCGTTTAGGGAGACGTTTTTGAAACAGCGGTTCAGTCGGCATAGATCGGGCCGCGAACGCAAACCACTGGAGTGTTTACCGGACACTGATCGAAGTTAGAGCGCTCTAGTACGAGTTCCACAAAGTAGACCATTTCAAGACGGTCCTCTATTGCGACGAACACATCACGCCCCGGCGGATATTGTTCCAGCGCTTTAATCAGTTCGGCAACGGTCATCGATGGGGCGCTGGGATTGTGTGCGAGTGGTTCAGGTGAGCAATTGCATAAGGGAGCGGTGGCTCCGTCCCATAATGCAAACGGTATGCAGCTTCCTGGTAATGTGCCAGAAACAGCTTTACCGCCCATCGTTTTGCCCGTTCGTGCAGAGCCATTGCGGGCAGTTTGCCGGATTCAAACAGTTCGATCAGACCGGCATCCAGTTTCTTCTGCCTCGCCTGCTTCAGCCGTTCCGCCGCGGTCGCCGCCAGGTCTCCGTTATCGTTGCGCTTTTGCTCGTAGGCCTTTCGTTCGAGGTAGAGTTTGCCGTACACATCGTCCTTATGGCCGCTTACCTTGACGAAGCTCTCGCCCATCAGCCAGCACAGCCGTTTCAGGCTTGCGTTCCAGGGCCGTTTCTGGCCCTTCTCCCATTTACAGGTAGGGTCTAAGCCGGCGAACCGCCAGATATGCCCTACGGTCGGCGCTTTTGTAATGTCGATGTTGGCGATCAATCCCGATGAAATCACGGGGCCGATCCCTACGATATTCCGGCTCCACTCGCCCATCGGCTGCGCCGCGCTCCACTTGTCGAGCACGGCTTTTATCTGATTCTCGAGCACCACCAGTTGCCCGTTGAGCCAGGCGATGAATTCGGAGGGCTCCTGGCCCTCGAGCAGTTTGCGCTGCTGGTTGGCGGCTGCGATGCGGTAGTCCTGCAGGTCGTAATAGGTATCGACGAAGTAGCGGGCTTCGCGCACACCCATCAGCTTGGCGGCGGCGCGAAGGTCCCGCGACAGTTTCTGGACGGCCTCGATATTTGCGCTCACCAGTTAAGGCTACTCCCTATCGGCTCGCTCTTGTATGTCGGTGCTCTCACGTATGTTGGCACGCTCGGCCATGTCGGTACTCTCTTGTAATGCGGCTCGCTCTGCCGTCCAGGTACTCTCTAGTTGCACGGCTCGCTCTGGCTATCCGGTACTCTCCTCAAGGTCGGCTCGCTCTTCATCATGGGTTCTCTCTGCTCTCACGGCTCGCTCCCACAGTTCGGTACTCTCAACGTCTCCCGGCTCGCTCAGTTACCGCGGTGCTCTCAGGGAAACTGGCTCGCTCAACCAGCACGGTACTCTCCGACTTTGCGGCTCGCTCACCTAATCCGGTGCTCTCTGATTTTACGGCTCGCTCCGGGATCGCGGTGCTCTCACACAATACGGCTCGCTCCTCGACGACGGTACTCTCCATCAACGCGGCTCGCTCATCTATTGCGGTACTCTCCAGGTCGTCGGCTCGCTCTTCATCCGCGGTACTCTTTTGGCTTTCGGCTCGCTCTTGACCTACGGTACTCTCCCAAGCCTCGGCTCGCTCAGTTTACCCCATCCAGCCCGTACTGAAGCTGCTCGCTGACGCCCACGCTGAGACTGGCTTCTCCTTCTGGGGGGCCGGCTGGGTGGCGCAGATCTCTATAAACTGGCCGTGCATGTACCTCAGTGCATCCAGAGCATGATCGCGCTCTTTTACGATCCGGCCACGCTCATCCCTTCTATACAATCTGTACTCGGCCAGCAGGTTCTGGCAGGACTTGAAGATCTTCAGGCGGCCGCTGGTCATCCGCATCAGGAGCTCATAGATCCCCGTCTCCACGCTGTTCTCAGCCGCAACTAGGTCCAGCCCGAGATCCCGGTACATGTCCAGCAGGTTCCTCCCGTCGATCTGGCCCCGTCCCCGGGCTGCCGGGTCTATCGCTCCCTTGATCCAGGCTCCCCTAGTCTTGATGGCTTCTGCGTGAATCACTGGCTCGCTCTCCGAGCGGTAATGCTCCGAGGTGACATACAGCGTGTCGCTGTCGCGGTCGAGGGCACCCCATACCGCAGCACTCCATCGCCATCCGACGTCGAAGCCGTACGCTCTCGGCCAGTGGGCCGGGATCGGGATGTCGTCGATCGTGATCTCGGACTCGGCTACTTTGTAGATCGCTCCGCTGCCTAAGCTGGGTACGCCTTTCGACCTGGCGTCACGCTGGTAATCCGGGTAGCTGCTAAGTAGCTCCTTCTTAACGGCTTCGGACAAGTGCGGCACGGCATCCCAGTCGCACATGACGAGGTAGGCGTTGCCGTTCAGGACTTCCATATATTCAGCGATTACGCGGTCGATATCCCGCCAGGCAGGAACCGTTGTATCAGTGGGGTGAGCCCTTGTAGAGGCGTGAAGGTAAGCGCCAACAGCCCTCCAGTAGTTGCCATTCGAGTGAGAGTTTCGTCGAATATCTGTTCGGGGCATTCCTCGTCCAGCCACCCGAACTCCAGGCTAAGCCCTTGGAACGACTCGCGTTTCTGCTCGTATGACTTGAAGATTAGCGTGCTGAATCCGCCGACCGCATGCTTGATATAGCAAGTGTCGACAGCATCAGTCACGCCTGAGCGCATCGTGCTTTTCTCCAACAAGTCGAATGGGATCATGCCGGTCCCGAATCTTCCAGGCTGGCCTAGCAGTTCCTGCTGGACCACTTCTCTAGTCGTCTTCCCTGTATCTGAAGCAGCTACGGCTCTTATCGGCTTGTCGAATCGTTTGCCGACCCACCAGTGAGGATAGATCCCGGTCAGGTGCAGCGTTAGCTCGTACGCGCCGGCGATAGTCTTGCCGGTCCGGTTGCCGGCAAGGAATACCCGCGTGCGGTACTTCGACCCGGCCGCGAAGAACTCAAGGTGCGGCTTGTAGAGCTCGCGTCGGAACGGGCCTTTCTCTGGAAAGAAACTGTCAATCTTGTTTCTCGATCTCCGTTCCTTCTCGGCCGCTATCAATAACAGCATTTCCCGCCGCTGCGAGTCGGTCACTTGAGGCCGCGAGATACAAGGTGTCGAGTGCATCTAGTTGATCCTGCGATAGTTTCGAGAGGTCGATACTGACGTTGGCCTGGATATCGGCTGTCAGGCTGACGTTCGTCGTCGACGTATCCCGGTACTCCGGGATGTGCTTTTTCATCGCGAACATCAGTAAGATGTCCGACTTCTTACGGACGGTCCCGACCTTCTGTCCCTGATACCAGACTGGCTCCAGTTCCCCTTCCTTCGCACGCTTGTGGAGCTCCTCCTCCAGTCCTTCTTTGAACTGGGAATGTGCGCGGGTGAACGCTTCGGCGTACTTGGGGTCAGGCAACCACTCGTAATGCAGATGACGGTCGACTTTGGCTATCCGTGCGGCGCGTGACAGATTGCCGGAATAGGCATACTCGGCCAGGAAATTTTTCTGGTCTTCTGCTGTAGATCTAACAGTTAGTTTTCGCTTGCCCTTATCGGATGAAGGAGGGTTACCCATCGTACATACACGTCTGCCACATGCTTCTTTTTTACTTGTCTAATTGTCACGGAAAGTGGGCCGCCGGCGGCCCCGATTTAGGGGGCGAACCTAAGGCGTAATAGTACTATAATTCCGTCTGTAAAGTATTAAAACGATTGTGAATTAGCAAAACCAAAATAGTTGTTTTGTTCACTCGTTGTTAGTATTTCTTATTACACACCCACCAGAAACTGGGAGGAAGAGTCCTCCGGATTGACGTGAAGGTATCGCTGCGTGGTGTTGAGGCTCGCGTGCCCGAGCGTGTGCTGGATCAGGCTCAACGGTGCGCCGGCATCAAGCGCGTGGGTCGCATGGCCGTGCCGCATCCAGTGGGCGCTGACATGCTCCGTGAGTCCGGCGCGCTCTGCTGCTTCCTTGACGATGTTGCTTATGCGCGTCCGGTTCATCGGGCGTTTATCGCCCTCGCGGGACAGGAAGACCGGATCTTCCGGCTTCGCATCCGGGGGGCGGATCGCCATCAGGGCTTTCCAGGTTTCTTTCGATATCAAAATGGTCCGGGTCTTGTTCCCTTTGCCGAGCACCGTCACCTGGCCGTCGTCCCTGCTCCGTTCCCGGCAGTCGAGCCAGCGCAGGCCCGAGCATTCCGAGGCGCGAATCCCGGCCCCGTACAGCAACCGGATAATCGCTTGGTCGCGAGGTATCTCGGTCAGCCGGATCATCTTGCGGATGTCTTTGGCCGGCAGGATCTTTTCGGCTAAGTCGTCCGGGGCCTGCTGCAGCCGCAAGGCACGCCCCACGTCAAAAGGGATGGTTCCGATACGGTGCGCGAAGCCCAATAACGATTTGACCGTTGCCATTTTGCGATTGATGGTGCGGCGTTTGAGGTGGCTCCAGGAATCCTCGTAGCTTTGCAGCACGTCGAGCGTAATTTCGCCAATGCGCAGCGGGTGGCAGAAGGCGCGGAAATGCGCAATTACAGGCAGGTACACATACAACGTGGAGCTCGGACGGCCATGCTTCCATAACTCAATTATGTGCTCCCAATCCGGGCCGCGAGGTGGTGTCGCCTTGACCAAGGCTTTGCCGTTGTTGCGGCTCATGTGGGAGCCCCGTAGAAACAGCCCTGCAATACCGTGGTGAAGTGCGGTAGCAGGATCGACGGTACACGGTCGATATGCCACATTCCACGCACATTATAATAATTTTCCCTTTTATGCGGCATCGCAATACGGTGACCGTTCACGCGGCACCCGGACGTCTGGTGCGCGGGATCGGGGCCGCGGAAACGGAGCCCGCGGATTCGCCTGTCGGTCCCGATCACATCGATATCCCGGCGGGACATCAGCGCTGCGGCCTTCTCCCGATCCGCATGAAACAAGACCGTGTTCGAGTGGTCATACACGGGCGTCTTACGCGCCAGCTTGCGCTCGCAGTTTATTCGCATGTGAAGATTTACTGGAGATTAAGGGAGTCGAACCCGCAGGGCGCAGATTCGTTTTTTGATGCCGGACACAACTCTACTTCCCGCAGTTTCAACCCGGATTGGAGTGGTCCGGAACCACAACTAACTGGTTATCCTACGGCAGTAGTATATCGCGGAATCGCTTTGACCGTACGCGGCCCGATACGATCCTCGCTCACCAGCCCCCGCTGATCGGCGGGAGCGATGACGCTGTCCAGCTTTTCCATACTGATCGAACACAACTCGAAAAACCGTTTAGGTCCCAGCCGCTGCTCGACTGCGGCCATATCGGATATCCATCGCTTCAGCGGTCTGGCCCCGACCTGAAGGACAAATTGCGAACCGTCCTCCATGTACGCTGCGTCTGCGGGTTGATCCTCGTACCACCCGGCGATGGTCGACCGTAGCTGGTCGTAGCGTTTCTCCGCGATCCGGAGCTGGGCCACCATCGCCGCCAGTGCTCCGAACTCGTCTATCACCTTTGCGCGGACAGGGTCGCGGGTGGGCTGGTCGATCTGCCGGATCTTGGCGCGTGACTTTGCCGTGGTGCGTGGCAAGTTCTACTTGTAACCGTGATTGCGGTTTAAGTCAATAGAGCGCGTACTTTCGCTTCTGTCAGTTTCCACCGGATTACCGTCTTCTCTATCTCGCGGTCCAGTTCGCGCATCGTTTTCTGATGCTTCTCTCGCTGGAGACGCGCCCGTATGCCGGCTTTAATCGGATCGTGACGTTTCGGCGGCAGCATCAGACTGACTTTACTTTCTCCTCGAGCACGGCTACTTTCCGGTCGATGCCTTGGACAAACTCGATCAGCTTGTCAATCCGGCTTCCGAGATAGATGTACAACGCTCCGTTCATCAGGATGCCTACGAGCGGAACCGCTATAAGGGTATAGTACTGAGTTTCGCTCATGCCTTCTTCTTCGCCTTCTTAGCTGCTGTTTTCTTCTTCGTTCCCCATCGCGCAGCCGCCGCCTGCTTACCCCGCTCCTTACGTTCCTTCTCTGTCAATACGGCTACACCCTTCCGAACCTTCTTACTGCCACCGCGACTCCCAATCTCCGCTAGGTACTCACTCACCGGATTTCGCTTCTCCGCCATCCTTCCATTAGTACCATAAGCCGCTTATGCACATTTTCACTTGGGTACTTGTGTACCACAAGCCGCTTATGGCATCATACTTATGTACCCAGCAGGTACACAGGAGAAACGATGCGATACGAAAACTACGGGCCGATGGACATCGACGAATTCGACCCGAACGACGAGCCTGTCTGCGTCTGCGCGGATTACGTGGGCTCGACAGAAGTCACATACTGCAAGGCATGCATGACCTATACGGACGACGCCAACCTGCTGGCGCCGGAGACCATCGAGGCCATGCTCACCAACACGAATCGCGTAATGAGCGCACTATATCAAGCAATGGACAAAAAGGACGCAGCCTAATGCAATCCGCTCTCACAACCTACAAAGAAGCAGTATCGGAACTGATCAACGCGGTAAACGCTCTCGACCAGGCGCACTCGATGTTGAAGGATATCGGCTGGGACCAATACATCTCGACCAAAACCTGGGGTCGCCATGTGAGCCTGCTCGATGCCGTCGCCATTGCGGACAAGCTGTTGTTCGACGCGCAGAACGCAAGCTGCCCCGACTGCGCCAAACCGCTGGCGGAATCGGAAGATTGCCTCTCGGGCTGCTGCCCGGATTTGGTAGGACACGTCAATGGCTAGCCCGGTCGCAACGCGCAGAGATACGCTGACCTTCGAACCCGAAGTCGTTTATGAGCTGGTCCTGAAATACGCGACAGGCAAACAGATCTCGAACGGCAACATCATGTTTACCACCAGCATGGACCAGGTGTTCTTCCTGAGACCCGAAGCCGCGCAGAAGATTCACGCGCTGGGATTAGGTGTGAACGAACCGTTTGAGTTGATCAAGCGCAACAGCGGCATCGTTGTGCGACGAATCGAGCAGCAGCCGGAACCGTCCCCCACCCGGAGTTCAATTCCGACTGCCGCTACAGCTCAGACAGAAAAGGGTCGCGCTGCCGATAACAGCACTGTTGCTCCGTCGTCGCAGCCACAATCTAACACACTGAGTGGCCTTATGGCTGGTTCCTACATAGCGGCTATGGATGCGTTGATGATTGCGCAGGATTATGCCGAAGCGAAAGGCTTGCCTTTCAAGATCAGCCCGATGGAACTGAGATCGGCAGCTTTATCGATTTTCATAGCAACGAGCAAAAATGCGGGTGGCCCATGGCAAAAGTAATCAACTGGGTTATCTACATCTTGAAGAATCCAAGGACCAACGAGGTCCGGTACGTTGGCTGGACCTCAAAGAAGAATCCCAAAGTACGCTTGAGTATGCACCGCTACGAAGCGGTCAGGCATCCACATAAAACCCATAAAACTGCATGGCTTCTATCTCTTGTGAGCATCGGCCTTGAGCCTCTCATGGAGATCATTGAATCGGGTACAGGGAATGGCTGGGACGAAGCAGAACGCCGTTGGATTGCACACTACCGTGCTAACGGCGCGCGATTGGTGAATGCCACGGAGGGAGGTGAAGGATGCCCCGGCCGCATTGTGTCTGCCGCCTCGCGTGAGAAACAGAAAGTCTCGCAGAAAAACCGCATATACACGCCTTCGCCCGAAACACGGGCTAAACAATCTGCTGTATCGAAACAACGGTTCGCCGCCATGACACCCGAGGAACGTTCTGCCTTTACCCGGAAGAACTCTCTAAAACGATGGGCTAAGAAAACACCGGAAGAACGCATCGCTTGGGGGAAATTTATTCACGAGGCGCTCGATGCCAAACGCGAACATACCCCCCATGTGGTTTCCGCTGAAACACGGGCCAATATGTCAGCAGCATTTAAAGGCAGAAAACTCTCAGCCGAAGCACGGGCCAACATAGCTCGAGCCGCAAGAAATCGGAGAAAAAAAGCATGAGCGCCATTCCAGTACTACCCGTTAAAGAAACCCTGGCCGATATTACAGAGCGTCTTACCGAGCTCCTCGACACGATTGATATGTGCGACGACCCAGACGTTCGCATTGAATGTGAAACCGAGATCATGGATGTTCTCACGCGCCAGATGAGCAAGATAGATCGGATGTGCGAACTCGCCGATGCTATCGATTTTCAGATTGCACTACGCAAGAAACAAGTCACGTTACTGGAAAAAGCAAATAAACGCGGATATGCCATCTTGGAACGTATCGATTGGGCTGCTATGCGAGTCATGGAAGCTACCAATAGACGCGAGCTGACGGGTAGTCTCTACTCGTTTAGCTTGCGAAAGCTTCCGCCATCCGTGGAAGTGACCAACCAGGCGGTTGTGCCCCCGCAGTATATCCGTACAACAGTCAGTGAGTCGGTAGACAAGGCAGTAGCGAAAGTGGACCTTCGCAATGGCGTCACGATTCCCGGCTTGCAGTACGTGGTTGACCGTAAAGGCGTGACACGCAAATGACCCGTACACTCACGGGCCGGGAGATGGAGATCTCGGCCCTCGTCGCCACAGGTATGTCCAACAAAGCGATTGCCGCGCAACTGGAAATCAGCGAACAGTCCGTCAAAAACATGCTGCAGCGGGCGTTCACGAAGACGTTATGCAGCAATCGTACGGAATTAGCCCTGTGGATGCTTAAAACGGCAGCGTGATTCACGGAATCATCGCTCGTGTTAAGAAATGCGGCGAGTAGTAATTGGCAATTGATTTATGCCCGTTGATGGGCGTATCGTAGGCGCAGTACTAATTCGTAATTTATAGGAACTTGTAATGCCGCTTTCTTTTGCAGCGCCGTGTCAGACCACCTGGCGAGTCTGTTCGCGCTTCGGTTGGCAATCATGCTATTTTGATCATGTCCGGCTCGCTACCGGGCGTGCGTTTTCTGTGGACTGGCGGTCGTGTTCTCTTCCCCAGAGAACTGTTTCAACGGCCGCCACCCACAATCCCTCTTTGAAACGGAGGGCTGTTGAACTCTAAACAGCTACAATCCGCGCTACAAGCCCAAAGCCGCGCAGGCGTTCGCCTCGAACGGGTTCTCCTCTCTCATGTATCGCTTAAGGGTTTGCAGGCTGCGGTGTCCGGTGTGTCTCGCCGTCAGGATCTCGCCGATTACCGGCAACGCTTCCGTCACAAAGCCAGCCCGCAGCGAATGGCCCGCATAGCAGCCAGGATCGAGCCCAATCGATTCCGCCGCACGCTTTACCACTTCGCCTACGGTATTCGGGTTCAATCGCCGCCACAGCGGATTCCGGCCGGCAGAAATTGCCAGGAGCAGCGGCCCGGGACGATCGCCTCGAATCCGAAGCCAGTCCTTGATGGCGTGAAGGGGACACGTCTCCGCGGCCTGGCCCGGAGGAATGCCTATCGTGCGGCCGATTCCAGCCTGGTCCTGCTTTTCCCGGCGTACATGGACCAGCAAGCCCGCTTCGGTGAACTCGATGTCTGCGAGGTCAAGCCCGACGATATTCGAGCGGCGCAGGGCCGTACTGAAGCCCAGCAGCAGCAGAGCACGGTCGCGGGTCTTCCACGGATCGGGAAGCACCAGGTTCCGAAGCATCTGCCGCAGGTTCTCGATATTGATCGGGGTCTTCTGCCGGGGCTGTTCGCCTCTAAGCCGTTGCGCTCCTCGCAGGATCATCAGGATTTCCCTGGTGTACGGCGAAGGGTGATTCGCCATCCGGTGGTAATGGACGATCCCATAGCAGTGATGTCTCGCCGTGCCGATCTTGTGACCGCGGCACAGCATGTCGGTCACGTACAGCTTCAGCGTCGATTCCGCGGCAGGCAACGGTTCCTGGTTGTTCGCCGCACACCAGAGCAGAAAGCTGCGCCAGTCTTTCGAGTAGCCAAGCAGGGTGCATTTCGCGTGAACGGAACGCGCCAGGCGGATGCTTTCCTCGATCAGTCTTTCTTGTGTTTCATACAAAACACAAAAGGGGAGGTTGAGTTGTTCCATGCGCATTGAACGCACGAACCAGAAGATCTTTGGCAAAGAGTGGGGAGAGGCTACAGGGAGTTATCCCTGCTGCCGCCAGCAGCATAGTTGTCAGGGTAAACCCCCTCCGGTCTTTCCTTTACGACTGCCAGCAGCCTGAGAAACTTTTTGTGCAGTCGCAAAGGCGCAGAGCGCGGGAGGGGTTATAACAACTAGTTTTATCTTGCCATAGATTCTGCTGGTTTCCATTCCCTTTTCGCTCCTGAAATCACTGTCACCCCCGAAAAATTACTGAGTTATATAGCCAGTAAGGCTAGAAAGTACTAGGGAATGGTATGGCGTCAGACACTAACGGCAGTGGTAAGCCCTTCATCATCACCGGCGCAGACGGTAAACGCCTCGAGATTCCGCACGGTGACTATTACTTCAATACCAAGGCCCGATGCCGGCGGTTGATGCAGAACTCGCTATCGAGCGATGCTCGACGGGTCCATGCGTGTCTGGAACTTGCCACAATGGGCTGGACGCGGGAGTTGGCGCTAGCTAACAACGGCCAGCCGCTGACCCCTTCGGATATCGTCGATCAGACCGGCCTAATCAAGCAGCACGTTACCGCCGCTTTACGAGAGCTCGAAGAGCAGGGTCTGGCGGAACGCCGTAGCGATGATGGCGGGGAATTGCGCCGCGGTCACATTCTGATATACTCCTGGGCGATCCCTCAACCCGCCAAGGAAGAGGATAGTAACTGCGCGCAGTTACAATCTAGCTTACAGTTTCCTGATTGGTTTCCTGAATCCTGGGATTCCCTCAAACCCCTCATCAAACGTCTGAGAGTAAGACTCGATACAGAGTTAGTAACTGCGCGCAGTTCAATTCTTGAGGAGGGCGCCGAGATTGCGCGCTGTTACGAAGAGGCGGAAAAGCGTGTGCGCGCACTGCTCGAAAGGGTTAGCGCGCAGAACGACCTATATAAGGAAGATAGAACTTATAGAAATACTGATAGAACAGAGGAGAGAGAGGGGCGTAAAGCTACTAGTAGTATCGAGGTACCGGAACAACCCCGCTCTTCCCCCCCCCCAACTTCTGCCGTAGTATTGCGGAAGGACCCTCCTTCAAATGAAGTCAGCCCGCCAGAAGCAAATCTTCAAACTGATAACCGAAGAATTAGTCAGCCGGATAGCCGAATACATGTTGGAGGAGACGGAGACACCTCAGAGCCAGACCCTAATAACGAACGTCCTAGAGACCATGATGGACCGCCAACGCCACTCAGAAGATCACATGACCCGGTTTCTGGAGTTGATTTACGACTATCATCCCGACAGGATGCTGGCGGAAGGAATCTTCTGGGACTCCCTGCATCCAGTACCACGTGCGCCGTCCCGACCCGTGACCCGGAAGCGGAGCGTCAAGTAGTTGCCGGTAATCCCGAGAGCACTGACGCATTTGAAGTTTTCTGTTTCGTCATGCACGGCTGCGGGCGCCCGGTCGCCGTGAAATGCGTACGTGAGTGCCGTGCTGAATTCTTCAAATATCCCCCCACAACCCAACAGCGCATCATCGAAGACGCCAACCTACGATTCAAAGGGGATAACCCCCGCTTTATAACGGCCCCTCTGAAATACCTGTGCAGCGAGATTTGGGATACAGAGCCCATTACGCGGCCGCTGTTTTCGCCCCCTGCCAGCACTGCTCAGCAACAGCGCGACGATGCCCTACGCAGGTTGATGGATCGTGCCAGAGCCCGTGACCAGGAATTCGGGGATCTGCGATGAAACTCACACGGGAACATGTCACAAGGGCGATTGCAAAGATGAGCCAGAGCCGTATTCCGTATTTCCCGACCGGAGATCTCGGCCTCGAGATGGTGCAGCGCTCGATAGAGCAGTTTGTCGGTACGGCAGAGCAGCTCGAATGGCTGACGAACGTAGCCTGTAATACGATGCGGGCTTGGTCCCTGCCCGAACTCCGCGGTCTGTTCTGTTCAAGGTTTGCTCCCGCAGACGGAGTCTGGGCGACTGCCGAGACACCCGGCTTCACGCCTGACGAAGCAATGGCGGCATCGGAACGCGCTTACTTGGACCGTGAATCGAAGGACTACGAACGCAAACTGGCTGCGTGGAAGGAAGAGGCGAAACTGCTGGGGCCGGGAGAGCCGGAACCGTTCGAGCTTCCCCCAGCCGCGGTAAAGATGCTGCCTGCGCCACCGCCGGCCGTTCCCGAGCCATCGAAGCCGACCATTTCGCTGCGCGAGGCGGAAGAGCAACTAGAGCAGCAGTTAGCCCGAAGTTTGCGGCGATCCGCGGACGAAGCAGCGCGTCTGATTGCCGAGTTGGAACAGCAACTCGAAAGCAAAAAAAAAGTGACTGAGCCGGAAGCGAAATGGGTCAACTGAAGTCGTCCATCAAACCCCAACGCCATCGCGAGTACGAGCAGGAGCAGCGGCGGATCTTCTGGCGCAAACTGACCGTGCGTTGTATATTGGCCGACGTGAAGCACGGCAAACCTGTCGACCCGGAACTGGTCGAATGGGCCAAAGCGCAGAAATGGTAATCCCGATCAACAAGAAAGCGGAGCTGGCCTACCAGCAGTACCGCGCCCTCCACAAGCAATTACTCCGCACCAAACTCGAATCGGGTGCCGTGAAACGCGCCACCCGCCTGACCCGGCCCGCCGAGTGCGTGTTATGCGGCCTGCCGATCCGGCCCGGCGACACGTTTCGGGATGCCGGCTACCGGCACCGTTCGCATGAATCCTGCCTGAAGACCAGCCT
>Ga0184624_10000254_pt1 | contig 13001 bp, 7 predicted proteins | sample PLM3_5_b1_FD_133157 | JGI IMG/M metagenome (GOLD analysis project Ga0184624, IMG submission 133157) | Groundwater sediment microbial communities from an aquifer in East River, Colorado, USA - PLM3_5_b1 | ecosystem: Environmental > Terrestrial > Soil > Riparian zone | place: USA: East River...
AGACGCCTGGACGAACAACCTCAACGAACAGTGTCGGCTCGCCGAGACCCAGGCGGTCGCGACGGTCCCACGTCTGCTGTCCTGGCGCCGTCGTCAAATCAGGCGCGCCAAAAGCGAGTGCATCAGTGATGGCGACCGGAGCACCTTCCCGCTCTTCGCCTTCGAACTGAGCAGAGGCTGCTCGGTGCAGTGCTGGTTCTGCGCATGGGACCCGCCGAAGTTGCGAGACTACCTCCCATACACTCCGGAGAACCGCCAGCTTTGGCGGGAGATCCTGGGTGCGGGTTGGGACGTATTTGGGTCCGGATGCAAGACGGCGGTCTGCTTCCACGCAACTGATCCGTCAGACAACCCCGACTACTTCGAGTTTCTGCGCGACGTTCGCGAACTGTATGGCGTCCATCCGCAGACGACGACCGCGCGACCGCTGAAGAACATCACCTGGACGCGTGAGCTGCTCAGCCTCCAGAGCGTGTTGCCCCCAAGCTTCGACCGGTTCTCGGTCCTCACGGTCAACGAGCTTCGGAAAATACACACCACGTTCTCCGCGGAGGAACTGATCAACACGAGTCTCGCCTTCCAGAACCGGGGCGCGCTTGCCCACAAGGCTCGATCTGGGCGGACGCTTGCCGGGCACCACCGGATCGAGGCGGAAGAACGCGTTGTGCAGGACGAGCCCATGCGTCCGAACGTGATCCAGGGAACCATCGAGTGCACATGCGGCTACCTGGTAAACATGCTCGACCGGACCGTTAAGCTGGTGAGCCCATGCTTCGCCTCAGAGCGCTGGCCACTCGGATACACCGTTCACGCCGAAGGAACATTCAGCGATGCGGCCGAATTCCGAGATGTCCTTCTGCGAACCGTTGACGAGGCCATGGCGGAGCATAAGGAAGCGGGGGAGCGGATCGCCTTCCGCGAGGACCTGGCCTATCTACCGCAATCGGACGGATTCGTCCTGACGTCCCGCTACCGGCAGCACGGCGCCAAAGCGAGCCGGCTCGTCGCTCAGCTCGGCGAGTTGATTCGGTGTGGGACGTTCAGCGCGGGCGAGATCACCGACCGGATGATCCTCGAAGGAATGTCAGGGCTCGATGCTGCGGCGTGGCTCGATCGACTGTACCAGGGCGGACTGCTGGCCGATACCTCCGTCGCCGGTCACCAAAACTAGAATCGCATTCTTGAACTAGCTGTCAGGCGTGCCCCAATGGCGCCGCTGCATCTCCGCGAACCGGAGACCGGCCATCGAAATGTTGGCCATCAGATGCGGGGCCAGCTCGTCGGCGTCTTCGATGCTTTCGTCGAGCTGCACCTCCTGTGTTCCGAGGCGGCCGGTGGTCGTTCGCAAGCGATCGGCCAGGAAGACGGCCACGGACTGATAGAAGCGGGCTGCGAAGCCGACATCCTCCCGGAGTTTCTTCGTCAGCGCGCTTCGCGGGATTGCCCCTGCCTTCGATTCGACTTCCGCGCGCACGCTTGCGACCGGCGGCCGAGAGTCCACGAACGAAATCTCGCCCAACACTTCGCCTGCCTTGAGCACGGCAATGCGCGGGGTGGTCCCCGAGTAGACCACAAACGCGCCGTCCAGCACGAAGTACAGCCAATCGGTCGCCTTCCCTTGTTCGATCAGAGTTGTGCCTGGCGCAACGGTCATTTTCCGTCCGTTGCGAATCATCCAGTCCACGTCTCTGTCATCGAGGATACTCAGGAAGTAGAGCGCTTTTCTCATGTCATCCCTTCACATCAGGCCGTCTGCCGTCTGGCGAGATCGGCGAATGGGCCTTCCTGCTGAATCAGTTCCTGGTACGTGCCTTCCTGAACGACGACACCTTTCTCCATCACGTAGATGTAGTCGGCATGCACGATCGTGCTGAGACGGTGGGCGATGACGATACGCGTGGCCTGCAGACTTTCGAGGCTCTGACTCACAATCGCCTGTGTCTCGTTGTCCAGCGCGCTGGTGGCTTCGTCGAAGAGCAGGATGCGAGGCTTCTTGACGATGGCCCGGGCAATCATCACTCGCTGGCGCTGCCCGCCGGACAGGCCGCCGCCCCCTTCGGAAATCATCGTGTGCATGCCCATCGGCATCGCCTGAATGTCCTTCTCGAGGCCGGCCATGGCCGCAGCCGCCCACGCGTCTTCCATGGTCAGCCGCGCGTTTCCGACGATGTTTCTGTAGAGCGAGTCGGTGAGCAGCCGGCCGCTCTGCAGAACCACGCCGACCTGCTGACGCAACGCCTGGACATCGAGGTGCGCCTGATCCTGATCGTCGAAATAGATCGCGCCCGACTCGGGAGTCTCGAATCCCATCAGCATCCGGAACAACGTTGACTTTCCGCTGCCGGAAGGTCCGACGATGGCCACGAACCGTCCCGCCGGAACCTTGATGGAGACGTCCCGCAGCACCAGTGGCGCATCGGGACGATAGCGGAAGTTCGCATGCTTGACTTCGATGTTGCCGACCAGCTCGCCAGGATCGGTCATGGCGCGATTGGTCTCAGGAAGAGTGGTCAGAATCGGCAGCGCCCGCTCGTAAAGAGGGACGACGCTCAGCAGCGAGACGAAGGCCGAGCTCAAAGCCAGCGCAGAAAACTGAAACTGGAAAAACGTCGCGAGGAAGGCCAGAAACGATCCGGTCGACAGAGTGTTGCCATCCGCCTGATCCAGGAGCCGGGATGATGCCCAGAAGATCGCGGCGGCGCTCAGCACGGGAATGACCGATGTGAAGACCGAGAAGCCAATCGAGAGCGTGCGCGTCTTGAAGGCGATCTCCTTCTTCCGGCTGAACTCCCTCGCCCATGCGGCGAACGCTCGATTCTCCGTCGCCGATACCCGCAGCTTCGAGACGCCGTTCACGAGTTGCAGCAGCATCCCCGACAACCGTCCGGCCACGTCCATCGTTTCGCGCTGATAACGGACCTGCAGGGAGCCCGTCACGGTCGCAGCGAGCACCGTCACTGCAGTGAGGCCCGTCGCCAGCAGAGCCAGCCGCCAGCTGTAGTAGAAGAGCAGGGCGAAACCGAACACGGACGAGGCGCCCGACAAGAGCGACGAGGTGACCGAGTCGGTGACTAGGCGCCGCATCGCGCTGATCCCCAGACTTCGCATCGCGAGGTCGCCTGACGTGTAGTCGCGGAAGAACGGCACAGGCAGGCTCAGCAGACGATCCCACACCGCCGCCTGGAGAGTCGCGTCCATCCTCGCTTCCAGGCGGCGCAGCGCGAAGCTTTGAACGACCTGGAACACCGACCCGCAAAGAGCCGCGACGATCAGCAGCAGCGTCACGACGCGAAGCTGGCTCCTGTCTGCCCCCGGAATGATTGAATCGAACACCACTCCGGTGACGACCGGGAGCGCCATTCCGAGCAGGCCAACGGCAGCTCCCATCATCAGCACAGTGGCCAGGTCCCTCCGGGACCCGTTGAGGCCGAACTCCACCAGGTCGCGCGCTGTCAGCGCACGGGCGGGAAAGGGTCGATAGAAGCACCAGGCGAACGGTTCGAGCGAAGCCGCGACAGTCGCATTCACTGGAATTCGGCTGCGGGCGATCGGATCGTAAAGCTGATAGCGTCGGGGCGACACCGGCAGCAGCGCGATGGGGGCGCCATCGGCCTCGCGCCGGCCGACCATCGGGCCGACATCCTGCTGCCACCAGTTGCCCTTGAGAGCGACAGTCCGCGTACGTACTCCTGAGGCGGCGGCGATTGCAGTGACGGAATCGCGCAGAGCCATCCGGCGATGATCGGGGTGCGGCTTGAAATCGATACGCGCGACGCGCCCGACGGCACGACACGCCAGCAGCCACGGATCGTCTCCGGTTTCGTCCACCAGCCCTTCGCGTTCGAGCGGAGACGAAAGCTGTCGCAGCGCCAGATCAAGCCGGTTCTGGTCCGATCGGCCTCGCCGCTCGAGCCGGGCGGCCTCTTTCTTCGTGGCCCGATCGACGTTCCGCACGGCACGGTCGAGAACCACGGCCATGTACGCGTCGAACCCCGCCCAGAACGACTCCTCATGGAGAACCGAAACCGTATCCGTGACGAGCAGCCTGCTGTTTTCCTTCGCTTCGATCCAGGCGGAAGCTGCCACCGGAAAGCGCCCCCCGATCACCAGCGAAAGCTCGTCGTCGCTGAGGAACCGCGCCGTGCCCTCGGCGAGCGTGACCCACACCACTCCGCTCCGTGGCAGCACTGCCCGCGGCTGTTCGCAAACGGTTTCTTTACCTGGCTCGAGGACGCCGAAGACTTTCGGCGGGACATCCCCGGCGACGGCTTTCGACAGATCGACAATCCACGCATCGAGCAATCCGACCGATGGGGCCTTGTCGCCGTTCACTGACGGGTGGTTTCGCAGTTCCTCCCGCGACATCTCACGCAGACGCGCGTCAGGCGTCGGAGAAGCGAGAAATTCCATGGACGCGGATGCCGGCCGTTCGACCGAGAAGAGAGCGCCACCATGGGACACGCGCAGAACGTGGTGTCTGGCCCCGACTGTCTCTCCATCGCGAAGTGGCACGAGAAACACGTCGACGCTCCCGTGCTCGACGAGCCACACTTTCGTGCTGTCGCCCAGACGGAATGCGGCCGCATTTCCGCTCTCGACGCCGGGCCCGCCGCGCACTTCGGCTCCTTCTGTCATCGGACCTTGATGAGTTGTGAATAGACGCCGTTGCGCGCCAGGAGATCGTCGTGGCTTCCGCGCTCGACGACCGCGCCTCTCTCGAGGACGATGATTTCGTCACAATCCCTGATCGTGCTGAGCCGATGGGCCACGATCAGGCACGTGCAGCCACGACGCCGGAGCGCGTCATCGACCCGTTTTTCGGTGAGCGCATCGAGCGCGCTTGTCGCTTCGTCGAGTACCAGAATCCGCGGATTGCCGACCAGCGCGCGTGCGATCTCGAGCCGCTGGCGTTGCCCGCCGCTGAAATTCCGTCCCTGCTCTTCGATCAGATAGTCGTACCCCGCCGGCCTGTCGGTGATGTCGTCGTGGATGCAGGCGTCTTTGGCCGCCTGCAGAAGCGCGGCCTCTTCGACCGTGTCGTCCCATAGAGTGAGGTTGTCGCGAATCGTCCCTTCGAACAGCGTGATGTCCTGATCGACCATCGCCACAGAATTCGCGAGGAGACTTCGCGGTACCGCTTCGCGCTTCATCGCGTCGAACAGGACGTCTCCCTCCCAGGGACGGTAGAGACCGACGACGACTTTGGCCACGGTCGACTTGCCGCTGCCCGATCCGCCGACGAGGGCCACCCGCTGGCCGGGCTTCAACGTCAAGCTGAAGTCGGAAATGAGAGGCCGCTCCAGCTTGCTGTATCCGAACGTGATGTGCCGCAGCTCGAGAAAACCTTCCAACTTCTCGCGCCCGGCAACGAGCGGTGTTTCCTCCGCCGTCACGTGCGGATCTTCCCGGTAGCGAAGCACGTCATCCAGCCGGCTCATATCACCGGAGGCTTCCTGCAGGGATCCTCCCAGACCGACCAATTTGTTGACCGGGTCGATGAAGCTCTGCATGAGACTCTGGAACGCGATCAGCATCCCCATGGTCAGCACGCCGTCCATGACTCGCAGGCCGCCGAGGCCGATAACAGCCGCAGCGTTGATCGAGGTCAGCAAGGGCGGGAACGCCGACAGGTACTGCGCCACGACGCCCAGGTCGCTTTCCGACGTCAGCACTTTGGCCTGATGCCCCGCCCAGGTACTGAAGAACTCGGACTCTGTTCCGGATGCTTTGAGCGTTTCGAGGCCCTGCAGGCCCGCCATGGACGTGCCCACCAGCTTGCCCCGCTCCTGGAGGAGGCGAAGGCTGGCATCTTTTCGTTTGCGCGCGAGCAGGCGCAACACGAGCAGGTTGAACAGCGCCACGCCGATCGCGAGCATCGTGAGCCCGACGTCATACCGGAACATCAAGGCGGCAAAGAAACCCACCATGATGATGTTGACGAGGTTGGTCGCCAGCTCCCCGGAGAGAAGGACGGCCACCGTATCGTTGATTTCGACACGGGAGACGATGTCCCCGCCGAACCGTTGCGCGAAGAACTCCATCGGCAGGCGCAGCACGTGCCAGAGGAATCGGCTCGAGGCGCCGAGCGCCAGCTTCATCTCCATGCGCAACAAGCCGCGCTGCTGGAGAAACGTGAGCAGCCCTCGGACGACCGCCGTCACGATCATCGCGAGCATGAGCGGTCTCAGCCACGTGCCGGAACCCTGGATAAGGATGTCGTCGACGAAAATCTTCTGGAACACCGGAATGACCATTCCCGGCAGTACCAGCGCCAGCGTGGCCATGACGGCGTATGCGAGAGCAAGCCGGCTTCCGGGCAGGCGCGATTTGAGCGCCCTCACGATCGACGGCTTTTCGCCTCCTGGCACAAAGTCGGGACCCTTCTCGAACACCAGGACGACGCCGGTAAAGGACTCGTCGAATTCGTTGGCTGACACGACGCGCGGCCCATACGCGGGATCGTTCAAGTACACGCGCTCGCTCGTGAAGCCTTCGACCACGATGAAATGGTTGAAATTCCAGAACGCGATCATGGGGATCGGAAGACTGCGGAGGTCTGCCGGCTCTTTCTTGTAGCCCTTGCTCAGCAAGCCGAACCCGCGCGCCGCCTTGACGATGTTCAGGGCTTTGCTGCCGTCACGCGAGACACCGCAGGCGACTCGCATTTCCTCGAGCGGAACGAACTTCCCGAAGTAACCGAGCACCATGGCCAGGGCGGCCGCGCCACATTCCACGGCTTCCATCTGGATAACGGTGGGCGTCCTTGCCCGCCTGCGATTGAACACGTCGTTGCTACCTCACGCCGATCGCGGACTTGATTTCCGGAATGACAAGGCTCATGGGGCTTTGCTTGCGCGTCACGATCTCGCCCAGACAGAGCGTGCCGCCGCTCAGCGTGACGGGCGCACCGAGCCGCGACGACCACTGGTACCCGCTCGGCGTGGCTGCGTCGGTCGCCATATCCACACGGACCTCGGTGACCGGACCGCCGCCGCTCAGGGAACGTACAAGCGGCGCGTTTTCGAATAGACGCATGAATGCGGCTTCGGTCGCCGGGTAGTCGGACACGAACACAACTTTGCCGCGGATGAATCCGTATTCTTCGCGCCTGACGGTTGTGGGCAGAATCTCGGCTTCCATGCCGGGGCGCAGTTCCTTGGCCCTCTCGGCCGGAACGTAGAGAACGGCTTCGAGCTTCTCCACGTCCGGATGCAGGCTGATGATCGGTGTGCCGACTTGCACCAGGCTGCCTTCGGAGACCTTGATTTCGAGTACCTGCCCCGCGTACGGACTCACCACCGTCGATTCGCCTTCGAGCTGGTTCTCCAGCACCTCCATCTCGCGCGTCAAGTCCGCGATCCTGTTCTCCTGTGACAGGTTCGCCTCCAGGTTTTCGGTTCCCGTTTGAAACTCGGTGCCGTTGAGCTGCACGAGCCGGGCTCGCCTGGCAGAAACCGCAGCCTGCGTTTCTTCGAGCTTCGCTTTCGTCAAGGACACCTGCTGCTTCGTGATCAGCCCCTTCGCGAGCAGTTCTTCATCCACCGGGATCTGTTCCTGGATGGCCTTGATTTGCGCCAGCAGACCCTCGATTTCCTGCTCGACGTTGGCGCGCTCGAGCTTCAGGAACTCCAGCTGCAGTTGACTCCGGCCGGATCGCACCTTGAGCATCTCGTTTTTCTGCCTGGTCGCCTCGGCGAGCTGGCTTTTGACCACCCGGATCCTCTCGAGAATCGACGGCTGCGCCACCGTCCCAATCACCTGGCCCACCGCGATGTGATCGCCCACGCGAACTTTGATCTCGACCACCTGGCCGGCACCAAGCGGAACCACGTTCTGGACACCGCCCGCCCGGATGAGCACGCCCTGTCCGCCCACTCGGGTCGTCAGTTGGCCCCAGTATCCCCAGGCGACAGCCACCGTCAGCAACGCGATCAGGGACAGCAACGCGAGCCACGCTTTTGGCGTCGTCACCCGCAACAGCTGATCGAGCTGCTCCGGCGACGACATCCGTTCGAGCGCGACTTTCCTGAATGTGTTCGCAGCGTCCATACCTTAATTAACCTTATTGGCCGGCATACACCTGAGGTGGTGGTTGAAAGAATACGTCGCGCTCGAACGATTGCGTGGTCTGGCCAGGCTCGACCAGCAGTCCAGCCGCATATCGCAGCTGAACCAGACTCTGGGCGTACGATTGCTGGGCGCTCACGAAGTCCAGAAGCGCTTCCGTCAGCCGGCCCTCAATCGTCAGGATATCGATGATCGAGCCAACACCCAGACGCAGCTTATCCCGTTCTCCCTCCAGCGCCGCTTGGTACGCGGTTACTGCTTCGTTGGCTCTGTTGAGACGGTTGACGGCAGTGACGATGGCTGTGCGAGCGTTGACGACGCCGTTGGCGATCACGCGAGCCCGGTCCGTCTTCAAGAGCACGGACTGTTGATACGAGGCTTCGGCTTCGGCCACCTCGCCGCGTGCCAGATTGTTGGAGGGCGGCATCTCATAGTGGAAACCGACGACCGCGTTCGGCCCTTTCATGCGCGAGAAAGGAGATGCGAAGAACTCGTCAGGACGCCGCCCTTCGCGCAGCGTAGAATACCCGCCGCTGATCGTGAGGTCCAGTTGCGGCCGAAGCCGGTCGCCGGCCGACCGGCGTATAACCTCCGCCGCCTCACGTGTCTTTTCGGCAGCAAGGTAGTCCGCGCGACGAGTCAGCGCCAGAGCGATGAGCGAGCGAACGCGTTCCGGAGAGAGCGCCGGCGGCGGCTGATTGATGCCGTCCGGAAAGTCGTCGGCCGGCGGCGGCAGCTCTGCGATCTGCTCTGGGGTCAGGCCCATGGCCAGCGCCAGGTTCGATCGGGCTTCTATTGCCCCCTGTTCGACCACCATGCGACCCGCGGCACGGCCCGCCAGGTTGGCTTGCGCCTGACTGATCTCGCTTCGCGGCAACTTGTCCGCCTGGACCAGCGTCGTCACGGCTTCGACGAACTCCTGGCCGCGTGCTTCCGACTCGGCGATGATCTGGAGCTGACGCAGCGACGCGACGTACTGCCAGTAGCTGGTGGCTGTCGACAGTATTAAATCCGCAATTTCCTGGTTTAGATCGTAGAGGCTGGCCTGCACGTCGATCTCGGCGGCCGTCTCGGGCGCCGTCACGACGTCCCGCCCCCTGCCGCGAAGCAGCGGCAGGTTCACGTCAAAGCTCACGCGAGTGCGGTTGAGCCCGGTCAGGTTCTGCAGGCTGTCGGTTGCGCGATTCATCGTGACGGTTGGACCGATGGCAATACCCGAGCGAAGCAGCCGATGGGCGCTGCCGATCAAAGCCAGGTCGTTCGTCCTGATTGCATCGGGGGTTACGCCTGAGACGGCCCCGCCGCTCCGCTCGATCTCGGTCAACGGTGTGTTCAAGTACGTGTGCGTGGTCGTCAGCCTCAACAACGTATCGAAGTCCGCGCTCCGCTGTTGCTTTTGGGCACGTCTGAGCTCGACCTGCTGCCGCTGAACCTCCAGCAACGGGTGCCGGGCCAGCGTGGACTGCACCGCGTCGAGCAGGCCGATCGGGGCCTCGACTGTCGCGCCTGGTGGCCTCTCGCCCTGACCCGCGGCTGCGGGGAATGCCGGGAGATTCAACACCAGTCCCGATGCAACAAGCAGTGCGATGGCGTTCGTGGTGCGCATTCGTGTGAGCCCTCTGAATGAACCAGATGTTTAACGGGATGCGGCGGGGGGTGTGCAACCGTCCGGGGTTCCCCGCGAGCGAGGGATCCAACTCCCACGGCTTCGGCGCGCTAATGATAGATCGCCTCGTACTCAGGCGACGGATGATGGAATTTGTGTAGGATGCCAGCCGCGTGGATCGTCACCACGCGAATCGCGCCGTTGCCCGGATCGAGGTTTCGGTGACCGAAGTCGGATACCTGAGTAGTGGGGTTATTGAGATCCTGAACGCCGAAGTTGGAACCGTCTGCACGCGTGTTGACGCCCGACTGATGGGCGAGCACCATTCACACGTTCGTCTTGCATCAGGGGGCTCCCGCCTGCGACACGGTGAAGTTCCGTCCGGCGATGTTAATCCTCGCAGTACGCGACGAACTGCTGGTGTTGGGGGAGACAGTGAAAGTGAAAGTCGTTGGACCTGTTCCGCTGTCTGGAATGCCCTTCACCCAGGACGGCACACCGCTGCTCGTCCAGCCGCAATCGAAGGGGGTGTTGACACTGAGCTTGCTGGACTCGCGACTGGCAGATGCGCTGTAACTGGAGGAACTCAGCGAGTAGGTGCATGCCTTTCCGGCTTGTGTCGCTGTGAAAGTGCCGCCGCCGATGGTGATGGTGGCGCTGCGCGCAAGGGAGCTGGGGTTCGCATCGACGGTGAAGTCGATGAGCGTCGAACTCGTACCGCCCGCTGGTATGCCGGTTATCCAGGAAGGCACACCGCTGCTTGTCCAATCGCAGCCTTCTGAGGTGTTTACAGTAAACGAGCTCGCGCCGCCGCTCGCCGATGCGTCGTGACTCTCCGGCGTCAACGAAATACTGCATCCGTTTGGCTGGCTCACGGCGAACGTCCGGCCGCCTACGAGGATGTTCGCGCTGCGCGCGACTCCCGTATTGGCGGCCACATTGAAGTTGATCGTTTGCGGGCCCGATCCACTCGCCGGCACACCGGTGATCCACGCGGGCACACCGCTGCTCGTCCAATCGCAGCCTGCTGAGGTGTTTACCGCAAACGAGCTCGCGCCGCCGCTCGTCGATGGGTTGTGACTCGCCGGCGTCAGCGAAAAGGTGCATCCGCTTGGCTGGCTCACGGCGAACGTCCGGCCGCCTATGAGGATGTTCGCGCTGCGTGCGACTCCCGTATTGGCGGCCACATTGAAGTTGATCGTTTGCGGGCCCAACCCACTCGCCGGCACACCGGTGATCCATGCGGGCACACCGCTGCTTGTCCAATCGCAGCCTGCTGAGGTGTTTACCGCAAACGAGCTTGCGCCGCCGCTCGCTGATGGGTTGTGACTCTCCGGCGTCAACGAAATACTGCATCCGCTTGGCTGACTCACGGCGAACGTCCGGCCGCCTATGAGGATGTTCGCGCTGCGGGCGACTCCCGTATTGACGGCCACATTGAAGTCGATCGTTTGCGGCCCCGATCCACTCGCCGGCACACCGGTGATCCATGCGGGGACACCGCTGCTTGTCCAATCGCAGCCTGCTGCCGTGTTCACCGCAAACGAGCTCGCGCCGCCGCCGGCCGACGGATTGTGAGTGTCCGGCGCGAGCGAAATGCCGCATCCGCCGGTCTGGCTCACGGCAAAGCTCTGGCCTCCGAGGATGATGGCTGCGCTGCGGTCGGGACCCTGGTTTGGCTCGACAGCGAAAGCGATCACCTGGGTGCCCGTTCCACTCGGCGGCATGCCAGTGACCCAGACCGGCACGTCGCTCGTGTTCCATGTGCAGGTCGAACTTGTTGAAATTGTTACCGTGCCCTGACCGCCCGCTGCAGGGAACGTTTGGCCGGCCGGTGAGATCGAGTCGTTGCAGTCTGCCTGCAGCTGCGTGACTGTATATCTCTGGCCTCCTATGGTCAGAACTCCGTTGCGCGCCGCACCTGGGTTGGCTTGCACCACGAAGGCGACGGTCCCGTTGCCGCTACCGCTCGTCCCATTGATGACAGAAATCCAAGGGACATTGGCCGAGGCAGTCCAAGTGCAGCTCCGTGGGCCTGTCACGGTCACTGTTCCGGGCCCACCCGCCCCGCCGAACGAGCGGTTTGTCGCAGACAGTTGAAAGCGACACTCGGCGGCCCCCTGCAGAATCACGAATACCTGGCCGCCCACACGTATGCTGCCTTCTCGACCGGCGCCTGTATGTGGCGGAATCCTGAAGTTCACAGATCCGTTTGCGGTCCTGGTTCCGCCGTCGGTGATCGTGATCCAATCGTCCGACGCGGTGGGTGTCCAGTTGCAGCCGATCGGGCCCTCGACCGCGAAGCTGCCGGTACCTCCATCAGCGTCCAACTTCAGGCTGTTGGGCTGCAGGTCGAATTGGCAGGTCAACCCTTCCTGCACTACCTCCAGAGTCTGCCCGCCGGTCGCTATCGTCCCCCGGCGCGCGTCCGCCGTAGGATTGGCAGCCACAACATAGTTGACACTTCCATCACCTTGACCGTTTGCTGGTGGCGTCGGCGTGATCCACAAGACGTTGCTGGTGACTGACCAGGCGCACTCGCGTCCCGCCGTCACTGTCAACCGGCCATTCCCGCCGGCAGCGCCCACGGACGATATCGAATTCACCACGGTCATCGTGCATCTGTCGAGAGACGGGTTCGTCACGGTCGTCGAAGACGTTCCGCACGCGCCCCCCAGGAAGGCGACAACAACAGTGAAACTGATAAGAACGACCCTCATCGTCGGTTGCACCTTTATCACGATTCGCTTAGATGTGGCCAGACATCGTGAGCGATGAGGAAAACGTGGCTTGCTTCAATTGTTCGGGTGGGCGTTGGCTCGCGCTGTCTTGGGCAGGCGTGAGCGAAGGTTGGTGGACCAAAACGGCGCGAGTTGGAAGCTGGTTGCGACTGCTAGAGCGCCCTTGGGCCTGCGGCCGTCAGACGTCCTATTCCGCGCGCAGCGCGGCCCACGCGTCGATCCTGGATGCGCGGCGCGCGGGCAGCCATGCCGCCATCAGTCCCACCGCCATCAGCAGCAGGGTGACGATCGTGAACACGATCGGATCGGTCGGCGTCACCCCGAACAGGAACCTCTGCAGCACGCGCGTCACGCCGACGGCCCCGGCGAGGCCGACGATCAGGCCGGCGGCGACGATGCGGAGCGCGCGCGTGAGCACGAGGCGGAGCACGTCACCGCGTTCGGCGCCGAGCGCCATGCGCACGCCGATCTCGCGGCGGCGCTGCGTCACCGCGTAGGCCATCAGGCCGTAGAGGCCGCACGTTGCGATCAGCGTCGCGCTCACCGCGAACAGCCCGAGCAGCACCATCCGGAAACGCGGCTGCGCC
>Ga0184624_10000255_pt1 | contig 12981 bp, 7 predicted proteins | sample PLM3_5_b1_FD_133157 | JGI IMG/M metagenome (GOLD analysis project Ga0184624, IMG submission 133157) | Groundwater sediment microbial communities from an aquifer in East River, Colorado, USA - PLM3_5_b1 | ecosystem: Environmental > Terrestrial > Soil > Riparian zone | place: USA: East River...
AGACCTCATACTTTATACAACAAAGAATGGCCTTTCCAGCAATATCCTTACGGGTATTTCTCAAGATGAGCATGGATTTATTTGGGTAAGTACGGTAGACAAACTATATCGTTATAATGGTTCGGCTTTTAAACCATTCAATTATCAAACGATCGATCATGCTTCTCCAAGAAACCATGGCGCACACAAAAAATTATCAAAAGATAAAATTGCGATCATTAACTCCAATGGAGTATTGATCATTTCTTCTTCGGGTTTTTTGAAATTGACTGTACCTGCCGGGAAAAACCTCGATTTCAATTATTACTCTAACAGATGCTTCGATGCGGAAATAGATAGTAATGGCAATTATGTTGTTTCAAGTCATAATGGTTTATATATTTTCAACAAGAAGGGAGAAATAATTCAGCGATATGATCATAACAAAGCATCTGAAGATCCAAAGATCTGGTTTCGGTTTGGAGGGCAACTTTATCGTTTGCCCAACGGCAATATTTTACAGCATAATGCTAAGGGTTTTTTTATTTATAACAGGAAGGACAATAGAATTGAAACAGATACCTCTTCGACATCTGCCCTACGATATCTTCACCAGGAAGGAGTCAGGAAAAGAAACAAATTCTTTCAATTAAATGATGACAGGATAGTACTTTTTAAAAAGGAAGAAAATAGTATATCTATAATCGATCTTGAAAAAAACACTGTTAAAAACCTTAACGTCAATTTTTCTATTAAAGAAATTATCAATGTTGAGTCCCTGGTCAAACAGGCAAATGATTCATCTATTTATATTTTTAATGGCATACCAGGGTTATTTACAGTAGTTTTTTACGAGAATAGGGATAGTGCATTATTAAAGGGTATTAGCTTTCAAAATATTATTTGCAATGGAGTGCTCATTGACAAGGAAAAAAGAATTTGGATCACGACAATTTCAGGCTTGTATAAACAGCATATTACTAAGAAAATATTTTCAGAAGAGACAATTCTTGCGCCACCATATTTAAAAAATGAATGGTTCAGCATACTTGATATGAGGAAGGCTGCGGGGAAACTATTTTTTGCAACAAGCGGTGGTATTCTTATAATGGAGCCATCAACAAAAAAAATTATTCGTGCTATTGATCTTTCTGTGATCGATAAAGACTGTAATATGGTTGAAGGAATGTTTTTGAAACATAGCGATACGATCTGGGCTACAACAAGGAAAGGGATGATCTGGATAAATACAAGAAATTATGATTTTGATCGTGTAAAAGTTGATTCGATCCCTGAGTTATCGATAGCTGAATTAAAATTCCTATCCTTTGACAATACTCAAAACCTGTTAATATGGTTTCCCGGAACTATGAATTTAGTTGTGTACCAATCTGGCAGCAACACATTTCAGCGTATCGCTTATCATAAAAGCCATGAAGCTTTAAAATGGGGCTATCCCAATTCTTCTGTTAGGACAAAAGATAATGTGACCTGGCTCGGGGGTGCCAATTTATTAAAGTTTGATCTCAATACTAACAGTTTTGATTCAATAATAAGATACATCCCGGGAAAGAGTTCTCCTATCATACTATCCATTGTAGAAAGGGACGCATATGACAATATTTGGGTATCCTCCGTTTATGATGGTGTTTATAATTTTTCAAAAGATGGATTTACCCAGTCACCTGTTTTGTCTAGGCTCAGTAAGCAAGGAAGTTATTTTCAAATTATTGGGAAGACGGATAGTTGTATCATCTTTAATTTCTCTGCGGGTATTTGTCTTATGAAAACTAAGGGACATGATTATGTACTACTGACTGAAGAAGATGGATTGTCCAAACCATTCCAGGGCGGATTTTTTGAAGATAAAGAAAAAGGCACCTTTTATTTTTATGAAAAGCAGCGTCTTTTCTGGTCTATGGATAATGTGATCAATATAAAGTACTCTCCTTCTTCGGTCTACATTACAGATGTAGAAATTCTAAAGGATACGATCATTAATTTCCCCTCATCAAAATTGACTTTAGATCATACACAGAATGATATCCGGGTATCGTTTGATGCTGTAAATTTTTTGGATCCGGGTAATATGCGTTTTAGTTACAGGAAAAAAAATAGAAAAGACAGCACATGGATTGAATGTACACAGGAAAGAAGTTTTTTACTTACAAATATTTCTCCGGGCCATTACCAATTTGAGATCAGGGTTGAGTCGATCGATAACAAATGGCCGGAGCAGATCACAGAAATAGAGATCAACATTCGTCCTCCTTTTTGGAAAACCATTTGGTTTATTTTATTGGTAAGTTTAATTATACTTGCAAGCTTATATGCTTTTTACCGTTCCCGCGTAATAAATATGCATAAAAAAATAAATATTGATAAGCAGTTTGCTGAGTTAGAAATGAAGGGCCTTCATGCACAAATGAATCCCCATTTCATTTTTAATTCATTGAATAGCATAAAAGAAATGATATTGGAAGATGAAAAGCAGAATGCAAGTCGTTATCTCAGCAAATTTGCTCAACTTATCCGTACGAACCTTGAGCAATCAAGACAGACTTTCATATCAGTAAATCAATGTATAGACCATTTACGTCAATACCTTGAAATGGAAAAGATCAGGTTTGATGAATTTTCTTATTCGATCATTTCAGACTATGAGTTAGCGATCGACGAGATACAAATGGCGCCGATGCTTATTCAACCACTGGTTGAGAATGCTATTTGGCACGGACTACAAAATAAAGACGGAGAAAGGAAACTTTCTATCCGGTTTTCAAGAGCAGCAGAACAACTGATCTGTGAAATTGAAGATAATGGCATAGGAATTAATCAATCGAAAAAAAACAGGTCTAACTTAAAATCTGCACATCGTTCATTAGGCGTCACCAATATTCATGAAAGATTAGTTGTGTTAAATGAAAAATATAAAATGAATTGTTCATTGACGATTACTGACAGGTCAGAATTATCCGGCCATAATGAAAGCGGTACATTGGCAATATTGCGATTAAGTATTAAAAACAATTTATGATCAGAACAATACTTGTAGATGATGAGCCAAGAGGCCTGAACACATTAAAGAAATTGCTGCAGGAGTATTGTCCTGACGTAAAAGTGATCGCTGAGTGCATGGATGCCGACTCCGCAAAGGATAAAATTGAGTTGTTGGAACCGCAATTAGCTTTTCTTGATATTTCATTACCGGGTAAAACGAGCTTTGATCTGTTAACGGAGCTTGATAGCATAAATTTCGAGATCATTTTTGTAACCGCACATAACGATTATACTTTACAGGCTTTTCATTACAGCGCCATTGACTACCTGATGAAGCCGATCGATGAAGACCTGCTTGCCGATGCGGTGCGAAGAGCTGTAAAACGAATTACTGCCAGCGTTATTAATAATAATGTTTCTGCTTTGTTGCACAACCTGCATAAAACACAAACACCTCAGGATATGAAATTGTGTGTTCCTTCTGTCAAGGGTTTCCAGGTTGTTGAATTAAAAGACATTCTTTTTTGTGAAGCCTCCGGCAGTTATACAAATATTTATTTTACTGATAAACATTCTATTTGTTCTGCAAAGACAATTCATGAATATGAGGAATTGCTATCTGATGCCGGTTTTGTACGCATTCATAAATCTTTTTTGATAAATCTTGTTCATGTGAAAGAATATATCCGTGGAGAAGGGGGCTCTGTTCTTCTTTCAAGCGGGAAAGAAGTGGAGGTGAGCCGCCGCAAAAAGGAATTTTTCTTAGGCAAAATGAAGGAGTTCTATAAGTATTGATCTTTTATGGAACTGCATTTTGTTATATAACCAACTTCGCCTTTCAATTATTTTATGAGCAAATTGTTAGGCGAATAATTTTATAAATAAAAAACTCCGGAAGGATCCGGAGCTTTTTATTTCAAACTTCTGCTTAGAAAAAATTAATGATATTTTTTAAAACTCCAACTTCCATACTTGGTTGGAATAAGTGCTATTTACTCTCCCGCCAGCCACATAGATTGTATTGTTTACAGAAATGATTGCCGCTCCTTGAATGCTTACCGGAAGAACACCTACAGTCCATGTATTAGTTGTGGGATTATAGATATCAAACTGGTTTCGAGACTCACTACATTTTCTGTAAAGAGAACAATGTTGTGATTCTTTTGTACTGCACTTGTGGCTAGGATCGCTGGAAGTTGACTTTAATTACGGCTTTCGCAGGTACACGGCGTCCTCGAAGTCTGTCATCATCATTATGATGTTGTACGCAACCGTTAGCGTATCGCCTCTTAGCGTGGCGGTGGCGCCCCATGAACCGGCAGTACTCCATCCTTCCCATTCGAAAGTGATGACGCTGTTCACTTCTGTGTACCGCCCACGGTACTCGAACCCACCATTGTCACTGTACTGGAGTCCAAAAGCGCCATTGTCATACAAGACGTAACGCGATCTTGTTGTGTACCCGCTGACCTGGTATGAAGATTGACTCAAGAAGTTGAAAACGCGAGCTGTTCCAGACGCAGGAGGAAAGCTTGTCTGATTCGTTGTCTGATACGATGAATTTGATACTGGCAATTTTTCTTTATCGCAAGAAATTAAGATAACAAGTGATAAGGATACCAGCAATATTTTTTTTATTAAGTGAATTTTCATGATGATATTTTTTAGTTTTAAAACTTTCAACATGGGTACTTAGAATTTAATGACTATAATTATTCTCTTCTGTATAGATAACACCAGCGTCCTCAAAATTTATATCTGAGTTTAGGTGAAGTAGCAGTTAATTCCAGTATTGTGTGTTCAACTGTGCCTCCAAACAGTTTGGTTTCATTACCGATAAACATTGACGGTATTCGTTCCTGCAGGTTCTGCCGGAAAAATTGCGGTGGCGCTAATTGTTGCATTAGCACTAATTCCATGCAGATAAATATTAGTTGCATTACCTGCACCTGCCGGCGCTGCCAAGGGATAAGTCGAATGAGCCCCATAAGCAAGAATCTGGGCATTGCCGGCATTGCCTTCTATTATACAACCATAAAAACTAACATCCAGCCTATTGTCATTTACTGCACCTGGCAAACCAAATAGAAGCATTGAACCGCCTCCTGCAGCAAATACTCCGCAGGCTGGATTTGAAAATGGCGGAGCAGGACTGCCTATATTATTTTTTACAGATGTGGCATAAGCATCAAATTTGAGTGAATTGTTTATTGAAAGCGTACTTTCATTAAACCCGGCTCTTATCGCCAATCCCACGCCATTATTCTCCACCCTGTTATCATAAGATTTTATTTCAATAGTACAGTGCTGAGAAGAAATATTAGATATAATGAGGCCTGCCTTATTATCATGTATATAATTTCTGCTTAGTGTGGCAATGACGGAGGCATCATTAGTACCTCTATGGTTTACAATTTGAATACCTGTTCCGTTCCCGGAAGAAGAAGGATTTATATTATCCATGATCTCATTGTCTTCAATTTCTAGTTCCACTACCCTTCCATTTGCTGTTGCACCAAAATTGCCAACACTCATTCCGATATTGCAACCCCCACCCTTAAGAATAGTATGTGCAATCCTTATCCCCGCAATCGGTGTTGCTACAATATCGGTTTGAACAAACGACCGAATGACATGGAGCGGATCATTCTGTAATGTCAGCCATTCCAGGGAGTTTTTACCATTGCCCATTCTTATTACTCCGGTTGGAAGCGGAGCAGGTAACCCAGGCGTTGGTGGAATGGTGAACGATGAGGCAGGCAGATTCGTTGCATCAATAACTACTAGCTCAGGGCGGCCGGGTTGTCCTACAAGCGACATATCAAGCTGCAATTCCAGGAGGCCTCCCTTAGGGTAATTTGGACTTAATAAATAAGTGCCCGGAGCCAGTACGATTGTGCCTCTGATATTAGCGGGATCATTAATGGCTTCGTAAAGCTGGACAACATTGTTTACATAAATTTTTTTGTGTTCTTTCTGTAGCCCGCCGTTTGTTACAGTTGCAATTTCCTCCTGGGGTTGCTGTTTCCTGTTTATTTCTTTCTGACAGGAAAGAAAGAAGATGGATACAGAAGCAAAAAGAAATAGTGTATATAAAATTGGCTTTCTCATAAACTAAGTTTTAAAAGTGAATAATTGATTTACGCTTTCCTGATAGATTACTTTCAATCATTTTCTATTGTAAAGAATGAGTTCCTATCCAGCCACCAACACTTTTACCCAACGCTTCACCATCGTCAACTGCTTTGCGAAAATGGTAACCCACATAGATCCGTGAAAGAGAATTTTCTCTTGCTGCTTGTGATAAACTTTCATAGTTTCTTGCATTACCAGGAAGCGAAGAGCTTTGAAAAGAAAAATTAAAGTTGTCATTCTCAAAAAAATGTTTAAGTAGTTCTGCAGCTGCGCCACCTGCCGCTGCGTGAGCTGAAGGATGATCAGCAATCGGAGGAATAGGTGATACTAACACTAGCCAGTTTGGATCACCGACTGTATTTGGATTACCATCGTTATCTCCGTTTAGAATTGCCGTATATGGTCTCCAGAAGAAATGGATCATCTTTGCTTTAAGACAAGCAATGTATGCATCCGCAACACTCATTTGTAATAATGCAAACAAGCGGGCCGTTTTCCATGCGTCTAAATTTTTTTCTGCAATGATCGCTTTTGCAACTTTATTCCATCCAAATGCAGAACTCTCTACCCAAAACTTTGCAATGTTTTCCTGGTCTTGAGTTCGTCCACCCTGACCCGTACATGTAAGACAACCCAAACTCTTTACTTCGTTGTAATCAGCAATATATTCAGCGCTGGTTAAAGGATAAGGAGCAGGAACTTCAAATTGTGTGCTGTTTTGAATGCCGAATGTTTTGAGATTGCCCCAACCCGGTGAATCATAAAAACCACTTACTGTAAATGGCGGAGTAGAACGATACTCTCCCGGCAATGTGCCTTGTGTGATTGCAAATACTGCATTTGCACTTCCATCATTTGTTCTGTTTTGGATAATTGCTTGTGCCGCTGCAGTACCTAATGCAACGCCTTTTGTTTTTGATTCTCCATTCGGAATTAAATTCAAACATTGCGCAAGTAAGTTATGTATTGAATCCTGTATCACTTGCGGTGTATTGTTCGCAGGAGGATTTAGTTTACCAAAGAAAAAAGAAATAACATCATGTGCTGCCTTTGCAACCGCGGCATTAGGATCAGCATCTTTATTCCTTGCATTTAATGCATAGCTGCTATATTTTGGTACAATGTTATTCAATGCATCATGAACTGCAATATTCACCATTGCATAATAATGGCTCTCACGAAATGGTGGGATGCGTGGTGCAGCTTGTAGTTGCAGCGTTCTTACTACAACATAAGTGGCGGCATCATTCCAGCGAATCACCATTTCAGGGCTTATATTACCGAAATGATTGCCATTGTTATTTAAGCTTGCGGCACTTGCAGGTTCATTGTTTACCGAAGAGGTTGAGTTGTTTGTTTCTTTTTTGCAGGACGCAGCAAATAGTACTGCAAATAATAGGAGTGAAACTGTATACTGTAATTGCTTTCTCATAAACAAAAGTTTAAAAAATTAAAAAGAGATTTGATTTTGATTACAGCGGCAAAATAGAATAGTCTTAATCTGGTTTCTAACCTTAATCGATTAGCAGAAAAAATCAGGGAAATAAAACCAACCAAACACCCAAATGGTTTTCATAAATATACTTTTGCTGTTTATCGTAAATACAGGTAGTTAGTCTTTTTTCCTGCTTTTGTTATCGGCTGAATCCGCTAAATTCTTACTTTGTGAGAGATAGTAGCAAATGAACGCTTTCAATACCAATGATTTTATTTTTTCGTCCCGGTACCGTTTGTGGCGGCATATACTTTATTGGTCGCTCCACACAATCTTCTGGGCTCTTTTGTTGAATTTTATGCTAACCCGCGGGCCTGTATCCGAGAAGTTTTCTCTTTGGCACAATGCCTTTAATGTGACATGCTGGTTGCCTGTAGTCATTCCATATAGTTATTTGCTGGCCTATTTTATAGTTCCAAAATTTTTATTAAGGGAAAAATTCGTGCAATTTATTTTCGCGGCACTGTTATGGGTTATTGCCGGAGTAGCTATTAATTACTACTACAGGGTTTATGTTCATATTCCTGCACAGGAGGCCATGCACTTCAGCATCAGCACTATTTCAAGAGGTGGTTGGCAATTGGGCTCCTATATGTTACTTATTGCGCATGGAACAAATGTGGCTATTTTAAAATTGTTTAAATACTGGTTTAAAAAACAGCAGGAATGGATGCAGGCGGAAAAAGAAAAAGTGACAGTCGAATTACAATTATTGAAGGCGCAGGTACATCCTCATTTCCTTTTTAATACACTTAATAACATTTACTCATTTTCTTTGGAAAATTCTCCAAAAACTCCTGGATTGATTTTAAAGCTTTCTTCATTACTTAGTTATATGCTGTATGACTGTAAGGCAGAGGAAGTTTTGCTCGAAAAAGAAGTAGAAACCATGAAAAACTATATTGATCTTGAAAAAGAGCGATATGGAAATAAGATTGAAATTTCATGGAATATTGAAGGAGATATTAAAGATAAATACATCGTCCCTTTGTTATTACTTCCATTTTTAGAAAATGCTTTTAAGCATGGAACCTCTGAGCAACTGGAAAAACCATGGCTCGGTGTGGACATGTCAGTTAAAAAAGATGTATTACGATGTAAAATTGCTAACAGCAAAAACGAGTTTGTCCCTTCAAGCAAAAATGGCATTGGAATTCAAAATGTAAAAAAACGCCTTGAATTTTTGTATCCCGGTAAACATGAACTGAAAATGAACGATGAAGGAAATTTCTTTGTAGTTTCATTATTGGTTGAGCTGAAAATCAAAGAGAACAGTTCTGTTATCTTACAGGGTAATTTACAAGCTGCCGAAAATGTTGCATTATGAAGCTGCGCTGCTTACTCATAGACGATGAACCCCCTGCCTTAAAGATCCTGGCATCATATATTTCCAATATCAATGGGTTGGAAATAGTAGGGCAATGTAAGAACGCATTGGAAGCGCTGGATGTTTTGAATCAACACACAGTTGATGTTATTTTTCTTGATATTAAAATGCCCAAGATCCTTGGCACTGAGTTTCTAAAGAATTTATCTCATCCCCCCAAAGTCATTTTTGTTACTGCCTACCGTGATTATGCGGTAGAAGGTTATGAATTAGATGCGGTGGATTACCTGGTGAAGCCTGTTTCTTTTGAGCGTTTTTTCAAAGCAATTACTAAACTAAACAGGATGATGGGAAAGGAAACGATAAGTGCATCCGTAGATTATAAATCCAATCCCGAAGCGTTTGTGTATCTGAAGGTAGATAAGGACATGAAGAAGATCTTTGTGAATGATATCCTTTATATCGAAAGCTGGAAAGATTATATAAAGCTTTTTCTTGTAAATGGTAAGAATCTTATTGTAAAACAGACGATCACGGCAATGGAAAATCTTTTATCAGAACACAAATTCATGCGGGTTCATCGTTCGTATATGGTTTCGCTCAATAAGATATCTGGTTATAATGGCATTTCTGTTCAGCTTGAAACAAAAGAAATTCCTATTGGCCGCCTATATAAGCAGGTGGTAATGGAAAAACTACAGGCACAATAAATCCTAATTAAAATTTATTCTCATACCCAGTTGGCTTATCCAGCGGGCACTGCTTCCTGGAATAGTACTTGTTTGCAAAGAATATGGTTTACCGGTAAATGGTTTGGATTGATATTGGGGAATGAGAGTCGTAGGGATAAAGCCTGCAAATGTTATTAATGGGTAGCTGTCATTCAATAAGAAATAACTATGTCCCCAGTCTTTATTAAGCATATTGGTGAAATTGAACACATCATAGATAACAGCAATTCCAATGTTCTTTCCTTTGATCTTTATGTTAAAGTCCTGCTGCAGCCTGAGATCAACAACATGGGTAAAAGGTAGCCGGGCCCCATTTCTTTTTGCAAATTCCCCCCGGTGTTTTTGTAAATATTTGTCGCTTTCAATAAAACGATTCAAAAAATCTTTTTGTTGCTGGGCAGAATATTCAACCTGGTTGTTAGTAATAATTGGTTTAAAGTTCATAGAAGCAAGTTCACTGGCTGTGGGGATATAAATAAGATCAAAAATTTCTCCCTGTCCATTATCATTGACCATGCTATTTTGATATACATAACTATAGGGTATGCCCGACTGTCCATTATAGAAAAGCGAAATAGTGGTTGCAGTTTTGCCCTTTGCATAATTGAATTTTTTTGATACCCATGTGGTGACGCGATGTTGCAGATCATTATCAGAAGTAGAAAGTGAAGTATAATTTCTTCCGTTTACAGTTTCCATATTGCGCCACTGAGATCGTATGGGAGTTTGTGTCCCGGTTATTTCAAACAAAATTGAAGATCTGCCAAACGTATAGCTGCTGTTAAAAGAAAAATTGTTTGCCTGTTTTTGTATGATAAAGCTGATGCTATAAGAATCGCCTTTTTTATTATGATTATTTGTAAGTAAATAAACCGTTCCATAAGAATTTATTATAGGAAATGGGAATGTACTTGTAGAATAAATATTTCTTGAATCAGGCTTTTCAGATCTTAGGGTAGGTGGCAGAATATTGACATTTTGAAATGCAACATCCTGGATGTTTTTTGTAAAAATTCCTTCTATTGAGAACATCCAAGTCTTCCATAGTTTTTTTTCAACGACAAGAGATGACCGGAAGACAGATGGGTATTTAAAATCCTTTGCGATCAAATTCAGATCCCTGAGATTGGAGTCAGGTTGGTTGTAAGGATCCGGTATAAATTGTTGTGGGCGGATATCGATGCTGCCACTATTACTATTGAATACATCAAAATGCCAGATATTCACGATATGACCAACGAAAATGCCCGCGCCACCTTTAAGATTTATTTCATACTTCGGTATTTTATAATCAACACCTATTCGGGGTGAAAATGCCCAATCAGGTTTCATGGTCTTTCCTGATGTCGCTCCATCCAGATCATAATAATTTGAAATTGTGTGAATAGCAGTATTGTTGAAAAAAGTATCTTCTACAGGTGTTGAAAGAACTGAATTTACATCCAGGCGTAAGCCGAAATTTAATTTGAAATTTGAACTGATCCTGGACTCATCATTTATAAAAACACTACTTCTTAAAGCATGAAATTTAGCTGAGTTTTCTTCTGATAAATAATATGAGCGCTGCAACCTGGTAGGGGAAGTTCCACTGATAAAACTATTCAGGCTTGCAAACGTATAGGCACCAAAATAGGCCGCGAGAACTTTATTGTCAATCGTGGTATAATTAACATCTGCACCTAATGTATATATATGTTTTTTTCTGAAATACTTAAATACATTCAATAGTGTAAGGTCACTCGCTTTGAGGGCAGTCACACCTGTAGAGGTTTCGCTACCAAAAGAAATACTGCCGTTGCCATCACGAATTGTTACCGATGGGAACGGCCGCCCCATCCAGTTACGATTATTAACCTGGTTCGTAAAAGTTATCAGCATTCGATTATTCACATTTTTATTAATAAATCGTTTCCATTCTGCAGAAATAGAATGGGTGAGGGCAGGTAATTTAACTCCGCTATTCTCAAAGAAAATAGCATTGTTGCTGGAAACCCGGGGTGGAAATGTTCTTTCTGCATTATTATAGCGATAGGCTAATGTAAATTTATTTTTTACTGAGGGATTCCAATCAAGCTTTATATTCATTCGGATAGCATCCAATACATCCTTTGCTTCAAGAAAAGAACCGGATTCATATTGATAGTTGTCTTTTATAAATCCGCTTAAAGCAAGTAAGTCATGTTCGTTGCTGTTGCCCTGGTATACACTCATATTAAAAGGCTGTGGTCTTGTTTCCGATTGTTTTTCAAACAAAACAAAATAAAAAAGTTTGTTTTTTACTAATGGTCCGCTGTTCCATATTCCCAAAGTTTGATTAAAAAAACTTGACAATTTGGGACGATAAAATTCCCCGGGACTACCGGGCTTCGGCAATGGTTGGGGAGATTTGCCTGCCAGTTCTTCATTTCTAAAATAATACCATACAGACGATTTGGTTTCATTACTGCCGGAACGTGTAATGGTATTCATACTCCCGCCTGTGAAATTTCCATATTGCACATCATAGGGGACAAGGGAAACATTAAACTCTTCTATTGCTTCAATAGAGATCGGGGGTGACCCCGTTAGTCCTCCATTCATTCCATTTACTGAGTTTCCCAGTATGTCGTTATTATTGGCCCCGTCAATAAAAAAAGCATTAAAGCGATTGTTTTGTCCTGCAAAAGACATTACACCATCGCCGGTAATTTTTGCCTGTGGCACTAATCGTAACAGGTCATGAAAGTTTCGGCTGATAGTAGGCATGGACTTTAATGTAAAGCCGCCAATGTTCGTTTCTATTCCGCTTTTATTTCTGTCATTACGGGAATCAACAACCACTTCGTCCAGGGAGATCATTTTTTTTTGAAGAAAGAATTCCGTGATTTCAGCATCACCAAAGAAAAAATGGTCACCTGTGAGATGAATAAACAGGTCAGTTTTTTTCAATGAGTCATATCCTGCAGAACTGAAAATAATACTATAAGGTCCGCCTGGTTTTAAATTGAAGAAATGAAAATATCCATCATTGCGGGTAACATCAACGTATTTGTTTTGGGTGGGTTCGTGAATAATAGTAACAGTAATTCCCACAACAGTTTCATTACTGTCGGAAAATACCTTACCGGAAGCACGGCTATTGGTTTCTTGCGCAGTAAGGTTGTTAGAAGAAAATATGATCAGGAATAGAAAAAAATAATTTCTACCAGTCGATAATGCTTTCTTTATAGCTGGGCAAAGTTTCATAAGTAGTCCGGTCCCTGTCTTCAGTTTCAGACCTTTAAGCTACCGAAAAGAATCTTTTATTTAATTTATCAACAGAACCTTTTATCGTC
>Ga0184624_10000257_pt1 | contig 12935 bp, 9 predicted proteins | sample PLM3_5_b1_FD_133157 | JGI IMG/M metagenome (GOLD analysis project Ga0184624, IMG submission 133157) | Groundwater sediment microbial communities from an aquifer in East River, Colorado, USA - PLM3_5_b1 | ecosystem: Environmental > Terrestrial > Soil > Riparian zone | place: USA: East River...
CGTCAACGAAATCGAGAAGCGGTCACCGGCGTATCAGGCCGGCCTCGATGCCGGCGACGTCGTCGTCTCGTTCAACGGCACCACCGTTATTGATCCCAGTCACTTCCTGCAGCTGGTGTCCGACGCCCCGATCGGCAGCACCGCGATTGTCGTGGTGATCCGCGAAGGGAAGCAGGTGACGATCAAGATTCCGGTGCTTCAGCGCGAAGGCTAGGAAGACGATTTACCGGATACCGACACGAATCCGGCGGCATAACAGCGCCACTCGCGTTCGATTCCCACGTTGATGCCGATTCGCCTGCTCCATTTGATCGTCTCGATGTTGTGCCCGCGATCTTCGATGTAGAGCTTCTCTCCGAGCAGATCGATTCCGGTATCTTTCAGCGTAATCCCCATCGCATGCGTCAGATTGCCGGGCCCCCGGCAAAGCGCGTGGTCAGGAATCGGCGCAGGTTTTCTCCGGCGAGCGGTTCGTGACCGCATGCGGCGCCTGCGCATCAAGGCAAGCCCCTCGAGCGGCTCGAGCGCGCGAATCAACACTGCCGCGGGTGAGCGTTCAGGCTCGGTGACGACGTTCACGAGGGGATGAACGCCGTAGTTCAAATACACATACGCGTGCCCTGGCGGTCCGTACATCGGCGCATTCCGCCTGGTCGGACCTGGAGCGGCGTGGCACGCAGGATCGGATTCGCCGATGTAGGCCTCGACCTCGACGATGATGCCTGACGTGACGCCGGCGCGCGAGCGGTGCACGAGAACCTTACCGAGCAGGTCGCGCGCGACGGTGAGCGTTGGCCGCGCATAAAACGCACGCGGTAGCGGCACTACAGCTGGAGCCGCGCGATCGCCTGTTTCGCGGCCGCGGCCACATCGGGATCGGGCTCTTGCGCCGCCGCCCCGAGCTGAATAATCACGTCGGCGTTTCGCGAGAACCCGAGAATGTCCGCGATCAGGCGCCGGATGTCCACGCTGGGATCGACGAGAGATGCCGCCAGGGCCTGAGCGTGTGACGGCGACAGGTCCAGCAGATATGTCAATGCCAGCGGACGCAGAGTGGGAACGCCCAGGGATACCACGAGCTGCTGCAGGCTCGCGTCTATCGCGCCGAGCTTGACGTTCGCGTAGTGCATGGCCAGCAACACCCCGTCGTTGCGCTCCGTCTGTCCCATGTCCTGGATGGTCCCGAGCGCCTCGCGATATCCGGCGCGGGCCAACCCGGCGACGGCAAACCGCCGCACGTCGGCGTTCGAGCTGGTCAAGAGGTCCTGGAAGATCGACACGGAGGTGGGATGTCCGATCCCCGAGAGCCCTTCGAGAGCCGCCACGGCGTCGGGGCCTTTCTGGTGGTAGCTCAACTGATCTGACAAGGCCTGAACCGCATTCTGATAACGGACTTGTCCGAGCGCCTGCATCGCGGCTCGCCGCAGCACCGGCTCGCGCGTGTTGATGTTGTCGATCAAGCCATTGCCGATGCCGTCGCATGCGCTCGAATTGGAGGCTACCTGAACCTCCGGTGCGCACGTCACCGGCCCCAGGAGCGCCGCGAGGCTCATGGCTTCGGCTCGAACGTGGGCGTTGTTGTCACGAAGGGCGACGGCGAGGCCCGACAATAATTCGGGCGGCACCCGCCGCGCTTTCAACGCGAGCTGCCCAGACGCGGCGGCGTCGCCGCCGGCGACGGTTCTGACTTCCACGATGAGTCCGACTTTCTTCCGCCGCGGAACTACGCGCGTCGTAAACAGCGATCGCTCGGCGTCTATCGCCGCAAGCTGGACACGATCGTCCACGTCGCCGAGCGCCACGCCGATTGGGACAGTGGCTTCAGCGTAGTCGGCGTCCTTGAGGATCTGAATCGCCCGGAGCCGGGTCCCGGCGTCCTGATGCTTCAGGCCGGAGGAGACTTCCTCGAAGCTGTATTGCTGGGCGATCGCGGCTGGGCTAAAGCCCAGCACTACGTACAACAGGCCGAAGCCGAGCGCGACGTACAGCCTTTTATTCGAGCGCATAAGCGTGAGACCGTCCCACCGCGAGCACGGGCGCGAGAAATTCGCCCGTGTAAGACCCTGGGGCTTTGGCGATCTGTTCCGGCGTGCCGGTAGCAACGACCTTTCCTCCCTCGTGCCCTCCCTCGGGACCGAGATCGATGATGTAGTCGGCGGTTTTCAGTACATCGAGGTTGTGCTCGATGACCACCAGCGTGTGCCCGGCTTCGATCAGCTTCTTGAATGCCGTGAGCAGTTTGGCGATGTCGTCGAAGTGCAGGCCGGTGGTCGGCTCATCGAGCACGTAGAGAATCCTGTCGCCGGATCTCGACGACAGGTGCGACGCAATCTTGATACGCTGCGCCTCGCCACCCGACAGCGTCGTCGCGGGCTGCCCCAGCCGCAGGTAGCCCAGCCCGATTTCATCGAGGACCTGCAGGCGGCGCAGCACCTTCGGCGAGGTGCTGAAGAAGGTCAACGCTTCCCGCACCGTGAGGTCGAGCACCTGGTTGATGTTCTTGGCGCGATGCTTCACTTCGAGTATCTGCGGCTTGAAACGCCGGCCGTCGCATTGATCGCATGGCACGAACACGTCCGCCAGAAACTGCATCTCGACCCGCACTTCGCCTTCGCCCTGGCACGCCTCGCAGCGTCCGCCGGGGACGTTGAAGGAAAAGTGGCTCGCCGTCAGGCCGCGCGCTTTGGCGTCTTTCGTTGCGGCGAAAATCTCGCGGATCGGATCGAACGCTTTCAGGTAGGTCACCGGGTTCGATCGCGGCGTCCGGCCGATCGGCATCTGATCGACCAGCACCACATCGCTGACGAACTCGGCGCCCTCGAGCTTGCGGAACGCGCCGACCCGCTTCTCCGACCCGCCCTTCGCGCGTTTGACCGCGGCATAGAGCACGTCGTGGACGAGCGTCGACTTGCCCGAGCCGCTGACGCCGGTGATGCACGTCAGCGTGTTCAACGGAATCTCGACATCGACGTTCTTCAGGTTGTGCTCGGTCGCGCCAAGCAGCCGGAGCTTCTGGCCGCTCCCGCGCCGCCGGGTCGAGGGCACCGGAATCGCCAGATCGCCGCGAAGGTACTTCGCGGTCAGCGATCTCTGGTCCTGCAGCAGATTCTCCAGCGGACCCACGAACACCACCCGGCCGCCCTGCTCGCCGGCACCAAGGCCGAGGTCGACGATCGTATCGCCGACGCGAATCATGTCTTCGTCGTGTTCGACGACGAGCACCGTATTGCCCTGATCGCGCAGCTGACGCAGGATGTTGATAAGACGCAGGTTGTCGCGTGAATGGAGCCCGATCGACGGCTCATCGAGCACATACAGCGTGTCGACCAGCGACGAGCCGAGAGAGGTCGCCAGATTGATCCGCTGCGACTCTCCCCCCGACAATGTCGACGACAGGCGATCGAGCGTCAGGTAATCCAGGCCGACGTCGCTGAGAAACTTGAGCCGCTTCTGAATTTCCTTCAGCACCTTCTCGCCGATCGCGGCCTCTTTTTCCGTAAGCTGCAGCGCTTCCAGAAATTGCTGGGCCTCGCGCACCGTGTCGGAGGACACCTGATCGATCGTGCGCCCGCCGACCTTGACGTCGCGGGCCTCGCGCCGCAACCGCGCGCCGCCGCAATCCGGACAGGTCAGATACCCGCGATACCGGCTCAGGAACACGCGCACATGGACTTTGTACTTCTTGCGCTCGAGCCAACGGAAGAAACCCCGAACGCCGTCGTAGTCCTTCCCGTCGCCCTCGACGATGAAGCGCTTTTCTTCCTCGTTCAGGTCGCGCCAGGGAATGTCCATCGACACGCCTGCCGGCTTGGCCGCTCGCTTGAGCTCGGCCAACTGGGCGCGGTAGTGCGTCTTCGTCCAGGGCTCAATCGCGCCCTGGGCAATCGATTTGGACGGATCGGGCACCACCAGATCGAGGTCGAGCTCGATGATGTTGCCGAATCCGTGACACGTCGGGCACGCGCCGAACGGGTTGTTGAACGAGAACAGCCGTGGCTGCGGCGCCTCGTATGTGAGATTGCAGTTCTGGCACTCGAATCGTTCGCTGAAGATGTGAACCTTCTTGCTCTCATCCTCTATGGCGAACGCCGTCCCTCCGGCTTCGCGGTAGGCCAGCTCGACCGAATCGGTCAGCCGTCCGCGCATATCGCCTTCGAGCTTGATGCGATCGATGATCACCTTCAGCGTCGACTGATCGCGCAGCTCTGCGGGGCTGATGTCGTCGACCGTCGCCGTCCGTCCGTTGACGTAAAGACGATGGAACCCCTTCCTGCGAAGCTCGTTGAGCGTAAACGTCAGCGAAGCGGGACTCGAGCCGCCAGCGCTCATCCCCAATCCCGAATCCCTAGTCCCTAATCCCTGTTCTGAATCGTCTTCGTCAGATTCAGCGTCAGTACTCTCGTGGACGCTTCCAGGATCCATCACCGGCATGTCGAAACCAATGAGCAGCCGGGTGCCCTCGGGCAGGCTTCCAAGGTGCCGTGCGACCACCTCGGCGGTGTCGCGGACGACCGCCTGGCCGCACTGGCGGCAAAACGTGCGCCCGACTCTGGCGAAGAGCAGCCGGAGATAGTCGTGGATCTCGGTGGTCGTGCCGACGGTCGAACGCGGGTTGCGGATGCTATTTTTTTGACGAATGGCGATCGCCGGGCAGATGCCTTCGATGCGATCGACGTCAGGCTTTTCCATCCGCTCGAGGAACTGCCGCGCGTAGGCCGACAGCGAGCTGACATAGCGGCGCTGCCCCTCGGCGTAAATGGTGTCGAAGGCGAGCGACGACTTTCCCGAGCCGCTCACGCCGGTGACGATGATCAGCTGCCCCAGCGGAAGCGCGAGGTCGATGTTCTTTAAATTGTGGGTGCGCGCGCCGTGGACGACGATGTCGGTGGCCGCCGCGACCGGTGATTCGGGCATATGGGAACGGTGGTACAGCCGGGAATTTCTGCGAATCCGTAAACTTGAAATGTTAGCGCACGCTGGCAGGATCTTCAACAACCCGATAGAATAGGAAGGTTCGGCACACGCGTTTTACCCAGACACATGCAGCACGATCACCTGGACGCTCTCGAGAGCGAATCGATTTTCATCATGCGCGAGGCCTTCGCCAAGTTCGACAACATGGCGATGCTTTGGAGCATTGGCAAGGACTCGACGGCCCTTCTGTGGCTCGCGCGGAAGGCATTTTTCGGCCACGTGCCATTTCCTCTCGTCCACATCGACACGAGCTACAAGATCCCGTCGATGATCGAGTACCGCGACCGACTGGTGCGCGAGTGGAACCTGCAGCTCGTGGTCGGCATGAACAAGGCCGTGCTCGAGGCGGGCAACACCTACCCGAACGGCCGGGCGACGCGCGTCGAATGCTGCGGCATGCTCAAAAAGGACGGCCTGCAGCAGGTGATCGAGCACTACGGCTACACCGGCATCATCGTCGGTGTGCGGCGCGACGAAGATCCCACGCGGGCCAAAGAGCGCTATTTCTCGCCGCGGAACGCCAACATGGAGTGGAACGCGTCGGATCAGCCGCCGGAATTCTGGAATCAGTTCAAGACCGATTTTGCCCCCGGCACGCACATCCGCATTCACCCGCTCCTGCACTGGACCGAGCTGAACGTCTGGGAGTACATCGAGCGCGAGAAGATCCCGGTCATCCCGCTGTACTTTGACGACGGAACCGGACATCGCTACCGCTCGCTCGGCTGCGCGCCGTGCACGGGATCGATTCAGTCGACCGCGAGAACCGTCGCCGAGATCGTCAGCGAGCTGAAGGGCACCAATGTGCCCGAGCGCGCGGGGCGCGCACAGGATCAGGAGAGCGAAGACGCGTTTGAGAAGCTCAGGCGCGACGGCTACATGTGATGGTCTACGCGCGGAACCAGCTCAGACTTGTCGTCGTGGGACACGTCGACCACGGCAAATCAACGCTCATCGGCCGGTTGTTCTACGACACCGGCTCGCTGCCCGCGGGCAAGTACGAACAGCTCGTCGCCATCGCGCAGCGCCGCGGCGTGCCGTTCGAGTTCGCCAACCTGATGGACGCGCTGCAGGCCGAGCGCGACCAGAACATCACCATCGATACCAGCCAGATCTGGTTCCGCACGCCCAAGCGCGAGTACGTCATCATCGACGCGCCGGGACACAAGGAATTCGTCAAGAACATGGTGACCGGGGCGGCCCGCGCCGATGCCGCGCTGATCATCATCGATGCGTCGGAAGGCGTGCAGGAACAGACGCGGCGTCACGGCTACCTCCTGCGTCTGATCGGCGTCAAGCAGGTCGTAATCGTCGTCAACAAGATGGACCTGGTCGGCTATTCGCAGAGCGTATTCGACACGGTCTCGAGCGAGTATCGGGCGTTTCTCAAGAGCATCGGCGTCGAGGCGCAGATTTTCATCCCCGTTTCGGCGCGGGTCGGCGACAACATCGCCACGCGCGGTGAGAACCTGACATGGTTCAATGGACCGGCCGTGCTCGAAGCGCTCGATTCGATTCCCGACGCGGCTGAGATCAAGAATCAGCCGCTGCGCTTCCCCATCCAGGATGTGTATCGTTTCGATCACCGCCGCATTCTGGCCGGGCGGATCGAAGCAGGAACGCTGCGCACGGGCGATCAGCTGCTCTTCCTCCCGTCCGGCCGGACGAGCGTCGTTCGCTCGATTGAGAGCTGGAATTCGCCGCAGGTGGAATCACGCACTGCCGGCGACCCGGTCGGTGTCACTCTCTCCGACCAGTTATTCGTCGAGCGGGGCTCGGTGGCGGTCCACGCGGACGATGCTCCCAGCCTCGCGACAGAGTTTACGGCGCGCATTTTCTGGCTCGGCCGCACGCCGCTGGCCGCCGGCAAGCGCTACAAGTTGAAGCTCGTCACACAGGAAGTCGAGTGCGAGATCAAGACGCTTGAAGAAGTCGTGGATGCCTCGACGGTGCAGACGATCCCAGGGGCCGACTCGGTTCGCACCAACGACGCCGCAAAAGTGATCATTCATACACGGCGTCCGGTGGCGATCGATTTGTTCGAGCGGGTCCCGACGCTCGGCCGGCTCGTGCTGGTCGATGGATTCGACGTGGCCGGCGGCGGCATCGTCGTCGACGTGCCGGAGCGGTTCGCCGCGGCGAACGTCGTCGCGGAGGCCGGCGTCAATGCCGATGTGTCCCAGGTCGCTCGAGGCGAGCGGCATCTTCGGCATGGCCATCGCGGCGCAGTGGTCTGGCTTACCGGCGTGCCCGGCAGCGGCAAGACGACGCTCGCGAAGTTGCTCGAGCGCCAGCTCTTCGAGCGGCACATCCAGGTGTTCGTGCTCGACGGGGAGAATATTCGGCCAGGGTTGAGCGCCGACCTTGGCGTATCTGGCTCCGACCGCGAGGAGAACATGCGCCGCGTCGCCTCAGTCGCCCGCCTGTTTGCGGAGGCCGGCTCGGTCTGCATCGTCAGCTTCACCTCGCCCACACGTGCCGAGCGAGAACGGGCGCGGCGGGTGATGGATATCGATGACGGCCCCGGGATTCCTTTCGTCGAGACCTACCTCAGCACCCCGAACGACTCGAGCTCCCAATACGAGCCCCCCGAGCGTCCAGAAATGACGCTGGCGGAGAACGTTCCGCCGGACGAGCGCGTGAATCGGGTCCTCGAGCTGCTCATGCGCCAGATCCGCTAGTCGCTTCACCTGTACCCATTCGAGGTACAACCTTTGCTCCTTCAATAAGCTCCGAGTCACGCGGGTGACGTGAATTCGTACAGCCCTTCGTTCGATTTGCGCAGCGGTGTCTGTTTTTGATGCAAAACATCCTGATTGTTGATGATTCGCCGACCATCCGGAAGATGGTGCGGGCTTCGCTGCAGGCGATCGAGTCCGTGGACTTCATCGAAGCGTCGACCGGCCTGGAGGCCATCGAGCAGCTCGCGGTGACCCGCGTGCAGTTGATCGTGCTCGACCTCAACATGCCCGATATGCACGGCATCGACGTGCTCAGGTTCGTGCGCAGGAATGCGCATTACAAAAGCCTGCCGATTGTCGTGCTGACGACGCGTGGGGACGAGACCAGCCGGCAGACCGCGAAAGAAGCCGGTGCGACGACGTATCTGACGAAGCCATTCGCCCCACAGATTCTCGCCCAGGCCGTCCGGGATCTCCTCGACGCAGCCGTGGAAGCGAGCCCGCGGGCATAGCGATGGCCACTGGGGACACGTTCTTCGACGGCTTTCTGGACGACTACTTCGCCGAATCCGAAGAACATCTCACTGCGGCCGCCGACGCGCTGATACGGCTGGACAAGTCGATCGGCCATCCGTCCGCCGAGCGCGCCGCCGTCGATGATCTGTTCCGTTATTTCCACACACTAAAGGCGATCTCGGCGATGGTCGAGCTGCGGCCGGCAGAGCAACTCGCCCACCATCTCGAGCACTACCTGCGCGCGGTCCGCGAGGGCGAGTGCACGCTGACCACCGCAGGCAGCGATGCGCTCATCGAAGGTACCAGGCGTCTCGAGCACATCATCAATGCCCACCGGGCCAAGTCGCCGCTTCCAGCCATAGAAGATGTGCTCGCGCGGATCGAGAGTCTGGTCGGCACACACGGGGAGCGCCCGGCCGCAACATCCGCCGTAGCGGACGCCACAGAAACCGGGAGGCGGTGGACGTGCCGGTTCGTGCCCACTCGCGAGCTTCTGGCCGCGGGCATCGGAGTCGATCTCGTGCGCAAGCGGCTCGGAGAGATCGGCACCATCGTCGAAGCTGCGCCGCACGTGCTTCCCGACGCCACGATTAGTTTTCAGTTCACGCTGCTCACCGCTGACGGCATCGACGTCGTCGAGCGGCTCGGTGGAATTCCTCTCACTGTCGAAGCCGAGACGCCACCGGCCGCCGAGCCCGCACCCGCAGCGGAACCCGCAGCAGTCGCCGGTGCGCCGAACGCAGCGATTTCGCACGTCGTTCGCGTCGATCTCGCGCGGCTCGATCACCTGATGCAGATCGTCGGCGATATGGTCATCAGCCGGGCTCGACTGGCTGACAGCTTGAGCCGGGTCGAGCGCTACGTACCCGCCTCCGAATGGCGAGTGGTGCAGGAAAACGCGATCGCCAGCGATCGCCAGCTCCGCATGCTGCGCGAAGGCATCATGCGCGTGCGCATGGTGCCCGTCGGCGAAATATTCCGGCGGATGCCGCTGGTCGTGCGCGATCTCGCGCGCGAAAACGGAAAACGCGTCAACCTCGAGCTCCGTGGGCAGGCGACAGAAATCGACAAGTACCTGATCGAGCGGATGATGGACCCGGTGCTCCACCTCGTGCGCAACGCGGTCAGCCACGGAATCGAGCCTCCCGATGTGCGCATCGCCCACGGCAAGCCCCCTGAAGGCACGATCACGCTCAGCGCGGCGGCTGTCGGCGACATGGTGACCCTCGAAGTGGCGGACGATGGCTACGGGGTGAACGAGGAGGCGGTCGTCAACAAGGCGCGCCAGGCCGGCCTGAGCGTGCCGTCCGGACCGCTCGACGCCGCAGCCGTGCTCGGGCTGCTCTGTTCCCCCGGCTTCTCCACCAGGGAAGAAACCGATCGCGTGAGCGGGCGCGGCGTCGGAATGGCGGTCGTCAAGGCGATGGTCGAAGAACTATCGGGCACGATGGCGCTCGATACGGAAGCTGGACACGGCACGCGCTTCATCATCCGGCTGCCTGTCACGTTGGCGATTACTGACGCGCTTATCGGCCGCGTCGGCGCAGAGTCCTTCGCCATTCCGCAAGGATCGGTACGCGAGGTCATCGAAATCGCTGAAGCCGACGTGCGGCAGCTCGAGGAAAACGAAATCGTCCCGTACCGCGACGCCGCGCTGCCGATCATCCGCCTCTCGCGCCTGTTCGGGGTCGAGTCGACGGCGCGAACAGGCCGCCTTCACGTATTCGTCCTCGGCCACGGATCCGCCGCCATGGGCATTGCTGTCGATCGCATTGTCGGGCAGCGTGAAATTGTCGTGCGCACGCTGGCGGATCAGCTCGTGCGCGTCGATGGCGTGTCCGGGGCGACTGATCTCGGCGACGGGCGTGTCGTCCTGATTCTCGATCCGGCGGTACTCGCGCGGCTCACGAACCAACGCCCGCGGCGCGTGATGCCTGACGCGGCTGCATGGGGCCGCCTTCCCGCGAACGGAAGATGACTATGAACGACAGCAGCACCGACACGTTCATCCTGCTCAGCGTGATGGGAACGACGTACGCGCTGCGCAGCGATCAGGTGCAGCACATGGAAATGGTGGAACAGGTCACGCGCGTCCCCAACGCCGCTCCGTTCGTCGACGGCGTGGTCTTTTCGCGCGGACAGGTCGTGCCGGCGGTGAACCTGCGCGCCCGCTTCGGTTTCGAGCGCGTCCCTTACGACGTGCGCACGCGGCTGGTGGTCGTCAACTCCAAGGGCCGGCAGGTCGGCCTGATCGTCGATGACGGCCGCGAGTTCCTTCGACTCCCGGCCGGGGCAATCGCGCCGCCGCAAGAGTCGCTCGCCGGATTGAGCAGCCAATATGTGGAAGGGATTGCGTCGCTGAACGGACGTCTGATTCTCGTCTTGAACCTGGAGAATCTGCTGGAATTCTCGGCGCCGCTCGTCGCGGCCTGATCTGGAGACGATATGGCTTCACAGTCACGCAAACCGAATGGATCGAACGGCAGCCACGGCGCCCGCCCTGTCAACTCCGAGGCGTTGCGCAGCCGCGCGGAACTTGTGACGGTGTCGGCGGCCGGCATCGCCCGCATCGCCGACGAAGTGGCTCAGGGCGCGACGTCGCAGCTCGGCAGCCTCGACGCGGCGCTGGCAGACATGCACGACGTGGTCGCGTCGCTCGTCGACACAGCAGCACAGGCCGAGTCGGCCACCAACTCGAGCGAAGGCATGGTGTCGTCGGTGAACGAGATCGCGGCCTCGATCGAGCAGGTGGCGGCGAACACGGCGAGCCTGTCGTCGTCGATCGCGCAGACTGCGGCGGCCGCGCAGCAGTCGAGCGCGTCGATTCAGTCGGCAGTGGCGTCGGCGCAGGAGATGTCGACCGCCTCGCAACAGGTCGCCGCCTCGGTGGCGCAGATGGCTGCCGGCACCAAAGCCGTGACCAGGGACACAGAGTCCCTCACGTCGTCCGTCAACGAAACCGCCGCCTCGATCGAAGAAATTTCGCGGTCGATCGAGGGCGTCGCGTCCAACGCGACCGACCTCGCCGCGGCGTCTGAAGAGACGTCCTCGTCTATTAACGAGATGGCGGCGTCGATTGAGGAAGTCGGCGCCATGTCCGACAACCTCGCGACGGCGGTCGAGCAGAATGCGGCGGCGATCGAGGAGATGTCCCGCTCGGTCCAGTCGGTTGCGTCCAGCGGACGGGCCATCAGCGACACCGCTGTCAATGCGGCCACGAGCGCGACGGAGCTCGACCGCTCGATTCAGTCCGTGGCCTCGTTCGCCAAGCAGGCCGACGAGGTCACGCGCCGCGTGTCGCGCGATGCCGAGGACGGCGGCGCGACGGTTCAGCGATCGATTCAGGGCATCGGCCGGCTCCGCGATTCAATGGTGCAGTCGGCGACCGTCATTCGAGAAATGGGCAAGCGCACCAATGAGATCGGCAGCATCGTTGACACGATCAACCTGATCGCCGAGCGCACCAACCTGTTGTCGCTCAATGCCTCGATCGAGGCCGCGCGCGCGGGCGATGCGGGCCGCGGCTTCGCGGTGGTTGCCGAAGAAATCCGCAATCTCGCGGATCGCTCGGCGAAAGCGACGTCGGATATCGCCGGGATCATCAAGGCGCTGCAGGACATCGTCAGCGAAGCTGTCACCGCCTCGAACGACGGGCTCCGCGTCGCCGACGACAGCAACGCGCTGGTCGAGGCCGGAGCCGGTGGACTGAAGAAAATCCTGGGCGGCCTCACCGAGATCACGACCGCCGTCGCGCATATCGCGCGCGCCACCGACGAACAGCAGTCGTCGGCCCGTACGGTCGTCACCGCCATCACCGCGACCACCGAACAGGCACGACTGGTCGCCTCGTCCACTGCCGAGCAATCGACGGCGGCGACCAACATCGCCCAGGAGACGACCCGCATGCGCGGCATCGCTCAGGAAGTGCGGAAAGCCGTCGGCCAGCAAGCGGCAGCCGCGCGCGACATCCTGAAGGCCTCGCAAAACGCCACGAAGTTGTCGACGCAGGTGCATCGTGCCTCTACCGAGCAGGCCAAAGGCGCATCGCAGATCGTGAAGACCACGGAATCAATGCGCCGCGGAGCGGCGGCCACCACACGTGCCATGAACGAACACGCGGTCGCCGTCGATCAGATCACCAAGGCCGCCGAGTCGCTGTCACGCCTCATCGCCACCGTCATGCGCTCGATGCACGAGCAGAACGGCGCCACGAACGAGGTCGCCGTGGCCGTGTCGTCAATGCGCAAGGAAGCCGAACAGGCGGCGCGCGCGCTCGAAGAACAGGCGCGGGCAATGAAGGACGTGGTCAGCAACAGTCAAAACATTACGAAGCAGGTTGACCTGATCACGAAGGCCAACAAGCAGCATTCGGCGCGCGCCGGACGCGTGCTCGCGCAGTTGAAAGACGTGCGGGTCATCACCGAGCGCAACGCGCGTTCGGCCCGCGATACCCACGGCGGAACCGGCGATCTCCTCCGCCACGCTGAAGCGCTCACTGGCGCGTTGACGCCGCAGAAGAACGGATCCAGCGCACGCTCATGAACCGAATCGGCATTCTCACGACCGATACCGATCTCGTCGTCACGACGTGGGACGCGACCCTCGAGCAGATGACCGGCATTCCGGCCGATCGCGCCCGCGGCCATCGTCTCGAGGAGATCGTGCCGGACCTGCGATCGCGGATGCTCATCGACCTCATTCGCGAGCCGCTCATTTCGGGTTCGGCGCAAGTGTTGGCGCCGGCCCTCCATAAGTACCTGATCC
>Ga0184624_10000258_pt1 | contig 12880 bp, 10 predicted proteins | sample PLM3_5_b1_FD_133157 | JGI IMG/M metagenome (GOLD analysis project Ga0184624, IMG submission 133157) | Groundwater sediment microbial communities from an aquifer in East River, Colorado, USA - PLM3_5_b1 | ecosystem: Environmental > Terrestrial > Soil > Riparian zone | place: USA: East River...
CCTCTTTAAATGTAGAACCCCCGATGGAAATCGGGGGCCCCTAATCAAAAACCATTAACCATTAAACCTTATCCTATGAAAATTCAAAGCTAATCTCGGTAATAAAAAATTAATATTGCAAGTTTCAAAGATGAATTTTGTCTTATTTGGAGTTGAAACGAGAATTATTGACCTTCGTCAATCGTAAAAAAAATTCTTGTAGAATTAATTCATTCCGGCAACGTTTGCGGAAACAATAAAAAGCAATTTTTTACAAATGAATAAAATTGTAGTTGCTATTACCGGTGCCAGCGGATCTATCTATGCAAGATTATTATTGGGAAAAATACTTGCCATGAAAGATCAATATGATGAACTGGGAATGGTAATGACTGAAAACGCAAAGCAAGTTTGGGAAACAGAAACAGGGAATGATGAGTATAAAAACCTGCCTGTAAAAAATTATTCAACTACAGATTTTACTGCGCCATTCGCTTCCGGCTCTGGTAAATTCAATACGATGATCATTATGCCTTGTTCAATGGGAACGCTGGGTCGTATCGCAACTGGCGTTTCAAATGACCTGATAACAAGAGCAGCGGATGTTGTATTAAAAGAAAGGAGAAAATTAATATGCGTTGTTCGTGATACGCCGTATAGTTTGATTCATATCCGGAATATGGAAACTGTTACGCTTGCAGGCGGGATTATCTGTCCTGCCACGCCTTCTTTTTATAGCTTACCAAAAACAATTGATGAAGTTGCTTCAACGGTGGTTGATCGTGTATTAGACCTTGCAGGATTTGATATTAAAACTTTTCGCTGGGGGGCGAGCCCCGGAGGGACGAAGTAAACTCTCCAATAAAGTAAAGCAGGCATAATTTGATGAGATTGATTCAGCCCGTTGGGCCTCGCAAGTGGGATCAGCGATTATCTACGATCTCAACTCCAGGATATTTTTTTGCATCAAAAACAAACTGCTTGTCATCAATTGCGCCATTAGGAGTAAATGTATTTACTATGATCGAATGTTTGGTTTGATCTTTTTCTATCACCTTAGTTGTGTTGATCGTTTTATTTGTCTTATCAATGTATAAATACACTTTATGATAAGTTTTGGTCTTATCAGTGGGAGTCAATTCAATTTCCTGGAGGGTTTTTGAACCCTGTTTTTTTTCACCATTCATTTTATACAAAAAATCTTTGTCGTAAAAATTTGTGAACATTTTTTGGGGTGTTAAACCGCTGCTGCTGTTATCAAATTTTGTGATGGTCACTTCGTTTGAAGACTTATCATAATTCCACACATTTACTCCATCACAAAATATTTCCTGTCCTACAATAGTCACTTTGTATTTGTTGCCTTTGATCCAAACAGTGCCATTTTTTGATGAAAGGGTTTTCCCTGCTGCATTTTCCGTTTTAAAGGTAAAAGTTGATTTAACGGTTTTATAAGTTTTAAATTTCGCACTTACACCATCAAGAACTTTTTTTGCATCAGGGTCATTTGTAGCCTGCGCATTCGTATTGATTGTGATAACTCCAATTAATAAAACTAATAATGTTGCATAAAATCTTTTCATAATACCTGTTTAGTCTGACTAATATTATACCGATTAAGGTAGGCCGCAAATATAGGCCAATTACGTATTAGAGGATGCCAGCCAGGGTCACCTGGTTGCTTTACAAATATTTTTTAACAGCTTAAATTAAATTGCCAAGATGTTGATTCAGATCAGCCTCGGTCTTGATCAATACATCACGAGCCTTGCTTCCCTGGTTAGGGCCGACCACCCCGGCAGCTTCCAATTGATCCATTAACCTTCCGGCACGATTGTAACCCAATTTCATTCTTCTTTGAAGAAGGGACGTAGAACCAACCTGGTTTTGGACAATGAGACGGGCAGCATCTTCAAAAAGAGCATCTTTATCATTTACATCAAAATCTTTTGACTCCAGTTCTTTTTCATCCACATATTCTGGTAAAAGAAATGCTTGTGGATAGCCCCTTTGTTTTTCAATATGGCTTACAACTTTATCAACTTCGGGAGTATCAACAAATGCGCATTGCAATCTTGTAACTTCTCCATGATGAGAGACCAGCATATCTCCTTTTCCAATTAATTGCTCGGCGCCGCCAGTATCGAGGATCGTACGTGAATCAATTTTTGATGACACTTTAAATGCAATACGTGAAGGAAAGTTTGCTTTAATAGTACCAGTGATGATATTTACAGAAGGGCGTTGAGTTGCAATGATCAGGTGAATTCCAACTGCACGGGCCAATTGAGCCAGTCTTGCAATTGGCATTTCTATTTCTTTTCCCGCAGTCATAATAAGATCGGCAAACTCATCAATTACCAATACAATAAAAGGAAGGAACTGGTGTCCTTTTAATGGATTCAATCTTCTTTTTACAAATTTCTCGTTATACTCTTTAATGTTTCTTGCGCCGGCTTCTTTCAACAGGTCATAACGATTATCCATTTCAATACAAAGTGCATTCAATGTATGCACCACTTTTTTTGTATCGGTGATGATCGCTTCTTCTTCTCCCGGAAGTTTTGCCAGGAAATGATTTTCAATAACACGGTAAAGACTTAACTCAACTTTTTTCGGGTCGATCAATACAAACTTTAGTTGCGAAGGATGTTTTTTATACAATAAAGAAACAAGAATAGCATTTACACCCACTGATTTACCCTGGCCAGTTGCACCAGCCATCAGCAGGTGTGGCATACTTGTAAGATCAACAATGAAATTATCATTGTCAATTTTTTTACCTAATGCTATTGGCAGGCTATAATTATTATGCTGGAATTTTTCCGAGCCTAATAAAGTTTTCATACTCACGATACTCTTTCTCACATTAGGCACTTCAATACCGATCGTTCCTTTACCGGGGATCGGTGCAATGATACGGATACCCAATGCCGCAAGACTTAACGCAATATCATCTTCCAGGTTTTTTATTCTTGAAATACGAATACCTGCGGCAGGAACTATTTCATATAAAGTAACTGTTGGTCCAACAGTCGCCATTATTTTTTGGATCTCGATATCATAATTGCGAAGAGTGGCAATGATCTGGTTCTTGTTATTCTCCAATTCATTTGCATCCTGAACGATTTTTTCACTGCCATGAGTTTCTAACAGATCTAATACAGGATAACGGTAATCCCTTAGATCCAGAGTAGGTTCATATGGCGGAAGTTCTTCATATCCTTTTTCTTTTCCATCTTTTCCATCTTTTTCTTCTTCTTCAACCGTCTCCTTCGGAAATTCTTTTATTTCAAGTGCAATATCAGCCTCACTGTTTTCTTTTGCAGTTTTCCTTGCAGGCTTTATTTCTTCTTTTGGTAAAATAGTCTGTATTGGTTCAACAAGAGGAATTGTCAATGGCTTTTCCTTTACTGGTTCAATAACCGGTGCAACAGTTTCTTCATCTTTTTCTATTAACTTAAATTCAGGCTGATTGCTTTCAGTATTTACAGGTGAAAGCACAATTGGCTCTCCTTTTTTCTTTAAAGCATTCCCATTTTCAGCATAAATATCATTGATCGTTTTACCAATAACTGGAACAACCTTTTCTTCCGGGATATCTGTTCCTGGTTTCTCTTCTTCAGCGATCCTTCGTTTTGGCATACTAGGTACATTAAATGCAGGGTTAAATTGCCAGATGACATACGATACCGCAACAACAAGTAATAGTGCTGCTGTCCCAACTTTACCAAGAATTCCTTTTAGCCAATCCGAGATCATATCACCTACCGCTCCACCAAACGGAAATGGATTGTCACCTATTCTTCCGAACATAAAAGCCATACAAACTGACAACACCAACATACCGATAGTTACATAGCGCAGGTTTTTCCAAACAGACCAAACCTTTTTTCTAAAAAGCAAATTGACACCAACAACAAAAAAGAAAGTGCAGATGAGTAAGGAAGCGACACCAAATCCTTTATAGATAAAAAAATGAGATATGAATGCGCCTAATACGCCAAGCAGGTTATGAATATTTGCATTCTTAGCTAATAAAGAAATCCCTTTCCTTATTTCACTTTGATCATTTTCCCATGTAAAAAAATAAGAGATGAATGAGATGAGCAGGAAGAAAGAAAAGAAAAGAGATACGAACCCTATGATCTTCCAGGTTCTTTCATCCCTGGCAAGTTCTTTAAGGTTTATTTTTTCTTCTTTCTCGGGTGTCAGTTTTCCGGACTTGGTTTTTCCCGGTTTCTCCACAGGATTTTTTGTGGACTTGCCTTTCAGCTTATTGGCCATATGAACAAAGATAATAAGAAGCCCTCTACATTGGATAGCTCATGTTTTCAACATCTCCACAATTTTATTGTAAAATCACGGTCTTTATAACCAGAAAGCAAAATGAAAAAAAATGGCATCAGAAAAAGGCATTGATTATATTTGGTCTGCATCTGGAAACTGAATGAAATCCCACCAAAACCGAGCCTCGAAATTCAAACATTTATCAAAGACCTGTCTCTTTGTTTTTGTTTTTTCAATTGCCGCCAATACTACATTTAGCCAGCACCCTGATACTTTAGTAAGTCTCAGCAAGGACGCTGAAAAATATTACTTAAAAAGAATTCCTGCAGGTTTTGTTCCAAAAAGTTTTAACGTTGAAGCCGGGTACAATTCAAATGTTTTGTCCCGGGATCCTTTAAAGATCCCCCAGGTTAGGTCTCCCAATGTTTCAAAAAAACTTCTTGCCCGTTTTTCGGTAGCAAATAATTCAGATGCGCCGGACAGTCTCTATTTTTTTCCTGACCTGTTTTTTGAAAACGTTACTCTATATAAAATAGAAAATAATAAAGCGACGGCATTGCCTGTGATCGCTCCTGTAGTTGGGGATAGTATCTCTTATAGATTATTCACCGTTTTACCGAATGATACGGTTACCATTCTTGCTGAGTGCTATCCATTACGAACATATACCGGTGGACTCTATCCCTACATATTCAGGCAAAATTATTTAGAAGCATTCACAGCAAAATTGCAAATGGAAAACGCTGGTGTCAGGCTTTTCACTTATGTATTTTGCGGCCTTTTATTAATGATGATCCTTTTTTCGCTTGCTAATTTTCTACAGGGAAGCAACAGGGAATTCCTCTATTATGCTGCTTATGCTTTTTTTCTTGGATTCATGTTTTTCAATAAACAATTTTACTACAATCGATCCATTGAATGGAATTTTTTCTTTGAATCATACATGGATTTTGTATTTCAGCTCGTTGGTATCTGCTTTTTTATGGCTTTTATGATACGATTCCTGGAAACAAAAAAAGATTTTCCATTCCTTCACAAACTTTATATCAGTGGTATTATTTTTTTGACGACTGTCATCCTGCTGTATACATACATTCATTATAGTTCTATTGATTATTACTGGGAAAATTTGCTTGAAAACTTTATTACAAAAAATGTATTGGTAATAATGATCGTAGTGTTCCTGGTTTATGCATTAAAAAACTGGCGACACAAACTTTTGCGTTATTTGTTTTGGGGCAATCTTCTTTTTTTAACCTTTTCTCTTTTGTCACTGGTACCGATATTAGGAGGTGGTAAATTACATTTACCAGGAATACTGAATAATTCATTGATCCTTTATGAGATCGGCCTCCTGATCGAGCTTATTTTTTTCCTGATGGGGCTTACCTATAAGAACAGAACTCAGTTGATCGAACAAACAACAGAAAGAGAAAGATTGAAAACCGAGAATGAAAGAAAGGAACTGGAAAAACAAGTAGCAGTAATGCAGGCTCACCAGCAAGAAAGAGAAAGAATATCGGCTGATATTCATGATGAACTCGGTTCAGGTATGACAACTATCCGACTGATGAGTGAGATCGCTAAGAATAAGATGAAAGAAAACATTCCTGTCGAAATTGAAAAAATATCCAACTCCGCCAATGAAGTGCTGAATAAAATGAATGCGATCGTGTGGAGCATGAATAGTAGCAACGATTCGCTTGATAGTTTGATTTCTTATATCAGGGCGTATAGCACTGAGTTTTTTGACGGTACACCACTGGAATGTAAAGTGAATATGCCAGATACAATTCCCTTTCATGAAATAAGCGGCGACAAAAGAAGAAATGTTTTTTTATGTGTAAAGGAATCATTGAACAATGCTTTAAAACATTCTAAGGCCAGCCGGATAAAAATTGATATCGAGGTAAATCATACTCTTAAAATAAAAATTGCCGATAACGGTGTGGGAATTGAGCATGAAAAAATTCGTCGTTTTGGAAACGGTCTTAAAAACATTGAAAGACGAATGAAAGGGATTGGGGGGAGCTACACTATTTCTAATAACAATGGCACCGAAACAAAACTTGAACTGCCATTATGATCTTTCAGTTTTCTTCATAGCTGCAACAAATAAAAATAACCATCCAGCTATAAAAGCAACCCCACCAAGTGGAGTTATAATACCCATTTTATCAAGAGAAGCAGTTTCGGCAGCTTTGCCAGCAGTAAGCAAATACAAGGATCCTGAAAAAAGAATGATCCCGATCATAAATAATATCCCCGCTAGCCTTGCAAATTTTTGATAGCATTTTTCATATAACAATCCCGTTAACAATAAAGCAAGGGCATGATACATTTGATATTGAACTCCTGTTTGAAATGTTTGCACCGTTTCTGCCGGAACTATTTTTTTTAACCCATGTGCCCCAAATGCACCAAGCGCCACTGCAATGGCGCCAAGCAATGCGCCGGTGGTAATAAATCTCTTATGCATGAAATAATTTTTCTACGATCTTTTCAATACTTTTTTCATCTTCTTCCACTACCATTTCGGCCTGTTCATAATATATTTTCCTGTCGGAGAATTTTTTAATGATAAAACTTCTTAGCTGGGCATCATCTAAATTTTTGATCAGCGGGCGATCAGCTTTATCTTTTATCAATCTTTCATGAAGAAGGTCGATAGGAGTATTTATCCAAACCGCTGTCCCGGTTTTATTCATGAAATCAATATTATTAAAATAACAGGGAGTGCCGCCGCCGGTAGCCATTATAAATGAGTCATGACTTTCGGCAATGATATGAAGCGTATCTTTTTCAAGTAACCGAAAATACTCCTCTCCTTCTTCTGCAAATATCTGGGTGATCTTTTTTCCTTCATTTGATTCGATCTGTTCATCAAGATCAAAAAAAGGAAGCCTGAGTTTCTCACTCAGTTTTCTGCCCCAGTAACTTTTGCCGGAACCCATAAAGCCAATTAGGAATATCTTCACCCCCGGTAACAGTTTAAAAATTGAAGTTTCCCTTCGCCCCTAAAGGGGAGGGATTGAATCTTTCTCATTGTTGAAATTTCAAATATTTATTTATTCATCAACTATGATCATTAGAATTACAGAACGTTGAAATGTGCGACGCAACTGAAGTTAAATAGAATTACTAAAGTTGATTACACAATCAATAACTCAAATAAAGAACTATTTTTTTCAAAAGAAATGTCACGATCTAAGTCTCTCCGCCTTCGGCGGAGGACAGGGGGTTGGGTTTTATTTAAACGCATTCAACCCCGTCACATCCATTCCAGTTATCAGCAAATGAATATCATGTGTGCCTTCGTATGTGATCACACTTTCCAAATTCATCATATGACGCATTACAGGATATTCACCGGTGATACCCATGCCACCAAGCATCTGTCTTGCATCACGACAAATATTTGTCGCTACTTCACATGCATTTCTTTTTGCCATACTTACTTGTTGAGGTGTTGCACGGCCTTCACTCATCAAAACACCCAATCTCCAGTTCAGTAACTGCGCTTTTGTGATCTCAGTGATCATCTCCGCCAATTTCTTTTGTTGCAATTGAAATCCACCGATCGGTTTACCAAACTGTTCTCTTTCTTTTGAATAACGCAAGGCTGTATCATAACAATCCATTGCAGCCCCGATCGTTCCCCATGCAATTCCATAACGAGCTTTTGTCAAACAACCCAATGGACCTTTCAATCCTTTTACATTCGGGAAAACATTTTCTTTTGGCACTTTTACATTATCAAAAACAAGTTCACCTGTTGCGGATGCACGCAAACTCCATTTGCCATGAGTGATTGGGGTCGTAAATCCTTCCATTCCTCTTTCAACGACCAACCCTTTTATATCACCCGCTTCATTTTTTGCCCATACTACTGCTACTTGTGAAAACGGTGCATTACTGATCCACATCTTTGCACCATTTAATATTACATGATCACCTGCATCTTTAAAATTTGTAAGCATACTGCTCGGGTCACTTCCATGATTTGGTTCTGTCAATCCAAAACAACCGAGCCACTCGCCACTTGCAAGCTTTGGTAAAAACTTTTTTCGTTGCGCTTCACTTCCATAAGCATAAATAGGAAACATCACCAGTGAACCTTGTACTGAAGCAGTGGAACGAACACCACTATCACCACGTTCCAGTTCCTGCATCATTAGTCCATAAGAAATATAATCCAATCCTCCACCACCGTATTCAACCGGGACTGTTGGACCAAAACATCCAAGATCACCCAATTGTTTTACGATCTGCTGCGGAAACTCAGCCCGCTGTGCATAATCTTCAATGATGGGAGAAATTTCTTTCTTCACATAATTTCTTACCGATTCACGAATTAATTTTTGTTCTTCAGTAAGCAATTCATCTACCAAATAATAATCCGGGCTTTGAAAAACATCAGTACGGGCAGCCATAATACGATTTAAGATTTAAGATTGCAGATTTTAGATTTGGCGCAAAGTTAAGGGATTGAAGAACGAGTATTTTCCCAACTTTCTCTCAGTTATTAAACTGTCGTTGCGTCGCACTCTTGTACTTTCTTATCGCTGTTCAACAATTTCTCGCAGCGAACGCAAAGGTGGCAGCGGCGCTGCGATCTTTTTTTGCGAAAGCCGCGAGAAATAAATTATAAAATCATAAACCCGTATCTTGAGAAAAATGTCTATATGAAAGTTTTATTTTTCATTTTAATTATTGGATTCATCGCAACAGGATGCAGCAATGATCATCAAAAAACAGAAACTTCATCAACACAACCAGAAAAATATGATCTGGAGAAAGACACTTCAGTTTATTCAGGTGAAATGAAACGTTATTGGCTCGTGCTATTAAAAAAAGGACCAAACCGTAACCAGGATAGCATCAGTGCTGAAAAAATACAAGCTGCACACATGGCAAATATCAATCGTCTTGCCAAAGAAGGAAAATTAATAATGGCCGGCCCCATTGGAATTGAAGATGATCTTCGCGGCATCTTTCTTATGAACTGTGCCGATTCAGCAGAAGTAGAAAATTTTGTAAGGACAGATAGCGCCGTAATTACCGGCAGGTTGATCATGAAATATTATCCGTGGTGGGCAGGAAAAGGGAAATATATTTTTAAGTAAAAAATCAGTTACAGTATTTGAAGAGTTTCATTTTCCTTTAGAACCTCAGAATGATTTATTGGCTGCAACAGGCAACCAAAAATAAAATCACTGTAACGCGGCTTAAATTTAAAATTTGTCATTCCAATTGGCTTTGGAGAATCAATTCCAATGATCTTCCATTTATGGCCGGACATACTTTCTAAAATTGTCCCGATCCTGGGAGTTGTTTCTTCCGTAAAGTCCATTATTGCGATCAAGCCACCCGAAGTACTAAAAGTTTCATAAACACAGCCTAACTGAAAAATATTTTTTTCAGGTAAATATTCCTTCATCTCCTGCTGATACTGATGGGCGATTGCTCTTGCTTCTTCCGCAAAATCTTCTTTTTCACTCGCATAAATAATAGCACGACTTGCATTCACCAACAACCCGCAATCCCTGATCATTGCCTTCTTTGAAATTTCTTTTAAACTGCCACCTTGAGCACCAACACCCGGAACAAGATAAAAATGATGGGGCGTTAATTTTCTTATATCAGCAAACTCATCATCTTGTGTAGCGCCAACAACAAACATCAGGTTCTCGAATGTGCCCCAATTTGAAGCTGTTTTCAATACTTTCTCATAAAGAAATTCATCAACTCCATGTCTTGTATCTTCACGGGCCATTTTTTTGAATTCGAAATCATTAGCGCCTTTATTTGAAGTCAGGCCCAGAACAATTGCCCATTTACCTTCATATTGCAAAAATGGTTTTACGCTGTCTTCACCCATATATGGTGCGACCGTTACTGAATCAAATGGCAATGTTTCAAAAAAAGCTTTTGCATATTGATCGGAGGTGTTTCCAATATCACCGCGTTTTGCATCAGCTATTTTAAAATGTTCATCTCCGATATAACGAACAGTTTTTTCCATTGCCTCCCAGCCTTTCACTCCCAATGCTTCATAAAACGCCGTATTGATCTTATATGCAACACATAGATCTTTTGTGGCATCAATAATGGCTTTATTAAATGTAAAAACAGGGTCGGGCCCAGGTAAAAGATGTTTGGGGATCTTCGTAACGTCAGTATCTAAACCAACACAGAGATAAGATCGTTTTTTATAGATCTGTTCGACGAGCTGCTGGCGAGTCATGCAACGAAGTTAAAGGTTGAAGCTCAAAGGTTAAAGTTTTAATAGCCCTTGTTAGACTTCCAATTTTGAAATAATATCCTTGTGAAGTTCGTCTTTATCCCATAATTCAGCAATGTTTTCAGCCTGCATTACTTCCTTCATTATTGCTTCTTGTCTTTGTCCCCTTTTTAATGCGTCACTGTAGCGAATTTGGGGAGAGAATGTAACCTGGCTGTATGCCGGTATCCATTTACCCGGATATTTTTCGTGAAGCTTTGCCTCGATCTTCTTTTGTAATAAAAATTTGGGATCAGCGATCTTATCCCGCATTTCTATAAAATTATTCAATGCCAGTTCCGCGATGGCATCTCCGTCAGGTTTTCTTAATTGCTGGTATTCGGATAAAATAGTGCTCCAATCTTCGTCATGTTTTTCTATCAGCCTATTCAGTACTGAACAATCCTCAAATCCACAATTCATTCCTTGTCCGAAGAATGGTACAATAGCATGTGCTGCATCGCCGATCAAAGCAAATTTATCTTCCCGGATCCAGGGATAACATTTTACCGTAACAAGTGATGAAGTTGGGTTATTAAAAAAATCATCTTCCAGAGTTGGCATAAGCGGAACAGCATCCGTAAATGTTTTTTCAAAGAATGCTTTTACTTTTTCCCTTGTATCCAATGAAGAAAAAGAGGGCTCCCCATCAAACGGGAAAAACAATGTACAGGTGAAGCTGCCATCAATATTTGGCAAAGCGATCAGCATATAATTCCCTCTCGGCCAGATATGCAGTGCATTTTTCTCCATTCTAAAACCCTCTCCTTCACCAGCGGGAATATTCAATTCCTTATACCCAAAATCAATATAATATTGACTGTATTGAAACCTGTCATGCTGTAAATGGTGTTGAAGTCTCGTAGCTGAGTATGCTCCGTCGGCACCAAAAAGTAATTTGAAGTTTGAGGTTTGACGATCGAGGTCAGGAAGTTCAAAAGTAATGGTGTTTGTTTGCCAGTCTATGAATTCACATTTATGATTGAAATAAATTTCTGCACCTTGATGCTCTGCAAGATCCATCAGTTTTTTATTCAACTCCCCTCGTGAAACAGAATTGATATATTGTCCTTCTTTTCCATAAGGTTGAAAAGAAGTGCTGCCATCAGCATTATGAATATATCGGCCATGCATCGGGATACATATCTTTCTTATTTCATCCAGTATTCCAACTTCTTCTAATGCTTTAATTCCCCTATCGCTTAGTGCAAGATTTATTGAACGACCGGCGCTGATCTTTTCCTTTCGCATATCAGCACTACGTTCAAATACTTTTACTTTATATCCCCTTTTTGACAAGTATATAGAAAGTAAAGAACCAACAAGGCCGGCACCAATAATTGTAATTTCTTTCATTTCCGAAAAATCATTTTAAATCTTGCTGATCGTGGTTCTCACTATCTCACCAAATCTATAAATATCTTCAAACGAATTATACAAAGGCACAGGCGCCACACGAATCACATTTGGCTCTCTCCAATCTGCGATTACCCCTTGCTTTGTTAATTCATCAAATATTGCTTTTCCATTTTTCAACATTATCATGGAAACCTGGCAGCCCTTTGCATTTTCTTCCCGTGGTGTAATTACTTCAATCAATTTTTGTCCAAACTGTTTATTATGGTCTTCAATTATAAATAATAAATAATCACTCAATAATTTCCTTTTTGCATGTGTTTTTTCCATCCCCGCTTCATCAAAAATATCAAGTGATGCTTTATGTGCTGCCATTGAAAGTATTGGTGCATTGCTCAACTGCCATCCTTCTGCGGTTGGAATTGCTTCAAATCCTTTCTCCATCTTAAATCTTGTTTCCTTAGTATAACCCCACCAACCAGCAAATCTTGGTAATTCTGTGTTCGAGACATGTTTTTCATGAACATAAACACCGGCTACACCGCCGGGTCCACTATTCAGATATTTGTAAGAACACCAGCAAGCAAAATCAACATGCCAGTCGTGAAGACCCAATTCAACATTTCCTGCAGCATGCGCCAGGTCAAATCCTGCATAAGCACCGACATCATGTGCAACTTTAGTAATTGTTTCTAAGTCGAAATACTGACCAGTATAATAATTCACCCCTCCAAATAAAACTACCGCAACACTATCACCATGCTTGTTAATGACCGAAATGATATCTTCTGTTCTTAAATTATACTCACCTTCTCTTGGCGAAACTTCTATTACTGCATTTGCCGGATCATACCCGTGGTACTTCGCCTGGGTTTCAAAAGCATATTGATCAGATGGAAACGCTTTTGCTTCACAAATGATCTTATATCGCTGTTTAGTTGGCTTGTAAAATGAGACCATTAAAAGATGAAG
>Ga0184624_10000260_pt1 | contig 12873 bp, 15 predicted proteins | sample PLM3_5_b1_FD_133157 | JGI IMG/M metagenome (GOLD analysis project Ga0184624, IMG submission 133157) | Groundwater sediment microbial communities from an aquifer in East River, Colorado, USA - PLM3_5_b1 | ecosystem: Environmental > Terrestrial > Soil > Riparian zone | place: USA: East River...
ACCTCGGAGATCTGCTCCAGCGAGGGGCGCTGGAAGTCGAAGCGCTGGCAGCGGTCGGCGATCGTCGCCATCACCTTGTGGGACTCGGTCGTGGCGAGGACGAAGACGGTGTTCGGCGGCGGCTCCTCAAGCGTCTTCAGGAAGGCGTTCCAGGCCTCTTTGGTCAGCATGTGCGCCTCGTCGAGGATGTAGACCTTCCAGTGGCCGCCGGCCGGCGCGTAGGCGACGCGCTCGCGGAGGTCGCGGACGTCGTCGACGGAGCGGTTGGAGGCGGCGTCCATCTCGATCACGTCGACCGAGGTGCCGGCGGCGATCGTCACGCAGGACTCGCATTCGCCGCAGGGGGTGACGGTCGGCCCACCGCGCTCGCAGTTCAGCGAGCGGGCGAGGATCTTCGCCATCGAGGTCTTGCCGGTGCCGCGCGAGCCGACGAAGAGGTAGGCGTGGTGGACCTTGCCCTGCTCGACCGCGTTACGCAGGGTGCGGACGACATGGGTCTGGCCGACGACCTCGTCGAAGGACCCGGGGCGGTGGCGGCGGTAGAGGGAAGTCGACTCGCTCATCGGCTGTCGAGCGAGTGTATCTATGGGCACCGGGCCGCTCCGGGGGCGGCACCGATAGCTTCCCCGGCGTGCCGAAGGGGGCCCGCAACTGGCTGTCGCCCGCCGCCTGGGTGGCCGGGGTCACGGCGGCGCTGCTGCTGCTCTTCCCCTACGGGTTCCCCAACTACGACACGATCTACGCCCTTGTCTGGGGGCGCGAACTCGCCCACGGGGAGAGCCCCGACTACGGCGCCGCGCTGCCGCCGACCCCCCACCCGCTGACCGATCTGCTGGGGCTGGTGACGACGCCGCTCGGCGACGGTGCGATCACGGTGACGATGGTCGTCGCCTATCTCTCGCTCGGGCTGATCAGCTTCTTCGTCTACCGGCTGGGCTCGATCTGGTTCGACCGCTGGGTGGGCGCCGTCGCCGCGGCGATCGTCCTCACCCGCGCCCCGTTCCTCTCCAACGGTCTGCGCGCCTACATCGACCTCCCCTACATCGCCCTCTGCCTCGGCGCGCTGCTGATCGAGGCCAAGCGCCCGCGCGCCGGCTGGCCCGTCCTCGCCCTCCTCGCCCTCGCCGGCCTCCTCCGCCCCGAGGCCTGGCTCTTCGCCGTCGTCTACTGGCTCTACCTGGCCGCCCCCACGCTGACGGGACGAAAAGCGTTTGGTGAGACCGCTAATCGTCCCGTCGGCGGGAAGTCGCTCGCGTGGCTCGCCGCGCTAGCGGTGGCGGGACCGGTGTTGTGGGCGCTGTTCGACTGGATCACGACGGGGAGCCCGACCTACTCGTGGACGGGGACGAAGGAGACGGTCGAGACGCTCGAACGCCAGACCGGGCCTGTCGACCTCGTCCTCTACGGGCCGCGCCGGCTCGGCGAGGTGCTGCAGTGGCCGGGGATGGTCGGCGCCCTCGGCGGCGTCGCCCTGGGGCTCGCCTTCCTGCGCCGCCGCTCGGTCCTCGGCGTCGCCGCCGCCGCCCTTGCGCTCGCTGCCTTCGCGCTGCTCGCCTGCGGCGGCCTCGCGATCCTCCCCCGCTACACGATGCTCGCCGCAGCGATCCTGGCGATCTTCGTCGGCGTCGCCCTGCTCGGCTGGCGGCTACTGGAGCCGGGACACCGGTGGCGGCGGCCCTGGCAGGCGTTCGCTGCGCTTGTCGCGCTGATGTTCCTGGCGTGGCTGCCGAACCAGTGGGACCTCGACTCCCGCGTCGACACCGACCTCACCAACCAGGCCCGGATCGAGAACGACCTCACCGACCTCGTCGACGCCGGCGCCTTCGAGCCGCTCTGCGGCAAGGTCGCGGTTCCCAACCACCGCGCCGTCCCCCGCCTTGCCTTCGGCCTCGACGTCGAGCCCACTCAGATCGTCAGCGCCAGCGAGGAAGGGGTCCCCCGCCGCGGCTACTTCGTCGCCCCGGCCTCCGACTTCGTGATCCACAACTTCATCCTCGACCCCAACGACCCGACCGATCCCTCCTTTCCGGTCCCGGACGGGTTCGAGGAAGTCGCCCGCAACGACTCCTGGGTGGTCCACCGCCGCTGCTAGCCGGCGTGCTCGACCGCTTCGACGGCGGCGTGGGTGTCGGCGGCCAGCTCCGGGTCGTGGAGCTCGACCGCGGGCGGCAGCTCGACGTGGAGGTCGTCGGAGGGATCTAGCCGCACCCGCAATCCCTGCGAGCGGGAGTCGAGGACGTGCCCGCCGCGGCGGCGCTCGGCGTCGGCGAAGTGGAGGTGATAGCCGCCCACCTCGATGCCCTCGACGTAGGTCGGAAAGCGGAAGCCGACCATCGTCCCCTCGACGTCTTCCAGCTCGAAGACGTGCTGCTCTGCGACGACCTCGGTCAGCGGCCGGTACGGAGGCTCCTGCCGCGGGACCGAGCGGGCGCGGATGAGCGCGAAGCGGCCGTCGAGGCGGATCGCGCAGGTGGAAGCCTCCGCCGGGACCAGGTCGTCGATCCGGGCGAGAAGTGCTTCGTGCGAGAGCGCGCCGCCCTCCAACACCCGGTCGACCTGCGGTTCGAAGTCCGTGACGACGGCGAACGGGGTTCGCTCCCCGGGCGCTACCCGGTTCAGGTTTCCGTCGACGTCGGCGCGGAAGAACTCGCCGTCGACCGCGATCATCTCGCCGTCGAGGTGATTGAGCGTCCCCAGGCCGAGGTCGCCGTGCTCACTCAGCTCGGCGAAGGGAAGGTCGCCCTCGAAGCCACCCTCGAGCAGCGCCCCGATCGTCGAGGCCTGGAAGAGGACGTGCGGCTCACGCCCGCGATGCAGGTCGGCGCGGCGCATCGACTCGACGTGCAGCGACCGGATCCAGCGCTCGTCCAGCATCGGCGGCAGTCTCCCATCCCTCGGGATGTGCCAAAAGGTCCGCTCATGAAACCATCAGGTCATGGCGGCGATAGAGCTACGGAACGTGGTCAAGACCTTCGGGCCGATCACCGCGGTCGATGGACTTGACCTCAACGTCCCGGAAGGCATCTGCCTTGGGCTGCTGGGGCCGAACGGGGCCGGCAAGTCGACGACGATGCGGCTCCTCACCGGCCAGGCGGTTGCGGACTCCGGCGAGCTGCGGGTGCTCGGGTACGAGCTGCCGGGGGACGCCAAGACCGCGCGCTGGCAGATGGGCGTCGTCCCCCAGCTCGACAACCTCGACGTCGACGTCACCGTCGAGGACAACCTGGCGATCTTCGCCCGCCTCTACCGGGTGCCGGACGTCGGCGCCGCAGTCGACAAAGCGCTCGACATCGCCCGCCTTCAGGAGCGGCGGCACGACGCGGTCGACCAGCTCTCCGGCGGCATGCGCCGGCGCCTGCTACTCGCCCGCGGCCTCGTCCACGAGCCGCGCCTCGTCCTCCTCGACGAGCCGACGGTCGGCCTCGACCCGCAGATCCGCACGGAGCTCTGGACGCTGATCGGCGACCTGAAAGCGCGCGGGACGACGATCCTGATGTCGACCCACTACATCGAGGAGGCCGAGCGCCTCGCCGACGAGGTCGCGGTCATGCACCAGGGCAAGATCATCAGCCGCGGCCGCCCGGTCGAGCTGATCACCGAGCACGCCGGGCGCCAGACCGCCGAGGTCTACGGGCCCCCTGACCGCCTGGCCGAGACCCGGGCCGAAGCCGAAGCACGCGGCCTCCGCGTGCGCCCGGCCGGACCGGCGATCGCGATCGTCGGCTCGGAGCGCGCCAACGGAGAAATTCCCGAGGACGCGGTCATCCGCGCCGCCACCCTCGAGGACGTCTTCGTGCTGCTGACCGGCGAGGAGGCGGACTGATGGAGGCGGCGACGCAGTCGATGCCGGCGCCGCGAAAGCTGCGGCGACTGGAACGGGCGGCGATCGCCGGCGTGATGAGCCGCGAGGTCGCCAACTTCCGCACCTACTGGAAGGGGACGACCTTCTCCAGCGTGATGGAACCGCTGGTCTACCTGCTCGCCTTCGGGCTCGGCCTCAGCGCCACGCTCGTCGACGAAGTCGAAGGCGTCCCCTACATCGAGTTCGTCGGCACCGGCATGGTCGCGACGGCGGTGATCTTCTCCAGCGCCCTGCCGGCGATGTTCGGCACCTTCGTCAAGCACCGTTTCCAGAACACCTACGACGCGATCCTCGCCGCGCCGGTCGACGTCGAGGAGCTGGTCAGCGCCGAGATGCTCTGGATCGGGCTGCGCTCCGGCAGCTACGGCTGCGTGCCGCTGCTGGTCACGATCGCCTTCGGCCTCGACCCCGCCTGGGGAATGCTGCTGACGCCGCTCTTCTGCTTCGTCACCGCCCTCGGCTTCGCCGGCTTCGGAGTGGCGATGGCGGCGACGGTGGCGAAGATCGACCAGTTCAACTACGTCACCGCCCTCTTCGTCACGCCCTTGTTCCTGGTCGCCGGCACCTTCTTCCCGATCGACGGCCTGCCCGAGGGGGTGCAGATCGTGGCGCAGTTCAACCCCCTCCACCAGCTGGTCGAACTGGTCCGCGGCGGCGCCTTCGGCTTCGAGTGGGAGGACCTGCTGCGCTTCGCCTTCCTCGCCGGGTTCGCCGTGCTCACCTGGCAGGTGGCGATCCGCCAGATGCGCAAGCGTTTGATCGATTAATGGACCGTGCACCCGCCTTCGAAACTAGGCCACCGGGCGTGTCCGTCGCTTTAGGCTCAGGCCGGGCTCACCTGCGGCACCCGCGGCATCCGCTTAAGGCTGCTTCCTTCCGGACCTGACCTGATTCGCGTGCCCACGTCGCGCAGGACCCGGCCGTCAACGCCGCCGCGACGCACTGACCCCGACGGCCAGTCCCTCGGAACGGTAGTCGGCCCCGCTAAGCGGATTTCGGGTTACAAGGCACCGCTGACACCCCGCCTAGCACGGTCCACGCCTGATCCTAGCGGGCGGCGGCCATAGGATCACCGCCGTGATCACGGTCGACACCGATTCCTTCTTCGCGATCGTCGTCGTCGCCGCGATCGCCGCGATCACCGTCGCCTTCGTTCCGAAGCGGTTCGCGCCGCCGGTGGTCGTGCTCGAGCTGATCCTCGGGATCGTGATCGGGCCGGAAATCCTCGGCTTCGCCCACAGCGACGACTTCGTCAACTTCTTCGCCGATCTCGGCCTGGGGATGCTCTTCTTCTTCGCCGGCTACGAGATCGACTTCGAGCGGATCAAGGGGAAGCCGATGAAGCTCGGCGCGCTGGGCTGGGCCCTCTCGGTCGCGATCGCCTACGGGCTCGGCGGCCTCCTCGCGCTGGCCGGAGTCGTCGTCTCCTTCCTCTACACCGGCTCGGCGATGGCGACGACCGCGATCGGGACGCTGATCCCGATCCTCCGTGACAACGGCGAGCTGAAGACGCGCTTTGGCACCTACCTCCTCGCCGCCGGCGGCGCCGGCGAGTTCGGCCCGATCCTGCTGGTGACGCTGGTCCTCTCGACCACCAACCCCTTCCACGAGGCCGCGATCCTCCTCGCCTTCGTCGGCCTGGCGATCGCCCTCGCCGTGGTCTCGGTCCGCTACGCCTGGCGCGGCTGGCCGGCGCTCGAAAGGACCTTCGAGGCGAGCAGCCAGCTGGCGGTGCGGGTGACGGTGGTGCTGATCTTCGGTCTCGTCCTCCTCGCCGGCCAGCTCGGCCTCGACATCCTCCTCGGTGGCTTCGTCGCCGGAATGATCACCCGCCTGGCGCTGAAGGGGCACGAGCTGCAGGTCTTCGAGTCGAAGCTGACCGCGGTCGGGTTCGGCTTCTTCGTTCCTTTCTTCTTCATCACCAGCGGCATCGAGTTCGACCTCGCCGCGCTCGGGTCGGCGGGAGCGATCGCGAAGCTGTTCCTCTTCCTCGGCCTCTTCCTGGTGGTGCGAGGGGCCCCGGCGATGCTGCTCTACCGGGGCCTCCTCAGCGCCCGAGACCGCGCCGCCCTCGCCTTCTACAGCGCCACCGAGCTCCCCCTCGTCGTCGCGATCACGACGATCGCGATCGACGCGGGGGAGATGCGGTCCTCGACCGCCGCCGGGCTGGTGGGGGCCGCGATGCTCTCGACCCTCATCTATCCCTTCGTCGGCATGGCGCTGCGCAAGGAACCGGTCAGCGACGCAGCAACCGCAGTCGCTTGAACGCGGTCGCCTGAGAGCCTCCGGCCCGCACCCGCACCTTGAAGAGCAGCCGCTTGCGGGAGGCGATCTTGCCCTTTGCCCGCGGCTTCACCTTCAAGACCAGGCGCTTGGTCTTGCCTTTGGCGACCTTGATCGAGCGGGTCCCGGTTGCCGCACTGCGCTTCTTCAGCAGCCCGCGGACCGAGATCCGGCAGGCGCGGCCGACCCTGGCGGGACAGCGCGTCTTGACAAAGAGGCGGTTGCCCTTGAGCTGCGCCGCTCCAGCGAGCGTGGCGGGTGCCAGCGCGGCAAGCCGCTCGGTGCTGATGCTGCCGCCGGCTGCGCCGGAGCCGGGGGCTCCCCTGCCACCGCCGAAACCGTTGTCACCGCCCGCTCCGACCGTGAGAACGACGTTGTCGAAGCGCGCCGCCGTCGCCCCCGAGAGCAGTCCGGTGCCGACGACGGTCGAGGACGTCCGGGCGCTGAGCCGGATCGCGTAGGTGTGCCCGGTTTGCACCGTGGCGGCTCCTTCATCGCCGCTCCAGCCCGAGGCTCCGTCGATCGACCCCGAGATCGAGGTGGAGCTCTTGCCGCTGGTGCGGTCGACCAGCTGCGCGGTGTAGTCGAGGCGCGGGGCCAGGTCGACGAGTGAACCCGGATCGAAGCGTCGCTCCAGGCTCAGGGTTGCCGCCCCGCCGGTCCCGACCTCGAAGTCAGGTGACTGCAGCACGACGGTGGAATGAAACAGCGTGAGCAGGTTGAGGCCGATGTTGGTCTCGGCCTCGATCGAACCGGCAGGCCGGCCGTCGCCGTCCTCGTAGCCACCGCCGGCCGAGCAGAGGACCGGAACGTTGCAGCTGGCCTCGGCCACCTGCCAGCCTTCGGCGCCGCCGTTGAACTGGCCCCCGCCGGTGGGATAGGTATCTGCAGCACTCGCGGTGCTGCCTAAGAGAGTCATCGCCAGCAGCGCGCAAGCGAGCAGCAGGCATCCTCCAGATCTGGATCGCATTTCGAAGCTCCTTCTAGGTCGGTCCTTTGCCCCACCGCGTGGGGCTCGCACCACCTCAATACCCAGCTGTACTTAAAATCGAGGAGGGCTGGACAGATGCCCTAGCCGTGCTGACGCGCAAGCCCGTCGTACAATCCCCGTCCCGGGCGCGTAGCTCAGTGGGAGAGCGCTCGCTTCACACGCGAGAGGTCGCTGGTTCGAAACCAGCCGTGCCCATCAGCCTTCGGAGGGGCGACGGGCGACGTCCACAGCTTTCGCTATTCCACCGGCGCCAAAAACGGAACCAGTTTGATCGGGAGGCGGCGGCGATCTTCCTCTGGGATCTCCTCGTAGTGCCTGACCCAGAGCCGGAAGAAGTCGGTCGCATCGATCAGTCGGATCCTGCGGGTCTCCGTGCGAGCCTCCGCCTCCGCGTCAGAGGTGAAGCCACCGAGGGTCACAAAGACACCGATGTCACCCTCATGCAGGACCGAGTAGAAGGCGCGCAACGTGGTTGCACTCGTCTTCCCCTGCTCGCGCTTCACCTGCACCTTTATGCGGGGACCGCCCGTTCCGATCGGGTCGGCCAAAGCAACAAGGTCTATCCCTCTGTCTTTGCCCCGTGGAGCAATCCACTCGACGAAGTACCCCATCCCGCGAAACAGGCCGGCGACAAGATCCTGAAAGTCGTAGGGGTCCATCGCGTGGAGGGTGTCCCGCACCTCGTCCCATGAGGCCTCTTCCGCCCGCTCCAAGGTGACTGAAGTCCCGGAGAGCTCCTCCTCGCCAGCCTCGGAATCCTCACTCGGCTCTTCGTCCGGCTGTGCCTTCGCCCACGCTTTGTAGAGCTTCTGAGCCTCGAGCAGGAGATGCTCAGGGTCGGTGGTCTCCCGATGCGCCTGCAGCCCCACGTCGGTCGGGGTCCACACACCTGCCTCCTTCACCATCCAACCCGCCTTGACGGCGTTGATCGTCACAAATCGGATGGTCTTCTCGAACCTGCGGACGTCAGAGCCGGGGTAGTTCGCAGCCTCGAACTCGGTCATCCCGACCTCTTTCTCGACCTCTGGGAAGACGTCCCGAGCCTTGAGTCCATCGGGGTGTCTAGCCAGAACGGTGAAGACCCCAGCCAAGAGTTCCCCCCGCCGCTTGCGGTCTAGGGCAGCCATACCACGACAGTACCGGACGTCGCAGAACGGGGAAGGCGCTGACTACAGTCCCAGCTATGGCTCAAGTCAACATCCTCGAGAGAGAGCAGCGGGTCGAGATCCCCATCGACCAGGCCTTCGCCTTCTACGGCGACGCCCACAACCTCGAGCGGATCACGCCGCCCCTGCTTCGCTTCGAGGTGACGACGCCGCGGCCGATCGAGATGGGGGTCGGGACGTTGATCGAGTACCGGTTGCGCCTGCATGGGGTGCCGGTGCGGTGGCGGACGCGGATCGAGGCTTGGGAACCGCCCCGACGGTTCGTCGATGTGCAGATCAAGGGTCCTTACTCGCTCTGGGAGCACACTCACACGTTCGAGGAGGACGGGCCGGGGGCGACGATCATCCGCGACCGGGTGCGGTACTCGATTCCGTTCGGCCCGTTTGGGGAGATCGCCAACCGGCTGCTGGTGCAGCGGGACCTGAAGCAGATCTTCGACTACCGGCGCGACGCGGTGGCGCGGGAGTTACTGCTGCAGGACTGAGAGGACGTTGCCCGAGGGGTCCTCGAACCAGGCGATCTGAGGTCCCGGGCCGCGGACGATGCCCTTCTCGTCGTGGTCGAAGTCCTCGTAGCGCTGGAGCTGGATGCCCCGCTCGCCGAGCCCCTCGACGGCGGCGTCGATGTCGTCGACCTCGAAGTTGAGGATCGTGTAGCTGGGAGGGGTCATGTCGGCGCTGAGGTACATGAGGACGTCATAGCCGCCGGTCAGGTGGAGCACCGCCACCCCGTGCTGCTCGTCGAGCACCTCGACCCGCAGCCCCAGCGTCCCCTCGTAGAACTCCCGGGCGCGGCCCAAGTCCCGCACCGCGAAGCCGCTCGTCGCTTTGCTCTCCCCAAGCATTGCGTTCACTCTATCGGCGGACGGCGGCGCTCGCGCTTTTTTTCTCCGGTCCGCCGCTTCTGCTCCAGGCGGCGCCGGCGAGAAGCGCGGCTTGGCTTGGTCGCCCGGCGCTTGCGGCGAACCCGCAGGCCGGCCGCGATCTTCGCCGCCAGCCGCTCGAGGGCGAGCTCGCGGTTACGCGCCTGCCCTCGCGTGTCCTGGGCGACTGCGGTGACGACGGGGCCCAGCCGCTCCAGCAGGCGGGAGCGCTGCGCCTCGTCGAGGCTCGCCGACGCCTCGACGTCGAAGATCGCTTCCACCCGCGAGGCGGTGACGTTGGCGTGCTGACCGCCGGGGCCCGAGGAGCGGCTGGTCCGCAGCTCGACCTCGCTCAACGGCAGCGAGAGCCGCTCGTCGATCCGCAGCCGCTCCGCCATCTCCGCCTATCCGGCCAGCTCGGGGATGTGGCGCTCGAGGTGCTCGGCGATCGTCTGCCGCACCCAGCGCTGCGTCTCGGCATCGGCCATCCGGTAGCGGCCGAGCAGCATCTTCTGATCGTCCAGCGGCAGCCCGGCGATCTCCCAGCCCACGGCGAGGCGCTCGAAGAGGGCCTCGGAGCGACGCCGCCAGGCGTCCTCGACGGAGGCCGCGTCCCCCGCCGGCGGCTCTCCTACCTTGGCGATCGTGGCGGCGCTGAGCGCCTGCCGCAGGGTGAGGACGTTGCCCTCCGGGTCGACGTAGTCGACGGTCGGCGCCTTCTCCCGCTGCCGCCGCTGCTTCTTCCGCTTCGCCACGTCAGGCGAGGGCGTCGATCTTCTGCGCCAGCTCGAAGTCGGCCGTGGTGAGGCCGCCCTCGGAGTGGGTGGAGATGGTGACGGTCACGGTGTCCCAGGAGATCGCCAGGTCCGGGTGGTGGTTCATCTCCTCGGCCGGTTCGACCAGAGCATCGACGAAGCGGACGCTGCTGACGAAGTCGTCGCGCTTGAAGCTCTTCTCGATCGCGTCGCCCTTGAGCTCCCAGCCGGGGAAGGCCGCGAGCCGGTCCTCGACCTCCGCGTCGCTCAGCAGTGCCACGCGCTTATGCTGGCAGGCGCACGATGCCGACGCAATCGCAGAAGCCGACCCTCTGGCAGCTCGAGTACTCGCACTACGCCGAGAAGGCCCGCTGGGCGCTCGAGTACAAGGGCATCGACCACGTCCGCCGCTCGCCGCTGCCGGGGACGCACATCCCGATCGCCCTGGTCCTGACGCGGGGCGCGCAGCCGACCGTCCCGGTGCTGCAGATCGACGGGCGCACGATCGGCGACTCGACCGAGATCATCGCCGCGCTCGAGTCGATCCACCCGGAGCCACCGCTCTACCCGATCGATGCCGCGGAGCGCGCCCGGGCGATCGAGCTGGAGGACTGGTTCGACGAGAGCCTCGGCCCGCACACGCGGCTGCTCTCCTTCTACGAGCTGATCCAGGAGCCGGACGTGTTCGCCGAGGTCGCCTCGAGCGCGGTGCCGGGGCCGCTCGGTAAGGCAAAGCCGGTGGTCGGCGCCTATGCCCGAGCCTTCACCAGCGTTCGTTTCGGAGCCAACAGCGAGGAGGGCGCCGAGCGGGCTCGGGAGGCGATCGTCATCGCCCTCGACAAGGTCGAGTCGGAGCTCGACAGAGGCAACGGCGAGTTCCTAGTCGGCGAGCACCTCAGCGTCGCCGACATCACCGCCGCCTCCCTCTTCTACCCCGTGGTCCTCCCACCCGAGGGTCCGCTCGACACGAACCTGCCCCGTCCGCCGGCGCTGGATCGCTTCCGCGAGAGCCTCAGCGACCGCCGCGGCTACAAGTGGGTGGAGGAGACCTTCCGCCGCCACCGGCACCGATAGGCGGCTGAGTCAGCCCCCGATCGGGGCTCTCGGGTTTGCTCCCCAGAAGACGATCGTGCCGAGCATGCCGATGATGTGGACGGCGACGATGTTGAAGACCATCGATTTCGCGGTGGCGGTGCCGACGCCTACTGGCCCGCCGGAGGCCGTGTAGCCGTAGTAGCAGCCGACCAGCACGATCACGGTCGCCATCACCATCCCCTTGATCAGGCTGAAGATCAGGTCGGGAGGGCTCTGGTACATCCAGAAGATCAGCAGGTAGCCGCCGGAGGAGACGTCGCCGACCTGGTTGACCACGGAGAAGAAGCTGGCGCTGTAGATGATCACGATCCCGACCAGGTAGAGGAACGGGAGCGCGATCCAGGCGCCGAGCAGACGGGTCGCGCAGAGGAAGGTCACGGGCTGGATCCCCATCACCTCGAGCGCGTCGATCTCGTCGGAGATCCGCATCGCCCCGAGCTCGGCGACGATCCCGGTCCCGACCTTCGCAGCGAGGATGTAGCCGAAGGCGTATGGCAGCCCCTCGCGCAGGTCGCAGTACGCGGAGAAGAGCCCGGCCAGCGACGGAGCGCCGATCGAGCGGTTGAAGTAGGCGCCCTGGAGGCCGCACTGGAGGCCGAGGATGAAGCAGAAGGCAAAGATGATCAGCGCCGAGCCGAAGATCAGGATGCCCGCCTGGCGCAGTCCCTCACCGAAGTACTTGAAGACCCGGCCCGAGTAGACCTGGCCAGCGACCTTGAGGCCAAAGCTGCCGATCTCCCCGAAAGAGTCGAGCCAAGAGCGGGGGACCTCGAGCCAGCCGATCACCGGACCGCCTGCAGTTCGGGATTGGTTGCGAAGAGGATCGAGCTGACCACGAACTGGAAGAAGAAGACGGCGACGAGGGAGATCACCACCGCCTGGTTGACGGCGCGGCCGACGCCGGCGGCGCCGCCGGAGGCTGACATCCCCTTGTAGGAGCAGACGACGGCGACGATCGCGCCAAACATCGTGCAAACCATCACCGAGGACCAGAGGTCGGTGATGGTGGCGTTGCTGAAGAGGGTGGCGAAGAACCCGCCGAGCGACTGGTGGTAGAGGAGCTCGGCGGCGATACCGGCGCTAAGGCCCATGACGATGGCGAAGAGGTCAAGCAGGCCGGTGATCACGATCAGCGCCAGGAATCGCGGCACCACCAGGTTCTTGACGGGATCGACGCCGAGCACCTGAAGCGCGTCGAGCTCCTCGCGGATCTTGCGGGCGCCGAGGTCGGCGGTGATCGCGGTGCCGGCGACGCCGGCGACGACCACTGCGGTGACGATCGGCCCGATCCAGCGGATCGCGATGACGACGAAGAAGCCGCCAAGCCGATCGAGGCCGCCGATCAAGGAGAGAATCCCGGCGGCCTGTAACCCGGGCGCGCCGAAGTTGAGGGCGAAGGTGGAGATGACGAGGGGGAACCAGGAGAGCTTGAGCACGAAGAGGAACTGCCAGACGAGCTCCTCGCCGTAGGGATACGGGGGCCTGACCGCCGAGACCAGCGTCTTGACGGTGAGGATCATCATCACCCCCACCTCTTCGAAGACGTTCTTGACGGGCAGCAGCCCGCGTTCTAGCGCGCCCGCCACCGGCTCATCGCCCTGCCCAGGGGGCCACGGCTCTCCGCCCGCTGCCGCACCTCCTGCTCGCTCTCCCGCTGCGCCTCGGCCAGCTGCGCGATCAGCGTGTCGCGCGTGCGCTCCAGCTCCTCGACCCCGGCGACGTGGGCCACCGCGCGCGTCGGCGCCGTCGGCAGCTCCGCAGCGAGGTGGCCGGTGTAGCTCGCCAGCTCGGCCTCGAGACGGGCGATCTGCCGCCGCAGCTCCTGGCGCACCTCGAGCGTTTCGCTCTCGTCCGGCAG
>Ga0184624_10000261_pt1 | contig 12849 bp, 8 predicted proteins | sample PLM3_5_b1_FD_133157 | JGI IMG/M metagenome (GOLD analysis project Ga0184624, IMG submission 133157) | Groundwater sediment microbial communities from an aquifer in East River, Colorado, USA - PLM3_5_b1 | ecosystem: Environmental > Terrestrial > Soil > Riparian zone | place: USA: East River...
CAGGGATGTGGCGCTGCAGGGTCGACTCCCAGAGCGAGATCGTCAGCGCCATGCCGCCGCCGGCCAGGAAGGCGCCGCAGGCGATCAGCGGCACCGACGGGGTCGCCGCCAGGAAGGCGAGGGGAAGGGCGAACAGGCCATCGGTGAAGGCCGCCAGCAGCAGCGGCCGGCTCGGGCGGACACGGGTGGCGAGCAGGCTGCCGGCGAGGGCGCCGACGCCCATCGCGGTGAGGATGGCGCCCCAGGCGGCAGCGCCGCCGAGGTCCTGCTCGGCGACAGTCGGCCCCAGCGCGCCCCAGGCGCCCCAGAGCAGGTTCACCAGCGAGAAGTAGGCGACGAAGGTCCAAACCCATCGCCGTGAGCGGAAGGCGACCCAGCCCGCGCGCAGGTCGGCGACGAAGGGGCTGCGCTGCTCGCGGGCTCGCGGCGCCACCCGCAGCGCCAGCAGGCAGGCGGCGCTGACGGCGAAGGTGACGGCGTCGACGGCGATCGCCCATCCCGCGCCGGCGGCGGCGACCAGGACCCCGGCAACGATCGGCCCGAGGATTTCGCCGGCGGAGACGGCGCCGGTGCGCAGTGCGTTCGCCGGCTGCAACTGCTCGGCGAGGACGACCTCGGGCAGCAGTCCGGTCGACGCGGGCCCGAAGAACCCGGTCGCCGCGCCGGCAACGGCGGCCAGCAGCGCCAGCATCCACACCTCCGCCGCTCCGGCGATCAGCAGGGCGGCCATCGCGCCCTGGCTCGCGACCCTCACTAGGTCGGCAGCGACCATCACGCCTCGCCGGGAGGCGCGGTCGGCGACCACTCCCCCGATCAACACGGTGGCGACCAGGGGGAACATCCCCGCGGCGAGGACGAGGCCGACGTCGGCGACCGAGCCGCCGATCTCCAGCACCGCGAAGGCGAGCGCTACGGCGACCATGCGATCGCCGAGCACGGAGACCGCCTGGGCCGAGAAGAGAAGCCTGAACTCCCGCGTGCGCAGGACGCCTAGGACTGGAGCTCCCTCCCTGCTCACCCAGCCATGGTAATTCGGTACCGGCGCAGCACGATCCCGCGCCCTGCGCCGACCTGGCCGACCAGTAGCGGCTGGCCCGCCTGTACGGCCCCGGCGACGAGGGACTGTTCGGGCTTGCGGTCAGGGCCGAACGGAACCGATCCGCGGAAGGCGCCGCGGCGCGAGAAGCCGAGGATGGAGGGCGAGAGGACGAAGACGCCGTGTCGGGTGAGGAGGATCTGGCGCGGCGCGAGGATCTCGTCGTGCCTGGAGAAGGAGGGGACGGTGGCCTGCATTCTCCTGGCGAAGCGGCGGTCGAGCCTCCCCTTGCGGGTGAAGCGCAGGAGAAGCGGCCTCCTTTTCGGCCCGCTGATCTCCAGCCTGCCGCCGAGCAGGACGGAGCCGTCGCCGAGGATGGCGAGGCTCAGACCCACCCCTTCGGTCCGCAGGCTGACCTTGGCGACTCCACGCCGGCCGAAGGCGGGATCCGGTGAGCCGTCGGGCAACAGCTGGAAGAGCGCCGGCCGCCGGCCGTGTTCGCCTTTTTCGCGGACCCGGCCGGCGATCACGATGCGTCCGTCCGGGCGCAGCTCGAACTGGGCCATGTTGCACTCCCGCGTGCGCCCCAGGCCGAGGATCGCGAGGCCGCGCCTGCCGAAGAAACTGTCGAGGCGGCCGCGCTGGTCGAAGCGGACGAGGACGATCCGCGCTTCCGTGCCGTAGCCGCCTTCGCCGCCGACCAGAACCCTCCCGTCCGGGAGGGCGGCGATCGAGCGCGGGTCAAATTCGCGCCCGTGCCGCTTCCCGTTGCGGCGGACCGGGGGCAGCTCCGGAAGCGGAGCCACGCCGTCGATCCCGAAGCGGCGGTCGAGGGCGCCCCCGGCGCTGACGTGGACGACGATGTTCGGCCCGTACTCGCCGGAAAGTACGAAGGCGTCGCCGTTCTGTCCGAGCGCGATCCCGCGGGTATTCCCGGGAACTCGGACGTATCCGCCATCCCCGTAGCTGCGGTCGAGCCGCCCGTCGGGGCGGAAGCGGAAGACCACGCCGCTTTCGCGGCGGTAGAGGGCGCCGGCGGTGGTGCTGCCGGCGACGAGGATGCGGCGGTGGCTGTCAATCGCGACCGCGTTCGCCCGCGTTTCGGTCGATTCGGCCTTGCGCTCGATCACGAGCCCGCCACTGCCGAAGCCGGGGACGAGCCCGCCGCCGTCGTCGAGCTTGGCGATGAAGCCCGCGGTCCCCGAGCCGCCGCCGGCGAGAAAGCTGCCATCGGACAGCGCGGTAAGAGCTTTGATCCCGCGCCCCTCGTCCGGTCCGACGAACGGTTCGGAAAGGGTGGCGAGCCTGATTCTGCCGCCCTCGCCGAAGCCGGGGTCCGGAGCGCCGTCCGGGAGGAGGCGGACGAGGACCGGCGTTTCGCGACAGAAGCCTTCATACCTGAGGCAGTTTGGATCGACCAGGTCGGTGCTAGAGCCGCCGACCAGGATCGAACCGTCAGCCCTCGCCAGCACCGCGCCGCTCAGGTCTACGCCACCGAAGTCGATCGTGGCGACGCCGTCGCCAGCAAAGCTTCCGTCGTATTGCCCGGCCGCGGTCAGCCGAGCGACGTAGAGATCGCTCGTGCGGACCCCTTCGCGGCGGATTTCTTCTCCCCAGCTATTGCCGGCGAGCGCCAGGCCGCCGTCGGAAAGCGACGCGATCGCCTCGACCGAAGCGGTCGACCGGACAACGCCCGCGTCGCCGTATCCGGACTCAGGCCGCCCGTCCGCTCCCAGGGCCACTACCGCGGAGCCGCCAGGCGTCTCCTTGTCTCTGCTGTAGGCTCGGGCGGCTGCCTCGTCGACCACGACCACGATCCCTTCCTCACCGCGGGGGGTGACCCCGACCAGCCGTTCGCCGGTGACGCCGAAATCCTCGCGCAGATTCACGAAGCCGTCGCCGCCGAAGCTGGGATCGAAGCGGCCTTGGGAATCGAGCCGGACGACGACGATCTGTTCCACCGACTCCTTGCCGTCTTCGTGGCTCAGCTTCGAGCCGATGACGAAGAGCTTGTCTCCCGCAGCTAAGAGCAGCTTTTCGATCCTGAAGTTGAGGATCTCGCTGAAGGGCCGGCCGTTGGTGGGGTCGGTCCCGTAGCTGGAATCCCGGGTCCCGTCCGGATTGAAGCGCTCGATCGAGTTGGAGTTGGCGCGCAGGACCTTGCCGTCGTGGTCCAATGCCTCGATCGGGGGGTATTCGCTCTTCGGCTCGAAGCTCGGATCGGGATGGCCGGCGGAGTCGTAGCGGCGATAGGCAAGGAAGTTGCTTCCCGAGCTGCCGTCCTGGCGGGCGGTGAGGATCGCCCCGTCGGGCTGGACAGCGAGGGAGAGGAAGGTGACGGAGTCGTAATGCGGCGGCAGGTCCGGTTCGGCGACGCCCTGCTCGCCAAAAGACAGATCCAGTCGCAGTGGCGGCGCGGCGGAGGCAGGAACAGCCACGGACAGGAGCGCCAGGAGGGCGATGGCAAAGAGGGAGAGGGTTCGACTGCGGGTCGGCATCTGACTCCGATCTTTGCCGATTCTTTTGTCCGGTAAGGGGTCCGCCGCGTCCGCCAGGGGGCCACGTTTGACCCTTTCCGGGCCATCTCTATCCTCTGGCGGCGCGACCAACGACCAGGAGACGACGATGGAGAAGAACACCGACCCCTCGCAGTTGATCGACGAGCGGATCGAGGAGCTGGGCGACTGGCGGGGCGAGACCCTTGCCCGGGTCCGCGGACTGATCAAAGAGGCCGACCCCGAGGTCGAAGAGACCTGGAAATGGAAAGGGACGCCGGTTTGGGAGCACGCCGGGATCATCTGCACCGGCGAGACCTACAAGAAGGCCGTGAAGCTGACCTTCGCCAAGGGTGCTTCGCTCGACGATCCTTCCGGCCTCTTCAACTCGAGCCTCGACGGCAACGTCCGCCGCGCGATCGACATCCATGAGGGCGAGGAGATCGACGCCGAAGCTTTCAAGGCGCTGATCGGCGAAGCGGTCGCGCTGAACGAGTCCCGCTAGCTTCGCGCCGCGCCGGCGGGGTCGAGGGCGCCGGCCAGCAGCTCGACGGAGCGCAGCCTGTTCGGCACCGAGTCGGAGTAGTGAACGGTGATCAGCTCGTCGGCTTCGGTCTCGGCGGCGAACTCCATCAGGTAGGAGGCTGCTTCCTCAGCCAGTCCCACGGCGGTATAGGCGAGCATCTCGTCGACGGCGGCGGCCTGCGGGGAGTCGAGCAGCTCGGTGACGTCCTCCTCGCTGAGCTTGCGGCCGCGGCCGAAGAGGGCGCGGGCGCGGATGCGGCGGGCCGCCTCGTGCTGGGCGGCGGCGCTCTCCTCGCTCTCGGCCGCGATCACGCCGACGCCGGCGATCACGTAGGGCTCGCGCTGCTGCTGGGAGGGCTTGAACTGCTCGCGGTAGATCGTGATCGCTTCGTGCAGGAAGCGCGGGGCGAAGTGGGAGGCGAAGGCGTAGGGGAGGCCGAGCTCGGCCGCCAGTTCGGCGCCGAATAGGGAGGAGCCGAGGATGTAGAGGGGGACGTGGGTGCCCTGCCCCGGGATCGCCTTGATCCCCGGCACCGGGCTCTCGTCCCCGAGGAACCGTTGTAGCTCGACGACGTCCTGCGGAAAGCGGTCGCTCGCCGCCGGGTCGCGGCGCAGCGTCATCCAGGTCCGCTGGTCGGTCCCCGGCGCCCGCCCGAGCCCGAGGTCGATCCGGCCCGGGTGCAGCGTCTCCAGCGTCCCGAACTGCTCGGCGATCACCAGCGGCGAGTGGTTCGGCAGCATCACCCCGCCGGCGCCGAGGCGGATCGACTCCGTGCGGGCAGCGATGTGGGCGATCAGGACCGCGGTCGCCGAGGAGGCGATCGAGGAGATGTTGTGGTGCTCGGCGTACCAGATCCGCTTGTAGCCGCAGCGCTCCGCCGCCTGCGCCAGCTCGACGCTGCCGGCGAAGCTCTCGGCGATCGTCTCTTCGCGGCCTACGGCGGCGAGGTCGAGGATCGAGAGGGGGACGCTCATGGACGAACACGATAGGGAGCGCTAACTACCCCGTGGTGAAAGGGGTCACCAGCTGAAAACCAGCCCTTTCCGCTGTTCCTTATCCGTGCGTAGCCCCGGAAAGGAACAGCGGAATGTGGGGCGTGCGGTGGGTTACGAGCGGGTCTCGGTTGCCGTGCGCTCGACGTCGATGCGGGGGAGGATCCGCTCGAGCCAGTCGGGGATCCACCAGTTGCGGTTGTCGAGCAGCTGCATCACCGCCGGCACCAGGACCATGCGGACCAGGGTGGCGTCGAGGAAGATCGCCGCCGCCAGGCCGATCCCGAAGAGCTTGAGGAAGACTTCGGGCGAGGCGACGAAGGCGAGGAAGACGACGACCATGATCGCCGCCGCCGCCGTGATCACCCGTGCGGTTTTCGCCAGGCCGTCGGCGACGGCCCGCCGCGTGTTCCGGTCCTTCAGGTACTCCTCGCGGATCCGCGAGACGAGGAAGACCTCGTAGTCCATCGAGAGTCCGAAGAGGATCGCGAACATCATCACCGGCATGAACGGGGCTATCGGCACTTCGTGGTCGATCCCGATCAGTTCCCCGACCGGCCCCCCCTGGGCGACCAGGGTCATCACGCCGTAGGCGGCGCAGACCGAGAGCAGGTTCATGATCCCCGCCTTCAGCGCGATCAGCGGCGAGTGGAAGGCGAGCAGCAGCAGCAGGAACGAGAGCCCGACCACGGCGGCGATGAAGAGCGGCATGCGGCCGGTGATGTAGTCGGACTGATCCTCGAGCGCGGGGGTGACGCCGCCGATGTAGGCCGTCACCCCGCTGTCCCCGAGTGCCTCCGGGACGACGACGCCGCGCAGGTGCTCGACCAGGTCGGTGGTCGCCTCGTCCTGCGGCGAGGTGGTGGGGACGACGGTGAGAAGCGCGGCCGTGCCCTGCTGGTTGTAGTTGGGGGGAGCGACGAAGTCGACGCCCTCTTCCTGGCGGATTTCGTTGGTGAGGGTGCCAACGGCGTCTTTGCCTTCGCCGTTGGGCAGTTCGGCCGCAATCACCAAGGGGCCGTTGGCGCCGGGGCCGAAGCCCTCGGTGATCAGGTCGTAGGACTGGCGGGTCATCGTGTCCTCGGGGTCGTTGCCGGCATCGGGGAAGCCGAGCCGCATCCCCAGCGCCGGCGCCGCCAGCACCAGCAGGATCAGGGTGGCCACGATCGCTGCCGGCCAGGGGCGACGCTGCACCCAGTGGCTCCAGCGGGCGGCGGGGGAGTCGCCGTCTCCTTCCGGGCGGTCGAGCCGGCGTCCGAGGACGGGGATGCGCAGCCTGTCGACCCGCGGCCCCAGGTAGGAAAGCAGCGCCGGCAGCAGCGTGATCGAGGCGAGCATCACGGTGAGCACCGCCAGCGAGGCCGAGATCGCGACCCCGTACATGTAGGGGAGGCCGGTGAGGAAGAGGCCGAGCACGGCGATGACGACGGTGCAGCCGGCGATGATGACGCTGCGGCCGGCCGTGGTCACGGCCTCGACGACGGCGTCGTGGCGGTCCTTGCCGGCCTTCAGGGCGGTGCGGAAGCGGGTCAGGACCAGCAGCGCGTAGTCGATCCCGACCCCGATCCCGATCAAGCCGGCGACCGCGAGGGTCCAGTCGGGGACGTCGATCACGTTGGCGAGGAGGGCGATCAGGCCGCCGCCGGTGATCCCGATCCCGACCAAGGCGACGATCAGCGGCAGGCCGGCGGCGACGATCGAGCCGAAGGCGATCAGCAGCACGATCGCGGCGGCGAGGAAGGCGATGCCCTCTTCGTTGGAGCTTTCCTGGGCGCGGTAGATCGGGTCGCCGCCGAGCTCGATCTGGAGGCTCTCGGTGCTGTTGTCTTCGGCGGCGGCAACCAGCTTTTCGCCGTCCTCTTTCGGCACCTCCCAGCCAGCGATCGTCAGCGGCAGGGTGGTCGTCGCGATCGTGCCGTCGTCGGATACGCGGATCGCCTGCCGTTTCTCGACGTTGGGAATCCCTTCGGCGGTGGTGAAGAACTTCTCCAGCCCGGCTTTCGCGGCGGCGCTGTCGGCGCCGTTCGGGTCTTTCCAGACGACGTAGATTTCCTGGCCCGAATAGCCCGCGAATTCGCGTTCGGCCAACTCGCTCGCCGCCTTCGACTCCGACCCCGGGGTGTTGTAGTCGGCTTCGTACTCGCCGGCGAAGCTGGAGCCGAGCCCGATCAGGACGACGGTGGCGACGATCCAGGCGAGGACCATGCGGCCGCGGCGGCGGTAGGAGATGTCAGCGAGACGGGCGAGGTGGCGGGTCATGAAGAGGGTCCTTTCGCGTTATCGACTGGATGCAGGGCAGAAAGGTATGACGGAACGATTCATATCACCGGCCCGGATCGGAGACGTTGCGATGTAGGCGGGAGGCCGCTGAGCGTGAAGACGGCGAGCGACGCTCTAGGGGGTATAGGCGTTGGTGAGGAGCTTGGAGACGGGCGGCGGCCGTTCGGAGATCCCTTCCGCGTGCATCCAGTCGGTGAACCTGCGCCATCGGGGAGAGCCGAGGCGGAAAGTCTTGGACAGCAGCGGCAAGGTCACGTCGACCCCTTCTGCAATCACCTGACGCGATAAGACGGCACCTTCCTCCGAGAGCACCTCGACGGCAGCCTCTGGGTCTTCGATCGCCGCGCGGTTTCCCCGCGCCCACGCCTTCATGAAATCGTGGACCTTCGCGCCGGTCTTCGGCAGTCGGTCCTGCCGCGCGACCAGCACCAGCTCGTCGTAGCTCGGGAATCCGAGGTCGGCCACCGGTACCACGGCCGGTTTCGGCCCTTCCGCCTGCAGCTTCACCCCCTCGACGTTCCAAGAGCCGCCGATGATCGCGTCTACCCGTCCTTTCTCCAGCGCCGAGGTGAGGCTGTAGCCGACCCTCAATACCTTCACGTCTTCGAGGCTCAGGTTCGCTTTGGCGAGGATCGCTTCCAGAAGGCGCTTCTGGTAGGGGACGCCTTCGGTGCCGATCGTCTTCCCCTTGAGGTCTCCGACGCCGCGGATCCCCGAGTTCTCCAGCCAGATGATCGAAAGGGTGGGGTGGGGGAGAAGAGCGCCGACGGCGACGATCGGCGCCCCCCGTTTGCGGGCGAGAATGACTTCGGGCGCATGCGAGACCCCGAGCTCGACGGCGCCTTCGAGGACGTAAGGCACCGGCCTCTTAGGAATGATCGGCGTGTGGATCGAAACTTCGAGGCCGGCGTCTTCGAAGTACCCCCGCTCGTTGGCCAGAAAGAGGCCGGCGTAGTCGGCGGTCGGGTAGCCGTCGATCGTGATTTCGATCAGCCGCGGCTTCTTCTTAGGTTGGTCCTGCCTTGAGGTGGTGGTGGTGTCGGCGCTCTTGCCGGTGGCCGCTTCGCTCCCTTCATCGCCCCCGCATCCCGCCAGGACTGCGAGGAGGGCGGTCGCCAATAAGACACCGAGCAATCTCATTCTTTGATTTCTAAACATCTTCTTCCAATAGGTCAATACTCAAATTAATTTGAGAAAACTCGTGTTTCTGGTACATCTGCTTTTAAGCTGGTTGGTGCAGTTTTTCCAGGTGACCGAGCGTGAGCGGTGGCAACCCGGCGACGATCAAAGCGAGCAGCATCAGCTTCATCAAGATCGGGGGCGGCTTCCTCTGCTCCTCGACCGCCAGCTGGAGTGGCACCTACTAAGCAACCGCGCCGAAACCGTTGTTCATCGTTAGCGGCTAGGCAACATCTCCGTCCTGGGGATGCTGTTCCATTCCTGGAGATCTGGTTTAGGTCCCTGGAATGCGAACCGCATCCCCACCTGCGGAGGTCGAGGCGGCAAGGCCGTTGCTGGAACGGCGACGGCTGCAGCTGGCCGACGGCGCCGCGACCACGCTCCACGTCGCCCGTTTCGAGCGGCGGGCGTTCCTTCCCCGCGTAGTCGCCCTGCGGCCTTGCTCGACCGTGCGGGACTGGTGCGAGCGCAGCGGCGCCGAGCACGCGATCGTCGGCGGCTTCTACATGCGCCCCGGCGGACCCGCCCTCGGAGACCTCTGGATCGGCGGCCGGGCGCTGCCGACCGAGCCGTTCGACGCGCCCTGGCACGAGCAGCGCGCCTGCGTCCATATATATGAGGGTGAGGTAAGGCTGGCCGCGCGCCTGGATCTCGGCGTGGAGCCCCGGGGGGATCTCCTCCAGGCCGGCCCGATGCTGGTCGGCGGCGGGCGTCCGCTCGTCCGCGCCGCGGTCGACGCCGAGGGCTTCTCCGCCGGCTCGCGCCAGTTCGACTCCGACATCACCGCCGGCCGCTACCCCCGCGCCGCCCTCGGCCTCACCGACCGCGAGCTGATCGCGATGGTCTGCGAGGGGCGGGCCGACGAGGAGGCCGGACTGACGATGGTCGAGCTGGCCGAGGCGATGGCCGGCCTTGGCGCCGTCGCGGCGATCAACCTCGACGGCGGCGGCTCCGCCTCGCTGGTCGTCGGCGGCGCCCTCGTCAACACCCCCCGCGAGGAGCACGGCCTCGAGCTCCCCGGCGGTCGCGAGGTGGCAACCGCGCTCCACTTCGCGCCGCGTCCACAGGGCTGAGCACGCCCCGTCGTTACCCTCGGGGGTCGTGTCTGCCGCTGCCAAGAGGTTGCTGATGGGGATTTACTTCTATCCCCGCGGCGGCTCCGCCCACGTCTGCCGCTCGATCGCGAGAGAGCTGGGCGCGAACGATTTCGAGGTGACGCTGCTCAGCGGATCGCGCCCCGACCTCGGCGGCGAGGCCTCGGCGGCGAGCTTCTACGCCGGCCTGGATGTGCGGCCGGTCGACTTCGTCCCCGCCGGCGGCGTTCCCCTGCACGGGTCCTACGAGGACCGGCCCGGAGCTCCGGACCCCGTCCTCGCCGGTCTCGACGACGAGGAGTTCGAGCGCCAGGTGGAGGCGTGGACAGAGCCGATGGCGGCTGCGGCCGGCGCCGGGGTCGACGTCCTCTACCTGCACCACCTGACCCCGCTCAACGAGGTGGCGGCGCGGGCGCTGCCCGAGGTGCCGGTGGTCGGCCACGTCCACGGCACCGAGCTGCTGATGCTGGAGCAGATCGAGGCAGGAGCGCCGGCGGGATGGGACCACGCCGAGGCCTGGGCGGAGCGACTGCGCCGCTGGGCCGCCGACTGCGCTCGGATCGTCGTCAACGAGCGCAAAGGGCTAGGGCGCGCCGCCGCCCTGCTCGGGCTCGACGAGGACCGCTTCGACTGCGTCCCCAACGGTTTCGACCCGATCTTCTCGCCGGGCGCCGTCGACCGGCACTCGCACTGGCGCCGCAACCTGGTCGCCGCGCCGCGCGGCTGGCGGCCGGGTGACGATCCGGGCAGCGTCTCCTACGAGGAGGGCGACCTCGCGGCGCTCGACGGCGTCGTCCTCCTCGCGGTCGGCCGCTTCACCGAGGTCAAGCGGCTGCCGCTGCTGATCGAAGCCTTCGCCCGCGCCGAGGCGAAGCTCGAGGAGCCCGCCGTGCTCGTCCTCATCGGCGGCCATCCCGGCGAGTGGGAGGGCGAGCACCCCTGCGAGACGATCGCCCGGACCGGCGTCCGCAACGTCTTCCTCGCCGGCTGGCACGGGCACGAGGAGCTGCCCCCGTTCCTCCGCGCCGGCGACCTCCTCGTCCACGCTTCCGTGCGCGAGCAGTTCGGCCAGGTCCTGGTCGAGGCGATGGCCTGCGGGCTGCCGGTGATCGCGGTCCGCCGCGGGGGACCGGCGACGATCGTCGACGATCCGCAGACGGGGTGGCTGGTCGAACCCGATGACGTCGACGCTCTAGCCGGGGCGATCGTCGCGGCTGTCGCCGACGCCGGCGAGCGGCGCCGGCGCGGCGAGCGGTCGCGCGAGAAGGCGGTGCGGATGTACTCCTGGGCCCACATCGGCCGCGAGCTCGCGGAGATCGTTCGAATAGCTTCCTGACGTGGACGTCGTCTGGACCCTGCTCGGAGTCGCGGTGATCGCGATCGCCCTGCGCGACATCTTCGACGTCCTCTTTCACCCGCTCGGCCGCGGGATGGTGGCCCGGTGGGTGGTCCGCAGCGTCGGCTGGGCCGCCCGCCACGTGCCCGGGGGGCAGAAGACGATCGGGCTGCTCGGTGGGCCGATCGGCTACGTCGCCGTGGTCGCGACCTGGGCGGCGCTGCTGGCGCTCGGCTGGGCGCTCGTCTTCTGGCCGCAGCTGCCGCACGGCTTCCACTTCGACGCCGGGCTCGACCCCGCGCAGCACTCCGGCTTCATCGACGCGCTCTACGTCTCCCTCGTCAACCTCACCAGCCTCGGTTACGGCGACATCTCCCCCGAATCCACGCCGCTGCGGATCCTCGGCCCGGTGGAGACGATGTTCGGGCTCGGGCTGCTGACCGCCAGCATCTCCTGGCTGATCTCGATCTACAACGCGATCTCCCGCCGCGACTCGCTGGCGCACGAGGTCAGCCTGGCGAAGGAGTCCGAGGAGCGGCTGGGGGAGAAGCTGGCCGACGCCGATCAGCAGCTGCTGGAAGCGATGCTCGCAAGCTTTGCCGAGCAGCTGATCCGCTGCCGCCGCGACCTGATCCACTTTCCGATCACCCACTACTTCCGCACCGAGGACGAGGAGCGGGCGCTGGCGGGGCTGCTGCCCTTCCTCGCTTCGCTGGTGGAGGAGGCGAGCGGCGAGGACCGGCCGCACTCGCTGCGGGTGCGGGCGGAGATCCTGCGGATGGCGATCGACGACTTCGCGGCGACGCTGCGGACGCGGTTGCGGATGCCCGGTAAGAACACCGACGACACCCTGCGGCATTACCAAGAGGAACACGGGCCGGTCGGAGGCGGATAGCACGGCAGGCCGCGAGCGGTTTATCTTGGTTTCGCCGTTCTAGGGGAAGGGGTTGCAGCGCCGTGAAGGTTTTCCGGTCGTCAGCCAGTCGCATCGTCGTGACCTCCTTGGTCGCCGCTGCCCTGACGGGCTGCGGTTCGAGCGGTGAATCCGACCAGGACAGGGCCCTGCGCGGGACCTTCCTCTCCTTCCCGGACTACCTCGACCCCGCGCTCTCGTTCACGCTGGAAGGGGCGACTGCGCTCCACGACACCTACGTCCCGCTCCTCACCTATGCGCCGGAGAGCGGCAAAGCGGGAACCGAGCTGATACCGGGTCTCGCCGAGGACCTGCCGAAGATCGACCAGGGCGGCCGCCGCTACACGCTGTTCCTGCGGCCTGGGCTCGAATACTCCGACGGGACGCCTGTGCGGGCGTCCGACTTCCGCTTCGCGGTCGAACGCCTTCTGCGGATGAACTCGGGCGGCTCGTCCTTCTACATGGGCATCGTCGGTGCCGAACGCTTCGCCGAAACCAAGCGCGGCGGGATCGAGGGGATCTCAGCCGATGACTCGAGCGGCAAGATCTCGATCCGCCTGACCGAGCCGAGCGGGTTCTTCAGCTACATCCTGGCGCTGCCGTTTGCGGCGCCGCTGCCGCCGGGAACGCCCGCCGAGGACCAGACCTCCGACCCGCCGCCGGCGACCGGTCCCTACGAGATCACCAAGGTGCGGCCCGGGCGCAGCTGGGAATACGAACGCAACCCGGCCTGGGAGGCGATCGGCGAGGCGATGCCGGACTTCCCCGACGGCCACGTCGAGAAGATCGAGCTCGAAGTCCGCAGCAACCCGATCACCCAGGTCGACGAGGTGGAAAAGGGCCAGGTCGACTGGATGAAGAACCCGCCGCCGCCCGAACGCTATGCGGAAGTGCGGGATCGCTACGAGGGGACGCAGTTCCGCGAGGAACCGACGATCAGCATCTACTACTTCTGGATGAACACGCAGGCGCCGCCGTTCGACGACCCGCGGGTGCGG
>Ga0184624_10000262_pt1 | contig 12848 bp, 6 predicted proteins | sample PLM3_5_b1_FD_133157 | JGI IMG/M metagenome (GOLD analysis project Ga0184624, IMG submission 133157) | Groundwater sediment microbial communities from an aquifer in East River, Colorado, USA - PLM3_5_b1 | ecosystem: Environmental > Terrestrial > Soil > Riparian zone | place: USA: East River...
CATTGCTTCCCTTGATCCTGCATTTTCAAAAAATCAATCTACTATGTGGCCGGTGCATCAGTTGTTCAATACTCTGGTTGAAAATGATGGCGACACCAAAACAAGAGGCTCGCTTGCTGAAAGTTGGGATATTTCAGCCGACAGGCTTGAATACATATTTCATTTAAGAACAGACGTGACCTTTCACGATAACGATGCATTTGAAAACAAAAAAGGAAGAAAAATGCTCGCCTCAGATGTGGAATATAGTTTCAAAAGAATTATAGACCCCAAAATTGCAAGCCCCGGTTTTTACATTTTCAATAATGTGGTTGATAGTGTTGATGGATTTAAAGCAATTGATGATTCTACTTTCAGATTAAAATTAATAAAACCCTATGCTCCGATCTTGCAGATATTGAAGATGACCTACTGTTCCGTTGTCCCAAAAGAAGTTGTTGACAAATATGGCTCCGATTTCCGTAGCCATCCCTGCGGTACAGGGCCTTTCCAGTTTGTGGCATGGGAAGAAGGACTTGCATTGATATTTAAAAAGAATGAAAATTATTTTGAAAAGGATTCAGCAGGCAACCGGCTTCCTTATTTGGAGGGCATCAAGATCACATTCAATGAAAGTAAAGCAACCGAGTTTCTATTGTTTCGTCAAAAGCAATTAGATTTTTTAAATGATATAGATGCTTCTTTTAAGGATGAGCTACTTACATTAAAAGGCGAATTACGAGATAACTGGAAAGACAAAGTTGTTTTACAAATTCATCCTTATCTCAACACTGAATACTTTGGTTTTTTAGTTGATACTACAAATGAATTGATAAAGAATTCGCCTACCAGGTTGAAAAAACTACGACAGGCTATGAACTATGCCATCGACCGGAAAAAAATGATCTTGTATTTAAGAAACTCCTTAAGTTCTCCTGCCGAATCAGGTTTTGTGCCAGAAGGAATGCCTTCATTTGATACCTCCGTAAAGGGCTATAAATACAATCCCGCAAAAGCAAAACAGTTGCTTGAAGAAGCCGGGTTTACGAATGGAACAAAACCACCCACAATTAAACTTTATACAATTCCGATCTATGGAGAGATCGGAAGTTACCTGGCAAAGCAATTTGAAGAAGCAGGCATTCCTGTAACTGTCGAAGTAGTTTTAAGATCATTTTTATTTGAGCTTACATCCAATTCAAACGCTCCTTTTTTCAGAGGGAGTTGGATAGCAGATTATGCTGACGCCTTCAATTATCTTTCTTGCTTTTACTCTAAAAACCCTGCGCCTCCCAATTATACTCGCTATAAAAATCCTGAATTTGATAAGTTGATCGAACAAGCAGTGGCAGAACCAAATGATTCTTTAAGATATATTTTATATCGGCAAGCCGATCAATTAATGATCAATGATGCGCCATTGATCCCACTATGGTATGACCGGGTAATACGTTTAGTGCAACCGGAAATTTCAGGGTTCGAACCTAATAATCTTAACTGGTTAGAACTCAGAAGGACAATGAAAAAATAACCTGTTTAGTCATTGATTTTTAGTGGAATTCCTATTCAAAAAAAAACACTTTATGCTTGCATGTATGAGAGCTGATTTTTATTTTTACCTCCTGCTTTTGAAACGATATCCTGAATAAGCCACTTCCGTTATCCTGTAAATGCCATTTGGTCTGATCCTGTTGAAAACGTACTCTGAAACTTGTATGAATTACTCACTTTGTTAAGCTGATAGTTTCTTCTTCAGTTTATTCCCAGGTATGTTTTATTAGGGTTGATAAATGTTCCAATGAATATATTCCTATTGAAAGAACTTATATAGATATATCATTAAATCCCTATGCTAACTAAAGATCCAATATGTCCGTATGAAAAAACTGTAAAGTCCATAGCCCTGGAAGCCGTTTGATACCTGTATGAAATGAGATCCAATCCGATGAAATGCAGATCCATTACCCATTGAAACCATTTCCAGAAAAACCATTCTCTGATCTCTTAACAAAAAAAGAAAACGTATGATTTGAATGGTACCCAAAACAAAAGGTGGGATTTATTCCCACCTTTGCTTTTTTAATGTTTCTTCAATTTGTTCTTAAATACTTTTTCAAATTTTTCAAGCTTGGGTTGTATAACGATCGAGCAATAAGGGTTGGAATTCTTATTTAGCTCATAATACTCCTGGTGATAATTTTCTGCTTTATAAAATTTAGTGAAAGGCTCAAGAGTTGTCACGATCGGGTTATCATATGCTCCGCTCTTATCTAATTCAGTTTTATACTTCTCCACTTTTTGTTTTTGCTCATCATCGTGATAAAATACCACACTGCGATATTGTGTGCCAACATCTGCTCCCTGGCGATTCAATGTTGTTGGATCATGAACCTGCCAGAAAACTTCCAATAATTCATCAAAACTGATCTTTGAAGTATCATAAACAACCTGCACGCATTCTGCATGACCAGTTTCTCCAGTGCATACATCTTTATAGCTTGGATTTGCAACATGTCCGCCTGCATATCCCGAGGTTACAGAAATAACGCCTTCGAGTTGTTCAAAAACTGCTTCGGTACACCAGAAACAACCAGTGCCAAAAGTGGCGGTGTCCGCCTTACCTGTAAGAGTGGGTTCAGTTTTTTCAGATGCTTTTGTTGTATTCATTTTTAAATTTTGATTATTGTTTTGTGCGCAGGAAAGTAATGCGGTGGCGCCGGTAAAAGCAGCCAGCCAAATTGTTTTCATATAAATTCTTATTTTACTTTTTTGCTCCATTTTTTATACTTCAATGCAATTTACGATGATTTTGAATGGCTGGTTTGTTGGATGGATGACAGGGGCAATACCTTTCTGAGTTTGTTAACAAATAAGCCGCGTGGGATTGAGTTAGTACAAGAGAGCGATCCTTGAGGACTGCGTCCGAAGTTTCAAATAATCTTCGCTTATTTTCACTTGTGCTCTGGATATTGCCGATAATTATCGTGAGCGACGCAATTGTCCAATGATGAAGATAAAGACGAAAGGAGCGTCGCAAGGGACGGTGATTAGAATTATCCCGACATTTGTCGGGACTGGCTAAATAATAAAAAATAAAAAAATCTTTAGGAGTTTGGAGTTTATATGAAACTTTTCCCGGAATCGGCATACATACAATTAGAATTTGACAAGGTAAAAACATTGTTGGCAGAACATTGCAGAAGTGAATATGCAATTGAGAAAGCAAACCTGTTACAGATCCATACACGAATTGAGTTTATTGAAACTGAATTGCGCCAGAGCTATGAATACAAACAGCTTTTGCAAAATCGTATCTATTTTCCAAATGATCCTGTCTTTAATTTGTCAAAAGAATTAAAACTCCTTTCAATTCCCGGGGCAGTGCTGGCTGGTGATGAACTGATCGAAATAAGAAAACTGGCTGAATTGATGAAAAATATTTTTCGCTGGTTTGATGTTGAAAGAAGGAATGTGTACAATAATCTTGTAAAAATTATTGATGGAACATATTATGAAAAGGTGATCATTGAAATGATCGATGATGTAATTGATGAAAGCGGGCAGGTAAAAGATAATGCCTCTGATGAATTACAAAGTATCCGGATGAATTTATATCGCAAGCGAAATGAATTGCGAAAAGTATTTGACCGGATCATTTCTAAATTAAATAAGCAAGGCTACCTGGCTGATATCGAGGAAAGTTTTTTGAATGGCAGAAGGGTAGTAGCGGTGTTCGCAGAACAAAAAAGAACGGTGAAAGGAATTTTACATGGCGAAAGCGAAAGTCGTCGCACTACATTTATAGAACCCGAAGAAACGATCGAACTAAACAATGATATTTATTCTTTGGAAAGCGATGAGAAAAGAGAGGTGTATCGTTTGCTACGTGAATTGACATCTAAACTTTCCGTGTATTCTTCGTTGCTATCAACTTATCATTCTATTTCGGGTGAGTATGATTTTATCCGTGCAAAGGCGAAGCTTGCCCTGGATGTGAATGGTGAGTTTCCGCTTGTTGAGGATAAGGCAATTGTTCATTTAGAAAAAGCTTTTCATCCTCTGTTGTATTTGTATAATAAAAAAACAAATAAGCCAACGATCCCTGTTTCCCTAACATTGGATGATGAAAACAGGATACTGGTTATAAGCGGACCTAATGCAGGTGGTAAAACGGTAACGTTAAAAACAGTAGGTCTTTTACAAATGATGATCCAAAGCGGGTTGCTTGTGCCGGTGCAACCTTCTTCAAAGTTTGGAGTATTTAAACAATTGCTTATTCATATTGGCGATACGCAGAGTCTTGAGTTTGAATTGAGCACTTACAGCAGTCATTTGAAGAATATGAAACATTTTATGGAAGCCGCCAGTGGCAAAACACTTTTCTTTATTGATGAGTTGGGAAGTGGCAGTGATCCAAATCTTGGTGGGGCGTTTGCAGAAGTAATATTGGAAGAATTAGTAAAAAAGCATTCATATGGAATTGTAACAACACATTACCTGAATTTAAAAGTAATGGCGAGTAAAACTCCCGGCATTTTAAATGGTGCAATGGCTTTTGATGAGAAAAACCTGATGCCACTTTATAAACTCAATATCGGAAAACCTGGTAGCTCCTATACGTTTGCCATTGCTGAAAGGATTGGTTTGGATAAACATTTAATTGATCGTGCAAGGACGATGGTGGATGAAGAACATTTTCGATTGGATAAGTTGTTGAACAGAACTGAACAGGATCTGCATAATCTTGAAAAGAAAGAAAAAGAGCTTCATCAATTAATGCAGGAGAATGAGAAGTTAAAAAAAGAGATGAAGCAGACAATGGATCGGGAAAAACATGATCAGCAGGTGGAACTTTTAAAACATCAGAATAAAGTGTCTGAAGAAAAGCTTGCTTACCTGAAAGAGATGGAAAGAAAACTAAAGCAAATGGTGATCGATTGGCGCAAAGAAGAAGACAAAAGCAAAGTGATCAAAAATATCAGTGCTCTTTTATTTAATAAAAACGAAAAGAAGGCTACCGGTAAAATGCAAAAGCAAGTAGAATCAAAATTTATTGAACTGCCTGGCGAAATAAAAGTGGGAGAGAAAGTGAAGATGAAAAAGAATCACCAGGTAGGGCAGGTAATAGAAATGAGGGGAAAGAAAGCTGTTGTAAAAATTGGAATGCTTCCGATCCATGTTGATATAAAAGATCTTGTATTGGTTAGATCAAAACAAGATGAAACTTAAAAAATAAAAATCCCGCCAGAGGCGGGACTAACTTGTGTTTTTAGTTGAATACAAATTTAAAGAGATAATACAAAAAATTTGTAATTGTTTTAAATTATAGCCCACGGTTTAAACCGTGGGCTATAATTTTTAAAGACCTGAATGGATATAACTCTCCAGGTGGCTGATAGTTTCTTTTTGTTGCAGAATAGTTTCTTTTACCACATCGCTCATACTTACTATACCTGCTAAAAGATTGTTCTCAAAAACGGGCAGGTAACGAATGTTTTTATCAGACATAAGTTCCATACAGAACTCTACGGTGTCTGTTGGATTTACAGACGGCAAATTTGTTGACATGATCTCCGAAACTTTTGTGTCAACAGAGCTTTTGTGCTTTAGGGCAATTTTCCTTGAATAATCTCTTTCTGTAATGATGCCAAGGTATTCGCCCCCATCCATTACAAGGACTGAGCCGATGTTCTTTTCAGCCATAATGTTCAGCGCCTCGATCACTTTAGTGTCCGGGGCCACCGCCACGGCTGAAGCTCCTTTTCGGCCTAGAATGTCAGAAACTTTTCGCATAGTTGGTAGTTTTAAGTACTGAAAGTTAGTAAAAAACTGCCACCGATTTTAAACTAATTATAGACACAGTTTGCACGAAACATTACCTTTATTGCCATTGATTGATAACGGTCAACGAATGTCAAAAAAGCTACCTACTATAAAAGAAATTGCAAAGAGGCTGAATGTATCTGTTTCTACAGTTTCAAGAGCATTGCATGATCACCCAAGCATTGGATTACGAACAAGAATGCAGGTACAGCAGGTCGCTAAAGAGATAAACTACGAACCTAACCAGGCAGCCATCTTTTTTAAACAAGGAAAGACCTTTACGCTTGGCGTCATTCTTCCTAACCTGCAAGAGCAATTTTTTTCCATTGCTATTAATGGCATTGAAAAAAAGGCGATCGAGAACAATTATAATGTACTGATCAGTCAAAGTCATGATGACCCCAAAAGAGAAAAACAAATAGTGGAAACAATGCGGCGAAACAGGGTGGATGGCATCATTGTTTCCGTATCAAAAAACTCAGGTGATTACAAACACTTCCAGGAATTAGAACAATACAATATTCCCGTCGTGTTTTTTGACCGTGCCCCGGAGATGCCGGGAGCCATCTCTGTTACTTGCAGTTTAAAGAATAGCACAGTTGCAATGGTGGATCTTTTTGTAAAAAAAGGATTAAAAAGAATTGGATTTATAAATGGCCCCGGCCTCATTTCACTTACACAGGAAAGAGCTGAAGGATATAAAGAAGGGTTATTGAAAAATAAATTGAAAGAAGAAAAAGAATTAATGGTACAAACCGATCTTACGGCAGCTGGCACCGAAAAGGCTATTGGCAAACTATTAGCATTAAAAAAATTGCCTGCTGCTGTTATTGCTTTTAATGATTACGTGGCACTGGATGCGATACGGTATGCAAGAAAAGAAGGACTTCAAATAAATAAAGATATTTTCTTTGGCAGTTATGCAAACCTCCCGATCATACATTATCTCAATGATCCACCAATCGTATCCGTAGAACAATTCCCATTTGAACAGGCAGAGAAAGCAACCGATATTTTATTACAATTGATCAATAGAAAAGAAAACACAAGCTTGCCGCAAAAAATTGTTTTGGAAGGGGAGTTGGTTTTACAGGAGGATTAATTTCTCAATCTGCAATAACCATTTTTTTCACCGATGATTCCCTGATCTGTAATTCGGGAGTTAAAATTCTTTTTTCAAATTCTTTTATTGGTCTTTTACTCTCGATAAGTTGCAAGAGTAATTCAGTTGCATCTTTTCCCATTTCAAAAGCTGGCTGTCTAACAACAGTAAGGGGCGGATCAATAAGTTCGGCTATATCAGTGTTGGAAAAGCCAACTACTGAAACATCATCAGGCACTTTTAATCCTCTTCGCTTTAAAGTTTTTAAACAGCCGGTTGTGAGTTTATCGCTGGTGGCAAAAATGGCGTCGGGTTTATTTCGCTGGGTAAATAATTTATTGACGGCGTCTTCAATTTCTTCAGACACCATTCCTCCGTAAAAACAATGCTGGATATAATCCTCATACACTTTTTGCCCGTTTGCTATCAATGCTTCTTTATAACCGGCTACCCGTTCATGAGTGATAGATAAAAATTCGGAATTTGTAAGAGCAGCAATGCGTGTATGTCCGTTTCGGATCAAATGTTCTGTTGCATCGTAGGCGCCTCTGAAATTATCAACGATCACTTTATGCGTATTGATCTCATCTGTTATCCGGTCAAAGAGAACAATTGGGAATCCCTTAGCATGTAGCGCTTTCAGATGACTAAGGTCATTTGTTTCCGTGGAAAGAGAAATAAGCAAACCATCAACTGAACGGGAGGCAAGGTATTGGAGGTCGATCACTTCCCGGTCATAAGATTCCCGGCTTTGGGAGATAATGACATTATAACCCTTGTCGTAAGCAATAGACTCAATTCCATTAATAACCTGCGAGAAAAAATTATTGGCTATTTCACAAACCACTACTCCGATCGAACGGCTTCTTCTTTCTTTTAGACTCAAAGCGATCGGGTTGGGGCGATAATTCAATTTTTCAGCGCAATCAAGCACTAATTGTTTGGTTTCAGGACTAATTTCATAGCTATCTCTCAATGCACGGGAAACTGTAGAGGTTGAAATGCCAAGTGCTCGGGCAATATCCTTAATAGTGACGGCTTCAAATTTCATATTTCGGCAGAAAAATTACTTTTTAAAGATACGTTTTTCAGCCGAGTGGCATCTGCATTTGATCTTATTACGATTTAATAGGAATGAGCAAAAAAAGAATATTATAGCTTGCAGCATTCATTAATTTATTATGCTCTTTTTTTATGGAATGAAAAATGCGCAATTTTCGTTATCGTTGTCGGGAACGTTTGCGTAAATAAACACCTAACTCATTGATTTAAATATGATAAATACTGATTAGCATTGAGTTTTAATTCCAGGCAGTACAGGATAGTTTCTCACGATTGATCAGGCATTGTGATTATTTTCATTTCAAAAACAACAAAAAGCGCCATATGAAGCATCTTCTAATTCTTTTCTTTTTTGTAAATCTTTCTCTTGTCACATTTGCGCAGGATAGGTTGATCAAAGGAAGAGTAACCGATGATACCGGGTTACCACTACAAGGAGTAAGCGTTATTCCGAAAGGTTCCAAAACGGGTGTGCAAACCGATAAAGACGGAAATTTTTCGATCACATTACAAGGAACAGGTTCAATTGTTCTTAGTTTTAGTTACACTGGTCATAAACCAACCACAGTTACAACGGATGGCACTGCGCCGGTTTCAGTTCAACTGGAAAAAAATCTCACAACTCTTGATGATGTTGTGGTAGTTGGTTATACATCAGTAAAAAAGAAAGACCTTACTGGCGCTACCTCTTCTATGCGTGGCCAGGATGTTGAAAAAACTCCTGTTACAAATATAGCGGAAGCTATGACCGGCAGAATGGCGGGCGTACAGGTTACAACTACAGATGGGGCTCCGGGTGCCGAAATTGTTATAAGGGTACGTGGTGGTGGTTCTGTTACACAAGATAATTCCCCATTGTATATTGTTGATGGGTTCCCGGTGTCAAACATTAATGATATCGCCACTACTGATATTGTCAATATTGATATATTGAAAGATGCTTCTTCTACTGCCATCTATGGGGCAAGGGGTGCAAACGGTGTAGTAATCGTTACCACTAAAAGCGCTAAAGGCGGAAAAACAGTGGTTTCTTTTAATAGTTATTTCCAGGGCAGAACATTACCAAAAAAGCTGGAGGTTATGTCACCCTATGAATTTGTATTGGCACAATATGAATATGCGAGAATAAGATCACAATCAGAGGTAGACAATTTTAGCAAGTATTTCGGTGTGTATGATGATCTTGAATTATATAAAGCGCAGAAAGGCACTGACTGGCAGGAAGAATTATTTGGTGGCGTCGCCATATCGCAGCAACATAACGTAAGCCTGACAGGTGGAACTGATAAAACAAAGTTCAGCTTTAGCGTAACAAATAATGATGACGAAGGTATTTTAGTAGGTTCAGGGTATAACAGGACCTACATGAATTTTAAACTGAGTCACGAAATTTCGAGTAAGTTTAAGTTTGACATGGCATCCAGGTTTACTAATACAATAACAGATGGTGCCGGCACTTCGGGGGGATCAAGTTTAAGAATTTCTGATGGTATCAATACGCGGCCTGTAAATGGAATTGCTGACCAGATCATTATTGATCCGACAGGTCCTGATGACGATTATGAACAGTTTCTGAAAAGCCTAATCAACCCGGTTGAATTAGCTGCTCAGGATTACCGCAAGAAAATAGATAAAAGTTTTAATAACAGTGTGGCTCTGTCATGGAATATTTTGAGCAAGCTTATATTCCGTTCCGACTTTACGCTCAATCTTAGTTATGGTGATAGTAAACGCTACTATGGACCGCTTACAGGAGAATCAAAGAATAATGGAGGAAATCTGCCGCTTGGCGAAATAACCCAGTATAACAATATGAGTTATCGTTGGGCAAATACACTTAATTATAAAGTCAAGTCTGGCGGTGACCATGATCTCAATTTATTGATTGGACAGGAAGTGTTAGCCGGGAAAGTAAAATCAAACTTTAACCGCTCTGAAGGTTTTGACGTAAGCCTGCCACCAGAAAGACTTTTTGCTAATATGGCGCTTGGGGTTCCGGACAGATACGAGACTTTCGAAGGACCCGGCGATAACCTGCTATCATTTTTTGGCCAGGCTTTTTACCAGTATAAAGGAAAATATCTCTTAACACTTACAGCCAGGGCTGATGGATCAAGCAAATTTGCTCCCGATAAACGATGGGGTGTTTTTCCTGCCGCAGCTTTTGCCTGGAGGGTATCACAGGAAGATTTTATGAAGGATGTTTCTTTCGTTTCTGATCTCAAATTGAGAATAAGTTATGGAGAAGCCGGGAATAACCGGATATTAAATGACCTGTGGAGAAGAACCTATAGGATCAGTACTAGCCGGCCTATTGGATTTGGCGATGTGCCACAGGCATATTGGGGGGCGGCTTCAAGCATTTTGGTTAATCCTGATCTGAGATGGGAAACAACTGTCACCCGAAATACCGGGCTTGACTTCGGGCTCTTCAATAATAAGCTAACAGGTACTTTGGAAGTTTATTGGAACACCACAAAGGATTTGTTGGTGCAATCGGATATTCCTACAACCACAGGTTATACAACTCAAATGCGTAATATCGGGCAAACTTCCAACAAGGGAGTTGAGTTAGCACTAAATGGTACAATTATCAATAAGAAGAATTTCCAGCTTACGGGCTCTTTTAATATAGGCGTCAACCGGGCTAACATTGATGAGTTGGATGGCGTTAATGAAAAACCTTTCTCTTCGAACTGGGCAGGAACTGATTTGAAAACACAGGACGATTACCGGCTTTATGTTGGCCAGACGGTAGGCTTAATATATGGATATGTCAACGATGGATATTACAAGGTGGAAGATTTTGCATCTTATAATCCTACTCAAAGAGTTTATACATTAAAACCAGGTATTCCGAATGTTGGTTCTTTTATGGGTGGTATTAGTTTAAGGCCCGGTGTAATGAAATTAAAAGACCTTGATGGCGATGGAATAATCACCGCTGCTGACCGGCAGGTAATTGGCAGTGCACTACCCAAGTACAGCGGGGGCTTCGGTTTTACCGCCAATTTTAAAGGGTTCGAGCTTCTTACGTTCTTTAACTATGTAGTAGGAAATGACGTCTATAATACCGGTAAGATCGCATTCAATATGTTATACAGAACTACTTATGGAAATATGCTTAGCACTATGAATTACGCTGATAGATTTAAGTACATAGATGCAGCCGGCACCCAGGTTACAGAACTTGCAGATCTCGCTAAATTAAATGAGGGTGCCAAATTATGGTCGCCGTTCTCGATGGGTAATGCATCACCGGTGATCCATTCATGGGCGATCGAAGATGGTTCTTTCCTCCGATTGAATAATGTTACCCTTGGTTATTCATTCCCTGCTAAATGGATATCAAAATTAAGAATGACAAAACTCAGGTTATATGCGACCGTTTATAACGCATTGTTATGGACAAAATATTCCGGTTATGATCCAGAGGTGAGTGCTACAAGAAACAGTTCTTATACTGCATTAACTCCCGGTGTTGATTATTCCGGTTATCCCAAGAGCCGGACTTTTACACTTGGTATTAATGTAAATTTCTAATTAGCTTATTTAAAAAAATTAATAATATAAAAATGAAACGTACAATTTTTTTTAGCCTGGTTCTTACTTCGCTAATCTTCGTTTCTTGTAAAAAGGTACTGAATCCTGAAACACCTTCTGCATTTACGCAGGAGTATATATTCTCGAACGAATCAGATGCCTCGAAAGCGGTGTCAGGTATCTATGCTTTGTTCAACCAGGATGCGTTTACTTCCCGGGTCTCTAATAATTTTACCGGTAATACTGATATTGAATGCGGCCAGGTAGGTGGCTCTCCTGATAACTCACGCCGTGATATCTGGTCTTTTGAATGTACGGCTGGCAATGTTGATCTTCTTACTGTTTGGAACAATGCTTATATCGCAATCAACCGGGCCAATGAGTGCATAGAAGGAATTGATGCCAGCACAATTGCAGAAAATAAAAAAATGCAGCAATTAAAAGGAGAGGCGCTGGGATTAAGAGCTATCTGGTATTACCTTTTAATGAATCATTGGGGCGATGTACCTTATAAAACGAATGCTACCAAAGCGGGTGACAATTTTTATCTACCCAGGATGGGAAGGGACAGCATCCTAACCAGCATTATTAATGACCTGAAAGCAATTGAGCCTGAAATGTCTTGGGCATCAGAACTCGATTTTGGAATTGAGCGAATTAACCGTGAATTTATTATCGGTATGATAGCCCGTCTTTCATTGATGCGTGGTGGTTATTGGCTTTATCCCGATCGGACTATGCAACGCAAATCGGATTATCTTGACTATTACAAAACAGCGAATACCTATTGTAAGAAACTATTAGAACTGAAACCCCGTGAGCTTGGCGATTATGCTACAGTATTCATGAATGAGAATAAATATATTAAAGCAGTAAATGGCGATGTTCTCTATGAAGTAGCTTTTCAGGTTGGTGCGGGTGATGTAGGCTGGAACAATGGAGTAAGAGTTGATGCCGGTACACATAACTATGGCACTGGTTCAAATTATATGTCTTTTCCAATTACTTATTATCATTCTTTTGATACAATGGATCTTCGTTTACCTGTTACCTGCTATCTTATTTATTTTGACAAGGATTTAAAACAAGTACCTGGCGGTACTGGTTCTATTGCGCCGGGCAAATGGGACAGAAGACTTGTACCAACTCCATTAGGTTCTGCTTCCGCTAAAGGAACAGGCATTAACTGGCCAATGATGAGATATGCTGATGTGTTATTAATGCTTGCAGAAACTGAAAATGAGATCAATGGAAGCCCAACTGGAGTTGCTATAGAAGCATTGAGGAAAGTTAGGAAAAGGGCATTCCCTGCTGCTATGTGGACAGAAAAGGTAGAGAC